>Ga0070712_100002769_pt1 | contig 10821 bp, 7 predicted proteins | sample LARL81metaG_FD_71396 | JGI IMG/M metagenome (GOLD analysis project Ga0070712, IMG submission 71396) | Corn, switchgrass and miscanthus rhizosphere microbial communities from Kellogg Biological Station, Michigan, USA - LAR L8-1 metaG | ecosystem: Host-associated > Plants > Roots > Rhizosphere ...
GATTCCTGCAACGATCTGGTGCTGCTGACTGAGGCATTTCAAACGGCAAGGCGGGATTCAGCAAACGAGGCGAGTGTTCCTCCCGGTCTCATCTGGTGGCGTGCACAACTGCGCCTGCGTAGAAGCGTGGCCGAGCAAGTCAGTACGCCAGTGACTATCGCTCAGCTCTTCGCCTGGGCCATCAGTTTGGTCGCCGCCGTTGCATTTGTCGTGTCTCAATACCACCACGGACTGCGGTGGGCTTCCTGGTTTTCTGATCTCACTCCTAACTTCCTTCGCCTTTCGCCGATCATCAGCGATCATCTTGGTTGGAGCCTCATCGTGCTGATTCCCACTCTTGGAGCTCTGGCCTTGGTCGCAGGACTTGTCGTCTTTCTCGTAGCGGAAAAGTCATAGATCCTATCGAATCAGCCGTGGAAGTGCGTATCCTCACCTTTCTGTGTCAAATTAGAAGTCCATGCCTTCGACCGCCGACCCCAATGGAGGACGTGTCGCCTTCACCCATCCCGGATTCGTCCTGTTCCAGGTCGCGCGATTCCTCATCGTCGCCGCGGTCGAGATGCAGGCCGTTGCCGTCGGATGGCAAGTCTATGAGATTACTAAGCGGCCGCTCGATCTCGGATATGTCGGCCTCGCACAGTTCTTGCCGGCAATCCTGCTCTTCCCCATCTCAGGCCATGCTTCCGACCACTTTGAGCGTCGCCATGTGCTCTCCGCCTGTTATGCAGGGTACGGAGTCTGCTTTGCCTTACTGTTGCTGCTGTCCATGCGAGCGCCTTCGATCGAACTGATCTACGTCGTACTGATCCTGATCGGAATCGTCCGTTCCTTCAACAGCACGGCCAGCCGCGCTATTCTTCCGCAACTGGTTCCCCAGGAGCACTTCCCGAACGCGGTGGCATGGAACGCCAGCATCTTTCAGGCAGCGACGATCCTGGGCCCATCATTCGGTGGAATCGTCTACGCGGCGTTTCACGGACCCGAAACGGTCTATGCCATTGCGATGGTCACGGCAATCGGAGCGACGATCTCATCGTTCCGCATTCGTCCAGAGGTCAAACCGCGCCCACGCGAACCCATGAGCCTGAAAACGGTTTTCGCCGGACTGCACTACATCTGGAACAAAAAACTGATCCTCGGTGCGATCTCGCTCGATCTTTTTGCGGTCTTACTGGGAGGAGCGGTTGCGTTACTACCGGTTTATTCCCGCGAGATCCTGCATACTGGCCCGTGGGGACTGGGACTGTTGCGAACCGCTCCCGGTGTCGGTGCCGCAGTGATGGCTGTATTCCTGGCGCATTGGCCAATGAGGGGAAAGTCCGGCCGCACACTCCTTTGGGCCGTTGCCGGATTCGGCGTGTTTACCATCATCTTCGGAATCTCGCGCAGCCTGACCCTGTCTCTGATTGCCTTGTTTCTCCTCGGCGCCAGCGACATGATCAGCGTCATCATCCGCGCCACGTTGACGCAACTCGCAACGCCGGACGCAATGCGAGGCCGTGTGACCGCCGTAGACATGATCTTCATCGGCACGTCGAACGAGTTCGGACAATTCGAGTCCGGCGTCACTGCACAATGGTTCGGCACAGTTCCAGCCGTGATTTTGGGTGGAGTGGGAACCCTTGTCGTAATCGCCCTGTGGGCGTGGTGGTTTCCGGAACTGCGGAATGCCGGCGCGTTGCACACGATCGTCAGCGGCGCTGAGACCACCACGACCGCTGATCCGGCTTAGAGGCGATACTTATCGCAACGCCAGTCTCCCGATGCCGTAGAATGTCGCTTTCATTTCAGCGGACAAAGGCTCCGGCTTGATCGAACGCTACTTCCGTCTCAACGAAAATCACACTACGATCCGCGCCGAGTTCTTGGGTGGACTGACCACTTTCATCACTATGGCGTACATCGTCGTCGTGAATCCGCAGATTCTCTCCAAAGCTGGAATGCCAGTGGAAGGAGTGGTCTTCGCCACCTGCATCGCCTCGGCAGCAGCGACCCTCGTGATGGGACTCTATGCGAACTATCCCATCGCGCTTGCTCCCGGCATGTCCCTGAATGCGTATTTCACGTACTCGGTGTGCCTGGGAATGCATGTACCCTGGCGGACCGCCCTTGGCGTGATCTTCTTCTCTGGCGTTTTCTTCTTGATTCTGACCGTTACTCGCATTCGCGAGCAGATCGTCAACGGCATCCCGGAATGTTTGAAGCACTCCACCGCCGCGGGCATCGGCATGTTCATCGCATTTGTCGGTCTGCGGAATGCAAATCTGGTCGTCGCGAATTCGGCAACGTTCGTAAGCCTCGGTAGCTTCGCCAATCATGAAGCCCAACTCGCGCTCATTGGCCTCGCGATCATTCTGACCCTCATGACCCGGAAGATCACGGGAGCCATCTTGATCGGAGTGCTCGGAACCACACTGATCGGCATCCTTCGCGGAATGTCGAGTTGGCCATCTGCAATCTTCTCACTCCCGCATCCTTCCCCCACATGGCTGCAACTCGATTTGCGTAGCGCACTTCATCTTGGGCTGGTCGAAATTGTTTTCATCTTCCTCTTCGTCGACCTGTTTGACAACGTCGGAACTCTAGTAGGTGTGTGCGAGCAGGGAGGCTTCGTTAAAGACGGCAAGATCCCACGTGTCGGACGTGCCTTGGTTTCAGACGCAGTAGGTACGATTTTCGGAGCGCTGACAGGCACGTCTACGGTAACAAGCTATATCGAGAGCGCAGCAGGAGTCGCTGCCGGCGCCAGAACAGGCCTAAGCAATATCGTCGTGGCGGCCCTGTTTCTCCTCGCCGCTTTCTTCGCCCCGCTGGCTGCTGCGATTCCCGGATACGCTACCGCGCCCGCGTTAATCATCGTGGGTGCCTTGATGACGGAATCGATTGGCCGCGTCCGCTGGCCAGATTTCACCGAAGGAATTCCGGCCTTCGTCACTCTGCTCGCGACACCTTTGACCTTCAGCATCGCAACGGGTCTGAGCCTCGGACTGATTTCTTACACACTTGTGAAGGTTGCTGCCGGAAAGTTCAAGGAAGTGAGTCCCGTTATCTGGATCCTCACTCTGCTCTTCATCTTGCGGTACGCCTATCTGGCGGCCGAGTAGTTAAGGCACACTAACGGTAACAGTCGCGGTCGTGCGCCCATATTGATTGGTCGCGTACAGCGTGTAGGTGGTAGTCGAACTGGGCTTCACAGTGACATTCGCATTTCGAACAGCTCCGGGACCAGGCGACACAATCACATAGTCCGCGCCGCTGACCGTCCAATTCAAAATCACCGTCCCGTTTGAAGCCACATGCGCCGCTGAAGCCGTGAAACTGCTGATGACTGGCGACGGCCCGGTCGGATAGTCCGATCCCGTATATACCGGATCCATCTTTACCACTTCAAACGCTGACGACGGGACAGTTTTCAAGGAGTCGAGATCCGATCCCCAGCGACTGTCGGACACGCCAGTGACAAAGAGAGAGCTTCCGTTGTCCGCCAGAATCAGCCCGTAGTGCTGCATCGCTTTCAAAATGACCTGCATCTGCGATGAGAATCCCGAAATGTTGAAACTCGATTTCAAACGTAACCGCATCCCCATCGGCGGCGCCGTCGGATCGCTGGTGTTGGCAGCATAGTGCGAGGCAGGAGGAGTAAATGCTGCACGCGTCCTGGGCAGCGTGAAACGGAACGCGTGTTGAATTTTCCCGGAGGCAGCTTCGTCGTAGCGCACGAGCCCAGGAAAAACCGGCAAACCTGCGGCATCCGCTGACGTCCACGTATACGGCCGCTGCTCGTCGCTCAACAAATCCCAAACAGCAGTCGAGTCCGCATTCCAGCTTCCGTCGGAGTTCACCGAGGAATTGTAGAGTTCGTACAGAAAGCAATTGCCGTTATCAAGCACGAGCACGTGACGGTCGCCGTCGCTCGATGATCCGCCTTCGATGGGCGCGTTCGGAGGGACCGGCATTGGCCCCGGATCGCTCTCGTCCCCATATGCATTCAGATTGACATTGACCAACGGCTGCTTGCCGTCCACCACCACATACGGGATGCCATAGGTCGGATCATTCCCCCAATCGGGATGCACATTCACCGAACCGACCCAGTTTGCCATGATCGCGTTCGAATTCGGATCGACCGGAGCAGAAGAGATATCGGTGTTCCACAAGTTGCTGCTGGTAAAAGGAAGAAAGCCGTTCAGGCTGGCTCCCTGTCCCGTGGACATCACATTGCAGGTGAGATTGCCGCCGCCAGTCCCGCCGTGGTTTCCCGAACTTCCCGAGCTAGCTCCCACGGACCCGCTCGAATTCATGATCGTTTTTGACGAACCGGCGCAGCCCGCCAGGATCGCGAGCAGTAGAAGGACAACGCTGGAGAACAGGACCCTTTTCGCGGAATAGGAGCGGTACATATCTCTATTGTCGCGAAGGCCTGGATACAGCTAAAGCTGTCGTTAGGACATGTCCGGATTCGAAAGGCCCTTGCAGTGGGACTTTACGCTACTTTCCCTTGAGTACGGTCTTGGCCGCTCCCATATTGTCGTACTTGTCATAGACCCGCACGACGACCACATGTTCCGACGCCGCATCCTTCGCCGCTTCGAGGGAAATCTTAAAATCGTAATTCTCGGTCCGCGAATCGGATAGTTGATCTACAGGCTCGACGTATTTCCAGTCGCCGGCATCAACAGAGTATTCCGCCCGCTTGATGGCCGAGAATCCATCTTCCGCACGAAAGTGGACACGAATCTGTGTTCCTTCCAGCAATGCGGTCAGATTCTCAATCCGCGGAGGCGTCGTATCGACTTCAAAACGCCGGCTCTCCCGGGATGTCGTTAGCGCATCGCCCGGCGAGTGCGACGGTGCATCCGAAGCAACAACCTTGATCGTGTATCCGCCGTCGGGCAGAAGGCTCGCGTCAAACGAGTACGCTTTGTCGGTGAGGTCGTCTTTTAATAGCAGCCACCGGCTCTCTCCGTCACCGCGGTAGTACACCGAGTAGACAAGCTGATCGTCATTGTCATCGTGCACATTCCATTTCACGCCGATGGCGTCACGATCATGAGTGCTCGGAACGGGTGACTCAAAGCGCACTCCCGAAGAGCCACTCACATCCGTTCCCAGATTCAGTCCAGACGACTTGGCAATTGGCTGATACCGGACCGCTATTTGCACGGAAACATCTTCAATCTCCGGAGCGACGTTGCGCGACAGATAATTCAGCGTCACGGAATCGACCGATGGCTTCGTGCTTTCAGCGTGCAGCACCGCCTTCCACTGCGCGTACCGCGCCGCAGGGACTCCCATTTCCGCCCCCTTGCTCAAGTCAACAGGTTTCCACGGACTCCAGTTGCGGTCGGGATTATCAACGTTACCGCTACGCGCCAGCAGGTCGACATTACCTGTGCCGCGAAACTCCGCGCGTCCCCATCGCGAGAAAATCTTGGCATCAAACACGTCGCTCTCATACGACCCCTGCTTCTCGGGCCCCGGCCCAACCACAAAAATTTTCCCGAGATTGCTGGTCGCTGCATACAACGCTCCGCCCGGCGCCTTCGCAAACCCTGTGACCTGCGATGCCGGCGACTTCAGCAGGTCCGAGTACTGATCCGGCCCTTCAATCGAAAAGATATGCCCGCGGTTCCCGGTTCCTGCCAGCAACTTGTCGTGAGAGTCGAATGCAAGTGTGTAAACAATGTCCTCATGCGACGACCAGATGCGCGTAGGCGAACCATCGGTCGCAATGCGATATACGTCGGAGCCGCCACTCAGGCCGCCGCCGGGCACCGCAAAATTCGCGATTGCAACGGGAGCGGGCGTTGGCGTAGTGACGGCTCCGCCCGGGGAAGGTGCTGCCGGGGTTGGATTCGATTGCACGCTCATCAGTATCGACGACGCAGACGTGATCCCGGACGTCGCGCGCTTCTCGCCCACACCCGCGGCGTAGATATTGCCATCACGATCCAGTGCAAGCGCCGTGATTTCCTTCTTGGGTGCGCTGTACAGCACAAACCCTTCGCCAGCGGGAGAAATTCGGTACACCAAACCGCTACCGTCGGTACCTGCGATCAGATTTCCTTGGCCGTCGACAGTCAGAGCCCGAATGTGTGTTTCGTCGCTTTTGAAGAAGACCGAGTGCTCGCCCTTCGCTGTGACTTTGTAAATCTCGCCGTGATCCCCCGTCGCGATGTAGAGATTTCCGGCCTTATCGAGCGTCAGATCCCAGATGTATTTCGTCGCAGGAGCAAAATACTCCGAGGAACTCCACGACGGATCGACAGCCGGCTTTGCATCCTTCTGTGCCCCGGCAGCCTGACTCTCGCCCTTCTTCTCCGCCGTTTTTCCTCCACCCGTATGCTCGATCTTGTAAACCTTTCCATCGGGCGCCGTGGCCGCGTAGATCACTCCTCCCGGCCCAACCGTGAGCGCCTGCACCTGAAGTTCCTGCGGTTGGAAGATGATGCTCGATTTGCCATCGGAAGTGAGACGGTACACGCGCGCTGGTGAACCCGTCGCCGCGTAAACGTTCCCCGCATCGTCCGCAGCGATTGCCCAGATATAGGTCGATGGTGTCGCGTACAGCAGCTTGAACGAAGGCGCGAGCTCCATTCCACCTACGTTCCGGATGGCGACTCCCGAAGCCGTTCCCTTCTCCAGATCCTCAAATTTCGACTGTTCCCAGGAGCGCGTGCCCTGTGCGAAAACGACAACAGATACGGCACACCACAACAAGAGACCGCTCAAAACGATACGCGACGACCTAAGTACACTGTGCAAGTTCATACCTCGATTTCAGGATCCGGGCAACGCCGGTTGGAAGGCGACGGGATTTAGCCAGAATAATCAGGGTATCACGCAAGAACCGCACTGCGCGGCGCTTTTCTTAGGGACCTTCGCGGATTTCCTTGGCGTCCTTAGCGGTTAAGAAGTTGGCTTGGCGTATCCCGTCGCCCGCCGTGAATTCACGTATTTCGTGATTCTGTCATGCTGAGCGTAGCCGCAATCGAGCATCGCGAGATTCGGCGGAGTCGAAGCATCCCTACCACCGATCACGACAGCCGCAGGTGAGTGACAAACGCTACGACCCTCCGGCTCCGTGATATCGTAGTTTTTGATGCATTCCGCTCGTCAGAAATTGCTGAGCACTCTGGCTCAAAAATCTTTTCGGCTGGGAGAATTCAAACTCTCTTCCGGCGGAACGAGCGATTACTACATCGACTGTCGCGCGACAACGCTTGATGCCAAAGGATCTCGTCTAACCGGAGAGGTTTTCCTGGAGGAAATTCGGGAGCGTAACTGGAAGCCTCAAGCCATCGGCGGTCTGACGATGGGTGCCGACCCGATCGTCGTTGCAGTTTCCGTTTTAAGCGGTGACCTCGGCGGATTCCTGGTGCGCAAAGGCGAGAAGCAGCACGGTACAGGACAGCGCATCGAAGGTTTCCGCGAAAAAGGCGCGCGGGTTGTCATTGTCGACGATGTCTGTACCACGGGCGCCTCTACAATCCAGGCGATCGAAGCTGCGCGGGAATTTGGATTCGAAATCGTTGCAGTGATGTGCCTCGTCGAGCGTGAAGAGGCTAAAGGGCGGCCAAACGTGGAAAAGGCTGCTGCGCCGTCGCCGTTTGTCTCGATCTTCACTGCAGACGACGTTCGCCAACAACACATACTCCAGAACGACGAGACACAACCAAATGTCTTCGCCGTTGCCGCAACCTGTGAAGTTTGCGGAAGGCCGGCGGTCACCAACAGTCCCAGAACGCGCTGCGAGGCACACAAAGCCTGAAAGGGATTGCGTAATTGAGTCATTGAGTAATTGAATTCATGCCTCTTGCCGGTTTTCAATTTCTCAATCACCCAATTACTCAATCACTCAATTCCTATGATTCAAACTCTCGAATGGACTGACAAAGGCGTTCGCTTCATCGATCAGACGAAGCTGCCGACCGAAGAAGTTTATGTGACATGCAAGACGCACGAACAGGTGGCCGATGTGATCCGCAACATGATCGTGCGCGGTGCGCCAGCCATTGGCGTGGCGGCAGGCATGGGCATCGCTCTCGGCATCAACAACTCCAAGGCCGAGACTACAGGAGACTTGAAGCGCGATTTCGATGCGATCTGCGATCTCATCGGCAAGACGCGCCCGACGGCGGTCAACCTCTTCTGGGCAATACGACGCATGCAGGAAAAATTTGAGCGCATCCGCATCCGTCCCATTCCGCAGATCAAGCGTGAACTGATCGAGGAAGCTCAACGCATGCACGCTGAAGACATCGCAGCGAACCAGGCAATGGGCCGCCACGGCGCTACGCTTATGCCGAAGGAAGGCGGCGTGCTCACGCACTGCAACGCCGGAGCGCTGGCGACGGCTGGGTACGGCACCGCTCTCGGAGTGATTCGCGCTGCGGTTGAGCAGGGAAAGAAGATCCACGTCTATGCCGATGAAACCCGGCCCTTCCTCCAGGGCTCGCGCCTCACCGCTTGGGAGTTGATGAAAGACGGCATCCCGACCACCGTCATCTCCGACAATATGGCCGGAGCGATGATGCGCCAGGGCAAGATCGGCGCCATCGTCGTGGGCGCCGACCGCATCGCCGCCAACGGTGATGTCGCGAACAAGATCGGCACATATTCCGTGGCGATCCTCGCGAAAGAGCACGGCATTCCCTTTTATGTCGCCGCTCCAATCTCAACCGTTGACCTCGAATGTCCCGACGGCAGCCATATTCCGATCGAGCAACGCAATGGCAAAGAGGTCACGCATATTGCCGGAAAGCAGATGGTGCCCGACGGAGTTGGGGTGGAAAACCCGGCATTCGATGTAACACCGGCAAAATACGTCGCTGCCATCATCACCGAAAAAGGCCTGGCGCGCGCTCCTTATGAGGAGTCCCTAAGGAAACTCTCGGGGCAAGAAACGGAAGTGCACCGCTAGTCAGGTCTTGTCATTCCGAGCAGCGAAGCTGCGAGGAACCTGCTGTCCTTTGCAGTATCCATGAAATCGGCTTTGCTTGATGTCTATCAATCGTAAAAGCTCGTAAGAACGTCAGCTCACCCAATTCGCCCGCTACTTTTTTCATCAATTCGGGTTGGATTCAGCGGCGGCAAATTGCATCTAAAATGAGCGGTGCAGCTACTGTTTCTTCGTCCAACGACTCAGGGGGGATGTTTATGTCTTTGCGCAACAGTATTTTTCTGCTCTTTTCCCTTTCTGCTCTAGCGGTATTCACAGCCTGCGGCGGCGGAGGTGGCAGCCCCGTCATTCCAACGCCTCCTCCAAGCGGCGGCTTCACTAACAGCAACTTCAACGGAACATACACATTCTCCGTCTCCGGCGCCAACGTAAATGGCCTTTTCGCAATGGCCGGATCGTTTACCGCCTGCGGTTGCAGCGCAGGAACCCTCTCTGCGGGCACAATCGATCTGGTAGACCCCTTTAATGGCCCACTCGTTGGTATAGGCCTGCTGAGCAACAGCAGTTACCAGATCAACGCCGATGGTCGCGGTACAGTGGCGCTCATGCTCAACACGGGCACGAGTGACGAGATTGACCTCGATTTAGTGCTAACCTCAAGCTCGCATGGACTGGTCATTCGCTATGATCAGAACGGGACAGGCAGCGGAACCATCGACCTGCAAGATTCGTCCGTTTCCCAATCGCAATTGGCCAGCCAGTTTTTTGCTTACTCCGTCTCGGGTGGAGACTTCAGCAATCCCACTCGGTCATTGGCGAGCGTTGGCCTGTTCCAGCTCGACTCTACAGGGACGTTCACAGGAGACGTTAACGTCGCCGATTTTAACTACGCCGCAACGCCCTCTACCCAGCTTCCACTTTCTGGATCACTGGTGGTAGGGTCGGGAACAACTCCTGGAACCGCCTCACTCAACACAACCTTCTCCACGTTGGGCTTTGACGTTTTTGCGATCGACTCATCTCATCTCAAAATCATAGAAACGGATGGCCAGTCGATTCTCGTGGGCGATGTTCTACTCTCTCCGACCAACGCCTTCCCTTCCGGCAACCTCGCCTTCACGATGGCTGGATTAGACTCCACGGGTAATTTCTTCGCTTCGGGGGGTCTCGTAACTTCTGATGGCGCGGCCGCGCTGACGAACGGCTTGCAAGATGTGAATGACAACGGCGTCGTGGATGGCGGAGGCACAACACCCACTTCCTTCACCGGTACAATGATCGAACAGCCCGGCGGAAGCGGACGCTGGATCGTCGCGGTGAACGGCTTCTTCGGAGGTACCAACTTCGTCGCCTATCCCTCCAACGGCGGCCTCTTGATGCTTGAAATCGACAGCGCCCTTGGTGCGGGAGTAACTGGTGGCGTCGCTCTCCAGCAGCAATCCGGCGTCACGGACCTCGCTTCTCAAGGCTATGGACTGAATCTTACGGGCGAGGATCTAGTAAACGTGACTGAAAGTGATCAGATCGCGGAATTCAAGGCCAGTGCAGGCAATTTGTCTGGAACCGTCGACATCAATGACGGTGGCTCCCTCGCCAGTCAAAGTCTCACCGGCACTTACGGCGCTACGAATGGACTGGGATCAGGTACGCTGAACGCGGGCTTCGCCGGAATGTTCTACTATGTCGTGGATAGTTCCACTGCTCTGTTCATCTCCACTGACACGGGCCTCCCCGGCATAGGATCGATGGAGGCTCAAACAACCCCTTCCAATGCCGCGTCCAAATCCACACAGGCCCCACACGTTCTACCGATGTTCCCTGTGAGGCCTCATGGAAAGTCGGCGCTCAATCCGCACAGAACGACAAAACCGGGCAAGATGTAGAAGTTACAAAACGGAAAATGACAGCGCGGTTTGCAG
>Ga0070712_100002770_pt1 | contig 10821 bp, 9 predicted proteins | sample LARL81metaG_FD_71396 | JGI IMG/M metagenome (GOLD analysis project Ga0070712, IMG submission 71396) | Corn, switchgrass and miscanthus rhizosphere microbial communities from Kellogg Biological Station, Michigan, USA - LAR L8-1 metaG | ecosystem: Host-associated > Plants > Roots > Rhizosphere ...
TTGCCAGCGATTACCTGCCCGCGCTCAAGACACAGGTGGAATATCTGAGGGCAAACGCCAACTCCCGCCTGGCCGAAGACCTGCAAGAGTACGAAGAGGACGAAGCCTTCCGGCTGGACCAGATCAACCACGAACGCGAAAAAGAGCTGGCCGATCCAGACGACGTTTTCTTTGCGGCGCGAGACCGTGAAAAGGAGATCAAAGAGAAGATCAAAGAGCTGCAAGGCGGGCTGGAACGAAAGAGGCCGAAACGAAGGTCCCGAAAGAACCGTAAAAAGGCAAAGAAACGGGATTGAGACGAGCGCGGGAGCCGCGAGCGAGGGGAGTTCGCGTCTCCCGTTGTGTGCAGTTTTTGGCAACAATATACTTGACAACTCCGACTCAGTCACCACAGCCACTTCTATCTGGTTGCTCTCTTTAATCGGTAATAAACATTTTGAGAGTCGGTCTCACCAGTGTTCAACGTGGGGACGCACGTCACTGAATAGGACCCGAAGATAACGAGCTTTTCCATCATCATCATTAAGATCAACGGTATATTCTTCTCCGCCGTCTCGATGAAAACAGAAAACTCGGGGGCTGTCTCCAGGCCATGTGCTTCCTTTCCGAAATTTACGGAACAGTTGTTCTACTTGCTGATACGTCATTGTTTGGCGAGTCCTCTACCGTCATCGCGAATTTTCTTCTCTTTTTCCATATGGAGCTATCAAGTATATTTTGCTCAGTTTTTCGTTGCACTGGCGAATAAAAAACGATACAATGCCACAAGTATCCGTCCGCCCAGGCAGACGGGAAGGCCGTTCTTTGACAACACGCAAACTGAGAAATAGGCCGAGGCCAGTCGTCTGTTCTAGGTGTTTATCAAAGAGTAAAAACGGCAATCGGGCAGGAACCAACAAGGACGCAAATCAACCCCGGTTTGGACTGGATTCAACCCCGTTTGCCACGGGATTGTAGCCATCAACGCCGGGGTTGAACCGGGGTTGAATCACATAACTCCTTTAGAATCCTAATCGAGTGGCGGGGGGGGGAGGGTACCCCTCTGCTAAGGTTAACCAGAAGGTAAATTTGCCGGTAAATGGCCGGGGTTTCATCTGCATCTAAACCAGAGTAGCTGGAACCTTCCCCAATTGCCGGGTGATACTATTCCCAGGCCGGAGCGCGTTTCCACCTGCAAAAAGGAGAATACTGTGAGATTGCTGTTTTGGGTTGGAGTGATATTTGTGGTCCTGGGAATCGCGTCGCTGGTGGTGCCCATTCCGCATACCGAGCGTTCGGGCGTCAAGGTCGGCGGCTCGTCCATCGGCATTGAGACCACGCATGACGAGAAGGTTTCACCCATCATCAGCGCGGTGCTGATCGCGGCGGGCGCAGGCATGATGATCGCCAGCAGGAAAGCGGTTTCATCTTAAGTTCTAACCGCAAGAGTTCTGACCGCAAACATCTTCAAATAGCGCTTCTAGTCTGGAGCGCTTTTTGTTCTTCCCGAAAATTTCAGGGACGCAAGAATCTCCTCTTATTTCCGTTCCAAGATACGGCGGACGATCACCAACTGGCCCAGGTGATAGGCATTGTGGTCGGCCACCAGCAGGGCTTCACGCAGAAGCGTCTGACCATCGCCGTGAGGAATTTTGGCGGTGAGATCGCGTTTGGGATCGCTGATTAACTTGCGCATGGCGTCGAGATCAGCCAGGACTTGCTTCACGCTTTTGTCCCAGGCCTTGTCGCTGGGCGGCGCTTCAGTTTTGGGCCAGTATTCGTCGGGCCACTTTGGCGATTTATGCCGGGCAGAGCGGCTGAACTCAAGGATGTCCCATTGGGCAATGCGGATATGTTCCAGCAATTGCCACGGCGTGTGCGGGCCGCCACCCGGCTTGCGGCCGCGCAATTCGCGGGGAAAGTTTTTGAGGGCTGCGCGTAGATCAACATGCGCTTCAGCCTTGGTCAACAAATTAGAAACGTGTTGGCGAATGGGATCGATTTTCTTCATGGCGTCTTTTAGTTGGATGACCGCAACAGCGTAAAGGAACCAGACATGCGCGAAGCTATCGGCGAATATCGATACCGGCTCAGGCTTGCCTGCCAGGATTCAGGGCTTCCACAACATCGCGTGGTTCACGGCCCCTTCGGCGGGATGCTGTCCGTAGCCATCCACCATCAGGACCCGTCCATCAGGAAGAAGAGTGGCCGTAGAAAAGAGGAAGCCATCCAGAGGTTCGTCAGAAAGGGGAACGAAAACAGCGCGAGCGGGATCGTAGATTTCCGGGAGTTCGGCGCCGCCCGCGATCAAAACGCGGCCATCGTTCAGCGGAGTTACCCCGGAGAGCAACTTATAGCGAGGAAACTTCATGCGCGGCCCCGGCTGGAACGCATTCATTCGCGGGTCGAAAATTTCCGTGCTGGAGTATTTATGTTGCCGGCCATCTTCATTCGAGCCGCCCGCAATCAGGACTCTCCCGTCCGGCAGCAGCGCTGCGCCCTGCTTATAGCGCGGAACGCTCATCTCACCGGTCAGAGTAAAGCGGCCAGTCAACGGATCATAAACTTCCGCCGTAGCTTCCACCTTGTGGTAAGGATACTGGCCGCCGCTCAGTCCACCCGCGACCAGGACCTTGCCATCTTGCAATCTGACAGCGGTGAAAGCACTGCGCGGGCTATGCATGCTTCCGGTGGGCAAGAAGCGGCCGGTCAAAGGATCGTAAAGCTCAGCGGATGTGAGTTGATCATCGTCGCCTGCCGCATTGCCGCCGGCGACCAGCACTTTGCCCGTTTTCAGAGGGACCGCAATGGCGTGTCCGCGCGGGAAGTTCAGGCTTCCGGTGGCGGAAAAGGTATTGGCGTCCGGGTCGTAAATTTCTGCCGAAGCCAGGCTTTTGCCGGAACCATCCGCGCCGCCCGCGATCAGGACTTTGCCGTTGGGCAGCAGGGTAGCCGTTGCGCCGGCGCGCCTGGTGCTCATCTTGCCGATCGCATTGAAACGGCCCTTGGCTGGATCGTAAAGCTCCGCGGAATCCAGCCATACGCCATTTTGTTCCATACCGCCTGCGATCAGCACTTTGCCGTTCAGAAGCAAAGTGGCGGTATGGCTGAAGCGGGCAGCCGTGGTATTGCCTGTTGGCACAAGCGTTCCTGGGCTCGCCGGAGTGCGCGTGGCCAATGCAAGCAAAACCAGGACGCAGAATAGCGTCAAGGCTGAGAGTCCAAGTTTCGCGCGTAAATTCATTGCGGTCCCTTACAAAGTATCTACAAGTATAGGACTTATCAAGATCGCCCGGGGTTAGCCGACGGGTGGGGAGCCCGCCAAAAGATTCCGAAGGATTATTTTGGCATTTTGTTGTTCCATGGGCGATCTCTCCCGTGTCTTATCCAATAGCAGGCTCATCCGTCGACTTGCTAAAGAGGTCGCGGGTCCCGGAAACTCGCGGCCTTTTTTATCTTTGAAAAGGCAATTTTTTTGAATGGCGGCCTGCACTTATTACACAGGGGCGCTTTGTGCTAATGTGACAATGCTCACAGATCTATTTAGAATTTTAATTATTCTTTAGTTGTGGCTTTATAAGCCTCTAGCAGCATCGAAAATGGACGCGCGTGTGCTCTGCCGAGCTGCCGTCCTAGAAAGTCAATCGCCGGGCCAACCGGCGGCGCCAGGGAGTTGTCGATGAATAAGCATGTCAGTCAACGGTCTATCCTGATGGGAAGGTTTTGGGTGGCCTTGCTGGCCCTTGCTATTGGCGGTTCCTGGGGATGCGGCGGTTCAAATTCCTTGGCTGGCGGGCCTGGCACTACGCCAACTCCCACACCGACGCCAGTACCTACGCCAACTCCAGCGCCATTGCCGGCCGGAACCATTGGGCTAAAGGTCCTGGACACCAGCGTACCCCCGGGTGGAATCTTCCAGTTCCAACTTTCCAACACTGAGCCCAAGCCCATTGGCCACGGCAGCACGCGCCCACAAGTCCCTAGTGGACCGGTACGCGGTGTGGCGGTGAATGATCCATCGGGGAAAGCGGCTGGAATCGCCGTGATCAATACCTCGGTCAGCCCAACCGACATCAAACTGCAGCTCAGTTCACCTGACGCGCTGCTTGGCACGGACATTACCTATCCGGTCGTGACCCTGTCCATGCCTTTGAGCGGCAGCCTCACGCCCGGCGCGACGTTTCCCATCAGCATTGATAAAGCAAACACGTCATTCTTTGACTCCAGCAAGGTTTACACGACTATTGAATTTGCTCCCGGCACGCTGACGATTGCTCCTGCTGGCAGTCCTTATGTGAGCGACGTTTTGCCGGCAGGCGGCTTGCTGCCCGATCGCACTTTGATCAAGGTTTTCGGCGCCGGATTCAATAAGGACACACGAGTTTCCATCGAAGGCACAACCATCGTTCCGGCGGACCAGACCGTGGTGAACCCCGGCGAGATCGATGTGAAAATTTGTAACGGCACGGTGGCCGATACAGCCACGGTCTGCCCCAACAATGGCACCTCTATGCAGCTCGATGGCGAGCGCGTACGCGTAAAGGACACGAACACCAACTTCGTGATTGAGTATTACACTTACCTGCGCGCCGATGACGAACCCGGCAGCAGCGCCAATGCGCAGGTAAACCTGGTGCATCCCATGTTCTCGCGGGTGACGTATCTTTCCGCCACCATTCCACTGGTGGTGAGCGCAACGCAATTCACGGGGCTGTCGCTGCAAAACACCAACGCTTTGGATTCAGGCATCAAGATTGAGCTGCTGGACGCAAGCAATGCTTCGCTGGCTACGCTCCCTTCGTTCATCCTGCCAGGAATCGGTACCGGCAGGGTGGGCAGTAAGATCACGCGCGACGTGATAGCGGATTGGTTCCCGTCTCCACCGGCCGGCGCGGCCAAAGTGCGCGTCACCGTTACATCCGGCCCGGCGGTACAGGTGCTGGGAATGCTGGGAGACACCAGCGCTGGCACGATTGTTCCGGTCATTCCGCAATAACGGGTGTTTACTGCAGCGTGGCTTCTGTCGGCCGCGTTGCCTTTAGTTGGTCCAGTTCTTTTTGTACCTTTTCCCACTTGTCGTGCTTCTTCTTGGTAAAGTTGGGCGCGGCGGGGTTCTGGTAAAAAGCCAGAATGTTCCGGCGCAGATCGGTCGGCATTCCGGCAAAGTCTTCCTTCGTTAGTTTGTCCAGCAATTTCGCATAGGTTTCATCCGTCAACCGGTATTCGCCCTGCTGGGTACGGTTGCCGGTATCAAAGTCCATATTTGCAAGTTGCAGCTTGCCGCCCTGCAAATCACGCAGATAGGCGCGATATGTGTCCACCGTTTTGTTTACGCTGTTCAGATACAGTGTCTCGGTGCCTGGATTCGGCATCTTGAACGCGATCGCCTTAAAGGGGCCGACTTTCGGGATGATCTTAAAAATTACCGCCATGATCTTGGCGCCCAATCCGGGTTTCCTATAGGTCTTGCCCCACTCCTTTTCGTACTCTGAGCGCTTCAGGTTATAAAGGAATTTATCTTTGGCGAAGCTGGGATTTTCTTTCACCATCTCATCTTTTTTGGTCAGCAGGGCGACGCGCGTCATTTCAGGAATGGCACGGCTGACGGACCAGCGAAACGTCCCGATTGAAAGATCGACGTTGCCGAAAACATCGCCCAGCGAGATGCCGTAAGTTTTAAGGAACGCGCGCTCCAGCACCGGCTTGGCAACTTCAAATCCGATGAAGTCGTGATATGCGTCAGAGTTATAGCGCTGCTTGGCCACCTGCACTACGTCAAAACCAAATTCCGTGCGGATGTGCGCTTTGTTGTTCTGTGCATAAGTCACAATGGGGCCATATTTTTTGCGCAGCTCAGGAAATTCCCGGCCAACGGCCTCGTTCACCACCGGATGGCCGACAATATCGGCGGCATAGTGCGCCATCGCGCCCAGCGAGAAGGCATATTCATTGATGTCAGTAGATTCGGCCAGCAGCGCCTCCACAAAATCGCCGCTGCGGACGTAGTGGACCAGATCACTGAACATCTTGTTGCCGAACGGATAATAGCCCATGTCCTGAATGAGGCATCCGCCGTACGCATAGGCATGGGCCTTGCGCAGCTCTTCCTCTGTTGCCGCGGGAAACTTTTGTTTCAGCAAGGGCTTGATCTGGTCAGCCCACAGCAGATCAACGATCTCTTCATGCGTAAGAATGGAATATCCATGGCCCGCCTGGCAGAGGGCAAAGAAAACCAGCAACAAAGCCAACATGGTTCGAATTACGTTTGGCATGATTCCTTCTCTGTGAGGGACTTGAAAGCTGCTGGACCCACGAAAACTTAGATGCGATGAAACAATTCCAGAACTGCTCACGGGAGGACGAAAGAATTCCATCTGAAAATTTGCTGGAGCGGACAACCCAAAAGAAAGGCACGCAGCCTTTGGTGTCTTATTGGCTGCGTGCGGGAATTGTTGCCAATTGTGGAAATTACTTCTTGGAATCGTTGTCGGCGGCTTCCTTCGCGCCGGCCGTGTGGGCTGCCGTGGTGACTGACTGCACAAAGGACCGCGCCATCTCCGGCGTGGGGACCTTGCCCGTCAGCACGGACCGGAACGCCACGTCCCTGCCGTAAACGGCGTTCGTGGAGTCGGAATCCTGCTGGATGACCGCGCCTTCCAGCGTCAGTCCGGCAAAAGCGCCCTTTGACCGTGAATAGGTCAGCATCTGGGTATCAAGCTTCCAGTCAGTGCCGGCGGAAGCGTGGCGGCCTACCGGGCCCGCCGCGGCAGAGCCTTCACCGCTTACCTGAAATTTGCTGGAAAGCAACTGTTCCATGCCTTTGTCATTCATTACCAGCATTACCAGGTCAACACCTTCCACGCCGATCTGGAGTCCCCAGCTTCCGCCGCCGACTGAAATAAACGCCGGCGCGCTCCAGCCATCCGCCGTCCGGCATGTTGCCACGCCGCGTCCGTGTTTGCCGCCAAAAACGAGCCCGCCCTTTACCAGGTGCGGGACAATGGCAACGCACTTGGCTTTGGCCAGTACTTCTTCCGGGATCCCTTTGTCTGGGGCCTGCGCTATCTGGGTCAATACTTCAGCGGATTTCTGCAGACGATCAGCTGAATCCTCTTTTGCGGTCCCCGCCCAGCCAAAAGTGGCCAGGCAGACCAGTGATAAGAACGTTACAAACTTCTTCATAAACCTCCTTGGTCAGTTATTGCGTGTTGCGTGTTGTGCGAGTCCAAAATGTGTTGACGGCGCGCGGAAAGGCGTTCAAGTGTTCCGCTCAAAAAGCCGTGAAAGAACTTTTCGCATCGCGACAGCCGGGCCGTTTGGTGAATGCAACGGCTTCATCAGTTCAGCGATCTTCAATTCAGCGATCTTCAATTCAACGATCTGCGGCGGAAGGCAAAATTCATCGCGGCCAAAACGGTGCCCAACACAAGCAGAAGAGGAATCACGCCGGGCCCAAAAGCCGCAGCCAGGGCAACCATCCACAGCAGAATCGCCAGCGTAAAAATTGTCCAAAACACAGCGCTCCTCCTGAATGTGTGGTTACAGTGAAAACTTCAATGCCTGTTTAAGAATTTGGGCGCCTTGAGGACCATTTCGGTCAAAGGCTTCGACTCGGCGAAGCAATCCAACTTTGCACATCCCCCGCTAGCTCTTCTGATCCAATTTTTATCCTGCGGGTTGTTTGCGCCTTAGTCCTGAAGGGCCATATGGGCTGGGCCTTTAATTAGAGTCCTTAATCTCGGATGGCCGTTTTTTGGCGAAACCCGCGTTTCCAAGCCTAATCAGCGATGGCTGTAACCTGCTGATTCAAAATAGCTTATAAAGCAGCTCATCGGACATGTTGGTTCCGGTGTGATGGCCGTCACATTCCCAGCCGCAAGGGCCAACCTACCATCGCTACAAAGAAAACGAGAGGCCCTGAGAGGTTGGATATGAAAACCAGTTTTGACGTAAATAAGACCCCTTTTATCGCAATCTGGGAGACCACCCAGGCTTGTGACGTTGCATGTTTGGATTACGGTGACTGGACCCAGCCTGACCCAGATCCCCTGGAACTGAGCACCCTGGAGGCCGAACAATTGATCGACGAAGTGGCTGAATTGCGGCCGCCGATCTTTGTTATGACCGGCGCCGATCCTCTGAAGCGCCCGGACATTTATCGGTTAATACGCCGGGCGGTCGTGCGGCAATTGCACCCGGTACTGGTTCTTCCGGCCACTCCGCTGTTGACGCGCGATGCCATTGCCGAACTGAAGCATGTGGGGCTGTCTCGCCTGGCGCTGAGCCTGGATGGGTCCACCCCGGAGCTGCACGACCTGATTTGCGGCGTGAATGGTTCGTTTGCGCGCACCATGGAAGCCATGCAGTGGGCCGACCAATGGAAGCTTCGCTACCAGATCACCACTCACTTTTGCCAGCGTAATCTGCATGACCTGGAATATCTGGCTGCCTTGCTCAAGACCCTGAGGATATCGCAATGGAGCGTGGCATTCCCGGTGCCCGCCAATGCCATTGAACTGGAAGAAACGCCTTCCGCGCGACAGTTTGAAGAGGCCTTTGCCCAGATATACGCGCTCGCGCAAAAGGTCCCTTTTAAGATCAAGACATCGGAAGCGCCACACTACCGCAGGTATGTCCTGCAGCAACAGGCCCAGTCACGCGGCGCTGAAGCCGTGGAACGCCCTCGGTTTGAAGATGGCATTCCCGGCATTATGCCGGTGAATGAAGAGCGTGGCACGGTGTTCATTTCCCATACCGGCGAGGTGTATCCCTGTGCTTCACTGCCGGTTACAGGAGGAAATGTCCGGGTGCAGAAGCTTGCGGATATCTACAGGAGTTCGCAGATTTTTACCCTGCTTCGCGATCCTCGCTATCTCACCGGCAAATGCGGCGAATGCGCATTCAAGCAGGTTTGCGGAGGCTCGCGCGCCCGGGCCTACGCGATCAACGCAGACATGTTCCGCGAAGATCCTTCATGTATCTACCGTCCGCTCGCTCCCATCGGGGTAAGGGAAGATTTGCCAGAGCCACTGCCGGAAGAAGGCGCGGTGATCGAAGAACCTTGAGTCTCGACGAAAAAAGGAGCGGGGAGCCGGCGGTTACCGTGCTCCCCTTAGGATGAATCCTCTGCTTAAATCGGTCTCTATGGAATAAGACACACGGGCTGGCCGCGCAGAACAGATTTCTTGCGCTCCGCTTTCTTGCGCTCCGCTATGCTGCCTTCACAGCAGGACGCTTACAACAAGACGTTTACAGGAAGACGTTTACAGGAACACCAGGCTGATCCCTTTGTTGTTCTTTCCCAGATCGGAGTCACGCTTCCATTCGGGAAAGCGTTTCAGCAACTCCCAGGTTTTCTCGTCGGAGACGCGCCATTGTTCCCCGGCGATAAACGATCCCACCGCGCCCGCGCCAGCCATGCGCTGAAGCTCCTTTTGTAGCTCCATCCTGAGCGAGCCGCCCACGCCGCTCGATCCATACCCGTGGATCAGCTTCACCGCAGCGTATCCCTGCTGCCGTGCGACTTGAAGTTCATGTTGCATGCGCAAACGCGCTTCTTCCACCTTCGGCATTCCGTCTTCCAGATTGATGATCTTGATGGGCGCTGACTTTCGCGACATGTAAAGAGTGTAGGCCAAACCCGGGCCGGAATCATTTATGATCGAAGATTGTTATGAGCATGAAACAAATTGCTGACTGGGCCTTGAACACCGTTACGCAGCGCGGCGCTGGTTACGCCGACGTTCGCATTGTCGATCACCGCCAGCGCTCGCTCGCCACCAAGAATGGCAAGGTCGGCCACGCGGGAAGCGGAGAGACCCTCGGCATCGGCATTCGCGTGCTGGTGGATGATGCCTGGGGATTCGCGTCAACAGACGATCTCAGCCGTGAAGCCGTAGACAAAACGGCAGCGCAGGCCATAGAGATCGCCAAGGCGTCCGCGCGGGTAAAAGAAGAGCCGGTGCGGCTGGCGCCGGAGCCGGCGGTAAAGATCGAATGGTCCAGCCCGTACAAGATCGATCCTTTCACAACCTCCATCGAACAAAATCTTGACCTGCTCACGCGCATTGACGCCGAGCTGCTCGCGGTGAAGGGCGTAACGCTGGCGGAAAGCAGCATGCAGCTGGGCCGCTATGAGCAGTGGTTCTACAACACCAGCGGCTCAGACATTCACCAGACCCGCGTGATTACCGGCGCCGGATTTTGCGCTCTGGCGTTTCAAGGCACTGAGATCATGAAACGGTCTTATCCCAACTCTTTTGGTGGCCAGCACCAGAACCGGGGATATGAGCTGATCGACGAATTGAAACTGCTGGAGAATGCGCGGCGCATTGGCGAGGAAGCTGTGGCGCTGCACAAGGCGGAGCGCTGTCCGGAAGGAAGGATGAATCTGGTGCTTGATTCATCGCAGCTTGGCTTGCAGATTCACGAATCAATCGGCCATCCGATTGAGCTGGATCGCGTTCTGGGCTACGAGGCCAACTTTGCGGGTACATCGTTTCTTACGCTGGAAAAGCTGCGCGCGCTTCGCTACGGCAGCGACCTGGTAAACGTGGTGGCCGATGCCACGGAACAACACGGCCCCGGTCTTGGCACGTTTGCTTACGATGACGAGGGCGTTCAGGCGCAATGCACGCCGATCATCACCAAAGGCCTTTTTACCGGATACATCTCATCGCGCGAGACGGCGCACACTATCGGCGAAACCCGCTCCAACGGCACTATGCGCGCTGAAGGCTGGAACCGCATTCCGCTTGTCCGCATGACCAACATCAGCATCCTTCCCGGAAACAAACCGCTTACCTTTGACCAGCTCATTGCCGGGACTGACGATGGCATCTT
>Ga0070712_100002775_pt1 | contig 10817 bp, 9 predicted proteins | sample LARL81metaG_FD_71396 | JGI IMG/M metagenome (GOLD analysis project Ga0070712, IMG submission 71396) | Corn, switchgrass and miscanthus rhizosphere microbial communities from Kellogg Biological Station, Michigan, USA - LAR L8-1 metaG | ecosystem: Host-associated > Plants > Roots > Rhizosphere ...
CGGCGCTGCAGTGTACATTCCAGCGCGCCCGCACAGATGAGAAGCGCCTACGTGCGGCGGCAGTCGTAGAAGCGCAGCTCGCCGACGTGGTATCCGAGCGTCACCGAAATAGCGCTGCAGGACCTGTCGGCGTCACCGCTCACCCGACACTCGAGGTAACGACGGCCCACGCGACTCAGGGGAAAAAACCTGGTAGCGAACCACATTCGCGAACTAGCACAGGTAACACCGCCAACGGAACCGCGCCGGCAAGCCGAGATCGCGCATGCCCTGCTTGCGGAGGAAACACCGCAGCATGCCAAGCAGCCGGACGCGGGCGTAGGCACGCCGGAACCCCGGCAGATATGGGCAGTAGATCTCGGCGCAAGGTTCGAGGCTGATGAGATGGTGGTAGTTCAGCCGGTGTTGGATTAACTCGGCGCAAATTTTGAGCCGTCCGATTAGAGTTGTTGCAAATTAGCGATTAGAGTTGGTGCGAGGCCGGGGTATCAGTTAGAGGAGGGAAGTACACATATGATCAGACTGTTGTCGACCAGACTGGCTCTCGGGGTTGGCGGTCTCGCACTGTCGTTGACCGCCGCGGCCGGGGTGGCGTCCGCTGATCCCTACGGTCCGATGGTCAACACGACCTGCACTTACGATCAGGCGATGGCGGCGGTGCACGCGGAGAATCCGGCTGCTGCGCAGTACCTCGACCAATCGCCGCCGAACCTGCAGTTTCTGCAGATCTACCTTGGTTCGTCGCCAGATCAACGCGTGAACCTGCTCAACCAGATCAAGAACAACCCGGGGGCAGACCAAGCCTTGCCCGTTTTCCAGCAGATGATGACCAGCTGCGTCAATTACTGAGCAGATTGCGGCAAGCGCGCGTTGACCCCGCGTAAGTGGGGTTCCACCAGAATCTCAAGGCCTTGCGGCGCCGTCCCCCGCACGAGTGGGCGCGGAACGGTCGCCACCCAGGGTGGCTGCTGGCCCTGGAATCCCCGCCCCTACACGCGACCGACAGGGGTGCGAAGATCATTGCCCCAAGGTCGGGTTTGCGTGCTTGCCGGTGCGGTGCAGCTAATCGGGCGGGCCGACTGATCGGGGGCAGATCGGCCGGGCCTGCGAGTCGTTTTGGACATCCTGAAGCTGCGGTCAGCGCTGTTGATTGTCGGCAGGGCCGGCTCAAGCCGCAACGGCCGGAATTGGCGTTCGTAGACGCCGCGTTGCTGAGCCGTCAACGTACCTGGTGGCCGTCCGCGAAGAAATCGAGGATCGCCGAGTTCACCGCATGCGGCCGTTCGAGAAATCCCAGGTGGCCGGTGTCAGCGATCTCCCGGTACTGACCATTCGGAAGGGCGGCTGCCACCTCGGCGCTGAGGTGCGGGGGCATCACGACGTCATCGGCGAAACCGATCACCAACACGGGTGTGGTGATCGCCCGATAGGCGGGCAGCCTGTCCCTCTCCGGCCCGACACCATGCTGGGCACGAATTCCGGAAGTCGACTTCGTTGGCCACATCGTGAAAGTGTCGATCCAGTCCTCAATGGCGCCGTCATCATTCAAGGTCTTTGGTGAAAAGCTTTCAAGCAAGCGTATTTTCGCTTCGTAACTGGGTGGTAGTTGGACGCCGGCATCGGCGAAATCTCGTTCGGCCATCCGAAAGAATTCGCGCGCGCGGTCGTGGCGTCCACGTGTGGCCATCAACGCTGCCTGGCTCACCAACTCAGGATGAGCCAGCATCAATTCTTGTGCGATGTATGAGCCCATTGAGACGGCCACGAGCCGGACGGGAGCAGCGTCGAGCCTCTCGATCAACTCCGCGGTGTCAGCCACCATCGTCGCCGCCGTGAAACCATCAGCATTCGCCGTTGCGCCCACTCCCCTGTTGTCAAACGTGATGACGCGATAACCAGCCGCACGGAATGCAGGCACCTGATGGACATCCCACGTGCGTCCAACACCACCCTGGCCGGCAATAAACAGCACTGGCTCCCCGTGGCCGCGGTCGTTGTAGGCCAAGTTCACCACGTGGGGACGGTACTACGGATTGGCCGGTGAGGTGCTTTTTGAGGGTTTGGTGGCAGTGCTTTCGCCCCGGCTGCGGCGGTCCCACTCGGCCAGCACCTCTGGATCGGTGGGCTTGCTGGCCAGGCTGCCGACCACGAACACCACCAGGCCCGAGGCCAGACCCCAGTAGATCGGCTCGTTGGCCTCGATGCCGAACATGAACATGGCCACCAGGGTTGCCACAGTGCCGACGGCCATCGCCGCAAGTGCCCCGGTGTTGCTGCCGCGCCGCCAAACGAGCCCGCCAAGGATCGGCACCAGCAGACCGCCGACAAGGATGTCGTATGCAACGGTCAGCGCGTTGACGACGTCCTGCAGCACGCACGCGATGACCACCATCAAGATGCCGAAACCCGCCACGTAAAGCCGATTGTTCCGGATGTGGTCGTGCTCGCTACCCGCCTCGACGTCGCGCTTGAGCAGCCGCGCCACGATGTCCTGGCTGAACACCGTCGCGGTGGCGATCAGCGCGCCGCTGGACGTGGACATCACCGCGGCGAGCGCCGCCGCGAGCACCAGACCGGCCAGCACCGGAGGCAGCTGCATCTCGACGAACTGGGCAAACGCGTCGTCGCGGGACTCCAGCGCCGGCAGCAAAACCTTGGCCGCCATCCCTATCACCGCGCCGGCCACCGCGTACAGCAGGCAGTACACGCCCGAAGCGGCGCCGGCCCAGCGCGCCACCCCCGGGCTGCGGGCGGTGAACACCCGCTGCCAGATGTCCTGACCGATCAGCAGCCCGAAGGTGTAGATGACGAAGTAGGTCAGTATCTTCTCGCCGCCGATCGCGGTCAGCGAGGTGGCATCCGCAGGCAACTTTTCTGCGAGGCCGGACATCCCGCCGGTCTTTGCCAGCGCGAGCGGCAGCAGGATGAAGAAGATGCCGATGGTCTTGACGAGGAACTGCACGAAGTCGGTCAGCGTAATCGACCACATGCCGCCGAGCGTGGAGTAGATGATCACCACGCCGCCGCCCAGGATGATCGCCGGCACCCTGCCGATGTCGAACAGGGCACCGAAGATCGTCGAGTACGCGATGGTCGACGTCACCGACAGCATCAACGTGTAGCCCCACATCACCACACCCGATAGCACGGAAGAGCCGGGGCCGTAACGCAATTCAAGCATCTGACTCACGGTATAAACGCGCAGCCGCTGGATCCGGCCGGCGAATAGCAGACTGAGCAGCAGGATGCCCACGCCGATGGCCATCACCAACCACATGCCCGAGATGCCGTACTGGTACCCCAGCCCGACGCCGCCAATCGTGGACGCGCCGCCGAGCACTATTGCGGCCATGGTGCCGGAGTACAGCAATGGGCCGAGCCGCCGGCCTGCCACCAGGAAGTCGGATTGCGTTGTGGCCCTGCGCTTTCCCCAGAAGCCGAACGCGATCATGCCTAACAGATAGATGGCGACGATCGCTATGTCCATGATGCGAGGTCCTCTCAGCGGATGTCGAAGTGGACGAGGGTCGGGCCGTCGGCGCCCAGTGCGCCGCGGACCAAGTCAGTTAGGTCAGCCGTCGACGTGGTACGCACCCCACGCGCACCCATCGCGACCGCGAGGGCGGCGAAGTCCGGGGTGCGCAGTTCTACCCCGATCGGCGGGATGCTCCGTGCGGCCTCCTGGTCCCGGATCTCCCGGTAGCCGCCGTTGTCGACGACGACGACTGGTACCGGAAGCCGTTGTTCCACAAGCGTCATGAGTTCCTGCACGGAGAACATCAGCGCGCCGTCGCCGAGCAGCACCGCGACCGGTGTCCCCGGCCGTGCGATCGCAGCTCCGACGCCCGCCGGAAGTCCGTAGCCAAGCGTGGCGAACCCGGGCGAGTAGCAGAACCGGCGTGGGGCGGGCATGTCGAAGAAATGCACCGAGCCGAAGTACGTGACCTGCGAACTGTCCCCGGTGAGCACGCCGTCGGCAGGCAGCGCGGCGCGCACCGCGGCGTTGATCTCGGCGTAGGGGCCCACATCCTTTGCGGCTTCCTCGCGGCATGCCGCCCGCAGCGCCGCGGCCCGCTCGGGCGTGGCCGGCGAGCCCGCACGCAGGGCGTCGCGAAGCGCGGCGACTGTGGTGGCGGCGTCGCCAAGCAGTGCGTGGTCGGCCGGGCAGTTCTTGTCCAGTTGGGCGGGGTCGATGTCGCAGCGGATCACGGTCCTGCCGCGAATCTGGCCCTCCCACAAATCGGAGTCGCCGAGCTCGGTGCCGACCACGAGCAGCGCGTCGCTCCCGGCGGCGGCCTTCTGCACCGCGCGCAGCCGGATCGATGCGCCGACCGACAGCGGATGCGCCTCGTCGACGACGCCCTTGCCGTTGACCGTGGTGGTGGCCGGCGCCCCGAGCGATTCGGCCAGTGCGGTCAGTTCGGCCTGCGCGTCGACCGCTCCCCCGCCGGCAATGATCATCGGCTGGGCGGCGGCCGCAAGCGCCTCGGCCGCCCGCCGCACCGCCTCGGGATCGGCTTGGGGCGAAGCGGTTTTCGTGGCAATCCGGGGTCGGCCTGACCATTGCTGCTCAAGTACGTCGACGGGGACCTCGATGTGCACGGGTCGCGGACGACCCCCGGTGAACGACGCGAACGCCTCTGTGACGGCCTCGGCCGCTTCGTCGGCGTCGCGCACCCGGAGGCTCCAGCGGACCAGCTGATCCATTGCGGCGCTGGTGTTCTTGGCCTCGTGGAGCTGGCCGAGATCCTGGCCCTCCGCACCAGTGGGCATGCCGGATGACAGGATCAGCATCGGCTGCGACTCCGCGTAGCCGGTGGCCGCCGCCGTCATAGTGTTGGTCAGGCCAGGACCGCTGGTCGCCACCACCACACCGGGCCGGCCGGTGACTCGGGCATAGGCCTCGGCGGCATACCCGGCGCCCTGCTCGTGGCGCGGCGTAACCGCCCGAATGCCAGTCGTCAGGAAGTGTCGGTACATCTCAAGGTTGTGTGTGCCAGGGATGCCGAAGATGGTGTCGACACCGTGTGCGGCAAGGGTTTCCACGACGGCCGCACCACCGTTGCGATGCTCGGTCATGGCTTGGCCGCCAGCACAGACATGAGTTCGTACGCGACATGCGCGGCGGCGATACCGGTGATCTCGGCGTGGTCGTATGCAGGTGCGACCTCCACGATGTCGGCGCCGACGAGATTCGCGCCCACCAGGTTTCGCAAGCAGTGAAGTAGTTCGCGGCTCGTCATCCCGCCGGCTTCGGGGGTGCCGGTGCCGGGGGCATGCGCCGGGTCGAGCACATCGATGTCGACGGAGACGTACACCGGTGCGTCGCCGAGGCGGGCCCGCATTCGCTCGATCACCGCGGGCAGTCCGTCGAGCTGGACATCGTCGGTGCCGATCACCTGGAAGCCGAGCACGCGATCGTCGGAGAGATCGGTGGACGCATACAGCGGACCGCGGATGCCGACATGCAGGCAGTGCTCGGGGTCCAGCAGGCCCTCCTCGCTGGCGCGGCGGAACGGGGTGCCGTGTGTGAACGGGGCACCGAAGTACGTATCCCAGGTGTCGAGGTGGGCGTCGAAGTGCAGCACGGCAATCGGGCCGTGGTCGCGGTGCAGTGACCTAAGCAGAGGCAGCGCGATGGTGTGGTCGCCGCCCAGTGTGATCAGCTTCGTCCCGCCCTCGCGCAACTCGTCGGACGCCCGCTCGATGGTGGTGATCGCCTCGCCGATGTCGAACGGGTTGACCGCGATGTCACCCGCGTCGGCCACTTGCTGGGCGGCGAACGGCTCGACGTCGAGCCGCGGGTGATACGGCCGCAGCAGTTTGGATGAGGCGCGGATATGACCCGGCCCGAAGCGCGCACCCGGTCTGTACGACACACCAGAGTCAAAAGGAATGCCGACCACCGCGACATCGGTATGGGTGACCTCGTCGGTGCGGGGCAGGCGGGCGAAGGTGGCGGGGCCCGCATAGCGCGGCACGCGGGTGGCGTCGACCGGTCCGATCGGGTGCTGTGACGTCGTCATGCGTTACAGAGTCGCTGAGACCACCGTCAAACCGGAATGACCATTTTGTACAACTCTGACCGATAAGCATCGACAATCTGTCCATGCTGACCGTTGCAGAACTGACCGCGGACCTCGAACTGGGGCTTCAACTGGTGGCCGGCCATTCCGGCGCGGGCCGTGAGATCGAAGCCGCGGCGGTCTCCGAGCTGGCCCATCCCGGCCCGTGGCTACAGGGCGGCGAACTGCTGTTGACCATTGGTCTGTTGCTGCCGCAGACCTCCGACGGCTGTCGGTCCTACCTGGCCGAGCTGGACGCCGCAGGTGTGCAGGCCGTCGGGCTGGGTCTGGGCGCTGAGCTTCCCCACAAGGCGGCCCCGGCGCGGCTGATCACCGCCGCGGACGAATTCGGCATGCCGCTGCTAACGGTGCCCGACCCCGTCCCGTTCATCGCGGTGACGAAAGCGGTGTTCGCCTACCGCGCCCGCGCCGAGCGGAAGGAACTGGAGTGGGCCCTGCAGACCCAACGCGCGTTGACTGCCGCCGCCGTCACGCCGGGCGGCCTGCTCGGCATCCTGGCCGCTCATCGCGGCGCCACCGGCCGCTGCGGCGTGGTGATCGACCTGCTCGGGCGGGTGCTTGCCGAATCCGGTCCGGGCGGTGAGCAGCTGGTCGCACGCCTGTCCGGCCTGCTCGACTCGGTCCGCGATCAGGGTCTCAACGCCGCGGCGGCCGATATCAGCGACGGCCGCAGGCGCGAGCTGCACGCACTCGGCGCCCACCGGTTGCGGGCCTGGCTGCTGATCGACGGGCCCGCCGAACAGCCTGCGGCCAATCAGGTTTCGGGCGATCTGGTGTCGCTGCTGTCGCTGGAGCTGGAACGTCGACACGGGTTCAACACGGCGCAACGCCGTGGTCGCGCCCAGGTGCTGGACCGATTGGCCCGGGCCACCGTGGACGACGTGGTCGCGGCCCGCTGGTTGACGTCGGCGGACTGTCCGACGCCGACCTTCGCGCTGCCGCGATCGCCGCACCCGACGACGCCGACGACCTCGCCGCCGATCTGCTCATCACGCTGCCGGACGCGGTGGTGCGCGTAGTCGGCGAGGTGGTCGAGCTGGCCGTGCCGCTGGACACGGATCTGCCAGGGGTGCTGGGCACGCTGGCCGGCGGTCGGGCCGCAGGCATAGGCATCGCTGTTCGGCCCGGCGCGCTGGTCGTCTCACTACGGCAGGCGCGCTCCGCCCTGCCTGCCAGCCGGGTGCAGGGCAGACACGTGCACGCCGAGGAGATCGCCAGCAGCCGGTTACTGCTCAACACCGTTGGGGCGCAACCCCTCCAGGCCTACGCCGACGCGGTGCTCGGTCCTCTCGATGCCACGGATCGTTCGGGTGAACTGATGCGTGGGCTCACCGCATTCCTCGAGCACAACGGCCACTGGGGGGCCGCCGCCACCGCTCTGCGCGTCCACCGGCACACCATCCGCAACCGCATCGACGCGGTCGAACGACTGACCGGGCGGCGCATGGATTCCGCGCAGGACCGCCACGAGTTGTGGCTGGCACTTCGGGCCCGCGACGCCGCCCGGATGTCGGCCGACTAACCGACCCCGGCACGCCGAAGACCGTCTCCGAGGAACCGAAAGGCCCAGGTCGGCCTGTCCCTACGGCGTTACGCTTGATCCGTGGTGGTCAAAGGCCGACCCGTCTGCGTGCCGGAGATGGCGCTCGAAAGCCGAGTCCCGGCCCGGACCCGGCACGATGCCGAGACCGTGGCACGTCACCTCAGGGTTCTGACCGTCACCACCCGCATCGGCGCTGTCATCAGCATCTTCTTCGGGATCCAAGGCTTGATCGTCAGCCAGGACGTGTGGGTCACCGTGCTTAACTTGGCCAGCGGCGCGATCTTCGTGATGATTCCGCTGTTGTACCGATTCGGCGAACTGGTTGCGCCGCTGGTGTTCTTCTTCGTCGCCTACGCATCAATCACCGTGTTGTGTTGGCGCCTGGGCACGGGCTCGGGTCTCTCGTTCTACTACCTGCTCGCCGCCACCCTCATGGTGCTGATCCTCGGCGTCGAGCACATCGTGCTCGCGTCGGTACTCGCCGCCTTAGGCGCCGCGACGATCATCGCGCTCGCGATCCTCGTTCCCTATAACACTGGCGTGCAACCGGATTGGGCATTCAGATTAGGTTTCATCCTCACCGTCGTCTCCGCGTGGGTGATGGTCGTCGCGGTGGTCTGGTACGCGCTGCGGGAAATCCGTCGCGCCCGCGAAGCGATGGAAGCCGAATACGACCGGTCCGAACGACTGCTCACCAATATCCTGCCGGCCACGATCGCACAGCGGCTGAAAGACCCATCGCGCAACATCATCGCCGACAAGTACGACGACGCGTCGATCCTTTTCGCCGACATCGCCGGCTACACCAAGCGCGCCAGCGATACCACTCCGACGGATCTGGTGCGCTTCCTGGACCGCCTTTACACCGATCTTGACGCGCTTGTCGACCGGCACGGCCTGGAAAAGGTCAAGACCAGCGGCGACTCATACATGGTGGTCAGCGGCGTGCCGGAGCCCCGCGAGGATCACATCGAGGCGCTGGCCAGCCTTGCACTGGACATGGCCGACGCCGTCGCGGACCTGAAGGATCCTCAGGGCCGCGCCGTGCCGCTGCGCATCGGCCTCGCGGCCGGGCCCGTAGTCGCCGGAGTCGTCGGGGCACGCAAGTTCTTCTACGACGTGTGGGGCGACGCGGTCAACGTCGCGGCGCGGATGGAAACCACCGATATCGCGGGGCGAATTCAGGTGCCACAGGACGTGTATGAGCGCCTCAAACACGCGTTTCTGCTAGAGGAGCGGGGCGACGTCGACATCAAGGGCAAGGGTGTCATGCACACCTGGTATCTGGTCCGGCGGCTCGACGACGAAGCCGTTCGACGCGCGGCCGAACAGGGCGCGCCCGCGGGCACTGTCTAGTCCAGGTCGCTGGGTTTGAGGCGCTCGGCCAGTGCAGCCAGAGGCTTTACCGCTTGCGCGGCCAGAACGCGATCGCGTGGACCGGATTTGGTGTGAGGCTCACCGGCCCACGAACGCCCACTTCGTCCATCTCGACGCTGTTGGAATATCGCTGAGCCACAACGTCACTCGTGCCGCGCCCCGCACTGGCACGCCCCCCGCGGTCGTCGACGCGATGACCGACGCCACAGTGGACGTGATCTGCGCTAGACCTTGCGGTTCTCCGACTTGATCAGCCAGGCCAGCTTCTCCAGGCCGTCGATCAGCTGGTGCAGGATGTCGGCGGTGCTGGGGTCTTCGGCGTCGACCGCGTCATGCACGGTGCGGATGGTGTCGACCGCCGCGTAGGTGCGACCCGCTATCAGGTCGACGACCTCGGTGGTGCTGTGCTCGTAGGCCGGGAATTGCGGGAGCGTGGTGGTGGCCACAACGGTGTCGGACCGACCGTCCGGCACCGCGTCCAGTGCCCGCATCCGCTCGGCGATCGTGTCGCTGGCCTCACGGGCGAAGTCGACGAGCTCGTCGAGTTGCAGGTGAAGGTCGCGGAAGTTGGTGCCGACGACGTTCCAATGCGCCTGCTTACCCTGCAGGTGAAGTTCGATCAGATCGACCAGCACCCTTTGCAGGTTGGCGCGCAGCTCAGGCGATGCCTGAAATCCGTGTACTTCTGTTTCTGTGCGACGTGTTGTAGTGCCCATGTTTAGGTCAACGCCCCATAATTTGGAATGAGTCCAAATTACTTCGTGGCCCCGGTCACACCGGTCTGATCCTGCTGCTGGTCCTGCCGCTCCAGCAGCCGCGCATAGCCGGCGCCCATGCCCAGCAGCACCAGCCCGACCACGATGAACACCACGACGCGGAAGATGCCGTCCAGCGTGCCGAGGTCGAATAGGAACAGCTTGGCCATCGCCGCGGCCACCAGCGCCAGACCGCCACCGATCGGCAGCGACCGCTCCGTCTTGCTCAGGCGTGCCGCGTAGACGAACAGAGCGGCAGCCATCGCGATCCAGCAGATCGTCGCGGCCATGTGACCGGCGAAGAAGCCGCCGTTCTCACCGCCGATCAGCACGCCGGCGGTCACGGTGAAGGACGTGACGGCGTAGACGATCACCGCGGCCGAGCCCGCCCAGATAACCACCTCTTCCTTCCATGACCACGCGATCGTGATCGCGCATGCGACCAGGAGGAGGCTCGCCACCAGCGTGGAAACGCCCGGCGCGGCGGTCGTCTCGGTGGCCTCGGCCAGTGCGCTCGGCGGCGTGTAGCTCAGGTAGATGCCGCCGCCGACGACGCCGAACGCGATCGCGGCCCACCGGGCAATCCCGTCGCGACGCCCGGCGATCGCGACCACCACGGCCATCGCCAGCAGAACCGGGCTCGCGATGTACCCGTCGAACGCCACGATCACCGCCATCAGTGCCGAAATCGCCGATAGCCCGGACCAGATCTGCCGCACCACGCCCGTCACACCTGGCAGGCCGGTCAGCACGATAGCCAACAGCGCCGCGGCTAGTGCGGCCGCCATCAATGCGGCGACGACCCGGTCGACGGCCAGCGAGACGCACCACACCGGCACCACACCGGCGGCCGTCAGCAGTGCCATCGCAGCCCGATTTTCCGTGCGGGGCAACAGAATCAGCGCCCCGGCGATCGCCAACACGGCTGCGATGCCGCATGCGCCCGCCAGCCACAGATCGCGCCGGGAGTCGAAGTAGACCCCGGCCAGCGCCACCAACAGCGGGAGAGTGCTGGCCACCGTGCGGGCCGCATGCATCCAGATCCAGTCCCTCCCC
>Ga0070712_100002776_pt1 | contig 10814 bp, 11 predicted proteins | sample LARL81metaG_FD_71396 | JGI IMG/M metagenome (GOLD analysis project Ga0070712, IMG submission 71396) | Corn, switchgrass and miscanthus rhizosphere microbial communities from Kellogg Biological Station, Michigan, USA - LAR L8-1 metaG | ecosystem: Host-associated > Plants > Roots > Rhizosphere ...
TTTCTGGCTTGCGCCCGGTTTTTCATATCTTGTAGTTGCTCTTCGGAAAGCACAGGATTTTTAAAAAATGATCCCGCGCTGCGCGAGTCGGGATCGCCTTCGACGATCAGCATGCCTTTTCTTTGCCGGATCTGCAGCACCGCTTCTCGTACTTCAGCCAGGGTCGGACTCGATGACTCTTCGAAGTGGCGCTTCAGATCGGCGTATTCAAGGAAGAGATGTCCTCCGGGCGTGAGCGCGTATGTGACGCGCAAGATGATGAAGCGTCCACGTTCGCTTGTGTTGAAGATGCTGGAGCGGTAAGCGAATCCGCAAGCTTCGTTGCAAAGTTCCCGAATCTGGCGTTCTGATCGATCGAAGACCTGCACGCTTTCGATAGTTTGTGAGACTTCCTGGCCGTACGCTCCGACATTTTGAACGGGTGTTCCACCGACGCTTCCTGGGATGCCGCTGAGGCATTCCACTCCTGCGCAGCTCGCCGCAACCGATTGCGCAACGAAGCCGTCCCACGACTCGCCCGCACCCACATCGAAAAGGATCTTTCCGTCTTGTTCTCCAACCAATTTTTCGGTGCCGCCGATGGCAATCTTAAGTACAAGGCCGGGCCAACCCGCGTCCCCGATTACGAGATTGCTACCACCACCGAGGACGAACAGCGGAAGATCGTGCGAGCCGGCGAAGGTCACCGCTTCGGCTACTTCAGTTGGGGTGTGAGCTTCTAAGAGGTACCGTGCCGGCCCGCCCACGCCGAAAGTGGTGAGTGGAGCGAGCGGGGAATTTTCTTGCAGGTGCATGAGACGAGTTCAAATATACACAGAGGCAGCACGGTCGACGAGTTTGCTTCTCACGAGCGAGATGTTGCAATGTTAACGGTCAAGTCCACGTTACAATGAGCTAAGACCAACCGAAGGGGTTTACAAAATTATGTCGATGTATCCGGAGATCATGTTGATACCCATGCGCGAGGAATTGACGCGTCTTGGCATTGAAGAGTTGCGAGCGGCTGAGCAGGTGGACCAGGCCCTTAAGAATCGTCCGGGAACGACGATGGTGGTGGTGAATTCGATTTGCGGATGCGCGGCCGGGCGCATGCGTCCGGCGGTACGAATGGCTATGCAGAATTCGATTCGTCCGGACCAATCCTATTCAGTGTTCGCTGGCCAGGATAAGGAAGCAACCGAGCGAGCCCGCAGCTTCTTTACCGGGCAGATGCCGTCGTCGCCTTCCGTCGCAATTCTCCGCGACGGGCAGCTCGTCTACATGATGCCGAGGCGTGACATCGAATCGCGCGAGGCGCCCGCGATCGCGGCCGACTTGAAAGCGGCGTTCGATCGCTTTTGCGCCAAGCCTGCCGAGGTCTAGTCAAAGTCTTGTCCCGTGGCGCGAGCACGCGAGGAATCTGCTTAACATCGGTAGTGAAGAACGGCAAATTCCTCCGCTTCCCGGTGTGAATCCGCGGAATGACAAATTCTGCAGCTACTTTCCACTGGCCATGAATGTTTTCACCACGATCGCATTGGGTTGCACGCCAACAGGAATCAGGGTCATCAGGGAATACTCTGACGTTTCCAAGGTGCGGTGCGGCGTGCGTTTCTGGATCACGGTCACATCGCCTGATTCGGTATCCAAAACCAGCAAATATTTTTGGTCGGGCGTGAGGGCTAGGCCGTCGGGACGGCTGCCGACGTTCAGAGTAGTGATGCGGCGTCCCATGTCAATGTCGTAGACCGCTACGCTGTTCGATCCGTAGTTCGACACATAGAGCCGCGAGTTGTCGAGCGTGACGACCGCTCGCGAAGGATGCTGGCCGATTTCCTGACTGTTTCCCACCTCGTCATTTCCGGTTTCAATCATAGAAATGCTGTTGGAGTCGAAGTTGCAGACGACCATCTCGCCGCCGTCCGGTTTGAGGGTAAGGCTCACCGGAGTGCGTCCGACGTCGATCAGCGCGAGGACACGGTCTTCTTTGAGAGGCAGGCCAGAACTTTTCAGTTGAATCGAAGCGATCTGATTTGAGCCGGAGCAGGAAGCGAAGGCCTTACTAGAATCTGGAAGTATCTCGATATCCTCCGGATGTTGGCAAACCGGAAGCGTGGCCCGGACTTTGAGGAATTTAGCATCGATGAGCGAAACGCTGTTGTCGCTGCGGTTGGAAACGACAACGGTTGAGCCGTCGGCGGAGACGCGCGCCAGACCCGGACCGGAACCGACCCGAATGTTTGCGATCACTGTGTGTCTGTCGAGATCAATAACACTGATGGTCGCGGATCCGGAATTAGCCACATAAGCACGCTTGCCATCGCTCGATAAATCGATAAAGTACGGGCGTCCCTGTACTCCAATGGTTGCAACAACCGTGTTCGTCTCGGCATTGATGACACTTACGTTGCCGGATGCCGAATTCACGACATAGATTTCATTCTTCTTGCTGTTCGCAGCTAAACCCGTCGGCTCGGAGCCCACGTGAAGCGTTTTGGCGAGTGCGAATGTGCGGAGATCAATCACGCTGACCGTGTTGCTCTTACCATTGGAAACATAAGCGTACTCGCGGAATGCCGGGCTGTAGTTCGTGATGAACTGCTCGCGAAAGTACCACCATCCGAAGCCGCCAAGGATGGGCAGGAGGACGGCGATGAAAAGGAGCTTGCGCAAAGTGGACGCCGCGGTAGTGGAACAGAAAGATTAGCAGAAAGAGCGACGCGGTAAGAATGCCTTTTGCTTCTCATGACGCCGGTTCAATTACTCTCAAGCCCTCCACGCATTCGAAATGCCTCTTGTTGAATGTGGCCACTGCGCTTTTATGTTCGAGTGCTGTCGCGGCGAGAATGAGATCATACGGGCCGATCACTCTGCCGGAAGCCTCTAGAGTTGCCCAGATCTGAGCATGTCGAAGTGCAGTAGATTCGGTGTAGGGAAGCACATCAAGTCGTTCGATGACGGACCGAACGTAGCGCTCTCGCCTGAGCCTGTACGGCAGGGACGCTCGTTCGACTCCGTGCCACAGTTCTGCGACTGTGATCGAGGCGATTTGCAACTCGGTATCAGATTGAAAGGTCAACCACGTCCTCAGATCAAAGGCGCCTCTCTCACCTTTGATGATGACGTCGGCGTCAATAATTATCGCCATTTGTCTTCAGCGGGCCTGAGATTCTTTCGCGCTTGCTGAAGATCCTTATACCAAGCCTTTGCGTCCTCGGCCGATAGGTCGACTTCCGCCAAAGCTTCGGCGAGCTCTTTCCCGGTGCAGTGCTTCTGCCGGTCGGGCGTAATACGCGCGATGGGCTCTCCGTTACGCGTAAGGACGAACGTCACGTCTTGATAGTGAGCGCGATTCACACACTCTGCAAAATTCCTCGCGGCCTCCGTTACCGAAATAACCTGCTTCTTCATAAAATCATATTATCATATAATATGATTTCCGTCGGATTTGCGGTCGCTCGATACCGACTAATTCGCTGCCGCGACACTCTCTCTCACGCCGATCTCCGGAACCGTGCGTCCCACGACAGCCGCGATCTGCCGCACCTGCTTCATCAGTTCGTCAAATTGATCGGGGAAGAGCGACTGTGGGCCGTCGGAGAGTGCCTCGTCCGGACGATCGTGCACTTCGACCATCAACCCGTCGGCTCCGACGGCCACTGCAGCGCGCGACAGCGGCGTGACTTTGTTGCGCTTACCCGTGCCGTGGCTCGGATCGACCAGAATGGGCAGATGACTGAGTCGTTGTACAGCAGGAACCACGCTCAAATCCAGCGTGTTGCGCGTGTGGTCTGCGAAGGTGCGGACGCCGCGTTCGCAGAGCGCGACATTGTAATTGCCCTCGCTGAGAATGTACTCGGCTGCCATGAGGAATTCTTCCAAGGTTGCTGACATTCCGCGTTTTAGAAGCACCGGCTTGCGAGCGCGTCCGGCGCGCTTCAGCAGAGAGAAGTTCTGCATGTTCCGGGCGCCGATCTGGATGACGTCGGCATATTCATCGACCAGGTCGAGCGATTCGTGGTCAATGGCTTCGGTGATGATCTTCATTCCGAACTGTTGTCGGATCTCGGCCATGATGCGCAGGGCCTCCTCGCCGAGTCCCTGGAATGTGTAGGGAGAGGTGCGGGGCTTGTAGGCGCCACCACGAAAGAACTGCGCTCCGGCTTTGTGAACGCGCTCAGCCACGGCGAATGCCTGCTCGCGGCTCTCGATTGCGCATGGGCCAGCGACAATGGCGAGATTCCTCCCGCCGATGGTAGCCGCTGTTCCGGGGAAGCGGATGACCGTGTTTTCTTCCTTCACATCGCGGCTGACGAGTTTGTAGGGCTTGGAGACCTGGATGACTTCCTGCACACCCGGCATTTCTTCGAGCGTGCCCTGTTCGACTTCGCCCTTGTTGCCAGTGATGCCGATGGCGGTGCGGGTTGCGCCCGGCATGGGATGAGCGCGGTATCCGAGTTTTTCAATCTTTTGGCAAACGGCGCGCACCTGATCTTCGCTGGCCTGCGCCTTCATTACGACTAGCATAGGTTCACCTTGAGGACGGGACGTCTGGGGACAGCAGCGGCCGCAGGAGAAGCCGCCACCTTAAGTCTAACGTTCCCGCCATATGCACCGCAAACAGGGCGACCGGTCGGTCGGGTTCGAGGCGTCTATACTTTTTTCATGGGTTTGTCGATGGCGCGGGAGCAGGATATTCTGAAGCGGCACGCGCCGCGACGACCTCCGAAGCTGACTTCACGTCGCATCGGGATCCACACCTCTTCCGCTGGCGGTGTTCAGAATGCCGCCGAACGCGCTTATCGCCTGGGCTGCAATACCTTCCAGATTTTCTCTTCAAGCCCGCGCCAGTGGGCTCCGTATGAATTGGGCCAGCCTCAGTGCGATGAGATGAATCGTCTGCGAGCGCGATACGATTTGAAGCCGCTGGTGATCCACGCAAATTACTTGGTGAATCTCGCCAGTTCGAACGAACTGTTTCTGCAGAAATCGATGCACGCATTTCGCGGCGAGGTCGAGCGAGCGTTGTCGCTATGCGCCGAGTACCTCGTGCTGCATCCGGGATCGTTTCGCGGCGCGGATCGTGAGCAGGGATTACTAAGAACCGCCGCGGCGATTGCAGCTTCCACGCAGGGACTCGATCTGGTAAAGGGTGGGCTGACTATTCTCATCGAGAACACCGCTGGCGCTGAGTTTTCGCTCGGTGGAAGTTTCGAGCAGGTCGCCGAAGTGATCGAGCGGCTGGAGGAGATTATTCCAGTGGGGGCGTGTATCGATACCTGTCACACACACGTTGCGGGATACGACATCGTCACCGAAGAGGGGCTGTATCAAACTTTGCAGAATTTGGATTCCACGATTGGATTGAGCCGAGTGAAGGTTTGGCATTGCAACGACGCAAAAGCGCCGCGCGGATCGAAGCTCGATCGGCATCAGCACGTTGGGAAGGGAACTATTGGCAAGGAGGCGTTCCGCCTTTTGCTGAATGATTTGCGCCTGGCGCATTCGGCGTTTATTGCGGAAACGCCGATTGACCAGCCAGGCGACGACCGCAGGAACGTTGATGCGCTCAAGAGGCTGGTTGCAACAGCTTGAGGCCCGAATTCTACATACTGCCGTTTGCCAGCAACTATCTGGGCAGAAGATACTTTCGATCATGAAACTTCACCGTTTACGCCATGGAATCGTGGCCGAAGAGTCAGGCACGTTTCACGAGATACCCGCTGCGTCTTGGGATGAGTTGGTTGCTCGCGAAGATCTCGCGGGACATGTCAGACAATTGATTCAAGGCGCAAGGCCGTCTCATCGTCCCGAGATGCACGATCTAATGGCTCCCATCGGTAATCAGGAAGTCTGGGCTGCCGGTGTTACTTACTACCGCAGCCGCAACGCACGGATGGAAGAATCGAAGAGCGCTGGCGGAGGCGATTTCTACGATCGCGTATACCACGCAGATCGGCCGGAACTTTTTTTTAAAGCGACGCCGCATCGAGTCGTTGGGCCCGGACGGAAAGTTGCGATCCGCGAAGATGCGCATTGGTCCGTACCCGAACCCGAGTTGGCGTTGTTGATCAGTCCTGGCGGGAAGATTACGGGTTACACGATCGGCAACGATATGAGCTCGCGCGACATTGAGGGAGAGAATCCGCTGTACTTACCGCAAGCGAAAGTTTACGACCGCAGTTGTGCCCTGGGCCCCTGCGTTCTGGTTGCAGAGGAGCCATTACCCGCATCAACGGAGATCAAGATTGAGATTCGGCGCAATGGCGATGCCGTTTTTTCCGGAGCTACCACTCTTAAAGAAATGAAGCGCAAGCCGGAGGAACTGGTCGAGTACTTGTACAAGGCTAGCTCTTTTCCGTCCGGATGCTTTCTGCTTACTGGAACTGGGATCGTGCCGCCGGATTCGTTCACTCTTCGAAATGGAGATGAGATCAGCATAACGATTCCGGCCATCGGAACTCTCACGAACGTTGTTGGCTGAGGCTGAAGCAATGTGTTTGTTTTCAGGGCGGGTGTACTTTTGGCTTCCGGCCCTCTCACGGCATCTCCATCAATGCGCAGCTAGGGTTCTTCGTCACGGGATTCGCTAACATTTCAAAATGCTCATGACGCTGGCACATCTACGGCGGTTTGCCGTTACCCAAAGCTTGTTTCCACCAACAACATTGAAACGAGCTTTGCATCGGATGCAGTTTGTGCAGGCGGATCCGATTCGGTCACCGGCTCGGGCGCAGGACCTCATCCTCCGGCATCGAGTGAAGGACTATTGTGCCGGCGATCTCGATCGACGATATACGAAACTTGGTGTCGAGGAAGACTTCTTCATTAACTACGGATTTGTCACCCGAAGGGTGCAGGCGCTGATGCATCCTCGTTCGGAAAGTGGTGTGCCGGCCGCCGGATGTTTGCCTTGGCCCGCGGCGCGGCGCAAGAAAGCACAACTGATCCTCGACTTCGTACGCGAGCGGGGAGTGGTGCATCCGCAGGAAGTGGACAAGCATTTTTCTCATGGAAAAGTGACGAATTATTGGGGAGGCAGCTCAAACGCGACCACCCATCTGCTGGACGCGATGCACTATCGTGGGCTGCTGCGGGTTGTGCGCCGCGAGGCGGGAATCCGGTTGTATGCGGCGCACGAGCACGCGGGCGGAGCTCTGGACAAGGCAGAGCGTGAAAACCGGCTGGATGCCCTGGCCGATGTCGTGATCGCGATTTATGCTCCAATGCCGCTTCGGAGCCTGCGATTTGTGCTGAGACGCTTGCGGTACGCAGCTCCTCAATGGGAAGAAGAAATCGCGGCGACAATCCAGCGCGCGCGAGAACGTCTGGCGCACGACAATGTCGATGGCGTGGACTGGTACTGGCCGTCTGAGTGGAAGACACGCAAAGAGCAGCATGACTCAGTGCGATTATTGGCGCCTTTCGATCCCGTTGTGTGGGACAGGTGGCGTTTCGAGGCGTTGTGGGGCTGGACCTACCGATTTGAGGCATACACTCCGGCTGCAAAGCGAGTGCGCGGCTACTACGCGATGCCCATGTTGTGGCGTGATGAGGTGATCGGGTGGGGAAACCTGTCGGTAAAAAATCGTTCCTTGACGGCCGATTTCGGCTATTTGTCTGCGCCACCACGGGATCCCTTGTTCCGCACCGAATTGGAGCAGGAGTTGGAGAGGCTGAGGAGGTTTTTGCGTCTGGCGTGAAATCACAGCCGAAATGGGTTCACGCCGTCAATTCTTGCTCGGCACCCTTGAACAACGCTCGCAAAGCGCGAATCACCAGCCGCACAAGCGCAACAATCACTACAACGAACGCCAGCGCTAAGGCTCCCGCTATGTAGGGATGCCTTGCTGCCAGCCATGTCAATCCAATCGCCAGAAAATCCTCCCCAACGCTTAGGCTGATGTTCGAGATCGGCTCGGGTGATGGCGTGACCGCGGCGCGAGCAGCGGTCTTACCTCCATGAGCGACAAGTGCGACTGCTCCGCCCAGCACAGCCGCGAGGAGCTGGTGTTCGGGGGAAAGTTGGCTGGTAGCGCGATACGCGATCAGCCCCGCAACCGGGACTCGAATAAAAGTGTGTAGCGCATTCCAGATCAGGTCGAATGCCGGTATCTTGTCGGCAAAGAATTCAATCGCAAATAAGGCGGTGCTGGCACCGATCACGGGCCAGCTTTCGAGAAGTTGCAATCCGAGCGGAAGCGGAAGATGTCCGAAGCGGGCCAGCAGTCCAAGAACGGCCACTGTGGCATAGAGATTCAGGCCGGCTGCGAAGCCGATCGCAACCAGAAGAGCGAAAAGTTCCGCGGCCGGGATTTGTAGGACATCAAGCATGAAGACTAGATCAACCTGCCAAAAGCAAAAGGGTCGCCGCGAAGCGACCCCTCAAGAATTGGCTGAGTCAGCGTTACAGTGTTGACTCGATCTCGAAACCCCAGGCTTCCAAGAGAGGTTCAGGGATGTACTTGGAGTTCTTGTTACGGCGAGCCCACTCGCGCAGACGGGTCGACCGCAGATACTGGTCTGGGGTCAGTTTGTACTCCCGTACAACCTGCTCAAATTCGGTGATGGTCGGGGTGATGGGCCCAATGGGTTCGGGCTTGCCCCAGTTCGGATTTCCGCGTCGCTTTGCCATTGAACGATTGCCTTTCCACGTAGGGGGATGACTACCAAAATTGCCTGTAACTATAAGATTCTCCAACTGGGTTTGAGGATTCCGGGAATCGTCGAAAGTTCCTCAGGCAGAGCTCGACTCTCAACCTGCAAAACAGCCCACTAAAACCTTGAGTTGGAAACCCCGTATCTTAGCGGCAACTATCTTCAAAGTCAATGAAAATCCAAAGAGAAGAACACGACGGTTTCGCCGTAACCTGCACATTTTGTTATGGTTCTTGGTTGGAGAGCCCGTTTCTCTTTGCCTGTGCTAAATCAGAGTTCGGTTGGTTCGTTTTGGCTTTCCCCAATCCCAAACTGGCGGGTTACGGACGTAACCGGGGGAATAGCTGAGATGTTGAATGAGGTCGTCTGCGGACCTAGAGTTTCAATCAGGGGCGTGGCTGTCCATGGGCATCAGTGTGAAAACTGGCGCCTGATGCGGACGGCTGCTGCAGTGAATCGATTATGGGTTTGAAATCGCTGTTGCTGTGCTCGGACGAGAAAATTGTACGCGTGCTGCGGCGCGTAATGGGAGACCTTGAGATAGAGGTGGAGTTGTGTCCCAATTCCGAGACAGCGCTGCGGAAGTTGACTCGCCAAAGATTCGAGGCCATCGTTGCCGACCTTTCGGACGATGGTGCGACAGAGGTCTTGCGGAGTGCACGCAATGCTCCTTGTAATAAGCAGGCGGTTGCCGTGGCGATCGTTGAGCCTATCGTTGGCCTGAAGGCGGTGTTCGAGATTGGTGCCCATTTTGTGCTGTATAAGCCGGTTTCGATCGAGCGGGCGAAATCGAGTTTCCGAGCGGCTCGTGCGCTTATGAAGAGCGAGCGTCGCCGCAATGCTCGAGTCTCAGTGCAGATCCCGGTTGTGATGCGCAGCCCCGAGGCTGGCGCTAACATGAAGGTAAACAGCGTCGACTTGAGCGAGGGTGGGATGGCCATTGCGCTACCGGGCCGCCGACGTCCGACTGGGCGCTGGCAACTGGCGTTCACGCTCCCAGGCACGTCAAAAGAATTGGAAGTCTCCGCTGAATTTGCCTGGGAAGGATCACGGGCCCAGGGAGGCCTGCGATTCGTCCAGCCTTCGGCGGAAGCCGCACTTTCCCTGCGGGAATGGCTGAAGCAGAATTCTCCTGATGCGGAGCAGGACGATCCGCCAATTCGCTGCCAGTTAACGGACCTGAGCTTGGGCGGATGCTACCTCGAAATTTCGTCGCCGTTTCCGCCGTCGAGCCGCGTAACACTCTCGATGAAGGCTCGCGAACTCGAAGTACGAGTTCAGGGAGTTGTCCGGGTGATGCATCCGGAGAAGGGTATGGGCGTGGAATTCACGCAGAAAACTTCGGAAGACCGCGTTTCTCTCGAGAAGTTTCTTCAACTGCTAACGGAAAATCGCGGCTTGATGCCGGAACTGCTGGTGCAGCCGGATGGGCTCGAAAGTGATCCGACCCGTACGACAGAAGCCGAGACGATGGAAGATCCCTTACTACACTTGTTTTACAGCGAACCGATGAGCGTCGAAGCCTTTCAAGAGGCTCTACGAAAACAGCGGGCCGCGCCAGCTCCGGAACCCTCACCGAGAGCGAGCGGAGCACGCGCCTAAACGAGTCCATTCGCATTTCCCAATCGCCGTACTCATCAAGACACGCAAGAACCTTCCGAGGCAGTTCCATGTATTTAGGGTTGGGGCATTCTGGACGCCCTTGGGTGCCGATCATGGCTTGATTGGATCATCACCGTGCCACGCAATGCCTAGGATCGCTAGCCTACGAATCGTTGCCCAACGGGCCGTTTCCGTTAACCAAAGCGCATTCATTTAGAATGAGACCCGAGCCGGGATGGCGAAATTGGCAGACGCAGCGGACTTAAAATCCGCAGGGCTCAAAAGGCCTGTGGGGGTTCGATTCCCCCTCCCGGCACCATCTTTCTTTACTGGTATCAACTGCTTGCGAGTCCCTTGCTGATTGCTTACTCGACCTGTCCCTTTAGCTGATTTCTTGGCTGTGCCCATTTTTGTGCCCAGAGGGTATTGCGAGGCCGCGAATACTCGGCCAATAGCATCAGCCTGAGGATGCACGTACCGTTGCGTAATAGTGATGGAGCTGTGCCCCGCGATGCGAGCTAGAACGAATATATCTCCGCTGGCTGCTTCACCGAGGCGTGTCAAGGCCGTATGGC
>Ga0070712_100002777_pt1 | contig 10810 bp, 7 predicted proteins | sample LARL81metaG_FD_71396 | JGI IMG/M metagenome (GOLD analysis project Ga0070712, IMG submission 71396) | Corn, switchgrass and miscanthus rhizosphere microbial communities from Kellogg Biological Station, Michigan, USA - LAR L8-1 metaG | ecosystem: Host-associated > Plants > Roots > Rhizosphere ...
GGTCGCTCGGATAGCTGGGGTCGGCCATATCAGGATCCCTTTCGGTAAAGAGGCTTACTCTCGATCAGGGCCGGACGGACCGTGCCCCGCACGTCGATCTCGATGCGCGTGCCGACCTCGGCACCGCCGCTGGGGACATACGCCATCCCGATTCCGCGCTCCAGGCACGGCGAGAAGCTGCCGCTCGTCACCTCGCCGCCGCCGACGACCGCATTTCCCTGCCTGGCGATCCCAGGGCCGTCGATCGAGAACGGCACCAGCTTTTCGGCGGTCCCGTTGCTGCGAGCGGCACCTACGGCCTCGGACCCGATGAACCCCGTGGCCTCCTTGCAGCACCACCCGAGCCCCGCCTCGATTGGGCCCCGGTCCTCGCTCAGATCGTTGCCGTACAGGTGAAAGCACGCCTCCAGCCGCAGCGTATCGCGCGCCCCGAGGCCGACGGGGGACGCTCCGGCCGCCACGATCGCGTCCCACACGCCCGGCGCCGAGCCGGGATTGAGCAACAGTTCGACGCCGTCCTCGCCCGTATAGCCGGTGCCGCAAACGAGCATCGGGACGCCGGCGATGTTGCGCTGGCAGCAGTGCATCCGCAGCGGCAGGGCGCCGTCGCTGAGGCCGTGGACCAGGGCCCGCGCGCGGGGGCCCTGAACCGCGAGCATCGCGTACTCGTCGCAGCGGTCGACCACGTCGACGTTGAAGTCCTCGGCGTGCTGCGCCAGCCACGCCAGGTCCTTGTCGTGGTTGGCTGCGTTGGTGATCGTCAAGTAGTGGCAATCGGCCAGCCTGTAGGTGAACAGGTCGTCGAGCACGCCGCCGTCGTCGCGACACAGGAGGCTGTACTGGGCGCCCCCCTCGGGAATCCGGCGCACGTCGTTGGTCAGCATCCGCTGCAGGAACGCCAGCGCGTCAGGCCCTCGGGTCTCGACCTGTCCCATGTGGGAGACGTCGAACACTCCGGCGTCGCTGCGCACCCGCACGTGCTCCTCGCGGATCCCGGCGTACTGGATGGGCATCTCCCAGCCGGCGAACGGAACGAGCTTTGCGCCCGCGGCCGCGTGACGCTCGTAGAGAGCGGTCCGGCGTAGTGACGTCTCGGCGGCGGGAGGCACCGCCGAGCAAGGCTAGTACAAGCCGTGGCTGCGCGGCCGCCGTTTGCTCTTGGCGACCGGGCCGATCTGCGGCGTCGAGTGAAATATCTGAGAGACCGTGGCAAACGACGGCTTTGGTCGGCCCTCGAGGTCGACCACGCCCTTTTCGTTAAACGGCGGGTTCGGCCGCGGATCGCCGCCGTTGTAGGTGGGGAACGCGGCGTAATCCTGAAGCGCGAAGTACATCGCGCCCGACAGATAAGGCTTGGTCGCGAACACGCCGAGGTGGTAGGCGATCGTGTTGACCTGGAAGGCGTACGTGCCGCGCTCCTCCACCGGCCCGTCGCGGTTTGCGTCGAACCCGAACTCGGTGACCATCAGCGCCTTGGTCGGATAGCACTGGTGTACGAAGTCCAGGAACGGGCCCAGCGCGTCGCGGTCGTCGTCGCCGCCGCCGCCGGCGTCGAACCAGCCGAAATATTCGTTGTCTCCGATCACGTCCAGCGGCGCGTAGGCCTTCTGGCAGGCGACGCCGGGCCAGTTCGAGATCGCCATCGCGACCGGGCGGGTGGGATCGAGCTGGCGGGCGAGCGCGGCCGCGCCGGCGATGTACCTGGACTCCGCGGTGGTCGCGGGCGTGGGCAGCTCGTTGCCGATGCTCCACACCATCACCGAGGGGTGATTCTGGTTGGCGAGGATGTTGGCCTTCAGGACCGCGTGCGCGTTCGCCACCCACGGCGCGTAGTTCAGATACTGGTTCTGTACCTGGTAGACGGGGATCTCAGACCAGATCACGAGCCCGTAGCGGTCGGCCATCTCCTCGATCTCGGGGTTGAGCGGGTAATGCGCGCGGATCACCGTCGCGCCGAGCTCCCGGATCCAGCCGACCATCGCGCGCATCGCGGCAGGGTTCAGCGCCGAGCCGAGCTGGAGGTCCTGCTCGTGGATGCTGAAGCCGCGAACGTTCAGCGGCCGCCCGTTGAGCATCAGGTGCCCGTTGACCACCGTGAAGCTGCGGATGCCGCTGAGGTCGACATAGCTGCCGAGGCGATTGCCCTTGGCGTCAGACAGCGTCAACGTCGCGCGGTACAGCACCCCGTGACCGAGCGACCACAGGCGCGGATGGGCGATCACCGTCGAGGCAGTCGCCGTCCAGGTCGCGTGCGGCGCGATCGACGCCGTCCCGAAATCGAGCTTGGCCGAGCCGTACACCCCTCGCAGGCGGACCGTCTGGCGCTTGGCGCTGACGTTGCGGATCACCGCCTGCGCCTCGATCGTCGCCGAGCAGGTCGGGCACCTCAGAATCGGCCTGACCTGCACCTGGGAGATGTCCGCTCGTTGCACCGCGCGCAGGTACACCTCGCGCGTGATGCCGCCGTAGTTGAACCAGCCGCCGCCGGGCCCCGGCGGCAGATCGAACTTGCTGCGGCGGTTGTCGACGCGCACGATCAGGCGGTTGACGCCGGCGTGCAGGCCGGTGAGATCGAGCTCCCACGGCAGGTAGGCGCCGTTGTGACTGCCAAGCTTGCGGCCGTTTAGCCACACGGTCGCCCCGTAGTTCACCGACTCAAACCGGATGATCCAATGCCTGTCGGCGGCGCTGACGTACTTCGCGAACGCGCCGCCGGGAATCGTGAAGTCGCGGCGGTACCAGCCGACGTAGCCGTTCATGCTGGCTCGGGTGAAGTTGCCGGCGTTGTAGGCGTTGGGGACGGTCGTCGGCGACCAACCGTCCGTCGCGGCGACGTTTGCGTACCAGCGCTCCGACATGCCGACGTTGCTGAGATCCGCGCGAAACAGCCACGCTCCTCCCAGCAGATAACGGCCGCTCTGGCCGTCGGTGTAGAGCGCGCCGGGCGTCGGCGAGCTCGCCTCGTAGACGGGCCCCTGGGCGTAGGCGGCGCTCGCGGTCACGAGCAGGATCGCCAGCGCGAGGAAGCAGATGCGCGAGTGGCGGGTCATTTCGTCGCGCCCTTCTTGGGCTTCTTCTTCGGCTTGGGCTTGGGCTTGACCTTGACCGTCGTCACCGTGCGCGTCCTGTTGCCGGCCTTGTCGGTGACCGTCACGGTGACCGTGTAGCGGCCGGGTTTGACGTAGGTGTGGAAGCTGCGGTGGCTGCCGAGCCGCAGCGCGACGAGCTTGGTGTGGTCGCCCCAGTCGACCGTCACCTTGGCGATCCCGGAGGCGTCGGCGGCGGGCGACAGCGGCGGCGGCGGGTCGCCGTAGCTGACGAACACGTGCAGGCGCTTGAGGACCTGCCTCGTGCCCAGCACCGAGGTCTTGACCAACGGGGCGACGCGGTCGACGAACACCGTCGCGACCTTTGACTGGCTCGACAGCCCAGCCGGGTTGACGGCGACGACCTGCCAGCGGTGTGGGCCGTCGGGCGTGAGGGCCGGGATCCGCAGCGACGTCGCACCGGTCTGCGCGATCTGGACCCCGTCGACGTACACCTGGTAGACCAGACGCCACGGATCGCTCACGGCTGACCACGACAGCAGCGGGTGAGGAGTGCGCGCATAGAAGGACGGTTTGAGGGCATGCAGGCCGCCAGGCGGTTGGTAGAGCTGTGCGGTGACTATCAGCCGTGCGCCGGCGACGCCCTGCACCCATGCGATCGCGGCATCGCCGTTGACGTCACCAGATGCGTCGAGGCCGTCGGCGGCGTCGGTCGGGCCGTTCGCGGAAAGGGACACCACCGTCTCGGGTCCCATGCTCGACTTGGCCGGCGTAAAGCGAACGCGGATCTCGGGCGCGCCGGCCCCGCCCGGGGTCTGCTGCCAGGCGACGACGTTCGAGAACAATCCGGCGGTGCCCGCGACGGCGTCCGGGGAGCCGGTGTTCGCGAGGCTGTCGACGCGCGAGATGGCTTGGACCGCGGCGTTGTTTGCCAGCGACATCGCGAACATCTGGTTGGTGTCGAGCGGATTTGAGCCGTCGCGGGTGGACACGACCCATCCCGCGCCGTACTCGCTCATCACCACCTGAGGCTGCTCGGCCCCATCGGCGACGCCGGTCGAGAGCCCGTCGATCGGCGTGATCCCGTCATACGCCGAGCCGTGAAGCCGGTTGAACAGCACCCGTTGCTGGCTTTGACCCCCACACGAGAGGACCTCCTGGAAGGCGACTCCCACATACGAGGAGTCGCCGCCCACCCCGGCCTGGGGATCGTCGGCCGACAGCTCGCTGCATCCCGGCAGCGCGGCATCGGCCTGCTGCATCACCACGCTCGGTCCCACCCCCCAGACGCGGCGCGAGTAGATGTGCCCCCCTTCGCCCCAGACGACAGTGCCGACGCCGTCTCCGCCGGTCGCCACCTGCGGCCGGCCGGTGCCGGTGCCGGCGTCGTCGGCGGGGATCGCGTTGAGCGGCGAGGACTCGAGCGCCCAGGCGCCCCGCGCCCAGAACGCGGCGCGCACGTCGCTGCCGGCGCCGTCGGCGACCGTGAACGCGAGGTAGGCCTTGCCGAGATTGCTCATCTGCAGAGACGGATTGCTCGCGCCGCCGGTCAGCGGAGCCGGCGCCGAGAATCCCTGCGAGGCGCTCAGCGCCTGTACCACGTAGAGCGCGCCGCCGTTGATGAAGGCCAGCAGCAACACGCCTCCGTTCCCGGCGGCGATCACGGGCTGTGCGGACGGGCCCGGGAGGGTCGCGTCGATTTGCTCCGGGGCCTGGAAGACGCCGCCAAGCAGGCGCGAGACGAACACGTGCGGCGTGCCGGCGATGTTCTTGACGTAAACCAGCCCGCCGGTCCCGTCACGCGCAACCGATAGTCCCGAAAGCCCGACGATGTCGGGACTGGGGCCGTCGATCACGATCGGCGCCGCCGGCGTCGCCACTTGTGCGTGCGCCGGTGCCGCCGCCAGCGCTGCCAGCGCCACCGCTAAAACGGCAGCGTAAATCCCCCTGCCCCATGCCCGACTCAAAGGCGAGCGGCCGGCCTGCCCGCTGACAACGCTGTTGCTGGTCCGTCTGACGGGACCTACAACAGCTGGGGTGCGCAGAGGTTGCGGCGGTGGCGCGGAACCGCTCGCCCCACCTGCCGTGGGCGGTCTCAGCGGTCCTTGAGGAACGACGGGATGTCGATCTCGTCGTCGCGGATCTCGAGCGACGACCGCTGCCTGTCATCCATCGTGACGTCGCGGTCTCGCCGTGATCGGCGCGTGGTCTCGCGGGCGGTGCCCGGCCGCGTGCCGCCGTGGTCGAAGCCGGTGGCGATCACCGTGACGCGGACCTCGTCGCCCATGCCGTCGTCGATCACCGCGCCGAAGATGATGTTGGAGTTGGCGTCCGCGGCGCTCTGAACGATCTCAGCCGCCTCGTTGACCTCGAACAACCCCAGGTCATGGCCGCCGGTGATGTTGAGCAGGATGCCCATGGCGCCCTCGACCGACTCCTCCAGCAACGGCGAGGAGATCGCGATCTTCGCCGCCTCGGCGGCTCGGTTCTCGCCCCCGGCGGTGCCGATTCCCATCAGCGCGCTCCCGGCGTCGTGCATGATCGTGCGCACGTCGGCGAAGTCGAGGTTGATCAGACCGGGGATCGTGATCAGGTCCGTGATGCCCTGCACGCCCTGGCGCAGGATGTTGTCGGCCTCGCGGAACGCGTCGAGAATCGACGTGCGCCGCTCGACGATCGCCAGCAGCTTCTCGTTGGGGATCACGATCAGCGTGTCGACGTACTCGCGCAGGCGCTGTATGCCCTCCTGCGCCTGTCGCGCGCGCTGCGTGCCCTCAAAGGCAAATGGCCTGGTGACCACGCCGACCGTCAGGGCTCCGATCTCGTTCTTGGCGATGTCAGCGATCACGGGCGCCGCACCGGTGCCTGTTCCACCGCCCTCGCCGGCCGTGACGAACACCATGTCCGCGCCCTTCAGCGCCTCCTTGATGTCGTCGCGCGACTCGGCGGCCGCGCCCTGGCCGATGTCAGGGTTGGCGCCGGCGCCGAGACCCTTGGTGAGCTCGTGGCCGATATTCAGCTTGATGTCGGCGTCGCACATCGCAAGCGCCTGCGCATCGGTGTTGCACGCGATGAACTCGACGCCACGGAGGCCCGCGTCGACCATTCGGTTGACCGCGTTGATTCCTCCGCCGCCGACGCCGACGACTTTGATGACTGCCAGGTAACTGCCGCTTTCCATTAGAACCGTCCGACCCTCTAGGTAGGGTTGAGTGTTTTTGGACACTCTGCTGTTAGCGGGAGTTTTGCACGTTAGGCGCTGACGATGCGGGAAGTCAACGCTGCGCCCCGCGACGCAACGTTCGTTGCAGATCCCCGAACTCTCGATGCGCGTCGGAGAGTTGCCGATTTTTGAGGATAAACCTCTACTTGAGAGTTAGCCTCCGGCGGTGGCGGTCGACGCCACCCCGCTCGTCCCCGTCGCGTCGGTCGAAGTGCCTGATGACGAGGCGCTGTTCTGGCTGTCGCTGCCGGCGCCGGCCGCGGCCCGCTGGGGGTCGGTGACGTCGACATACACCGCACCGGCCGAACCGGGGTCCCCCAACACCTCGGAGGCCGCGATCCACTTCTGCGAGAGCTCCGTCGTGTCTCCGAAGTAGATGCTCGGGCCGCCGCGGATCTGGGCCACCAGCCCGTGCGGCGCGACCGTCGTGACCTGGCTGATCTTCGGGAGCAGCTCCCGGGGGGCCGCCGACAGCAGCTTGATTGCCGCCGCCGCCGGGCCGGAGGTCACACGCGTGCCCGCGGGCGCCACGGTCACCGGGATCGTGGGCAGCGAAGCTGACGCCGCCACGTCATGCATCAGGGTCCCGTCCGGTGCCACCGCGATCTTCTGGCCACCGACATCGATCACGCCGACCGCGACGTTCTCGATCACCTCGACGTTCATGCCGTGGGGGAAATGCGTGGTGACGCGGATGTCCTTGACCACCGGGTACGGCGCGACCGCCCGGCGCAGCCGTCCGAGTTGGACGTCGAGCGTGCTCATCGTCCGCGCCGCCGATTCGAGCGCGGCGCGGATCTGGCCGGCGTCGGCGCCGCTCTGGCCGGTGACGGTCACCTGCTCAACCGATACGAGCGGCGAGTCGCGAAACCACATCCACGCGCCTCCGAGGACGATCGCGAGGGCGACGGCGGCAAGCAGCGCGCGGCGCGTGCGGCGGCTCAGGCGGCGCTTGCGGGCGGCGGGCCGCGGCCGCGAGGCGGTGCGTGCGTGATCCGCCGAGCCGGCGCGTGCGGGACCCGCGAAGCCGGCGCGTGCGGAACCCTCGGAGCCGGTGCGTGCGGGACCCGCGGAGCCGGTGCGTGCGGCATCCGCGGTCCGCGATCCCGCGGCCGGTCGTCTGGCCGCGCCCCGAAGGCGCAGCCGCTCAGCAAGTCCCTGGGCGAGCATCGGCGTTCAGAGCCCGTCTCTCAGCAAGCCATCTCCACTTTCGACTACGAATCCATCACCCCCTGAGGGCCGATACCAGGAGGTTCGACCCCGACCGGACGACCCCTACCCCGAGTCGTCGGGAGACCGGCGGGAACGGGCAGTCGTGAAGGTCGCGAGCAGGTTAGTTGGCGCTCCGGACGCCCTAGACCGCGTTCTGGACCAGCGACCGGCCCAGGGTGTCGACGTTGCCGGCGCCCATCACCAGGCACAGGTCGCCTGGGCGCAGCGTCGCCTCCAGATAGCGGCGGGCGTCGTCAAATCCCTGCAGCCACGCGACGGTCCGCCCGTTGGCGGCGTCGGCAGCGGCAGCAGCGATCAGGTGACCGTCCACGCCTGCAAAGTCCTCGGCCCGCTCGCGCGCGGGATACACCGCCAGCACGATCGAGACGTCGGCCGCGCCGAGTGCCGTGCCGAACTCCCTGGCGAGCGAGCGCGTGCGCGAGAACAGGTGCGGCTGGAAGGCGGTCACCAGCCGCTTGGGCGCGAGCGTTCGCGCGGCGGCGATCACGGCGGCGACCTCGGTGGGGTGATGGGCGTAGTCGTCGTAGACCGGCACCCCGGAGGCCGTGTCTCCGAGGTGCTCGAAGCGGCGCTTGGCTCCCTTGAAGTCCACCAGGGAGGAGGCGGCGGCACGCTCATTGGCTCCGGCCAGTGCCGACGCCGTCAGCGCGCCCGCGGCGTTGATGGCGTTGTGAGCACCGGGCACCGAAAGGGCGACCTCGATGCCGCGCCAGTGAAAGCACGACCCTCCTGCGGACAACACCACATCGGGGGCGTCGTAGGGCACGGCGCCAGGCGGGCACAGCGCGCGCAGCTGCGGCCGGTCCCAAACCACGGCATGGTCTCCGGCGCGTTCCATGAACACCTTAAAGGTCTGCTCGAGGTCGAGTCTGGATGAGTACGTCGAGTGATGGTCCAGCTCGGCGTTGGTCAGTACCGCCACGTCGGGATCGATCTTCAGCAGCGACCGATCGGACTCGTCGGCCTCCACCACGATCCACTCGCCCCCGCCCCAGCCCGCATTGGAGCCCGTGTCCCGAAGCTCGCCGCCGATCACGTAGCCGGGATCGAGCCCCGCTCCGCGAAGCGCGTGCACGATCATCGCCGCCGTCGTCGTCTTGCCGTGCGTGCCGGTCACGGCCAGGCAACGCCGCAGCGCCGAGATCTGCGCCAGTAGGTCGGCCCGGTGAAGCTCGCGGCCCTGAGCGGCCAGCCGCTCAGGATTGTCGGCCGCCACGGCCGTGGAATAGACGACCTCGGCGCCGGCGGGGACGTTGGCCGCGGTATGCCCGATCACCGGCACGATCCCGTGCTCGCGCAGTCGCTCGGTGTAGCTGGATTCGGCGCGATCCGAACCGGTCACCCGGGCCCCGAGCTCGTGCGCGATGAGCGCGAGCCCGCTCATCCCGGCGCCGCCGATCCCGACGAAGTGCAGGCGGCGGTCAGACCAGTCGCCTGGGCGACCGGACTCCCCGCTCACTTCTCGCGCTCGAGGACGACGACCGGGATGTCGCGCTCGGTGTTGTGCTGATAGTCGTCGTACGCGGGCCAGGTACCGGTCATCAGCTGCCACAGCTCGGGCTTCTCGTCCGGTGACGCCGTCCGCGCCCTCGCCTTGAAGCGCTCGCCGAGGACCTGCACGGTGGCCTCCGGGTCGGCCTCGAGGTTCAGATACCAAGCCGGATGCTCGGGCGCGCCGCCCTTGGAGGCAACGACGACGTAGTCATCGCCGTGGGGCTGGTAGATCAGCGGCGTGCTGCGTGGCTCCCCACTTCGGCGCCCCGTCGTCGTGAGGATCAGCACCGTCGTGCCCCGCCACTCGTGACCCTCGGCTCCGTCGGTCTCCAAATAGCGCTTGACGTGCTCCTGGCCGAACAGCATCCGCAACCTCTCTTCCCACGGCTCGATATCTGCCGCGAGGCTATCCGACGGGGTCTCCGCGCGCCCGCGCCGCGTAGGTCGGCGCCGTGATCCGCCGCGATTGCAGCCTATTCGCAGCTTCCTGGGCCAAGGGTGGACAAAACCCGTGCAGTCAGCGACTTACTTCCCCGCCGAAGTGCTCCACCGATTAGAAGCACCAGATTCTGGCAATGAGAGGCGCGTGATTTTCGGAAATACATATCCAGGCAGCACCTCGTCGCGCAGGGGGTACGTGGCACTGGCTGCCGTGGCACTCGCGGCTCTCGCGGCGGCTCTGATCGTCGTCGCGGCAACCGGATCGAGCAACGCGGCGGGCAAGACATCGGCCAAGGCGCACTCGGCCTTCGCCCAGCAGTGCCCCGACCGGTTCCCGGCTCAGCGAGACCCGTCCAACCCGCTAATGCTTCCGGCTGCTCCCGGCTCGGACCCGCTGCACGGCGCGAACTTCTTCATCGACGGCCCCCGTCACGGGGCAGCCGCGAGCGCGATCGCGAGCTTGGTCGGCCTCAACCCCGAGAACTACAAGGACGACTACTCCTGGGTCAGGTTCCAGGACAGCCTCACGCGCGGATCGGTCGCCGGCAAGCTGGCGCACAACCCAGGGCTTGCACACAAGGTGCAGATGCTGTCGAAGATCGCAAGCCAGCCCGAGTCCCAGCGGATCAGCATCTACTCCGAGGGCGGCAGTCCCGCGGGCATCTTCGGCCAGACCCAGAAGATCTTCTGCCAAAACCTGACCGCCGACCCGGGATCGATTCCGTTGTTCACCACGTACTTCCTGCACCCGGCGGTCGGCGGCTGCGCCACCCCCAGCCAGCTGTCCGCTGCTGGGCCGGACTTCCGCAACCGGGTCGACGCGATGGCTGCCGCCACCGGCAACCGTCCCGCCGTGTTCCTGCTCGAGATCGACGGCATCGGATCCTCGAGGTGTATGCAGACGACGGGCGCGCTCAGCATCTGGGAGGCCGACCTCAAGTACGAGGCGACGAAGATGTCCAGCCTCCCCCACACCGTGGTCTACCTCGAGGGCGGCTACTCCGACGCCAACCCGCCCGGCTACACCGCCAAGGTGCTCAACGCCGCCGGCGTGCGCAACATCCGCGGCTTCTTCACCAACGACACCCACATCAACTGGACGATCGACGAGATCCATTGGGCCCAGAAGGTCTCTGCCAAGACCGGCGGCGCCAACTTCATCGTCAACACCGCCCAGAACGGCAACGGTCCGCTCCGTCCCCACAACCGCGTCAAGAACGGCAACGAGGTCCTCTGCAACCCGCCGGGTCGCGCGATGGGCCCCCCGCCGACGACCACGACCGGATTCGCCCACGCTGACGCGTTCCTGTGGACCGGACCCCCAGGCAACAGCAGCGGTAGCTGCAACGGCGGTCCCAGCGCGGGCACCTTC
>Ga0070712_100002778_pt1 | contig 10808 bp, 3 predicted proteins | sample LARL81metaG_FD_71396 | JGI IMG/M metagenome (GOLD analysis project Ga0070712, IMG submission 71396) | Corn, switchgrass and miscanthus rhizosphere microbial communities from Kellogg Biological Station, Michigan, USA - LAR L8-1 metaG | ecosystem: Host-associated > Plants > Roots > Rhizosphere ...
TCCGGCAGAATCTCGAAGTCCATTTGAAATCCGAATTCATCCTCGATCACGTTCACAAGCGTAATCGCTGCTATCGAATCCCACTTCTTGTTTGTTGCCTGCGAACAATTCGGAATCTCACCTGCCGGCAAATCGGGGAAGACATTTTCAAAACATTTTACCAGGCGAACCTGAATCTCATCCATTTACGGGTCGGCTCCTTGTCTCTTCAACAGTGTGGTACAGAACGGGACAAACTTTCTCAAATCGTTCCTGAGTCAACGTAACCTCTCTGCTTGGTGCCTGACCAGTCAGATACGTAAGAAATTCCCGGAGTGGGCCGTTTTTCTCGGTGGCCACGAAATCAAACTTGATCTGTCGTACCCCGTATCGCTCAAAGCAGGTTCTCAGGCAAACGTATTCAATCCGGCGCGCGAACGCTCGACAGCTCATCACCCAGGCGCGCACGTGTAGCGTCGAACCCTCGATCTCTCCCAAAATTACGGCTATTTTGCCGAGCAGCCCGAACCTATCTTCGTAACTGGTCACGATCAACTCAGCATTGGGACGCGAAAGCTCTGCTGCCCAGTCCGACTCCGTGTATCGCACGCCATTCAGGTTGAATTGATTTGTCTTGTTCACAAGCTCAAGCGCACGCCCATCTTTCGTCCCTTCAAAATCGAAATGCACGTTCGCTTGGGCCTCTTGCAGAAAACTCTCGGGACTCGATTGGCCCGCAGCCTCTTGAAATTTTGCAGACTGCCGGATGCTCTCAAGGCGAATGTGGTCTTCTGCGGACAGCTTCTGTTTGCCGAATAGATCGCGGAGACGCCTCAGCATCTCGTACCCGGCGGTGTAGTTATTTCCCGGAAACTGGATGCATTCGATACCTGGATGTGCGGCGGCCACTTCTGCCAGTTCCATAGCGCTATCATCAACGAAGACAACGCTGTCAGCAGAGATATTCCAGGCGCGCAAAATTCGTTCGACAGAATTCGACTTGGCCTGCCAGTGTATTTCCATCGGAAACGCACGCTCTTTTTTCAGCAATAAGTCCGTGCGTTCAAACGCTTTTTCTACCACCGCCGGGTCATTCTTGCTGGCAACGCCCACCAAAATTCCGTGTTCCGCGAATGCGGCAAGCAGGCTCTGATAGAGGGCGTGGAGGCCGCCGTGGCTATCCAAGTCCCATCGGATGCCCTCCGGTCCCACTTCTCCAACCAGGCCCGACCACAAGGTGTCGTCGAGATCGGTAATGATTCCTTTTTTCGGAGTCGGCGGACACAGAAGACGAGAGAGGGCCAAGGCAAGCTTGTCTGCGTGGCCCTGCGTGTAGGGTAGGCCAAGAAGAAGGTCGGACTTTAGGTCGTAACGGAGACCCGGCGCGGATTCTTCTGTCAGATACGTTGTGTTCACAATCGGAATGCTGAGCCCAGTGATCTTTGTGGTAAATTCCGCCACCATCTTCGCCAGGAGACTCTCGGCCTCGCTCATTTGCCAGCCGGCGCTATGAAAAAAAGGTGGAAGAGGCAGCGTGGGCGCCGAGATCGCTATTTTGCTGCCATTTGGGAGACCTGCTATCGCACTCGAAAGTCGCTCCAGCGCTTTTCGCGCGAAGGACAGAATGTCCGGGAGAGTCCGCGAATCCCAGACAGCCGAGGCACGATAGCCTAAGCGAGGGTCTAGATCCGCCCACTCAACGGTTATTGCAACATTCTTTGCACCGCGTTCTGCAGCTTCCTCAATCGTTCTCATTATCCCGCCATACAGCCCCGTCGAAACCATTACGCGACGACTGGGCAGTGTCTGCTGTAAATGGCCGCCCAGAAAAGTCTGAAGATGCAACGGAGTAAAGCCACACGCCAACGTGACTTCAAACGCTTTCCCATCCTTGGGAGCATCGTTAAGGATCCTCAAGGCGTCGGTGATTCGCATGCGCCGTTTCTGTCTCTTTCGTTCTCTCTGGTCCAACATCTCCACGCTTTGTCGCGTGAAGTGCGCGCTAGATAGGTTTAGCGATATATTATCGCAGGAAATCAGAGCTCTTTTCCGATCTTTTCGAGGAAACCGGGGATACTAACTCGACGCCTGACAGCGGCAGCACGAGTATTGCTCCATTTAACGGACCTATTTCTTTAGACACGTATCATTAGTTGAACGCGGAACAACAGAGTATCGCACACTTGATATCACGAAAGCGTCGGCGAGTAGTTTAGAAGTATACTCACGAACGGGGCGCCATCGCGGAAGCGCAAATCGCGTGCGCACGTTCCCCGTTTTTCTCAAGTTTTAGCGCAAGGCGTGCAACCGTTATATCAGTGGAGAGCTTCAAACGACGATGACAAAAATCCTCGGCATTAGTGGATTTGAAAACTCTGTTCCATTCAAGAAACTACATTGGCCTGGCCTCGAGGAACGAGAATATCGAATTTCTCAAGGCCACGACGCCGCCGCGGTTGTCATCGTCGACGGAGAAGTTGTCGCTGGCATTGCCGAAGAACGGCTCAATCGAAAAAAACACAGCGCAGATTTCCCGATCGGCGCCATCCGCTACTGTCTCGACAAAGCGAATCTTCGCATTGAGGATATCGACGAGATTGCCCACGGCTTCGACTACACACCGTACAAGGCCCTCTATTCAATGGACCCTGTCAGCACAAAGCAGTATCAGGAAGTGTTTTCTCGAGAGCAGTTGCTTGACGAGCTCCATCGGTTCTTTCCTGGCTATCCTCCTGCCCGCGTAGTCCAGGTAAATCATCATTTGGCTCATGCTGCCAGTGCCTATTTCACTTCCGGATGGCATGAGTGTTTGGTTGTCATTGTCGATGGCATGGGCGAAACACAAAGTGCCACGGCTTACCGGGCGCAGAATAATCAGATCGAAAAGTTACGAGAGATCCCGGCAAACGACTCCATCGGGATCCTCTACTCCATCGTCACCTTGCATCTTGGGTTTGATTTCAATTCAGACGAATACAAAATTATGGGTCTGGCTCCCTACGGCAATCCTGCTCGCTACCGCGGTTTCTTTGACGAGGCTGTCAAATTGAAACCAGACGGAACCATTCAAATTCCCTCGCTAAAGTTAAACAAGACCCGCGAAGATCGAGAAACCTACGGTGCCACTCGCGCCTATCTGAGCGAGCATCTGATCCCCACGCGCGCTCCCGAACGTGAGATTACAGACGATCACCGCGATGTGGCCGCTGCATTGCAGGAGTGTCTCGATAAAGTGCTTTTGCATATCTGCGGCCATTTTGGACACACCACAGGCCTGCGGCGCTTGGCCATGGCCGGAGGCGTTGCGCTAAATTGCACGGCAAATGGGAAGCTCCTGCAATCCGGGCTCTTTGACGACATCTATGTTCAACCCGCCGCTGGCGATGACGGCTCAGCGCTGGGAGCTGCCTTGTGGTGTGCAGGTCGCAGGGGAGAGGTCAAGAATGCGAGAATGCGTGTGCCCTTCCTCGGGCCCGAAGCTTCCGCGAAAGATATACAAACAGCAATCCAGGAATTCCGCGATCAGATCGAAGTCCGTCAATTTAGAACTCTCCAGGAAACCTGCTCGGAAGCCGCAAAACTCATCCAGCAAGGCCGGGTGATTGCCTGGTATCGCGGGCCGATGGAATTTGGTCCCCGTGCCCTCGGTCATCGCAGCATTCTTGCTGACCCGGGGCATCCCGAAATGCGCGACAGAATCAATGCCATGGTAAAGATGCGGGAAGCGTTCCGCCCTTTTGCGCCAGCCGTCACGCTCGAACAAGTCCAGGATTGGTTCGAAGTGCCGCAGGGCTTTGAAATGCCCTACATGATCATGACCGCGGACGTTCGCCCCGAACACCGGCAAAAACTTCCCGCTGTTACTCACGTAAACGGATCGGCACGCGTGCAAACGGTATCGGCGAAGGACAACGTGGAGTTCCACCTTCTTCTGCAGGAGGTTGGCAAGCGTTTGGGCCGGGAAATGGTATTGAATACCAGCTTCAACGTGAAAGGGCAGCCGATCGTGAACACCCCGCAGGAAGCCATCAAAACCTTCCTTGGCACAGGAATCGAATATCTCTTCGTCGAGAACAATCTGGTTTCTCGACGTGCTCCCGGGCCAGCCAAGGCTCCGACCGGCGGCTAAACTCCCGACAACTCGTGGGAACCGGAGGCCTCCCGGGAGGAGTGCCAGGCCTGAAATTTGCCAAATCTTCTCCTAGGTCCGCTGCGGACCCGAGAAAGCAGAAATGGGGAAATAAGAGCAATATCCTTCCGTTCATTTGCCGGTTTACGGCATGGTCGAGAATCGAGATCTGTGCATCTTCATCAGCAAAGCATTTATTATGTTTGTTTTAGGGGACCACAGAGAATTCCTGCGAGCCTTGTCTGGCCCTCAAATTGCACTCTGACATGTAACAACTCGAAACTAGGTTCGTCGTTCACGCTGGAGAACTGTCTCTTAGGCTTAAACTGAAGTCACGGGACCCATTGCTTTTCGAAGAATCACGGAGTAGTTCATGTCGTTCGCCGAAGCCCAGAACCTTGCACCCAGTGCGACCAAGCGAAATCTATCTCAGTTATTTTCTGAGCAGGCGAGGGTAAACTCCGCAAAGACCGCCTTGATTGCCGGCGAGGAAAAGTTTTCCTACCAGGAGCTCGATCATAGAGCGAATCAACTCGCCTCCTTTCTGCTGAGTCAAGGCGCAGGTCCGGAAGCTCTCGTTGGTGTATTGCTCGACCGTAAACCGCAGATGCTGATTGCGCTGTTGGCAGTTCTAAAGGCGGGTGCTGCCTACGTTCCATTGGATCCTGCCTATCCTGCGGAACGCATTGGCTACATTGTCGAAGACGCAGAAATATCCATTCTCCTGAGCTCAAAACGTTTGCAGCACGCCGCTACTGGAGTTCCCCAGTCCACTCGGTTCGTCGCCCTCGAAGAGATCACCGCTCACGAATCGCACGAAGTCCTGTCCCAGGCCGATTCTGAGAATCTTGCCTACGTCATCTACACCTCCGGCTCAACCGGAAAGCCCAAGGGGGTTATGGTCGAGCACAAAAACGTATTGAGTTTCTTTCAGGCCATGGACCAACTGATTGGCACAGAAGCCGGCGTGTGGTTAGCGGTTACGAGCCTGTCGTTTGATATCTCCGTGTTAGAGCTTCTTTGGACCCTGACTCGTGGATTCACAGTCGTCCTTCACGGTGACGAGGGTACTCATACCATTGCTGACGAAATTCACCGCTTTGCTGTCACCCATCTTCAGTCGACGCCCTCGCTGGCGCGCATGTTGACATTGGAGCCTCGATCACTCGCTGCTCTCGCTTCCCTCAAGAAATTGTTGCTGGGCGGAGAAGCTCTCTCTTCTTCCCTCGTTCGAGTAATCCGTTCCGTATTTCATGGCGAACTGTTCAACATGTACGGACCGACGGAGACCACTATTTGGTCAACTGCCTGTCTCGTTGAAGGAATTCCGTCGGTCGTTCCCATCGGTAAACCGCTCGCTAATACGGTGGTTCAGATCTTGGATGAAACTCTCGATCCGGTACCCACCGGGGAATCGGGTGAACTTTTCATCGGCGGCGAAGGGGTTGCTCGTGGCTACTGGAAGCGTCCGGAACTCACTGCGGCGCGTTTTCTGCCGGATGTCGTTCCTGGCTTGGGGCGCCTATATAGAACAGGAGATATCGCTCGAGCCACTCCCCATGCCGACCTGGAATTCTTGGGTCGTAGCGACTTCCAAGTGAAGCTTCGTGGCTTTCGAATTGAGCTGGGAGAGATCGAGGCTTGTCTTGAGACTCAAGAATCTGTGCAACAAGCAGTCGTGATTGCCAGGGAAGACAGTTTTGAGAATAAGCGGCTCGTGGCCTACGTGATTCCCAAGCCCGGCGCGAGTCTCTCCCCTTCTTTGTTACGCGATGTGCTTTCCGGGAAGATGCCCTCTTATATGGTTCCGGCAAACTTTGTGTTTCTCGATCGATTCCCACTCACCTCAAACGGAAAAATCGATCGCAAAGCTCTTCCACCTGTCCATATAGATACGCAGGTGAGTGACCCGGCTTCGCGGCCCGGCAACGAGATGGAGACCACTTTAGCGTCTATTTGGGCGGAGGCTCTTGGACTGGAACGAATTGGCGTGGAGCAAAACTATTTTGACCTTGGCGCATCTTCCCTGATGGTTGCGGAAGTCCATTCGCGATTGCAGCAGCACTTGCAGCAAGAAATCTCGCTCGTCGATTTATTTCAGTTTCCAACCATTCGCGCGCTGTCTACCCATCTGTCCGGTGTGATCTCTGCGCCCGCCGTATCGGATCGCGCCAGCCGTCGTCTCGCGGCCCGACGGCACGAAGAAGCCCAATGAGCAACTCCAGTATCGCAATCGTTGGAATGGCAGGACGCTTCCCGGGCGCGCCGAACGTCGAAGCGTTCTGGCGAAATCTGCGCGATGGTGTTGAGGCGATTCGCACGCTAAACGACGTCGAGTTGCGTGCCGCAGGTGTCAGTCAGGAGGAACTAGAAAACCCCGAATATGTCCGGGCCGCGGCGATCCTCGACGGCCTTCAGCTCTTCGACGCCTCCTTTTTTGGGTTTAGTCCTCGAGATGCCTCGATCATGGATCCGCAGCATCGCCACTTTCTCGAGTGTGCCTGGGAGGCGGTAGAGATTGCGGGGTATACCGCGGAAGGGTTTCCGGGCTCTATTGGTGTCTTCGCCGGATCGGGGATGAGTTCCTACCTGATCCATAATTTGCTTCGAAACCGTAAGCTCGTCAACAGCGCGGGCCTCTTTCTCCTTCGCCAGACCGGAAACGACAAAGATGTTTTGGCAACGCGAGTTTCTTATCAGCTAAATCTCCACGGCCCCAGCGTTAATGTCCAGACAGCTTGCTCCACTTCGCTCGTCGCCGTACATCTGGCTTGCCAAAGCTTGCTGAACCATGAGTGCGATATGGCTTTGGCAGGCGGCGTCACGATTGAAATCCCTCATGGACAAGGCTATCTCTATCGCCCCGGTGAAATTCTCTCTCGTGACGGTCATTGTCGCGCCTTTGACGCCGAGGCGAGCGGGACGGTCTTTTCTAGCGGACTCGGTTTGGTCGTTTTACGGCGTCTGTCAGATGCCCTTCGTGATCGCGACACCATCCGTGCGGTAATCCTCGGAACTGCAATCAACAATGACGGAGCGCGCAAGGTCGGCTATTTGGCGCCCAGCGTCGATGGCCAAGCGGATGTAATCACCGAGGCCCTCGGAGTTGCCAATGTGCCTGCCGACTCCATTTCATATGTGGAGACTCATGGCACCGGTACCGCCGTCGGCGACCCCATTGAAGTCAGAGCCCTTACACAGGCCTACAGTTCCAGCACCAAGCGACGGGGATTCTGCGCCATTGGCTCCCTCAAGGCAAGTATTGGGCATCTAGACGCGGCCGCGGGCGTTGCCGGTCTGATCAAAACCGTCCTTGCTCTCGAAAACCGCAAAGTCCTGCCGAGTTTGAATTTCAAATCGCCCAACCCGTTAATCGATTTTCAGAACTCGCCCTTTTACGTGAACACATCGCTCGTCGACTGGGAGAAAAACTCGCTCCCACGCCGTGCCGGAGTCACCTCACTCGGAATTGGCGGGACGAACGCCCATGTCATTGTCGAGGAGGCTCCGTCCTACTCGCCCGTTCAGGCCAAGCAATCCTTTCAGTTACTGCCCGTCTCTGCCAAATCTGAAACTGCGCTGCAGAGCGCTACAACCAGGCTTGTTGCCTATCTTCGCGACAATCCGGAAAGTAACTTTCCTGATGTTGCTTACACCCTTCAGGTTGGCAGAAAGGCATTTCCGTTCCGTCGCGCCGTAGTTGGTCGCGACGCCGCGGAAGCGGCAAAACGTTTCGAGGAGAGTAACGCGAAGGAACTGATTTCTGGCATCGCGCCCACCTCCGTGTCGTCCCTGATTTTCCTCTTTTCTGGACAGGGCTCCCAGCATGTCGGCATGGCCAAGCATGTCTACGAACAAGAACCGGTTTTTCATGACTCCTTCGATCGCTGTGCAAACTACCTCGAAAGGTTCATCGGCGTCGATCTCCGGCAATTGGTATACCCGCCAGAGTCGGACCGCCTAGTCGCTGCTGATCGCCTGAATCAAACATCGATCACGCAACCGGCCCTATTTGCGTTGGAATACAGCCTTGCGCAGTGGTGGATGTCCCTGGGCTTGAAGCCGCGAGCGATGTTGGGGCACAGCATCGGTGAATACGTCGCTGCGTGTGTCGCGGGTGTCTTCACCCTTGAAGATGCCCTTCAAACCACAGCGATCCGCGGTCGCTTAATGCAAAACGCATCTCCCGGAGCCATGCTCGCCGTTCCCCTTCCCCCGAATGAGATAAATCTCGCCGCGAACCTGTCTCTAGCTGCGATCAATGGTCCGGAACAGTGCGTTGTATCGGGTCCTTTCGAGGCTATCGAGGCTTACGAAAGAGCTCTCCGCGAGAAGGGAATCGCGTGCCAACGATTGCAGACATCTCACGCCTTTCATTCGGCAATGATGGATCCAATCCTCGAAGAATTTCGAACCCACTTGCAGACCATCACGCTGCATCCTCCGCGCGTACCCTTTGTTTCGAATTTGTCCGGGACTTGGATCCAGCCATCGGACGCAACGGACCCGGATTACTGGGTCAAACATCTGCGCGGAACCGTCCGATTCGCCGACTGTATCAGCCAGCTGCTCAGTAAGGAAGACTGCACATTTCTTGAGATCGGCCCAGGGCAAACCCTAACCTCGCTGGCGCGTCAACAAACAGGAAAGCGTGCTAAGGCTGTCGCATCGCTCCCCCACAAGGATGATTCTTCCTCCTCACACGCAAACCTGCTCTCGGCTCTCGGACGGCTGTGGGTGAACGGGCAAACTCCCGACTGGAACGCCCTGCATGGACGTCAACCCGTCGGCCGCATTCCCCTACCCACCTATCCCTTCGAGCGCAAGGAGTTCTGGATTGCGCCCGACGAACAACCGATACGCCAGACGGCGGTCGCAGAACCGACGCGCGACAACGAGACCAAACCCGGTGAAGCGGCGGGCGAGCCTTCCCTGCGATACTACAAGCGTGTCTGGAAGCAAACCGATTTCGCGTCTGTCAGTTCATCCGCTCCCGCCTGTTGGTTGATTTTTGTGGACGAGAAGGGACTGGGCAAGCAGCTTTCCACCCAACTGCTGGGTGCCGGACACAAAGTTGTTTACGTATCTCCCGGAAAGTCTTATCGACGATCTGGCAGCAGTGACTATACTCTTCGACCCTCCGTGGCGGCGGACTATCAGGCGCTGCTCGAAGATCTTGTCAAGCGTGGCCACCCTCCGCAAAAGGTCGTCCATTTGTGGTCCCTTACAGAGGGCGCCATTTTAGGATCGCTTGAAGAAAAGTTGAATCACAATTTCTTCAGCTTGCTGTATTTTGCCCAAGCTCTAGGTCGCGAAGATCTCTCTGGTGTCGACATCGCCGTGGTTACCGACCGCTTGCAGCCAGTCGGAGTGCCGGTAGCCGCCGACCCCACAGCAGCTACTCTATTAGGGCCGGTCAGAGTCATTCCGCGGGAATACCCGGGCGTCGTGTGCCGCAGCATCGACTTGAATCTCGAGGACGAAGGCATGAGCCAGCATGCGGTTCAGCTCATTGCTGAACAGTGCGCTCCTTTCATCGACGAAGTGGTCGCTTTTCGTCGCGGTGTGCGTTGGACGGAACGTTTTGAAGTCACCGACCTTATTCCGGACCAAGGACGCAATCGCTTTAAGGAAAAGGGCTGCTATCTCATAACCGGAGGCCTGGGAGGACTTGGCCTGGTTGTTTCCAGGTACCTGGCACAGAAATTCCACGCCCGGCTAGTTCTCATCGGCAGGTCTAGCTTGCCTGCGCCACACGAGTGGGACGCGTTCCTCGAACGGCCCGAGACGCCGCCGAAACTCTCATCTACTCTGAAGACTCTGCGGGAGATTCGCGCTCTCGGCAGCGAAGTCCTCCCTCTTCAAGCCGACGTGACGCAGTTGCCAGAATTGCAGCGTGCATGGAACATCGCCGAGGAGAAGCTCGGAAAAATTGACGGTGTTATCCATGCTGCCGGCGTGATCGAGGATGGCCCGTTCCTCTCGAAGACGGCGGAGGGCGCAGCTCGCGTGCTGGCGTCAAAAGTGCACGGAACAATTGCTCTCGATGCTGTGACTAGGAATCAGTCTCTCGACTTCCTGGTTCTTTTTTCTTCCATCAGTTCCGTTCTGCCGCCACCAGGACAAATCGACTACGCCGCAGCCAACGCATTCCTCGACACTTTCGCGGAGCTTCATCAGCCCCAGGTGCAGGCCATCAACTGGGGCCTATGGCGCGATGGCGGTATGGGCGAACGCAACACGAAGGCTCATCCCCTGTTGGAACAGAGAGTGGTCGAAACCGACAACGAGACTGTTTTCTCAACGAAGTTCCGCGTCGACAGCCATTGGGTGCTCTCCGAGCATCGCCTGCGCTCCGGAAGCGCCGTTTGTCCAGGAACGGCCTATCTCGAGCAAGCGGCCGGCCTTCTTGTGCGCGATTCGCTGAGCTCCCCGCTCCAATTTGAAGACGTCTTCTTCTTGGCACCAATGGTCGTTGACGACCTGGAAACGCGCGAAGTGCGCGCGCGCCTCACCCGCGAAGAGGGAAGTCATAGATTCTCAATTTCGAGTCGAGACCTGGGCTGGACCGAGCATGCCACGGGTCTAGTCAGGCGCCTCTCTCAGCCCACTCCTCCAGTGAAGGATTTGGAAAGCATTTTGCGCCGCTGCCGCAAGCAGACAATTCATTTCGACGCTGATCATCGAACCCACCAGGAAG
>Ga0070712_100002779_pt1 | contig 10805 bp, 13 predicted proteins | sample LARL81metaG_FD_71396 | JGI IMG/M metagenome (GOLD analysis project Ga0070712, IMG submission 71396) | Corn, switchgrass and miscanthus rhizosphere microbial communities from Kellogg Biological Station, Michigan, USA - LAR L8-1 metaG | ecosystem: Host-associated > Plants > Roots > Rhizosphere ...
GTCACTTTGCCGGCCTGATGATCGAGCCATTTTTGCTCGCGATGCTCAGAGGCACGCCATCTCGTCTCGTATACTGCGAGGATCGAAGCATCGAGAACGCCGTCGCACAGCGCTTGCAGCCGCAACGCCGCGAGCCGTGCCGCTGGCGCGCGTGGAACGATCCTGCCGCCACCGGCGCGTTCGTCGAGAAATTCGAGGATGACGCGAGAGTCGTAATAGGCGGTACCGTCTTCCGCAATCAGCACCGGAATTTTGCCGAGCGGATTTTGCCGGCGGAGCGGGTCGGCAGGCTCGCTGGTATCGGCGGTCTCGATCTGTATCTCGCCATCAAAACCCAAAACCGCGATCGCAATCCGCACCTTTCGCACGAACGGCGACGCCGGGGACGAACGCAGAACTATCATTGCCTCACCATATTCAAGCAAAGCAGCTGGGACGCTTGCACATGTGTCCGAGGGGCGTAAAGCAGCGCGTCGCAACCACCGCCTGCGCCACGGGGCTTAACCGGAACGTCTAAGGTCGTTCTAGCCGGTGACGACGAGATTGACGGCCTTTGGCCCTTTGCCCTTTTTGTCGGGCTCGACCTCGAAACTAATGCGCTGGCCCTCCATCAGGGACTTCAGTCCCGCGCGTTCAACGGCAGTGATGTGGACGAATACGTCGCGGCCGCCATCGTCGGGCTTGATGAAGCCGTAGCCACGCTCGCCGTTGAAAAATTTGACCGTGCCGGTCATTGCCATTGCGTAACTCCTTCCCGCGCTTACGTCGCCGCCCCCGTCAAGGCGTGACGGCTAGGCCGGACATCCACACGAGCAAAGAGCTTTAGCCCCGACGGCCTCAGCCACTCCGCCGGCCCCCCACAGGAGGCGGAACGTCTAAGCCAGTTGAGGAAGGCTAAACCAATTCGAACGTGTGGAAAAGTGGGCAATAGCAGGGTTTTACGCAATTTCGACAACTGAAAGGACGGGCCAACCCGGTGGTGGAGTGAACCCGGCAGCCGAAAAGCCGCCTGGATCCGGTCAATCTCCAGCGAGCCAATCGAGACGGTAAGCACCCATCGGTGCGAGCAAACGCGTGAGTGCAGGGAGAATCACCCGCAATTCGCGCTCCAGGAGAAACGGTGGGTTGACGATAATCAGCCCCGAACCGGCGAGCGCGCCGTCGGCGCGTGGCGGCGCGATGGTGAATTCGCAACGCAAGATTTTAGGCACTGACAGCCGCCGCAGCCGCCGCGCCAGCGCATCGGGCGCGTCGCGAGCCTTGATTGGATACCACAGCAAGTAAAGCCCGTTCGGCCACTTGCGATGCGCTTGCCCTAGGGTCTCGGGGAGGCGCTCGAATTCGATATTCTCCTCGTAGGGCGGATCGATAACGATCAAGCCGCGCCGTTCCTTGGGCGGAATGTTGGCGAAAAGCGCCATCCATCCGTCGATCGCGAGCGCTTTGGCACGGGCATCGCCGTGTAGCGCGGTTTTCAGCGAAGCGGCCGCGCTCGGTTCAAGCTCGCAAGCAATAAGCCGGTCTTGCCGACGCAAGAGCGCTGTGATGATCAGCGGGGATCCGGGATAAAGCCGCAGCGTACCGCCTGGGTTGAGTGCTGCGACGATTTCGAGATAAGGCGCGACCAGCGCTTGCGCCGGATCGCTTCCGGCTGTGCCGAGCCGCGGCGTCGCGAACAGGCGCTCGATTCCGTCCCGCCATTCACCCGACCGCGCGGCTTGCGACCCGAGAAGATCGTAGCGGCCGGCGCCGGCATGGGTGTCGATGACGCGAAATGCCGCCGGTTTTTGCCGCAAATAGTCGAGAACACGCGTTAGCACGATATGCTTGTGGACGTCGGCAAAGTTGCCGGCGTGAAACGCGTGCCGATAATTCATGTCAGGCCGCGATCCGACACTTCCCGGACTTAGACTGAGTTTGTCGTAACGAACAGCCCGTCCTTGTTTCAGCCGCCGCGCATCGGCGGCATAGTCAGCTGCTCTCGGCGGCAGCTGCGCTTAGCAATCTCCGCACAGTCGCGAAAGCGCAGATCCTTGGAAAGGCAAAGCCGTACCTCCGTCAAGCGCTTGGCATCGCAGCCGATCGCTATCGCGTCCGCCGACAGGCCAGGATTGGACTTGATGAAAGCCTCTTCGACCTCATGCGGAGTTACGCTGAGCGGCTCCTTGAGGTCAGTAAATTCGGTCGGAATCTTCACCACGGCCCGCGCCTTACGCACAGTCTCGAAATAGGCGCGCGGCGATTGGCCGGAACAGGCGCCGTGGCGATCCCATTCGTTGAAAATCAGCCGCGGCGCCGGCATCAGATCGAGCATGGAGGAGACTATGCCGCGATTAAGCCGCGGCGCCGGAATTTGGCAATACTCTGGAAAGCCGTCGTCATATTGCGGCCACAGCCCATGAACGACAAAGGAATAGGGTCGCGGGCCGCATTGCACGTTGCCGGTGCCTCGCTCGGCAGCGCCAGCGCAGAAGGATGGCGACCAGGAGAGCGACAGAACGTAAAAATCGAACTGTCCCGGCGCATTCTGCCTGGGATCCTGCGCCATCGCCGCTCGGGGGGTGAGCAACAACGCAAGCAACGCCACACGCAACACTACCCGGGTCATGACCACCCCCCTATACGCGTTCGACAAAACGCAAAGAGCCTAGTCGACCCAAAGAACAAAGCAAGAACATATTTTTCACCTTGTTCACAGCAGTGCCACCATGCTCGGGGACAATGGGGACTGTCGCGGCGAAAGCCGCAAGCGGGCTGGAAACCGTCGCATTCAGCACCTAGCTTGAAGCTTGCGCATGGGAGGCACGGCATATGGCCGTTTATCGCCTATTTAAGAACGAGCCCTTCGAGCCGGAGGCGATCGTCAGCATGACGCGCGTCTATGCCGATGTGTGCCAAACTCTAGGGCTCAGCGACGCAGACCATCACAAGACCAACGTCGTGGCGACAAAGGTGATCGAGTTCGCCCAGCGTGGCGCCCGTGATCCGATGTTGTTGCGCGATTGCGTGCTCGAGGCCTTGCGCGCCTGAACGTTACGGCCCCGCCGCCCGGCAACCGGGATTATAGGCCCACTCACGATCAAGCCCAGCGACACAGAAATTGACGCCCCAATCCATACCGATCATGCCGGTATCCTCGGCGATCGAATAATAGATCGTGTGCCGGCCGCCGTCATTGATGACTGCGATTCCGCTGCAGAAGCGGCGCGGTATGGCCTGTGCGGCCCAGGGTAGAAAATCGAGCTCACGGATATTCTCAAATCCGACGATGCGCAGTTCCGAATTCCAGAAACGGAATTCCTTGGTGCGGAAATTGGCAATGATGCGGTCGAGCGCCGCCGGATAATCGCAAGCCGGCACGACGCGGTTGTAGCGCGGACCTGACAGCCAGAAATTCTTTTCAAACCAGTTCGCCGCGCGCGAGGGTGACGATGCCAGCGCGCAAAGCGCGAGCACCAGCAGGATGCCGGCGAACTGCCCAACTCGCGCGTAAAACTTGGCGCCGAAGGTCCGGCCGCGCTTCACCTCGATACTTGCCCGTAACCTGGCGTAGGAACTGGCGTGGGAGATTATTCGCGACATGAAGGCCCTCCCCCCTCTGGCACACTTAACCGTGCCGCGAGGAACCGATCTGGTCAAGTCCCGCACTCTCGCCGCGCCGCTTTTGCCGGCCTTCTGCGGCCAAAAAAAGATGGCGCGAATCGGTTTTTCGCAGGTTTGTTGTGGGTGCACGACGAGCAAATCGCTTAGGTGACCGGCGCCAGGTTGCGTAACAGGTCGCGCGTAATTTGTTGAATTCGATTCGTCGCGTCAGTGTGCATCGCGAAACGGCCAAGCCAAGCTTCGCTGTGTCTTTCACTCATAAGATTGTCGCGAGAGTTGTAACGACCGGCCGAAACGGCCGGCGAGCCATTTGGCTAGCATTTTGAGGGGAGATCACCATGGGCGAGGTGCACCGGCTGCCGGCGCGGCAGGTGTCGTTCAGCCTGCAAACCGCGGGACGTCTGATGACGAGGATTTTCCCGCAATGGGTGCAAGATTTGGCGCTTCTTATTGAAAGCGTCGAAGCTGTACGGCCGCCGGGCGCGCTGCCCGACTGGCAACCGGGCGCAACCGTGCGGCTACCTTACTCCAGAAAGGTGTGCAGTGACGGCGCGGCGGTCTGCACGCAAGCGCTCATGGTCCTGGCAGACACTGCGATGGTGCTGGCCTGTTCGGCCGCCTGGAACGGCTACCGGCCGATGACCTCGATCGACCAAACCACGCATTTCCTGCGCCCGGTGAAATTCGATGTCGTCGCCGATGCGCGGGTGGTACGGATCGGCCGCAATGCGAGCTTCGGCCGCGTCATGCTGCTCAATGCCGCTGACCGGCGACCGATCGGTGTGGTAGCGGGCGCCTATGCGATACTCTGACGGGAGCGAATAGTGAGGAGCCAGGAGTAGCGAATGGCGCGAACCGAGCGTATCATCAATCGGCTATTCGCTATTTCGCTTCGCTGCGAGGCCGTACCATGGTCCGAAAATTGGTTCGAAAATCCGTGATTGCGCTCACCGTGATTGCTGCCGGCGCCTTGGGCGGCAGCGCCGCGGCGTTGGCTTGGGGCGCTGAATTCGCCGGCCCTGGTCCGGGCGTGACCGGCAACGATACCGGCGGCATCTTCCCCTATTCGCCCGATGTCGAACCGGTCTATCACCAGATCGCAGGTGACTATTGCGCGCGTTGGGGCCGCTACGCCAAGGTCACCAGCATTCACCGCTTTTATGGCGAGTATGTCGGCTTCGTCTGCTACGATCGCCCTGGCAAGATTCATTGACGGTTAGTCGCAACGACCGCAATCAGCGCCAGTCCCCAATCACGGCCTGCACGAGCGCCAGCGCGGCCACCGCGGCGGTATCGGCGCGCAAGATCCGCGGGCCAAGCGCAAGCCGCGCCACATGCGGCAATTTGAGAAGCGCGGTGCGTTCTTCGGCGGCGAAACCGCCTTCCGGCCCGATCAAGACCGCAAGCGGTGCGCGCCGCGGCACCGCGGCAAGCGCCGCGAGCGGGTCGGCGACGTCGGCGGCCTCATCGCAAAATACGAGAGGGCGGTCCGGCTGCCAGGCCGCGAGCGCACGGGTCAGCGGCATCGGCGCGGCAATCTCCGGTAAGCAAAGAATACCGCATTGCTCCGCCGCCTCGATGGCATTGGCGCGCATGCGTCCGAGATTGACGCGCGTGATCTGGCCGTGTTGCGTGAGAACGGGCCGCAGCTGCGACACCCCCATCTCCACCGCCTTCTGCACCATATAATCGAGACGCGCCGATTTGAGCGGCGCGAACAAATAATGCAGATCGCCGGTTGCGGCTTGCGGCCGGGTGCGGTCGGTAATGCGTAGCGCCGCCTGGCGTGCGCCGCCTTCAAGCTTGGCGCGCCATTCGCCGTCACGACCGTTGAAGACCAAAATCTCCTGCCCGTCTTTGAGCCGCAGCACCCCTCTGAGGTAATGCGATTGACCGCGATCAAGCGCAACGACCGCTCCGCCGGCAAGCGGCGCATCGCTATAGAGCCGCGTGGTGCGGAAATCGTAACCAGGCATGACTGAATACCGTTCTCCCGACGGGTATTGGCGATTGGCGCGCGGGCCGTCACCGGATAGGCCATGCTAAAATCAAATGATTTCAGCTTGAATCGATATTTTGCGTCGAATTCGGTTTAACGAATTTGCCCGACAGACGCGACCATGCGCTGCGCGGGCGCCGCATGATTTACGCCTCCAAATTGTGTTTTGGGCAAAGGCCGCAGCGTCGCACCCGCCCGCTCTCGCGGTGCTTTGCCGCGTTGTCGCCGGATTCAATAAGTCTTTATTCGGGCACGTGTTTAAGACCAAGCCTTTAAGGGCGGCGGGATTTCGGGCAAAGTCAAAGGCCTGCGGCAAGGACGAATCGCGGGCTGGCGACCGGTCGGGAGAGGGCAATTTCATGAAAAGCGCACGCGCGCTGTCGCTTGGTTCGACCTCTTGTTTGGCCGTTTGTTTGGCAGTCTGTTTAGACTTGGCGCTTTGCACTTTCACCGACCGCAGCGCATGGGCACAATTCCCGGCGCCGCCCGGCAGCGGCGCGGCGCCGCCCGGCGGCACCCAATGCAGCGACTTCGCCAAGCTCACCGCCGAAGCGCAGAAGCGCAGCAATTTGGTCAGCGGCGCGATGAAAGCCAAAGCCGACCGCAAGGAACTCTGCACGCTGATGACGAACTTCGTCGCCGCGGAAACCAACGTGGTCAAATTCCTGGAAGCCAATAAGGTCTGGTGCGGCGTCCCCGATGACGCGATCACGGTGTCCAAGGCCAATCACGAAAAGTCGATGAAATTCCGCACCATGGCCTGCAGCGAAGAAGGGCCGCGTCCCAAAGCGCCGTCGTTGAGCGACGCCATAAAAGCGCCGAGTGTGGACACCGCCAAAAACACCAAAACCGGCCGTGGCACGTTCGATACACTGACCGGAAATCCGCTGGGGCGATGATTAGGGTCAAAGCTCATTATTTGCGCGGCCGCGACGCTGGCATTTCGGCCGCTGGCTAGGCGCGAGGAGCGAATCTATACGATCATGAGCGACGAGCTACGACGCCAGCGGCCAAAATGCCCGCGTCCCTGCGGGTTGCAGCGAAAATCGCCGCCGGGTTCGTCGAAGGGCTCGACGTATGGCCGATACGCTCTTCGCCCTTCTCCTGCCCGGCGAGCGATTTTGCCTGCAACGCAGCTCGCGGAAATTAATGAGTTTTGACCCTAAGGCGGCCGGTCGAGTTGCGGACGCGACCGGCAACTGGGTCGATACTCTCGCCCCGTCCTGGTCGCGGCCCTATCTGCGGCTGGCGCGGCTCGATCGCCCGATCGGTTCCTGGTTGCTGTTGTTGCCCTGTTGGTGGTCGTCGGCCCTGGCCGCCCTGGCCGCTGGCTGGCGCCTGCCGAACCTGTGGCACATCGCGCTGTTCTTCATCGGCGCCTTTGCCATGCGTGGTGCGGGCTGCACCTGGAACGATATCGTCGACCGCGATCTCGACCAGGCCGTTGAGCGCACGCGGTCGAGGCCAATTCCCTCCGGTCAGGTCAGCGTCACCCAAGCCGCGGCGTTTCTGATCGCACAGTCGCTCGTCGGGCTTGCGGTGCTGCTGACGTTCAATGCGTTCACCGTCGCGCTTGGCATTGCCTCGCTGGCAATCGTCGCGGTCTATCCTTTCATGAAGCGGATCACCTATTGGCCGCAGATCGTGCTCGGCCTCGCTTTCTCCTGGGGCGCGCTGATGGGCTGGGCCGGCGTGTTCGGCCGGCTCGATATACCGGCGCTGTTGCTCTATGCCGGATCGATCGCCTGGGTGATCGGCTACGACACGATCTATGCCCATCAGGACCGCGAAGACGACGCGCTGATCGGGATTAAATCCACCGCGTTATTGTTCGGACCGCGCACCAAGCCGATGCTTGTTCTGTTTTACAGCGCCGCCGTCGTTCTCATCTGCGCCGCCGGCTTTGCCGCCGGTGGCGGACTGGTCTTCACGCTGGGGCTCCTCGCTTTCGCCGCACATCTTTCTTGGCAGATTGTGCGGCTCGATATTGCCGATCCCGACAATTGCCTCGCCGTTTTCAAATCCGACCGCGATGCCGGATTGATTTTATTTGCGGGCTTGGTGCTTGCGGCGGCGTTGGCGCGATAGCCGTTCAAAATGGCGTGTTCGTCCGCCGCTACTCTCGCCAGCCCTTCGACGAGGTTGTAAAATTCACGATTGCGAACGGCGATCGGGAGGCATCCGATGCCCAGCGCCAACGACTATTTCAAAATGGCCGAAGAGTGCTACCGCTTGGCGAATGAGGCCAAGACCGAGGTGGACCGTTTGGCATGCCTCGATCTTGCGCGCACGTGGCTCGAAGCGGCAGCGCAGCAAGATGAGGCGGAGAAACGCACGCGCGAATCGCCGCCGAAGCCGAGGCATTAGCACGCCGGCGCAACTGCGGTGCGCCAGTCACTTCGCAAGGCAGGGATAGAGGATCTGTGCCGTCTTGCCGAAGATCCAGTCCCGATCGGATTCCTTGGCGAAGGAAAACGCTTTTCTGGCTGCGCCAAGAATTTCAGATAGTGCGCCGACTGAGTTGGGGAAATTGGAGCCCCAGCCTATCCGCGCGGCACCAAACGCATCGATCACCTTGCGGAAAAATGTCTCGGGCGCACCGTTGCCCCAGCTTTTCGGACTGGTGTTGATCGGCGTCACTTTCAAATAAAGCTGCTCGTATTTGGCAAGCCCGAAGAGCTCAGCCGCCGCGGCATAGGGCGGCCCGTCCGCGGCCGGTGCACGCGACAGGTGGTCGAGAATAATGGTCGCTTTCGGAAAGCGATCCATGATCTGGCGCAGGAGCGGAATCCCTTGCGTCTTCATCTGCATGCAGACCGGAATGTTCTTTACCGCCGCGCGTTCCCAGAATGGATATGTCCCCGGATCGGCAAACCATGTCGATTGATCCGGAAGCGTGCTGCCAGTCGTGAATAGGCGCATGCCGCTACAGCCGCGCGCGAGCCAGTAATCGAAAGTCTTCACCGCGTCGGGCGCCAGCACATCGATCGAATAGACCCCGGTGAAGCGGGAAGGAACGGCTGCGACCGCGTCCGCCACGTAGCTGTTGTCGTAGCCATAGGCGGTCGACGAATGCACGATGGCCGCCTTGTCGACGCCGGCGACATCCATCTCCTTCAGCAGCATTTCATAGCTGGTCGGCCGCTCGCTCGACCAGCTTGATTGCGTGCCGCCAAGCGGCGCCAAGGGATAGCGCTTGGTGTCCGGCGAAACGATATGGGGATGGATGTCGATAACGGTCATGCCTGTTCACGCGGTTCCAGCGTCGAACCAATCATGAATTGAGGTTGATGAACAGGTGTTCCGAGATTGGACCGTGAACAACTCCCGGCGTTCGACGGCAGGATTTTCAAATGCCTTCCCGGTCGAGCCAGGCGTGCTCGAAGTGCTCGATCTCATCCGCCATGTCGCGCCGGTTCCGCATCAGTTCCAAATAAGCGTCTCTGGTTTCCGGGTCTTTTGCTTTTTGCGCTGCGACGTAGCATTCCAGCGCCTTTACCCGGACCCTTCCGGTCGCGTCGTCATCAGAATCAACGAAGGCCAGTTCCGCGCGTTCCCTCAATTTGACGCGCGGCGCCTTATGTCAGGCGTCTGCCGTTTCGTGTTCCCGCGGGCAACAGCAAGACACAAAACCTATTCCCACGCACTGATCTCGCGCTCGCCGCGATGAATGACGGACGCGAATTCGGCTCTGCCCACCTGCCGGCGCAGCAGTCGCAATGGCGGCCGCCGTGCGATCGTACTCCGCCGGCGGCGCCGCCATGTCGGCGCGGCGATCCGCAGCTGACCCATGCGCGCGAACGCCTCGCGCATAGTCCCGTCGGTGTCACCGATCAATAGCGGCAAGCCGAGCACGCGACCCCAAATCTGCCATTCGGCGACAATGTCGTCGGTATCGGTCGATGCGAACAGCGGCAGCGACAAGGCCGCGTCGGCGTGTTCGAGCGTAACCGCGACAAAGGGCGGCGTCTCGGTCGTGGCATCGAGCCTGATGGCGACGCCGCGATAGGCGGCGACCGGCAAGTTCACGGCCATGCACATGCCGGACAGCGCGCGGCGCAGCACCACCCGTTCGCGATGCAGATCGACAATGCACAGGCCTTCGTCCGCCGCCTCATCGGCGGTGGCAAAGCGCGCGGGCAACGAGAAAGGGTCGAGCCGCCACGGGTGCGCAGTCGTGCTTGCACGATGCGCCCCGGTACGGCTCGACCCGGCAGCGGGCCTGCCGGCTTCCATTTGACGCCCCGAAACTCCCGCCGGGCTGTTGCCGCCCGGTTGCCGCCACCCTGCCATCGCGCCGTCGCGATCAGCTTAAAAAGCCTGGTTAAAGTCCGGTAGCATGGACGCAAATGCGCGCATGATTGACGAGAGGTTGCTGAAATGCGGACAAAGCATGCGTCCCAATCGATGGGCTCGCGTCGCGGTCAGTGGCGGCCAATACCGGTTCGCAACGGGTTGAATCCCGCGTCTTTCGCCCACATCTTCGCGATAACCGGATCGTTCGCTTTCCTCCAGAAGCGGTCGGTGGGCGTCTTGTCTTGCGCTCGCCGGCCCCGTAAACCGATTGCCAACCACAATGACATCGCTGCTCGATCAGTCCGCATTATTGAATCTTGCCGAACGGCTGGTCGCCGCCGCCAAACGCGCCGGCGCCGATCAGGCCGATGCCGTGGCGGTGCGGTCGGTGTCGCTTGCGGTCGAACTGCGCGACGGCGCGGTGGAGGAATCGCAGCGCTCGGAAAGCGACGATATCGGGCTTCGCGTCCTGGTCGGCCGCAAGCAGGCGGCGGTTTCGACCAATGACGTCAAGGCAAACGGCCTGAACGGGCTGGCCGAGCGCGCGGTCGCCATGGCGCGCGCGGCGCCGGACGACCAGTTCGCCGGCCTTGCCGACCCGTCGTTATTGGCGCGAGCATTTCCCGATCTTGATCTACTCGACCCCGACATGCCGTCCGTCGCCGTGCTCGAGGAACGCGCGCGCCGTGCCGAACAAGCCGCACTGGACGTTGTCGGAGTTGCCAAATCCGGCGGCGCGTCGGCGTCGTCCGGAATTGGAGGCATGGTACTGGTAACGAGCAACGGGTTCCGCGGCGCAACGATCGGCTCGCGGCATTCGATCTCGATGTCGGCGATCGCCGGCAGCGGCACGGCGATGGAGCAGGATTATGATTACTCCTCGACATTGCATGCCGCCGATCTGGAC
>Ga0070712_100002781_pt1 | contig 10804 bp, 8 predicted proteins | sample LARL81metaG_FD_71396 | JGI IMG/M metagenome (GOLD analysis project Ga0070712, IMG submission 71396) | Corn, switchgrass and miscanthus rhizosphere microbial communities from Kellogg Biological Station, Michigan, USA - LAR L8-1 metaG | ecosystem: Host-associated > Plants > Roots > Rhizosphere ...
GCCGCCCTTCAGGATGAACGGGGTGGCCGACAGCAGACGATGAATGGGCCCGCCACAGCGGTCGCACGTGGTGAGGGCGGGCTCGGTAATGCGCTGGCGCACTTCGAAGACGCGGGGGCACTTGGGGCATTCATACTCGTAGGTTGGCACGAACATGAACGGTAACAGGGGGATTACGACCCTGTCAAGGCGGCCCGGCGCGGCCACCGCTCTCCTCTTCGCGGTGACGGCCCTCGCCCTCCTCGCGGCCTGCACCAGCGCGCAGGACGAAGAGGTGCGGAAGCTTCAGGCCAAGAACAGCTATGACAATGCCGTGCGCAACCTGAGCGACAATCGTCTCTCGCTCGGCATGGCCTCGCTCAAGGAAGCGATACAGCTCGACCCCGAGAATGCCCAGTTCCACAACACCCTGGGTCTCGTCTATCTCAACCTGGGTCGTACCGTTGATGGCCAGGCCGAGATCCAGGCGGCCATCGACCTCGACAAGAACAACCCCGACTTCCAGCACAATCTCGGGATCGCTCTCGCCCAGCAGGGGAAGTTCGACGATGCGATCGTCGCCTACAAGAAGGCGCTGACCTTCCCCACCTACACCACCCCCGAGGTCGCGTACTACAACATGGGCGAGGCGTACATCCGGCTGCGCAAGCCCCAGGAGGCCATCGAGTCCTTCCGGGCGGCCATACAGCTGGAGCCCGTCATGGTAGCTGCCCACTATGGCCTCGGGCTGGCGCTCACCCAGGCGGGACGACCTGACGATGCCAAGGCCGCCTTCAAGAAGGCGCGGGATATTGATCCCGCGTCGCCCTTCTCGGAGCTCGCCAAGGGCGCCCTCAAGCAACTGGGTGACGCGTCCGACGTCAAAGGGACTCCGCCAATCAAGTGACGAGTGTCAGAATCTTTTAAACCTTGACCAGGTTGTCGACTTCAAGGTAAAAGTGTCGGGTCGTAGGACATGCACTTGATGCACCGTGGTTACGCGTTTGAGGTCACCGGTAGCTCGCACTGCGTGCTCCAAGTCGTTCACCTTCAAATTGAGGAGGCGGCAAATGAGAAGGATGCTTGTCCTGTCTCTCGCCCTGATGGCACTCCTCGGCTTCGTGGCGCCCCCTGATGTGTTTGCTCAGGCCGCGGCCCCGACACCGAAAGCTTCCATCACAGGCTTCATCGACAACGTTGGGACCTTCACGCAGAACATGAGTACCTCTGACCTGAACTGGAACCGGAACAGGGACCGTCAGACGTACGGCCGCACCCGCGGCCGGTTCGACATCGTGGGCGAAGTCGGCCAAGCCAAGGCGGTGTTCGGATTCGAGATCGACGCCTACTGGGGCCAGACGGGATTCAGCGACACCAGCGCCATCGGCGTTGGCGAGCCCTGCTTCACCACCGGTACCACCAACGCCGTCACCTGCGGCGCCGTCGGTACGGGCTCCGAGTCCTCGTTCGACCTGAACACGGACACCCAGGGCTCGCTGCAGGTGAAGTGGCTGTACACGGAGTTCCCGCTCCCGCTGGTGCCGATCCCGATCATCGCGCGGCTCGGCGCCCAGCCCTTCGCGACGGCGGCCAACTACAAGCTGGCCACCTACGCCAACGGTGACTTCCCCGGTGTCAACCTCTACGCCACCATCAGCCCCACCTTCAAGGCGCAGTTCACCTATGTCGCGATCGACGAGAACCTGCTAGGGAAGGGCGCGTTCGGCCCGGTCATCCCGAACACCGGCACGCTCCAGAACAAGTGCATTACGTCGACCGCCTCGGTCCAGCCCGGAAGCGGCGTCTCAACTGCCCCGGGTACGGTGGTAGGGACCTGTCAGCCGCAGTCGCGCGGTGACAACTGGGCCATCATCGCCAGCCCCGAGATCACGGTCATGAAGGGGCTGGACATCAAGCCGATGTTCTCGACCATGTTCATCGATGGGCTCACCTCGACCGCCGCCCGTCAGGGTCGTGGTGGTGTGTCCATCGCCGCCGGCGGTCCATTCGCTCCGACGAACGCCGCGAACTTTAACAGCACGGCCGCCTCGCCCTCACTTGGCGTCGCCGGCGCGGACGGTGCGGGCACGGGTGTGCACGAGTACCGTCATACCGTCGGCGTGGACGCGCGGTGGCGCTCCGGTCCGTGGTCAGTCGATCCGACCTTCCTCTACCAGTTCGGTACGCAGGCGAAGTGGAATCCAGGCGGTATCGCGTCGGCCTACGGCACGGCCGGCACGAGGCAGTCCGCCGACATCAAAGCCTGGATTGTTGACATCCGGACCAGCTATCAGCTGGGTCCGCTGCTCCTCTCGCATCTCATCATGACGACCTCGGGTCAGGACGCCAAGAGCAACCCCTACAAGAGCATCAAGTACTTCCAGCCGCTCGATACCGACACGAGCTATCTGGCTGACTGGGGCACCCAGATCATTTCGCTGGGTGTTGACTACTACCAGATCATGGGTGCGGCGAGCGCGGCGGGCAATCCCGGCACGGAGATCGGCTGGGACAAGTACGGCCGCATAGTCACCGGTGTCAAGGCCAGCTACGCGTGGACGCCGTCCCTCACCGTGGGCGCCGGTATCACGCCGAGCTGGACGGTGAACAAGGTTGACAATGATGCCTTCGTCGTCGTGAACGGTGGGCTCCAGCCGAGCTTCGTCTGCCGCAAGACGGGGCAGAGCTGCCGACCCCAGGGTGAGAACCAGTTCATAGGTACGGAGTTCAACCTTGCCCTGACGTATCGCTTCGCTCCGGGCCTGGTGTTTGACTGGGCGGCAGGCTACCTGATGTCCGACAATGCCCTGGCCCACCGCTTCGTCGGCAGTGACTACAACGCCGGAGCTGGTGCGCCTGTCGCCAAGGATATCGGCATCCAGCCGGTCGCGATCACCACGGCGCGCGTCCGCTTCAGCTTCTAGGCGCGCACCTGAAGTACTCGGGCCCGGGGGAGCGATCCCCCGGGCCCGTAGTCTTTTGGCCGCAGTGCTTGCTCTGCCCCTCAGGGGTCGGTATCATGGCGCCATGTCTCGCTTGGCCGTAGCGCTCCTCGCTGTCTCCTTGGGTGTCGTACCCGCCTGGGCCCAGTCCCCGGCCCCTCCTGTCGTGGGTGCGGCGCCGACCCCGATCACGACACTCGTCGGGCAGGTCGTCGCATTGTTTCCGAAAGTCGAAGGCGACGTGCTCAAGGTCGATGGCAGCCAGGTCACGCTCTCCGTGGGCAAGCGGGACGCTGTGGTGGCAGGGGTCGAGCTCGTGGTGTATCGCGAGGGGGAGGAGCTCAAGCATCCGAAGACAGGCGAGGTGCTCGGGCGCACCGAGAAGACGATCGGGCGCGTCACCATTACCGAGGTGTCAGAGGGGTATTCGACGGCCCGGGTAAGCCAGGGGAATGGTTTTCAGGCGGGCGACAAGGCTCGCGTCTCGGCAGGCAAGGTGAAGCTGACGATCGTTCCCCTCTCGACCGGAGTGAAAGACAATCTGATCGAGGCGGCCATCCAGGAGCTGGTGGACGGGCTGACCCGGACGGGGCGTTTCGCCATCGGAATGGGTGACCCCGTGGCGGTGACCCTCACACAGCAAGGGATCAAGCCCGAGGAAGCCCTGCAAGGCAAGGGCCTTCAGCAGGCGGCCGAGCGTTACAAGGCGGAGAATCTGCTGCTCGTCCACTTCAAACGGGTCGAGACCAAGCCCTATATGGACGTCCGGCTCTTCGAGCTTCCCCGGTCCGAAGCGGCCCTCTCCACGGCATTCTTCGTGCCGCCGTCCATTCGTCCCACCACTCAGGGGAGCCGATTCTCCCAGGGCGGGCCCGCGAATCCGCCGCAGGCCAAGCAGCGCTCGCTCCTCGCGCGGCTGCTCGGACGCGAGCTCGAGGCGGGGTCCTACTCGAGCGGGGAGAACAGCATCCCGCTCAAAGAGGTGGCCAAGTTCCCCTTCGCGGTGGTGGCCATCGACGTGGGCGTGATGCCGAAGGACAAGATTCCCCGCATGGTGGTGAGCGACGGCGAGAAGATCTATCAATACAAGATCGTGGGGCTGAAGTTCGAGCCCGAGTGGTCTATGTCCGTGCGCTCCCTCGGCCGGGTCTTCTCCGTGTACCTCGTCGATCTGGACGGTGACGGCATCTTCGAGGTAGTGGGCAACCGGCACGACCCGAAGGGTGGGCTCAACTCCTTCATCGTGGGCGTCAAGGATGGCAAGCCGCGCTACCTCGCCGACAGTATCGACGAGTTTCTCTTCCCGGTGGACATCAAGGGCGACGGGTACAAGCAGACGGTGTGGACCCAGCGCTTTAGCAAGGAGAAGTTCTTCAACCAGGGTCAGGCTGAGCAGATGGCCTGGAAGAACGGCAAGCTCGTCACCGACAAGGCGGTCCGGGTGCACCAGGCCTTCCGGCCCATGGGCGCGGTGTTCTCCAACATGAATGGCAAGGACTCTACCCGGGCTTTGGCCTTCATAGACGAGTTCAACCGGCTCCAGATGTCCGTCGAAGGCGAGGACATCTGGCGCTCGGGAACGGCGGTCGGCGGGGGCAGCATGACTCTCGAGCAGGAGACGGGGCAGATGACCAACCGAGTCATGCGGACGGCCTTCTACAAGATCGAGCCGACGCCGTTGGCCATCGATCTCGACGGCGACGGTGTGGACGAGGTCATCGTCCCGCAGAACATCGTCAAGGAAGGGCTTATCGCCATCGTCTTCAAAGGCCCGGCCGGATTCAGGCTGCAGTCGATCGATACGGGGTTCGAGGGCACGATCACCGCACTGGGAGGCTTCAAGACCGACGACGCGACCCAGCCGACAATCATCGCGACGGTGGTTCGCTACAAGAACATCCTGAAGACCGCAGCCGAGACGCAGGTCATCATGACCGTCCCGCAGGAGTAGCGCGCCCTGCCGACGGTTGCGCTTGCACGTCTTCCCTCCGACTGTCCGCGCTCTTGCCTCGCGAGCAAACCCATGATTCGCGTGCCCGAGAATTGCCGGGCCGCTGCGAAATCCAGAATCCCGCGGGACGTCTGAGCGTGGCCATCAAGGCGGTGCGGGGCGTTCGCGACATCCTGCCTTCGGAAACCGGGCGCTGGCAGCGCGTCGAGGCGGCCGGGCGCACGACGTTCGAGGCCTACGGCTATCGTGAGATCAGGTTGCCCCTCTTCGAGCGCACCGAGCTCTTTGCCCGCGGCATCGGCGACGAGACCGACATCGTCAAGAAAGAGATGTATACCTTCGAGGACAGAGGCGGTGATTCGCTCACCCTCCGTCCCGAGGCAACCGCCGGACTCGTGCGGGCCTACATCGAGCACGGCTTTCAGGTCGAGCCCAAGCCCGTCCGTCTCTACACCGCCGGCCCCATGTTCCGCTACGAGCGTCCGCAGGCGGGCCGATACCGTCAGTTTCACCAGGCCAATATCGAAGCGCTCGGCGAGGCCGGGCCGGCCGTGGATGCCGAGGTCGTATGCATGCTCATGGACTTCTTCCGCGCCCTCGGCCTGGAGCATCGCCTCGCTCTTCACGTGAACTCGATCGGGGACGCGGGCGATCGGCCGGCCTACGTGGCACGCCTCGTCGACTACCTGACCCCTCACGCAGCAAGCCTGTGCGCGGAATGCCAGGCGCGTCTCGGCCGCAATCCTCTGCGCGTCCTCGATTGCAAGGTGCCGGAATGCCAGCCGGTGATCGAGAAGGCGCCGTCCATTCTCGACTCGCTCTCTGCCGAGGCGGCCCGGCACTTCGAGCAGGTGCGGAGCTACCTCGACGCGATGGGGCAGGAATACATCGTGACGCCGCGCCTCGTGCGCGGCCTCGACTACTACGTGCGCACCACCTTCGAGGTCAAGACCACCGAGCTGGGCGCCCAGGACGCGGTGGCGGGCGGCGGCCGCTACGATGGGCTCGTCGAGCGACTGGGTGGGCCCGCCGATCCCGGCATTGGCTTTGCGATCGGCCTGGAGCGGGTGGTGCTGCTCCTGGGGAACGAAGCGGCCGGTCCTCACCCGTCCGTCCTGATCATTCCCCTGGGTGATGCGGCTCTGCAGCACCTCATGCCCGTGGCCCGGACGGCGCGGCGGGCCGGGGTGATCGCCGAGCTCGGCTACGGCGCGCGCAAGCTGCCCCGCGAGCTCGAGCGGGCCAACAAGCTCGGCGTCGCCTACGTTGTCATCGCCGGAGACAATGAGCTGGGGGCGGGGGAGGCCGTGCTGCGCGAGATGAGGACGGGAGAGCAGCGACGGGTGCCCATGGCCAGGCTGGCGGAAGAGCTGATTTTGCTGGGGAGCAAGGGAGCGTCGACATGAGCTCGCTGCGCGTGGAGCCCATGGGCGGCTGGAAGCGCACGCACTCCTGCGGTGCCCTCCGCGCCTCCGACGCCGGGCAGACGGTGACCCTCATGGGCTGGGTGCACAGACGGCGCGATCACGGCGGGCTCATCTTCGTCGACATCCGCGATCGCGAGGGGATCACCCAGTGCGTCTTCAATCCCGCCGATGGGGCGGAGGCCCACGCCCAGGTGCAGGACATCCGGGGGGAGTTCGTGGTGGCCGTGCGCGGCACGGTCGCCCCGCGTCCGGCGGGCACGGAGAACGCGAGGATTCCCACGGGCGCCGTCGAGATCCACGCGAGTGAGCTCAAGGTGCTGAACGACTGCCGGCCTCTGCCCTTTCAGATCGACTCCGAAAGCGAGGCGGAGGTGGACGAGATGCTCCGCCTCAAGTATCGCTACCTCGATATGCGCCGCGCTTCCGTGCTCCGGGCGTTTCAGGTTCGGGATCTCACCTGCCGCGCCGTACGCGACTACCTGCACGAGCATGGATTCCTCGAAGTCGAGACGCCGTTCCTCACCCGCTCGACGCCGGAAGGTGCTCGAGACTTCCTCGTGCCGAGCCGGCTCCAGCCGGGCTCCTTCTACGCGCTGCCCCAGTCGCCCCAGCTCTTCAAGCAGCTCCTGATGGTGGCGGGCTTCGAGCGATATTTCCAGATCGTCCGCTGTTTCCGCGACGAGGATCTGCGCAAGGACCGCCAGCCCGAGTTCACCCAGATCGACATCGAGACCTCGTTCCTCGACCGTGACGATTTTCTCCCCATGATCGAGGGCCTCGTGGCCGCCATCTGGCGCCGCGTGAAGGGGGTGGAGCTGACCCTTCCCTTTCCGCGCCTGGGCTACGACGAGGCCATGGCGTGCTTCGGCTCGGACAAGCCGGACCTTCGCTTCGCCATGGAGCTCACCGACGTCTCTCCGCTCTTCGCCGCCGGCGAGTTCCAGGCCTTTGCCCAGGTGGTGGCGGGAGGGGGGGCCGTCAAGGCGCTCCGTGTGCCCGGCGCGGGCGCCATGAGCCGGAAGGAGCTCGACGATCTCACGGCGGACGCGAAGCAAGCGGGGGCCAAGGGCCTGGTGTGGATCAAGATGACGGCGGAAGGGGTGAGCTCTCCCGTGGCCAAGTTCCTCACCGCTATCCAGGAGCGCCTCCTCGCCCAGACCGCGGCGGGGCCGGGTGACCTCATCCTCCTCGTCGGCGATGCCTCGGCGGTGGCCGCGACTGTTCTCGGCCGGCTCCGCGTGGAGCTGGCCAAGCGCTTCAAGCTCATCCCGGAGGACCGCGACGTCTTCACGTGGGTGATCGATTTTCCGCTTGTGGAGTGGAACGCGGACGAGAAGCGCTGGGACGCCGTCCACCATCCTTTCACCGCCCCGCGCGACGAGGATCTCGCCCTCCTGGAATCCGACCCTGGGCGCGCCCGGGCCAAGGCCTATGATCTCGTGCTCAACGGCCAGGAGGCGGCCGGAGGCTCCATCCGCATCCATCAGCCTTCGGTGCAGGAGCGCCTCTTCGGTCTTCTCGGCATCTCCAAGGAAGAGGCCCGGGCGCGCTTCGGATTCCTGCTCGAGGCCCTCGAGTTTGGCGCTCCGCCCATGGGGGGCATCGCCTTCGGCCTCGACCGCCTTACCGCCAGCCTGGTGGGCCAGGAATCGATCCGAGAGGTCATCGCGTTCCCCAAGACCCAAAAGGGGATGTGCCCGCTCACTGATGCGCCGGCTCCCGTGGACGCCCGTCAGCTCCGCGACCTCGGTATCCGCGTCGTCGAAGCCCCTGGTCCGGCGTGACCGAAGTCGCCAGCGCCACCCGCCGCGTCATCATCCCGCCCGATCTGAATCTGCTCGCGCTGCTCGGGCGGAACGACGAGCATCTGAAGATGCTCGAGACCCAGTACGACGTGAAGGCCACCTCGCGTGGTTACGACGTGACCCTGCGCGGTGAAGAGGGACGACTCCAGCAGGCCGAGAAAGTCGTGCGCGATCTGATCGACATGCTGCGCGCCCGGCCCTCCCTCGGCGCGTCCGACATCCGCTCGGCCCTCCGCATCGCGAGCGCGGAGCCCGATACCGATCTCAAGGGCTTCCTGGCCGATTCCATCTCGGTGCCCTCCCGGCGGAAGCTCATCAGCCCCAAGACGGCCAATCAGAAGCGCTACCTCGATGCCGTGCGCAGCCACGACCTCGTCATCGCCATCGGTCCCGCGGGGACGGGCAAGTCGTATCTCGCGGTGGCCATGGCGGTGGCCGCCCTCGTGAAGCGCGAGGTTTCGCGCATCATCCTGACCCGGCCCGCGGTGGAGGCCGGCGAGCGCCTGGGCTTCCTGCCCGGCGATCTGATAGAGAAGTTCCATCCCTATCTCCGGCCACTCTACGACGCGCTGTACGACATGCTCGAGGCGGAGAAGGTCGCCAACCTCAGCGAGAAGGGAGCGATCGAGATCGCCCCTCTCGCCTACATGCGCGGCCGGACGCTCAACGACGCCTTCATCATCCTGGACGAGGCGCAGAACACCACGTCGGAGCAGATGAAGATGTTCCTCACCCGCCTTGGCTTCAATTCGAAGATGGTCATCACGGGGGACGTGACCCAGGTCGACCTGCCCGCGAGCCGGCCCTCGGGACTCATCGAGATTCAGCACGTTCTGCACGGCATCGAGGGCATACGGTTCGTCTACTTCGACCATCGCGACGTGGTCCGCCACGATCTCGTCTCGGCCATTGTCCGGGCCTACGATCGTGCCAAGCCGGCCCAGCCCGCGCCGCCTTTACCCGCTCACCGTCCTGCCCCCGCGCCTTCTCGCCTTTCGCCCCCTCACCCTTCGCCCCCTCACCCTACCCTCTCCCCCCATGGGGGAGAGGAGGGATTTCCCTCCCCGGGCAGTTGATGCCCGTCGTGGTCAGCAATCTCCAGGGCCGGGTCCACGTCTCTCTCCTCCGCGTGCGTCGCACCGCCGAGGCCGCCCTTCGCGCGTTGGGGCGGTCTGACCGTGAGCTCCACGTGAGCGTGGTGGGTGATCGCGAGATTCGCCGCTTGAACGCACGTTATCTCCGCCGGCGCACGACCACCGACGTGCTCGCCTTCGATCTCGAGGCACCCGGACCCACCCGCCTCCTCGGCGAGGTCATCGTCTGCGCCGACACCGCCCGTCGCCAGGCGAAGCGGGTCGGCGTCTCGGTGGCTCTCGAGCTCGACCTTCTCGTTGTTCACGGCGTGTTGCATCTGACCGGCTGGGATGACCACGAGCCGGAGGCCGCCCGTCTCATGCACGAGCGGGAGCGCCAGATCCTGACCGGCGCGCGGCGGCACGCGCCGTCCCGCCTCTGGGCCGGGCTTCTCGAGGCCTGATGTCCGTCGTCCACCGGGCAGGCTTCGTCGCCCTCGTGGGCCGACCCAACGTGGGAAAATCCACGCTGCTCAACCGGCTGGTGGGCGAGAAGATGGCCATCGTGTCTCGCCGGCCCCAGACCACACGCACGCGCATCACCGGCATCAAGCATCTGCCGCAGGCGCAGATCGTCTTCGTGGACACCCCGGGGTTGCATACCGGAACGGGGCGCCTCGGTGAGCTCATGGTCAAGACGGCGGAGCGGGCGGTGGAGGACGTGGATGTCGTCTGCCTCGTCCTCGAGGCGACGGAAAGGCCGGAGCGGCTCGACGGAGCGCTCTTCGAGCGTCTGCGTGGTGGCCGCTGTCCCGTCTACGCCGTGGTCAACAAGACCGATCTCGTGGCGCCCAAGGCGAAGCTGCTTCCTCTCCTCGCCGCGTGCCGCGCCGCCTTCGCCTTCCAGGAGATCGTGCCCGTCTCCGCAGAAACGGGGGAGAACTGTGAGCGGCTGCTCGATCTGATCGTGGCCGCCATGCCGGAGCGGCCGGCGTACTTCCCCCGGGAGTCGCTGACCGATCAGCCGGAGACCTTCTGGGTCGCCGAGGCCATCCGCGAGAAGATCTTTCGCCTCACCCACCAGGAAGTGCCCTACGCCTGCGCGGTGCGGGTCGAGGAGCTCACGGAACGGAAGCGGCCGGAGTGCCTCTACATCCGCGCGCGCATCTTCGTGGAGCACGACTCCCAGAAGGGCATCCTCATCGGCAAGGGCGGAGCGACGCTCAAGCGGATCGGTACGGCGGCCCGCGAGGACCTCGAGCGCTTCTTCGGCGTCAAGGTCTTCCTCGAGCTGACGGTGGGGGTGCGCCGCAACTGGCGGACGGACGAGCGTGCCCTCCGCGAATTCGGGTTTCTCCTCACGTCGTAGCCATGGGACTGCACAAGACCCAGGGAATCGTGATCGGACGGCGGGCGCTCGGCGAGAGCGACCGGCTGGTGGACTTCTACACGCGCGACCATGGCCGGGTGCGGGGAGTGGCCAAGTCGGCGCGGCGGATGCGCTCCCGCTTCGGGAGCGCGCTCGAGCTTTTCACGCTGGGGGAGCTCGTCTTCTTCGACACGGGCCGCAGCGAGCTGGTTCGCGTGGACCACTTCGACATCGTGCATCCCTTCGTGCGGGTGCGAG
>Ga0070712_100002786_pt1 | contig 10794 bp, 7 predicted proteins | sample LARL81metaG_FD_71396 | JGI IMG/M metagenome (GOLD analysis project Ga0070712, IMG submission 71396) | Corn, switchgrass and miscanthus rhizosphere microbial communities from Kellogg Biological Station, Michigan, USA - LAR L8-1 metaG | ecosystem: Host-associated > Plants > Roots > Rhizosphere ...
TGGTGGGGAACTCGAACTCTCCCATGACGACTTTACGGCGTTCACGGAATTGCAACGCACTAGCGATTCCATTGATGCCCGCTGAAACGCTGGTCACAATCGCAATCTCGTCAGGGCTGGCGTTGATGAAACCGGCAAATGCGCTTCGGGCGTCCTCATAGCGCTCGACCCAGGTTTCCCATGGCGAACCCTGCTCGTGCCAGCTTTCAATGAAGTCGCCGAAGCCGCTCTCGACAGCACCAGACAGGGCGCCTTGAGAACACGTGTTGAGATAGATCTTGGACTGGAAAATTCTGAAACGGGCGCGAATCTCGTAGATTTGCTTGTCGGTCAGCATGAGCGTCCGATTTCCGTCAGGATCTTGCCGAACTCACGCACTTCATCGGGCGTATTGTAGTGGACAAGTGAGGCACGAACCGCGCCGCTCTCAACGGGAAGTCGCAGGCGTCTCATCAGACGAGGTGCATACATGTGCCCATCGCGCACGCCGATACCTCTTCGGGAAAATTCCTCGGTGACTTTTGCCGGTGAAATTTTCGGCAGATTGAAGCACAGAGTGGGGACACGATGGTTGATCCGATCGGCATCCGCGATGCCATACACCAGGGCTCCACAACGATTCAGTACATCCAGCATTTCAACGGAGAGGCTCTGCTCATACGCTTGGATGGCGGTCAGAGCTGTCTGTAAGGCTCCTCGCCGCGAAAGGTGCCCCGTCCCCGCGTGGAGATCATTTCCCAGTTGCTCCAGGTAGCGCACTGCGGCGTCCATTCCCGCGACGTTTTCGTAGATAAACGTGCCGGCTTCGATTTTGCCGGGCGGCTCGTCGGGAATGAAATCTTCACGAAATGTCGGGAGACCTTTCAGAAGATCCTGGCGGCCCCACATGAATCCCATGTGTGGAGCAAAAATCTTGTAGCCGGAGCACACCAGATAGTCGCAATCAAGCGCTTGAACGTCAATTAATCCATGCGGCCCATAGTGCACCGCATCGATAAAGATTTCCGCGCCAGCATCGTGCGCTACTCTTGCCGCCGCCGCAATGTCAACGATTGAGCCAATAGCATTCGAAGTGAGCGTACATGCCACAAGGCGCGTTCTCGCGGAGAACAGTGAAGCGAGGTCGTCGACGTGCAGTAGCCCATCTTCCCGCATTTTCCACCACACGAATGTCGCGCCATTGCGCTCCAATGCCAGCCATGTGGCGATGTTGGCTTCGTGATCCATATCTGTAACTACGATTTCATTTCTTACGCCTAGTGTTTGCCCGATGGCGAGGCTCACAAGACGGATAAATGAAGTTGCGTTCATTCCGAACGCGATCTCACTCGGATCGGGGGCGTTCAGCAGATCTGCGACGCTCTGCCTTGCGCGCGCAATGGTCGCGTCTACTTCACGGCTCTGTGGGTAGCGGCCTCCACGCTGCACATTGCAGTCGAGCAGATGATGGTTCACGGCGTCGAGAACGATCTGCGGAACCTGCGCCCCAGCAGCATTGTCGAAGAAGATGAATCCGGGAGGCCGGTTCAAAGCTGGAAAAGCTGCGCGAACGCGTTCGATGGGAAAATTCATTGCCGATGAAACCACGGTGTCGGCATTGAGAGTGCTTTTAGTCTGCAAAACCTGCTCCTGAAGCGTTGAAACGGCGGCATCTTCCACCGTGGGCTAGAATAGCTGCTTTCGTGCTTCACGTAAAAGGCGGCTAGCAGAGGCAAACCATGCCAGTCTCTCTATCAAGCTCGAAGGTTATCTTCAATGCCCTGAAGCAGTGCGACATCCGGCTGCTCTCAGCCCTGCCGGAAACCTGGCTGGTACATCTCCTCCGTATGGCGGACGAAGATCCCGATGTGACTCTGGTCCGGCTGGCAAAGGAGGAGGAGGGTGTCGGCATCTCGGCGGGAGCTCACTTCGCGGGTGTGAAGTCGGGGATGTTGATGCAGAATCATGGATTTCTCGCGTCGATCAATGGAATCGTTTCCTTCGCACACTTGTACAAAATCCCCTTATTGATGCTCATCAGTTACCGTGGCACTTTTGGCGAGCGCGACCCATGGCAAACGCAAGGTGGCAATGTCACGGAAGCGTTGTTGCGCGGGATGAGCATTCCTTACTCCTTTCTCGACGGAATCGATACCGTGGAGAAGCGGATCCGTCAGGCGCAAACGCTTGCGGAAAGCAGTTTGCAGCCTGTTGCCCTTCTATTGACGCGCGATCTGATGTGGGAGGAGTGATGCTTCGTCTCGATTGCCTCCGGGCGATTTATCCGGAACTGGAGCACTGTCTGGTTGTTACGATCATGGGGGCAACTGCGGCCGAGTTGCATTCGCTCGGTCACCGTCCGAATTTCTTTTATCTGCAGCATGCTATGGGACTCGCCTCTTCGACCGGATTGGGTTTGTCATTGTGTCTGCCGGATCAGAAGGTAGTGGTTTTGGATGGCGATGGCTCGCTTCTGATGAATCTAGGAAGTCTCAGCACCATGGCGCGTTATCGGCCCAAGAACCTCGTTCATGTCGTCTTTGACAATGAGAGCTTGTTGTCTGTTGGAGGTTTTCCGACCGCAACTAGCACCGGGACGGACCTGGAAGGAATCGCTCGCGCAGCGGGCATTCCGGCAGTACTCACGGTGCGCGTAGTGGAAGATTTTCGAACCGCGGTGAAACGCGCATTGGAAGGAACGCAACTGACCACGATTATTGCCAAAGTAGAAGCGAAGGGTCCCGCAGGCTATGTCACCGATCTCTCCTTGATTGAGAATCGTTTCCAGTTCCGACGGTATATCCAGTCGCTAAAGGAGCAGTGATCGAGTGGCCTGATGTTGGAAGACGGTCTCCAACGCACACATAGTTTGTTGAGAAGGAGTGCGAATGTCTCAAGCTTTGACGCAACTGCGTGAAGAACTTGCTAACGGACGGCTGCGGGTGGTGGACCTTACCCAGCCTTTGAGTCCGCAGACGCCATTGCTGCCTCTCCCGCCACAGTTCACCAACACTCCCGCGTTCAAGATCTGGGAACTGTCGCGCTACGATGAGCGTGGTCCGGCCTGGTACTGGAACGGATTCGAGACCGGTGAGCACACCGGTACCCATTTCGATGCGCCAATCCACTGGGTCTCGGGAAAAGACCTCCCCGACAATTCTGTAGACCGGATCCCGCCGAGAAAATTTGTAGGACCTGCTTGCGTCATCGACATTAGCGCAGAGGCGGCCCGGGATCCGAACTATCTTGTGACTCCAGAGTTCATTAATCGCTGGGAGGAGCAACACGATCGCATTCCGGCAGGCGCATGGGTCCTATTGCGCACAGACTGGTCGAAGCGGAAAGACCCAAAGGATTACATTAACGCGAAGGAAAACGGTCCGCATACGCCCGGATTGGCGAAAGAAAGTTCGGCGCTGCTGGCTCAAGAGCGAGACGTGCTTGGGGTCGGCGTAGAGACTGTTGGGACCGATGCTGGCCAAGCCTTTGCGTTTGAGCCTCCGTTTCCGAACCACTACCTCATGCACGGTAGCGGCAAATTTGGCCTTGCCAGTCTTTGCAATCTGGATCAACTTCCAGCCACGGGAGCCATCGTCATTGCAGCCCCACTAAAGATAGTGGGCGGTTCCGGTAGTCCCTTACGAGTCATCGCTATTACTCCGTGAATTGATGACACAAACGGTATCCGAAAAGCGCCTCGTTGCAGGACAGAGGGTTTAATACCTGACAGTGGTGCATCCCTCTTCTAACCCTTGCAGATTAAGACACCGCAGTAGAGCGGGGTGCTCTCTATCGGATACCGCAATGAGAAAAGACTCCCGAGGAGTCTTCACTCTAAAACGCTTCCGATATAATTTCGACGATCCTAGTCCTTGTCCCAAGTACGTCTCGGGTCGATGTACGAGGTGGAATGGGAAAGGGTAGCGGCCAACGCGATCGTGACACACACTTCATGAGAGTGCTGCTAATCCGACCGGAAGACGGCCTTCTCAGCGGTCGATGGACCACTTCGAAGTGGGACCGGGTCATCGATCTGGGCCGCGGCGGAATTCGTTCCTACGCGTCGGCAGCGTCACAGTTCAAGTGCCCGATCAACTTTCTTGACCAATTCAGGGACAATTATCGAGAGATCCAGAGTGTTCGTAGACTTCTGGATGCAGGTAAGAACAAGGTTCGGGACGGATTTGGGTTGGATTGGTGGGTGTTGACTTCCATCCTCATCCATCAGCAATTAGAAACGACAATTCTGTTGCAGAAACTTGGGCAAACCATCGGGCCCAGTGATGAAATATCGGTTTCAGGCTCCGGATTTCATGCCCAAGCTCTGAGCGCAATCCTGGGCCGACGAGTGCAGCTCCTTACGCCGATGCGTTCGCGTGGCGCTGGACATTATTTCAGGACGTTCCAAAAGTTTCCGCTCCGGCAGCTCGTGGAAATTTTTTGGGACAAGGCAGATGCGGGGTATCAGTTTCGGGGGCACTTCAAGCGCCGGCCCAAGGCTCGGATCAACGACGTCGTCTTATTGCCTACGGCCTATATCAACGTGTCTCGAACCGGCGCGGCATACGCAGAGACTGCCCCGGATGTTAACTTTCTCTTGGTCGCGACTAGGCGCAGTGGATGGCTTCACAAAGTGCCGGCGAACGTCTCAGCTGCATGGTTGGCCTCGTACGCAGGCGTTCGCCTTAGTGCAGCGAAATCCGAATACAGGGATTTAATGGCTCAGTGGGATGTTCTGCGAAAAGAACTGGAGGAGATTCCTGAATACAATACGATTTCTAGGTGCAACTCCTTCGAAGCCTTTTATTACTACATCGAACATGGACTTCGGGTTCGCGATGCATGGAAAAATGTGCTGGAGTCGGAAACCGTAACGGCAGTCCTTTGTGCCGATGATACGAACCCGTTCACGCATATCCCTTTGCTTCTTGCCAGGCAACGAGGGCTCCCGACGATTTCCTGTCATCACGGTGCGTTAGATGGACGCTGCATGGTCAAAGGGTGTGATGCGGATGTGTTTCTTGCCAAAGGCAAGATGGAGCAGGACTACCTGACGAGGCTGTGTGCAATGCCTCCCAAAAAAATTGTAATTGGAGCTCCCTTCTCCACGGTTGGCGCGCAACGTGGGGCCTTACGCGACCACAACCAGCCATACATCGTGTTTTTTTCCGAACCCTATGAGGCTACCAACGGAAGAGGAACAGACGTTTATGCCGACATCCTTGTTCCGCTGTTTGAACTTGCTGCTCGAGAGGGAAGGCAATTGATCATCAAGCTTCATCCGGCCGAGAGTTTGACCGAACGCAGGAGCATTGCAGAACAACTTCTAAGTCTAGAACAACGAAAGAACCTGCGATTCGTAACCGGGCCGCTCAGTTCTGAGTTGCTAGGCAAAACCTGGTTTGGAATTACCGTTTTATCAACAGTGGCTATGGAGTGTGCATTGCACGGCGTGCCGTGCTTTCTTTGCAAGTGGTTGGAATCTTCCCCATATGGTTATATCGACCAGTTTGTGCGCTTCGGTTTGGGCATACCACTGAGCCATCCCAGCGAAATTCCAGATATTCCGATTCTTTTGCGTGCAGGGGATCGCGATACAGGTGGACATGGAGATTGCTGGGAAGTGGCCAGCAGCAGTCTGCTAAAGGCATTAATTTCTGCTCCGCCTAAAACGCATGAAGATGCTCTCGCAGATCTCCGTCAAGCGAAAACGGTCGGCTAGGGGTCTGCCTCAACTTTGCTACTGAGTCGGCATGCCCTTCGTTTTCCTAAGTAGAAAAACGCTGTCGACGTTCGAGTTTTTCAGATAGGGCAAGCGTTGTTCTCTCGTCAACTGAAGATTCGGGAACCGATCTTTGAACTGACGCGCGAAATCCATCTTCCACAATAGTTCGGTGCGATCTCGATACGTGATCCGCGTGAGTTCAGGTGCGTAGTACTCTGAACACCAGATGTATTCTTTGCTGACCCGATAAATTTCCTCCATCGCCACCCGGAGGTCGCTTGGAGAAATATGGATTAGCACTCCGCTGGTGAACACAACGTCAAACCCACTATCCGGCCAGGGAAGCGCTAGTGCGGATCCCTGTTTAAGAGTCGCATCTTGCAGACGCGAACGAGCAATTTCTAGGGCGTAGCATTGGAGCTCAATGCCTGAGAGATTTGACCATCCCATCTGCTTCAAAAGCAGAAGCTGATTTCCGGCGTTGCAGCCGACTTCCAGGAAGCTTGCGTTCTTCGGAATTCCACTCAGAAACTCTTCGTTGATCGTACTTCTGGCAACACCATAATTGCGGAGCCATAGGTCGTCCAGCGATTGAGCGTCCAACGTGTTCCGATCAGTGTAATCGCGTCCAAAGTCACCATCCCATACAGCTTCCTGCGCGGTTTGACGACAGTGGTTTTCGGCCGAATCTTCTTTTGACTTGAGCATTGAGAGGAGTTCGTTTTCTGAGCGAGGCGAAATTATACAACTTGAAAGACGCGTTCAAACGTGCGACCAGAACCCTCATGAAAGAAAAAGGCCGCCCGAGCTTTCGGACGGCCGCCGAACTATTATCTCTCCAACTCAGTGGGTCACGGTGAAGTTGGTTGCGCTGCAGCCTGTGCCTCCTGCGGTACTTACACAGATTGGCCCCGTGACTGCACCCGATGGAACCAGCGCGTCCACCTTATTGTCGTTGATACCTTCATAGCTCGTTGCCGCAACTCCGCCGAACGTAACCTGCGTTGTGCCCGTGAAGCTGTAGCCATTGATCGTGACCGACGTTCCGACAGGGCCATTGGTAGGACTGAACCCGGTGATTAAGGGCACTACTGCAAAAGTACCTGCACTTGCTACCCCCCCAGCGGTCGTGATCGTAATTTTCCCTGTAAGCGCGCCGGGAGGAACAGTCGCCGTTACCTGAGTGTCAGAGTTGACTGTAAACGGGGCCGATTTGCCGCCGATTGTCACTTTCGTCGTTTGCGTGAGGCTGATCCCGGTGATCACGACCTTTGAGCCTACAGTTCCACTTTTAGGAGCGAAACTGGTGATTGTTGGCAAGACCAGGAAGGCGCGATTGCTGGCCATCGAACCAGTGAAGGTCGTAACAGTTACAGTTCCGGTCAGTGCACCGGCTGGCACTGTGACTGTCATATAAGTATCAGACACGTTATTAAACGTGCCTGACACGCCATTGAACGACACTCCGGTAGTGCCTATAAATCCTTGGCCAAGCAATTCGACCGTGTTGCCGACTTTTCCGCCCCAGTTCACCATCTTCACGAATGGAGCGAGCCCCGTATCGAGGCTGTAGAAGTAGCTGCCTCCCAGAGAATTGCCACTTGTGCTTCCGTAAAACTTCCCATTTGTGTGTTGCAGAAGCGGAATGACAGGTGAAAAGCCGTCGGCACAATTGGATTGTGAACACAAACTGTAGAGACTCGTGACCTGTCCTGATGGAGTGGCTTTGTAGATGGTGCCGTCGTTGGCCGTTCCGCCATTCAGCGTCGTGCCGTAAAAATTCCCGTCGCTGCCCAGAATCAAGCCCGAACGAGGATACGCGCCATCACTCGGACGTCCCACAAAATTGTGTAGCAAAGTGTATGTCCCGTTCGATGTGATCTTGAAGATCGTCCCCAGATTGCTCGAACCGCCTTGCCACGTAACCCCATAGTACGCGCCGTCGTTTCCCTGAACCATGACCCCGATAGGATAGCCTCCGTCGTTCGGGTATCCCGTGAAGTTGTGCAATATCGTTTCTACGCCCGCGGCGGTCGTCTTGTAGACAAGTCCCAATCCCTTGGTGCCTCCGGATACCGTGGTTCCGTAGAAGTTACCGTCTGTTCCCTGCGTCGGCAGGTTCGGATCATTTCCATCCGTATAGTTGAAGTCGATCGGAACGGATTCTTTATATGGCGGCGTTGCGGTGGGCACCAGCTTATAGAAAGCACCGTAGTCGCCCGAGTACTGTGTGTTGCTCACCCCGTAGAAGTCGCCATCCACAAGACTCTGCAATGGCGGATACCACGGGACCCCTCCATCGGTGCCATTGTCGAAGTCCCAGACAGTCGTTAAAGCACCTGTAGGAGTCAGCTTGAAGACAGTCCCTGAATTGTGTGCGCCTCCCCCTGTTGTGGTTCCGTAGAGGTTGCCGTCCTTGCCCAGGTTCAGTCCACCCCAAGGTCCGGAGCCATCGGCGCACCGGGTGAGCGAACAGAAGCTGTAGATTCGGGTGAAGGTTCCTGAGGGCGTCATTTTGAAGGCACTCCCGGCGGCGTTGCTGTTGTCGTCGCCAACTGTGCCGTAGATGTTGCCATCTCGCCCCTGGGTCATAAGTCCTGCTAGTCCGATGCCCGTATCGTTGCGAGTATCCTCAGGCCAGGTGTAGAGCTTGGTGTAGGTTTGCGCACTCGCCCGTACAGCAAAGAATCCGGCCAATGCGAGAACAGAAAGGGTCATCAATCGATTGAAATTCAAGGTGCTTGCGAAATTCATAATGCCTCCTCGGGTAGGTCTTTCTTCCCCAAACTCATGGATCTGGAATCTCAGACCCCGGGCGAGACCGCTTTTTTTGCTATACTCGGGGCGGTTTCTGTGGCAACAACCGCACCCGAGCTATAGCGCCCGAGGTGCTGTTGGATCGCTAGTTTGCACGCTCCCCCGCTTCGTGTCCTGACGGAGTTCTAAAGAACTCTAAAGAAAGCTAAATCCATGATTCGCAACGATTCCGCCGAGGGAGTCCGCGATCCGTCCGTGCGCCTGTGGAAGTTCGCCAACTGCGAGTTCGACGAACTGCGGCGAGAGTTACGCGTAAATGGAAGCGCCGTTGATCTTGAAGCGAAGCCACTGGAAGTCCTTTCCCACCTTCTTCAGCATGCCGGCGAAGTTGTCACAAAAGATGAGTTGCTCGAGTCGGTTTGGCCGGGCACGGCAGTCGTGGACGGATCTCTGGCCACGGCGATCTCGAAGCTGCGCAAAGCCATCGGGGACGAAGATCAACTGACCATCCTCACCGTGCCTCGAACCGGGTATCGCCTGGCCGTTCCGGTACAAAGCAAACCGCAGCCCGGCGGCCTGTCACCTGAATTGGGACTGAAAGCGGGAGACGCGGTTCCCGGACGAGATCAATGGCGGCTAGCCCGATCCCTCGAGTTTGCAGGATCAAGCGAAGTATGGATCGCCGAAAATCCCAAAACCCATGAATCTCGTGTCTTTAAGTTCGCCTCTGATGGAATCGAACTGAAGGGTCTCAAACGGGAAGTGACCTTGGCCCGTTTCCTGCGCGAATCGCTCGGAGATCGACCAGATTTCGTCCGTGTGCTGGAGTGGAATTTCGATTCGCCGCCATTCTTCCTGGAAAGCGAATATGGCGGCATCAATTTAGCGGAATGGGCGGAGTCGCAGCGAGGATTGCTGAACATTCCACTGGCAGTGCGATTGCTCCTTTTAGTGGACATCGCCAGGGCTGTAGCCGCCGCGCACGAAATTGGCGTCCTGCATAAGGATCTGAAGCCGGCGAATGTTCTGGTCAGCTCCGGGGATGCGGATCCGCAAATCAAGGTTGCTGATTTCGGCAGCGGTGCCCTAGCCGATCCAGGCCGCCTTAGTGCATTGGGAATCACAAACCTGGGATTCACTCAGACCGCCACCGCGGACACGACCCTCACCGGCACGCTTACATATCTCGCACCCGAAGTTCTGGGTGGAAATTCACCCACGACCTCGTCCGATGTTTATGCGCTCGGAGTGATTCTCTATCAGCTGATCGTCGGAGATTTCCGAAAGCCACTTTCTCCGGGATGGGAAGCTGATGTGGCTGATCCACTGCTTCGAGAAGATATCGCCGAGGCTGCGTGCGGAGATCCTGCTCGGCGGCTCAAGAGCGCCGCCGAACTTGTAAAACGTCTCGATAACCTCGAGAAACGAAGAGTTGAACGAGATCGGGTCCAACTGGCAGAACAGCGTGCTGCGGCGGCCGAGAAGAAGCTGTCCGAAGCGCGGGCGAGGCGGCCGTGGATCATCGCCGCCGTAGCAGCCCTCGTTATGGGTCTCGGTGCCAGCCTGTTTCTCTACCGCCGAGCAGTGAGTGCGCGCAAAATCGCCGATCGCCAGACCGAAATCGCCAGCGCAGTCAATCGCTTTCTGGCAAATGATCTGCTCGGTCGAAGCAATCCATTCAACAGCGGCAAGGCCGATGAGAGTCTGACCGATGCGATCAAGCGCTCATCCCCAGCGATCGATCGGCAATTTGCGAATGAGCCGAAGATCGCAGCCCAACTGCATCAGACGATTGCACGCGCTCTTGATCTTCGAACCGACTACCCGGATGCGCGGCAGGAATACGATCGCGCTGATGCCCTATTTAAGCAGTCCGACGGCGACCTTTCTCAGGATGCAATTATCGTCAATTTGCAGCGTGCCGCCCTGGAAGCCCGTAGCTACCAAGGGGGAACTTTAGACCAGGCGAAAGTGATCCTCTCGTCCCAGGAAGCGAAGATCGACAAGATCGCTCATCCGCGGACTGACTTGCTGGTGTGGCGTTCCAATGCCCGGGGCATGATCGCTCTGATCGACAACAATGCACAATCCGCAAAACAGAATTTCCAGGCAGCATCCGATCTGGCTGTGAACATTTCTGAGATCGATGAGAACACTCGCCTGGCTTTCAAGCAGCGGCTTGCCTTTTCCAATATCCGATTGGGCAACGGGGCGGAAGCCGAGAAACTTTTTCGCGAACTTATTTCTGCATACTCAAGCACGAGCGGTGCCGACAGTCCAGATGTTCTTCGTGTACGCCTGAATCTCGCGCAGGCCTTCATGATCCAGAACAG
>Ga0070712_100002791_pt1 | contig 10788 bp, 9 predicted proteins | sample LARL81metaG_FD_71396 | JGI IMG/M metagenome (GOLD analysis project Ga0070712, IMG submission 71396) | Corn, switchgrass and miscanthus rhizosphere microbial communities from Kellogg Biological Station, Michigan, USA - LAR L8-1 metaG | ecosystem: Host-associated > Plants > Roots > Rhizosphere ...
GATGGTGGACTTCCATCACCAGCTCTCTGAAACCAGCGTTTATATGCGTTACTTCCTGCCATTGAAACTGGATTTCCGCGTCTCCCATGAGCGGCTTTTCACCAAGTGCTTTATTGACTATGAGCGCGAGATTGGGCTGGTGGCGGAATACACGGACGAAAAAGGCGCGCGACGCATTGCCGGCATCGCCAGGCTGATCCGAAAGCACTCTGACAATAGCGCCGAGGTAGCTTTCCTGATCGCGGACAAGTTCCAGAACCGCGGCTTGGGCACGCACATGCTGGATACGACCATCCAGATCGCCCGCAAGGAAGGAATTGCAACGCTGGAGGGCGCAACGCTTTCCGACAACTTCAACATGAAAGATATGTTCATCAAAGCGGGCTTTCGTTTTGCCCCCCCCGAAGACGGCGTGACCACGGCGGAGCTGCGCCTGGACTGACCAATGCGGTCAGAAAAGACCTGAAGATCGGCAAATGTTGCGCCCGCCATTGAAATAAATTTGCAAACAAAAAGTCCGATGCACGGCGAGGTGTGAGCACAGTCACATCAATGGCAGCTCTAGCCGTTCACACTTAAGCAAGAAGAAATGCCAATTGACCGTCCGGCAAGTCCAAATGGCATGGAGGCCAAGTATGATCCGCATGCTGATCAAAAACTGGTGGCTGCTGTTTCTGCGCGGAATTCTTGCAATTGCGTTCGCAATTTTCATTTTCGTATTCCTGCCTTTTGTGCCGGCGCCCCTGTTGCGGCAATTGGCTTTCGCCGGGCTGGCTGCGATCTTTGCCTTGTTTGCTTTCGCCAGCGGCCTTCTTACCATAATCGCCGCGGTGCGCGGGGCTGGCCAGGGTGGTTCCTCGTGGCTGATGCTGGCCGATGGCGTTGCCGTTACCGCCGGCGGCCTGATCATCCTGCTCTCTCCGGGGCTGACGCTGCTGCACCTGATCCAGATCATCGGCCTGACCGTGCTGGTTGTTGGGATGATTGAACTGCTTGCCGGCATTCATCTGCGCCGCCACCTCACGGATGAATGGCTGCTGATCACCGGGGGAGTAACTTCTATTGCGTTTGCAGCATGCCTGCTGCTGACGCGTGTCGGGACGGTGCAGGCCGCGCTGACATGGATCGCAATCTATGCGCTCGCCAATGGCCTGGCGATGATGGGGCTGTCACTGCGGCTGCGCAGCTTACGAAATTCCATCCACAAACTGGCCGAACCCAAGCCGGTGGCACAAGCTGCCAGCCAATCCAAACTGGTCTGAGGACTTAAACGCCAAATAGGTTGGGCTGGGCCTTTTTGTAATTGTGTTCCTGCGCCCAGAGATTCAGCGAGACTGTCGCCACTTCATCCACCACGGGAACTGCGTTGCCGTTCTTGGAAAGATCGATTGACTTGATATAGGTATGGCAGGTATCGCATGCGTCCACGCGCACGTAATCGAATTCCTGCGCGACGAACACCGGCAGATGTTCCTTGTTTTCTTCAGCACAGTTAGGACACAAGACGCGACGGAAGAACCATTCCGTGCCGCAAAGCGAGCACATGAGAAAGCGCCTGGCGCCGTCGCCTTCCGGGCGCAGCACCGCGAGTTGCGGCCTTGATCCGCAAAAAGGACAGAGCGGCGGCGATGCCTCAGTGGTGGAAGTGTTCTTCTCCGCCAGAAATTCGGCAAAGGGCTGAAGCAGCGCATTGGCGAAGAATACCGACTCAGGGGAAAGCTCATGGCTTTCCACTTCATGCTGCCAGACAGCGCGTAGCAGTTCCAGGCGATCTTCCGGAGACGTCTGTTCGAGCGTCGCGGCAGCGGCTTTCAGGTCCGCGGAGCCGGATTCTTTTACGAGCTTGAGCAGTGCTGAAAAGTGAGGAACGAGCAAAGACACGTCATGATCGGGAACGGACTCCATCGAGTCATAGACGGTTTTTTGAAAGCGGACGAGGCGCTGATAAAATTTGAGCAGTTCAGTCACTGAAGACTGGTTTTGTAACAGCTCGCTCGTCCGCGCAATACGACGGTCCCAGGAAAACCCAGACATCAAATCCCTTTAGTTCCTGCGGCCGGTGATCTTCTCATACCAGAGGCGATGGTGTGTCCGCGCCCACGTGGTGGAGACGTGCCCTTCAACCATGCCTTTTACGCTGCCCGGAGTCACCCAAACGCTCATGTAAACGTGGATGATGAAAGCGGCAATCGTAATCAGCGCCGTGGCGGAGTGAATGAAAACGGTAATCGGGAGCACCCAGTGGAATTCGCGCGGCATTCTTTCAGGAATCCACATAATGATTCCCGTGACGAGAAGGATGAACGTGCAGTACAGCATCACCCACCAGAACTGTTTCTGTCCGGCGTTGAAGCGGCCTTGCGGGGGCATCAGTTCATCGCGATTCTCAGCATAAGCGCGGAGGTTCTTGCTCCATCGCTCGTCTTCGGGGATCTTCTGCATGTCGCGCTTCCACATGCGATGCATCCAGAAAATGGTGGCCAGATAGACCAGCCCGATCCAGGGGTGCCAATAGCGAATGGTTGTCGGTCCGCCCAGCACATAAGCAAGCCAGTAAGCCAGCGGGGTAAAGATGGCCAGGCCCGTGAACATGAGATAGGTATAGGCAATGGCGTTGATCCAGTGATAAGCACGTTCAGCAAAGTTATAGCGCTGGACCTCATCTTCCGGTATTGCCGTGGTTGGACGCGCAATAGTTCCGCCGCTCATCGCTTCACCTCCTCAACCTTGTCAACTTCCTTGGGACCGAAACGGATATAGTGCATGAAGACGCCGAGCACACCGGCCACCATGCCAATGCCGCCAAGCCACTTGAGCGGACCTTTCCACAATTTCACAAAGACTGGAACGCTGGGAGCAGCGGGCAGGCCGCCGTATTTCTCCGGGTCGCGGGCATCGCCAAGAACGTAAATTACATGCGTGCCGCCGATGCTTCCGGGGCTGCCACCGATCGGATCACCCGGGTTGTAAACGCCGGCGTTGTCGTGGCCGTTGGACTTTAATTGCTTGACGCGTTTGTCCGCTTCAAACTTCATGTCTTCCTTGCTGCCAAAATGCAGACAGCCGGTAGGACACGACTTGATGCAGGCAGGTTCGAGGCCCGCGCCAACGCGATCAGAGCAGAGCGTGCATTTGTAAACTTTCTTGGTGGCGTCGTTAAATTTGGGAATATTGAACGGGCAGCCGGTGACGCAATACTGGCAGCCAATACAGTTGGCCTGGTTGAAGTCCACGATGCCGTTGGTGTACTGCACAATTGCGCCATCGGCGGGGCAGGCGATGAGACAGCCGGGCTCTTCGCAGTGCATGCATTGGTCTTTGCGCATGAGCCATTGCAGGCCGCCATCGGTTTCAACTTCGTTAAACTTGATCAGGTTCCAGAAATTCCAGGCCGTTTCCGGCATGGTCTGGTACGTGTTATCGAAGGTGGTTTCGCGGAACTCATATCCGTTCCATTCCACGCAAGCCACTTCGCAGGCCTTGCAACCGATGCAAGTTGTGGTATCGATCAGCTTGCAAACGTCATAATCACGGGAAACGCCGCTGCCCGCCGATTTGCCGTTGTGCCCGGAGATCGCTTTGATTTCTAAATTTCCATTGCTCATGGCGTATCTCCTTAGGCCTTCTCGATGTTCACCAGGAAGCCTTTAAACTCTGGTGTGTAAGCGTTGGGATCGATTACCGTGGGTGACAACACGTTCGCGCCATTGCGCTTGTCTTCAGGGCGTCCATCGCCGATGCCGCGATAGGCCCAGTGGATGGGGATACCGACCGGATACACGGGTTCGCTTTTGCCCGCCAGGGTGAGCGGCTTGATGCGCTTAGTAACCATGGCCCGGGCGTAATAGACGCCATACTCTTTGCCATCTTTGTTGCCGCTTCTCGCCGTTGAGACTTTCAGCCTGTCTCCACCCTTGATAGCCAGTTTGTTAGCCAGTTCTTCTGAAATCTCCACGAACGGTTCGGGAACAAGCTGCATGTTCATCGGGTTGTTCTTGGTCCAGTAGTGATAGTGCTCGGTCAGCCGATACGTGGTGCAGGGATACGGGAACTTGTCTGACGTTCCGTACTTGTCCATGTCCGACTTGTACCGCTTCACCACCGGGCTATTGGTCTGCTTGGGATGCAGCGGGTTGACCAGCGGACTTTCCACCGGCTCGTAATGCTCGGGAAAAGGACCATCCGCCATGGCGGCCAGCGGCACAAACAACCGTCCCAGACCTTCAGGGTTCATGATGAAGGGACCCATGTGGTCCTTGGGATTGGAATCAGCCTTGAAGTCCGGCACGTCATTGCCGGCCCACTTACCGGTGGTTTCATTGAACCAGACCTGCTTGCGGCTGGGATCCCACGGCTTGCCGTCCAGGTTGCAGGAAGCACGGTTATAGAGAACCCGGCGATTCATCGGCCATGACCAGCCCCATGCGGGATGGATACCTAGACCTGATGGATCTGCGGGATCGCGGCGCTGGGTGTTCGAGCCAGCGTCCGGCCATGAACCGCAATAAAGCCAGTTGCCCGATGACGTGGTGCCGTCATCTTTGAGCCAGGCAAAACCAGGTAGCTGCTGGCCTGCTTTCCAATCGGTAGGCGTCTGTTTGTCGTCGTGGAGATCAGCCAATGCCTTGCCGTTGATCTCCTTGGCGACTTCAGCGAGCGAGGGATTGTTGGGGTTGGTGTAAGCCCATGTGGCGCTCAGGAGAGCGTCTGGGAACTTGCCACCATCCTTCTGATAAAGCGCGCGGACCGCAAGGTAGATGCGGGAAAGGATTTCCTGATCAACTTTGGAATCTCCCGGCGTGGGAACAGCGGCCCACTTCCATTGCAGCCAGCGCGCTGAGTTGACGAAGGTCCCGTCTTTTTCCGCAAAACCTGCGCCAGGCAGACGGTAGACCTCAGTCTTGATCTGCTTTTTCTCGTCGTCAGTAATGCCGGGCGATTCCCAGAAGCTGCTGGTCTCTTCCGGATAAATATCGCAGACCACGAGCCAGTCGGCTTTTTTCAGCGCATTGATGTTCTTCTCACTGTTCGGGCCGATGGCGACGCCATTCATTCCGAAACAGATCAAGCCTTTGACCTTGCCGGCGTACATGGCGTCCCATTGCTCCACCCATGAGTATTTGCGATCGATCTTGGGCAGATAGTGGAAGGCCCAGTCATTCTCTTTCTTAGCCGCGTCTCCGTACATCGCCTTAAGGAAGGAGACGGCAAACTTGGGAGTGTTGGACCAGTAATTGAAGGAATCCCATTCTTTTGGCTTGGCTGGCTTGGGCGTGATGCGAGTGAGGTAAGCATTAAAGTCGGTGTCAGCCGGGGTGGGCACTTTGAGATAGCCGGGCAGAATATCGAACACGCCGGCCATATCAGTTGCGCCCTGAATGTTGGAGTGGCCACGCAGGGCGTTAACGCCGCCGCCGGCGCGTCCAACGTTGCCCAGGAGCAGCTGCGTCATGGCCGCGGTGCGGATGATCTGCGTTCCAAAGGTGTGCTGGGTCCAGCCCACCGAGTAAATAATGGTGCCGACTTTCTTCATGTCTCCATCTTTACGGATGGAGGTGTACATGTCCCAGGCTTTGTTGAGCTTGTCCACCGGGATTCCAGTAATTCCGGAGACGGTCTGCGCGTCATAGCGCGAGAAATGCTTCTTCATTAACTGGAAAACGCAACGAGGATGCTCAAGGGAGAGATCGTAAGCGGTATTGGGCGGTAATGCGGCAGGCGCGGGCCCCGCAGCGCCCGCAGGACCGCCAGCCGTGTGCCCCTGTCCGGTGGCCGGGGTAGCTGGAGCAGGAGCAGCCGTGGCAGCGGGGGTATATGTTGTGGCCGGGCCGTCACCAGCGGCGATCGCCGCAGCGGCTGTCCCAGTCACGTTGCCGCCTTCTTCGTAGTTCCAGGTGGCGACGCTGTAGGGTTTGCCAAGCTCGTCCATGCCGGAGAACAGGCCGTCTCCCTCAGGCAGCTTGAAGCCCTTCTTCACGATCAGCGCAGCGTTGGTGTAATTGGTGACGTACTCTTTGGCGTAACGATTATTCTGAATCGCGTAGTTGATCAGGCCGCCGAGGAAGGCAATATCCGTGCCGGTGCGAATCTGGCAGAAGTGGTCAGCCTGTGAGGCGGTGCGCTGAAAGCGCGGGTCCACCACCACCAGCTTGGCATTGCGTACTTTTCTTGCTTCAACAACCCATTTAAAACCGCAGGGATGATTTTCCGCCGGGTTACCGCCCATGATCAGCATCGCGTCGGTATTCTTGATATCTACCCAGCCATTGGTCATCGCGCCGCGTCCGAACGTTGGTCCCAAACTTGAGACCGTAGGGCCGTGTCAAACACGGGCCTGGTTTTCGATATAGCAGACCCCCAGGCTGCGCATGGTCTTTACCACCAGATAGTTGAATTCATTGGTGTCAGTGCATCCGCCATTAAAGGCAATGCCTTCGCAACGATTCACGGTCTTGCCGTTGGCGTCCGTATCGACAAAAGTTTCATCGCGCGTCTTTTTAACGTGGTGGGCGATTTCGTCGATGGCCTTGTCCCAGGAGATATCTTCCCACTGGGTGGACCCAGGACGGCGCACCTGCGGCTTCATGAGCCGGCGGTCATTCTTGATCTCCTGGAAGAGCGATGCTCCCTTGGGGCACAGCGTGCCGCGATTGATCGGATGGTCGGGATCGCCTTCAACGTGGACCACCTGCGTGGTCACGTTCTTGGCCTTATCGCCAAGCGTGTGAATGATCACGCCGCAACTCACTGAGCAATATGGACACGTGGAACGTGTCTCAGTGGTGCGTGCGATCTTAAGTTCTTTGGCTTGTGCCAGAACCGGGCGGGCGTCAAACCCAAGAAGAAGCGCCGCAGCGCTTCCGGTCCCAACTTTGAAGAATTCACGTCTCGATAAGCCCATAGGGTGGCCTCCTGCCAGGCGCAATACGAGCGATCTTGTGCGTTATTTTAGTTGCCCAGTCCGGATGAAGGGCAATTTCCGTAAAGAATTTTCAAGACATGCTAGAACCCGGAACGCGAAATGTCCATTAAATTTTTATAAAGAGCGATTTCCGAGAGAGATTCAGCTCACAATCCCAATGTGATGGTCCGGTTACTCCCATTCTTCGGCGGTTCCTGTTATCCTGAGCGGTTTCACACTCGGTGAGGTCAGACGTATGCTGAGCATGCAGGGAAAGAACGTGGTTATTTTTGGCGTGGCCAATAAACGCAGTATCGCCTGGGCCATTGCCCAGCGATTGAATGATGCCGGCGCCAAGCTCGCCATTACTTACCAGAATGAACGGCTCAAGTCAGAAGCACATGACCTGATTACTTCCCTGCCCGGAGCAAAGGCGTTCCAGTGCGATGTCTCCAGCGATGCGGAGATTGACGCCTTCTATGCGGAGCTCAAACAGCACTTTGGCCAACTGGATGCGGTAGTACATTCCGTGGCCTATGCCCCGGCGGACGCCATGCACGGCGATTTCCTGAACACGTCGCGGGAAGCTTTCCGTATCGCCCATGACGTGAGTGTCTACTCACTTGTGGCGGTAACGCGCGCCGCTGCACCGCTGATGACGAACGGCGGCAGCGTGATCACGCTGACCTACTTTGGCGCGGAAAAAGTGGTACCGGGCTACAACGTGATGGGCGTGGCCAAAGCCGCGCTGGAAGCGGCAGTCCGTTATCTTGCCAACAGCCTGGGCGAGAAGAAGATTCGCGTGAATGCCATCTCCGCCGGGCCTATCAAGACGCTGGCAGCGCGCGGCGTGGGCGATTTCAGCCAGATGCTCAAGAACCACGCCGAGCACGCGCCACTGAAAAGAAATGTTGAACCCAGAGAAGTGGGCGACACGGCGCTGTTTCTTTCTTCCGATCTCGGCTCCGGGATCACCGGCGAGACCATTTACGTGGATTGCGGCTACAACATCATGGGGTTTTAGTTTTTTGAAATCCCGAACCCGCAGTTTGTGCGGGTGAGGGAACCCTACTATCTTCATTGCTTTCGAGGGAACAGAACCTCCCAATGCCACGCGCCAAAATCCTTATCGCTTACATTGTGATTGACTTGTTGATCGTCGGCGGCGTGATTTGGTGCGTCTTTCAGCATCTGCCGGTGAGCAAGTATTTCTTTCCCGCAGTTCTGCTTTTCATGGCGAATGGAGCGTGGCTGGTGGTGATGACGGTAAGGAAGACTCCTCCTCGACAATGACACATTCACGTCAGGGACAGAAACACCTTTGAAACACGGAGGAAAGGAGGAAGCGGAGGAGATAAGAATTACCGCGGATTTGCGCGAATCAACGCGGATAGAAGATTGGCTAGGCAGAAGCTAGTCAGCACAGCAACTTTCCGTGTTCTTCGATCACTTGAACCTCTCCTTCCTCCGTTGCCTCTGTTCCTCTGTGTTTCAAAGGTGTTGGGTTTTGATCGTAACACCGCGATTGTCGGCCCCACGGTGTTCAATCGCAATCTCCACATCCCTCTCTTTCGCGAACCTCGCAAACTTTTCTCCCCACTCGATCAGCAGGATGCTTTGCGGGGTCATCAGATCGTCAAGGGCCAAGGTGTCGAGCTCGCGCTGGGTGTCGATGCGGTAGAGATCGATGTGAAACAGCGTGACTGCAGGGCCGCGATATTCATGGATGAGGGTGAACGTGGGGCTGGTGACGTCTTCGGCTTTGGCTGCCTGGAAGCCTTCAGCAATGCCTTTGACCATGGTCGTCTTCCCTGCTCCCAGATCGCCGCGCAAAAGTACGGTGCTGCCGGGTTTGAGATTGGCGGCTAGACGGCGGCCAAGTTCCGTGGTCTCTTCAGCGGAGTGGGTTTGAAAGGTCTTCATCGCTGGATGTAAGTGAACTTGCTGAATGCTTCTTGTTCGCACACGGCAAAGGCTTCACCCAGGCAGTTGATGATATCCGTGGCGATCATGGATTGCTGGCCATAAAGCGAAGCGGCGATGTCGCCGGCGAGACCGTGGAGATAGACTGCCTTGCCCACATGGAGGGCACTGATCAGTGTAATGGCCTGTTTGATTTTGGCCTCGACTTTGGCCTGCAACTCGGCCAGAAGCTTGTGATTTCTGGTTTTTCGATACTGGTCACGCAATGCGTGGATTTCCTCACCCTGCGGATCCTGGCTGGAAATCCATTTGTAGATTGCATTGAGGCCGAGGCTTTCTATATCAGCATTTGATTCATCCTCTTGCAGCCATCGGTCCCTGGGCAGAAGATGCTGGACCTGCGCCAGGAGCCCGGCAACAACGCCGGAGAGCACGTCTCCTGATCCGCCTTTAGCCATACCCGGATTCCCAGTGGTGTTGATCCATAGTTGGCGCTCAGGACTAGCAATGATGGTTCGGTGCCCTTTTAAAACGACGCAGGTTTGAGTATCAGCTGCGGCTTTTCTAGCAATGGCGACGCGACTCGCCTGAATCTCGCCAGTCGGGAGGCCGGTAAGCCGCGACATTTCTCCTGGGTGAGGAGTGAGAACGCGGCTGGCAAAGGGATCAACCACTTCATCGGCCCTGATATCTTCTGTATGTTCCTCAAACGCATTCAGCCCGTCGGCATCGATCACCATGGATACCGGACAAACGCTGACCAGATCACGGACAAACTCCGCTGTCTCTTCATTGCGAGAAATCCCGGGCCCAATCACAACAACTGACTTCCCTTTCAATAATCGTTCTCTTTCTGCAAGCGCAAGAAGTGAAATTGTGCCTTCCATGGTTTCCGGCAGCGGCTCAGTCATCAATTCAGGAGCGCTGGCGGCAATCAATGGCTGAACAGATTTTGGCGAAGCGACAGTCACGAGGCCGGCGCCCACACGCAGAGCAGCGAGTCCGGCCATGACAGCGGCGCCGGACTTACCGACAGAACCGCCGATCACCAGAACGTGCCCGAACTCGCCTTTGTGGGCGTCTGGTAGACGGCGAACGGAAATGGCCTGCGCGTCGCGGCTGGTAATCACGTCCTCTCGCATGTGAGCGGTGGCGGCGATTAACTTTTCCGGCGATCCGATGGCAGCTATCGCGATGGGGCCGTCCGTGAGATTGCCAAATACCAAGGCAGGTTTGGGAGCAGTGAAGGAGACAATGGCGTCCGCGTGAACGCACGTGATGCCTTCCGGCGGCTCTTCCATGTCTGCATCTATCCCAGATGGGATATCCACGGCGAGCACAAAACCGGATGCCTTGTTCATGCGAATGATCGCTTTCTCCGCGATGCCTTTCAGCGGCGGCTTGAACCCGGTGCCAAGAATGGCGTCTAGGATGAGATCAGACTTAAGCGCCTGCTCGATCTCAGGCTTGCTGAAATCCTTTTCTTCGGCAATCCACAACACGGGCACAGAAAGCTTCTTAAACATCTCCGCCGCGTCGCCACGCAACTCGTCCTGACCCTTGGCCAGGACGATCACGGAAACTTTCTTTCCCGCTTGATGCAGCTTGCGCGCCGCGACAAAGCCATCACCACCGTTGTTGCCCTTGCCGCAGACGGCGCAGACAGAGTCGAAGTCGAAATGCTTCTGGGCGAATTCGGCAACGGCCGTGCCTGCGTTTTCCATCAAGGTGAGCGACGGCACGCCGTATTTCTCGGTAGTCGCGCGGTCAATGGCGCGCATCTCTTCAGCGGTAATAATTTTCATGGGCGCGTGCCGAGAGAGCTGGCCGCCAGCGATTCCAGGTTGGCAAGTTGCGCGGTTTCTCCCATGGCGATGAGAAAATCGTCGGGCCCGATGGGCTCATGGGCTTCAGGGTTGAAGCGCGTATTGCCGTCCGCGTGGCGGATGGCCAGAATCATGATG
>Ga0070712_100002792_pt1 | contig 10788 bp, 13 predicted proteins | sample LARL81metaG_FD_71396 | JGI IMG/M metagenome (GOLD analysis project Ga0070712, IMG submission 71396) | Corn, switchgrass and miscanthus rhizosphere microbial communities from Kellogg Biological Station, Michigan, USA - LAR L8-1 metaG | ecosystem: Host-associated > Plants > Roots > Rhizosphere ...
GATTTGCGGACACGCTGTCCGGCAGCTCACGCCGCGCTCTTCTTCTGAGTCTTCGCTTGATTACTCGGGCCGCGGACCGGTCTCAATCCGGGCCGCTTGATTTTCATAGGCGGCGGAGAGCGCGTACCATGTATCCATCGGAAAGCACCGCGGCCACCCGACGCAAATGCGCCGCCTGACCGCGCAGCTAGTTGCGACAAAGAGCCTGACCTGACGGGCACCGCTCGAACAGTCGTTTTGGTGCCGCCTACTGATAAACTGCGGCAAACGATACTTGGCGTGATTACAATGTTGGTATTCTTGCGGTTCGAGCCACACCCTCCCCGCCTTCCACATGGCCGAGGCGATTTTGGAAGCCTACCGCGAAGAAGAGGCCGACATTAGCATTTACATCAGCCAAGCCGGTGCCGAACCTGGCAGAGTGCGCCAACAGCCGCTGCCGGAGACGGATTGAGGACTGTCTTCCGTACGTCACAGCATAGTTGACCTCGTTTAACGTCTCCGGACAGACTGGGCAGCCGGTCACGATCGGCCAGTTCTCGATCGAGAACTGCAATCATGATGGGGAAACAAGCCATGACGAATTTTTCAGGCACTTGTACGTCGAAAGTCCAGTCACAGACCATGGCTAACGTGCCCGGTGCCGCGGATCATCAAATGGGACTGGCGGTTATGCTGGGTCAACACAAGTCATCCGAGCAGCGATGGAACAATGCCAAATTGACATATGTCGGCACTACCGACCTCGTGGATGGAAAAGGCGAGCAGCGCGGCCATTTCCATAATGCGCATACGAACGGAGATACGAGCTTCGGCACATTCGAAGCGAAAGTTACAACGTCATCGGACGACATTATGACCGTCGAAGGTGCATGGCACTTTACTGGTGGCACCGGATCGCTCTCGAAGCTCAGTGGAGGTGGTATGTTCAAGGCCCACATGACCTCGCCGATTGACTCGGAAATGACATGGAGCGGTAGCTACGAGGCTTGAATTGATCTGGTAGTCGCGGCGCGCATGGCGCAGAATCCACGTCATGCGCGCGCCATCACCCGTCCCATCGCGGATCGGCCTCGTCGAATTCGGCGCGCTCGGCGGTTGGATCTCGGTGCGTTGGCCGAAAGATTACGACACGTTCATGCGCCGCGCCGGCGGCCAATGGGAACCAGGCACGCGCCGCTGGCTGATTGAGCGACGGCGCATCGGGCCGGTGATCCGCGCCTTGGAGCGCAGTGTAGACCCCCTCTTTCGTGCCGTAGGGCTTACCGCGTGAGTGCCAGTCGACAGTAGGATGGAATTGCTTCCACGTCCTGGAAGGAAATGTCCCGCAGCGTGTTGAAATAGGGAGATCGGCGTTGCCCGCCTTGAACCTGTAGGCTCGGGGTGTCTAATCCGCAAAGAAAGGCAACGCCATAAAGAGGGAATAGCACATCGGCCGGGATTGCCGCGTCAGGCGTTGAGAGACATGGGAGGAAGCGGCAGTATGCTTTGAGCGGTTCTGTCTGACGGCTGGGATCGCTGGGGCAGATTGATGGAACGGGTGTCATTATCGCGGGACGTCGCGAGGCCGATCTCGCCGACGGTGGACCGAGCGAGGCGACTTATTGGTTCGATTCCAGACTGCTCACGAACGCATCGAGCCGAGCGAGTTCGCGTGCCTGCCTGACGACTTCCAGGATGTCACCAAACTGGCGGCGGTATGTATCGTTGAAACCCATAACCGCCATGCAATCAGAATCGCCCAGGGCAGGAAGACCTTTGCGCATTTGCCGGAGGTTGATCGCGTGGGCGAGATACTCCGCAGCGCGATCATCGCTGAGACCGGTTTCACAACGGACATGCTCGATCGCCCCGAGAAGACAGCATTTGCCATCACCGGTACGATATGTGCGCCGAGCCCATCTGCCGCCACCATCGAGGAAGCATTCGACCCTGTCCAGAACGATCATGGATTGTGCGGCAACAGATGATTTGCTTGTGCCATCGAATGGCATAGCCCCTGCCCTCTTCCTCGACGAAGCCGCAAGTGCGCCGGCCTGGCGCTGCTCGGCGACGACCCAGCAGTCGTCAGCAGGATTGATCCCAGCGGACGATGATCGCCGGCACGGTGTGGTTGACGTTATCCCAGTATATCGTGACCTTCCTCTTCGCGGTCGCGGCAGCGCGCAGATTGTCCAGGGTCGGCTCATATTTCTGCACCTGAGCCGGTGTCAATGGCGCGATTCCGCCCCCGAATACGATTCGGTTCGGCTGGAAGGACACGACGGGACTTATAAACTGATCGACACACCAGTTCCCGTTGACCAGTCCGTCCAGGCACCCATCGGGCATTCCGTCGCGTTCTCCAAGCCCGCGTGCGCGATCGAGCCCATCGCCATTCAGAGCGAGGCGACCGTCAAAGCAATTCTCCACATCTTCACACTCGTTCTCCCCTCCCGTGGTCTGACATTCGTTTCCAATCGACATGTTTCAGGATTGCGCACTTGGCCCTGAACATTGGAGGTCGCCAATGCCACTGCCACCGGTCTTTGTCGAGTACGAGGACCGACTGTTTGGCGCCGCAAAGCCCATCGCAATTCCCATCTACGGCATCGGCCGCTCCCCCATCCTTGTCTGGAATCTGCCCGTCGTAGTCATGTGTGGCCGCTATGCACATTTTCTCCCCGCCGAGGCCATTGCGAAGATCTTCGGCACGGTGAACACACTGCCGAATATTACCCCGATCTGGAATATGGCGCCCACGCGAAATACGGCACGGCCCCACTTCAACACGTCGAGGTGGCGCTCGCCGGTTTTTTGGTCGATCCGGACAATCGACGCATCCATCGAGCGGCAGGACTGGCTGCTCTAGCTTGGCGAGGGTCGATGGCGATCCTGCCTCGCTGCCTCGTCCGGCTCCGGAAGACGTCCTGCGAACTTGGCAAGTCGGCAAGGCGGTCGGGAACGTCGAAAATGACGGAGTCGAGCTGATCGAGCCCTACGCGCCGGCCGAACCGACGCTTCTGCAACGGCAGCGTTACCGCAATCTGAGAGCCTCGCGCGTACCATCACACCCTGAGGTACCAGAGATGCGCGACGATGAGATTGCAATAGAGCAGGTGGCCAAGGAGCTGTGGCAGAAGATTATCCAATGTGGCTAAACAGTCTGCCACGACACCGTTAACAACCGCCCCTGGTTCACATGCGGTTCGAACTTGGACTGTTCCTAGACGCCCGCTGGTTTGTGTCGGAGCGGTATTTCGGATAGCGGTGTTCGGCCCAGGGGTAACACTTTCAAAACACAGCCGGGGCGTAACCACAATCGCAGACGGCGAAGATCGACGCGTGGAACAGGGGCCGGTGTCCATCGTCGAATGGACAGTGGATGATAGACGCTGAGGTCGTAGCCTGGCTCGACGGGCCGTCGCGTCTCACTTCGCGGTCTTTGCCGCGCGCTCTTGGAGGGTGGCACGTACGGCCTTCTTGATATCAGCGAGCTTCAGGTTCGTCGGCTTGATTGGCAACGAGCGAAGGCGCCCCACCCAAGAGGCGTCGCTCTTTGAGGGCTTGGAAGCGGTGGCGTTGGGCGTCTGCACGGCGGGCATCTCCGCCTACACCTCCAAGGATAACGCAGGACGTGACCTCACTAATAGCTCATCTCAACGGCCTGCGGCGAGGCCTGTCCTGTGCGACCTCTTGTGAGGCGCTGCTGGCCGTGGCCCAAGTGAGATTCAAGGAGCCGCGCCCGGGAGCGGTGAGGAGGCGAACAGCGAGCATGGACCGGGACTATCTCGGAGTCCCGCTCGATCGCACCCGCTGGCGCAGTAACGCATTGCTGGGCGTCGATGGGCCGGAAGGGCTGCACCGGTCTCCGCCGAGTGCCGCCGGAGATACGGGACTATACCTGACGTCACTCAAGGCTGGCCGCTTCCGTGTGGAGTGGGCGACCGTCGGGATAGGCAACCTGCGCCGAGAATCTCCGTCCCCTGGCGTGATGCCGTGTGATCCCCACAGTGGCGGCTCGCCCATTGCAGTTGCAGCAGTCCGCATCCACGGCCACTTCTGACGCCTCGTTAGCCAAACAAGAGAGAAGGCGGCCGGCGCCGCCGACTTACCGGACGAGGCAATTCCCACACCCGGGCCGTACGCTTATCATCGGTCGTCGTGGCGTGTCTTGCGATCGCGTTGGCGGATCTCGTTTAGGATTTCGTCGAAAGCCGCGAGTAGGGCTGCGCGCTCGTGTCTGGCGGGAGCTGGCACGCTGATTGTTATCGCCCCTCCCCTACCTGCCCGCTGGCCACGGGCGATCACGCCACCTTCCGACGAACGAACCACATGCTCCCTGCTGCCGCCGGAGTGCCGGGACGGCGCCGGTGCTCTTGCAGCAGCGATCAGGCGCTGCAGGACTGCGGCGGGCAGAATCAAGAATGCACCACGGGCGGCAAGGTCTGTTTGCTCAATACCCAACCGTCGCGCCTCCGCGGTGAGCCGATTGCTCTGGTCTGGCGTACGCAGCAGCGGGGCAAGCGTGGCAGCGTGGCTGATGCCGATCACGTGCGGCGATCCAAACGCCGCCACGATGTCTGTCGGCAATCGCGCCAACTCCAGGTAACGGCTCAGCCAACTCTTGCTCACCTCCAGCCGGTCAGCCATGCGCTGCTGGCTCCCGCCATAGTAACGCTCGACAGCCCGCGCGTAATCGCGGGCTCGCTCGTAATCTGAAAGATCGCGCCGGCTCCGATTCTCCAGATCGGCAATCCGGAAGGCTTCCTCGTCCGTCAGGTCGCGCGGCTCGATCAGGAACTTGAATTCGGGGTGGTCATGAGCCCTCATCCATGACACCGCCCAATGACGCCGTGCGCCGCAGATAACCTCGTAGGCATGATTGGGATCGCCTGTGACCCGGCGCACGATTGCCGGGAGATTCTGGCGACCCTCCGCCTTGAAGCTACCGATGAGATCGGCACAGTTCTCTGCGTTCAGGGCGGCATAATCCCGATTGTGCCCGTCCCAGATGCTGCAACGCGCCGGATCGACGAGCTCGTGGACACGCGTGACCGACGCGCCGGAGGCGAGCTCGGCGAGCCGATTTTCGCGCTCTCCCAGAATACCGGTCCGCGGCGGCAGGCGTGCCCCACCGGCCGGGGGCGGTGCGATGCCGGCGAGCCCTTGAGCGAATCCGCGATTCCCTTGCGCCATGAGCCAAAATCCCTTAGCTTATCAATGCGTTAGGCAGGAGTTGCAGGTCTGCAACGCGATTTCACAGAATTCCCTCCGCCCGCAGCCGCCCAACGTGGCTCGGCCATGTCAGGCGGATTTGCGTTTCGATCTCGCCGTTTACCCCGTTCAGATAGGTTATGCAGCGTTGATAGGTCTCGCGCGAGGTAACCGGATGCTCCAGCTCATAGACGGTCATCAGACGTGCCGAGGCGTTGTCGATTTCCGCGCTGTCCTTGAGGACGGTGTGCAACAACAGATCGCCGAATAGATTGCGCATCAGGCCAAGTAGCTCGCGCTGCATGGACTTCTGCTCGTCCGCTCGCGTGGCCAGTAGACGCATCCACCGCAGGTCAACGGACAGCTGCCGCTCCTGCAAAGTCTGTATCGTTTCGTGCAGCATCGCCAGGAAGGAGGTGGTTGAGGTAAAGTCAATAACCGTTGGCGGGATGGGCACGAGCAGCGCGTTGGCAGCGCGCATCACCGAGAGCGAGATAGTGCCCAGGGCTGGTGGCGGGTCCAGGATGACAATATCGAAGTGATCGCCGATCGAGGCAATGCCCTCAGCGAGACGGTTGAGAAGATTGGGCTCCGCCCGGGCAACCCGTGCAGCCAACTCATATTCCGACGAATAGAGTCTGAGATTGGCAGGAACGAGGTAGAGCCCGTCCCAATGCGTTTCCCGGACCGCATAGGCGAGGCTCGCCATCTCGGCATGGCGGAAGAACGGGTAAAGGGTGTCGTCTTCCTCAATGTCGAGGTCCGGCACGTAGCCAAACATGGCGGTGCTGGACCCCTGGCTGTCACAGTCTATGAGGCAGACCCGATAGCCCTTGATTGCGAGGTACTGCGCAAGATGACTTGCGACGGTTGACTTGCCAACGCCACCCTTGAAGTTCTGAACGGCGATGACCGACAGCGGGTCGCCCGCCGCCCGCCACGGGCGGGTGCCGAATACCCCCCGCATCTGGTTGATCTCCCCAAGCGAATAGCCCACGCGACGACCCGAGGCTGTCCGCGCAACGGAGGGAAGCCGGCCCTCCTTTTCCGCGTCCCGGATCGCCGCGCTTGTACGCCCCACCAGTTCCGCAACGCGAGTGATCGTAAAGCGCGGCGCCTGCCTGGCGAGGGCACTATCGCCAGTGCCGCGAGACCGCACCGACTCGAGGACGCTCAACGACCGCGTGTACAGGTCGGCTATCGTCGCAGTCGAGGCTGAGACGTCCATGAAGTCTCCCCTGCCCTACTGATGGGCTGTGGAACAAGCCGCTCGCGGGTGGACTGCAGGTGTCTCGGACAAGCCGGCGACGGCTGCCGCCCGCTGCAGTTCCTGGTCCAATCGTGTAGCGATCCAGTGTGCGTTGAACCGGGTAGCCACGAAAAGAATCCACTCGCCGTCCACGCGATCGAAGCTCGCATCCTTGAGCCAAGTGTTGGCGTGCGGACGCCCAAGAGCTTCCGCGAAGGCCGCCAGGAACCTGCGAGCGATGTCATCGTCGGCGGTCTCGGTCCCCACGACAGGCCCGTTAGCCGTACGATTATCATCGCTGGCCAGCTTAAGCTCTACCCCACGGACAAGCTTCTGGTGGAGTGGCGCGGGAGAGGCGTGGAGTCGGATGGTGGTGGTATCGAAGTCAGCCCGCGCATCGGGATAAACCGCCGACACCTGGCGTTCCCACGCGTCACGCACCGTCTGGCGGAACTTGCGAATGTTTTTGCCGTCGTTCCCAAAATGCACCGCGAGCTGCTGCCAGCTAATCATCGCGGGTCGCTTGGGATTGATGCGAGGCAACCGATACGCGAGCCAAGTGTAAAGGTCGAGGGCGGTTGCCGAATCCCGGATATGCCGGATGGCAGTTTCGTTCAGCGGGACAGCGTGCTGCCGGAGATGCTCGAAGAATCCCTCGGTCATATAGATTTCACGGACGAAGGCGCCGCTCTTGCGGTCAACGCCGACATATTCGTTCGTGAGCTTGATCTCCTTGATCCCGAACTCCCGTTCACCCTGGTCGGTACCAGCTTCCCATCGAATCATCCACTCGCAGGCCAGTAAGCGGTCGAGTTGCTCTTTGATTAAGGTTGCCGAGCCGCGAGGCCCATAGCTGATGGTCCGGAAGCCCATTCGCCTCATCCAGTCCGTAAAGGTCTTCCCGAGGACAATGTGCCTTGACTTGGTCCGCACAGCTTCGGTCATGATGTGGATCAGGACGAGGCGCGGCAGGGAGCCGTATGGCACGCCGAGACTGCGAAAGGACTGGCGACCGTCGATGCTCTCAACCACTGGCTTTGGGTTGATGACGAGGGTGTACTGTCCGTCCTGGCGAATGATCGGCGCGTGTTCGTCAGCCGGTCGCCGCACAGGCAGTGACATGGCGCAGAGGGCGGAATGCAAGAAGCTGGGGCTGGGCGTCTCACCAGCGACAGCCCTGACGCGCGCGAACAGGTCGGGGTGCCCGGCCTCGTCTGCAATGGCGAACGCCGCATCCGCCCCTTGCCGAACTAAGGCGAGGTGAATTTGCTGCCCGAGCGGTGGGCGAAGTGACAACTGGCTCTCTCCCAGACGACTCGATTGATCGGCATCACTCTACCTCATGCTAGCACAACCAGAGACAAAGCATACCCATTTGCGAAAATCCGCGAGCGCGCTGTCACAAATCGAAAGCTTACCGATGATAAGCGTACATCCGGCACCGATCCGCCTACGGTCCTTTTCGGACTCTTTTAGGGAGATTGTCTTAGGAGGTGGTACCGTTCTCATCGCTGATAGGGCGCACCATGTACCTCTGTCATCGGCTCGACTCGGGGCGATCGTACCTTTGTCAGCGCGGCCTCGTACCGGGATCATCGAGGTCAGAGCGGACGTACCAATATCATCGGTTCGCGTAGCGGTGGCCGAGTTGCAGGTCTGCAACTCCAGGGGAAATACCCGAGGTCGCGCCATTTATTGCAAGCATTTGTGCCTCAGGCTCGACAGCGAACCCTGCAATTAGTCAAGCCGCCCTGAGGCGACGCGTTAGCGGCCGCGCGGTCGCGAAAGATCGCCCGACAGGAGATATATGCTGACACTGTTTTGGATCGCGCGGCGATGCAACCGACGCGTCGCGACCAAGGCCCCTGGAGGGCGTATGTCAGACGACAGATCTACGCCCGATGTGACCGCGGCCGAGCGCCAAGCGCGCGTGCTTGCCGCGTTGCTCGACGCGGCCGCGTATAATGTCGAGCAATATGGCCTCGTGCCACCTCGATGAGTTGCGGCGCGGCCTCACGGTGTTGGAGGTTGAGTGGGCCGCGGAAGGTATGGACACAAGACGCCGCGGGACAAGGCCGAGCCCTGGTCGTGGGCGTTGCCGGACTAGCCCGGAGACCTGCAATCTCTCCCAGCAGGCGGCGGACAGTGCGCCGGGCAGGGGAGGGGCTTCGTGAAGCGGTTCTCAGGGAGATGCCTGATCCCCTCGGTCGGATCGACGTGCTCGAGATATGGGTCCGTCATCGTCAAATCACGGCGGAGCTGCGCGCTGTTGGGGGTGCCGGCGTCACAATCCGGCATCGCGCGATGGAATTGTGTCGCGGTGCCGGGCGCGCCCTTGGCTGGCCGTCCCACGCGTTGATCACGCTGAGGGGACGCTGTGGTTCTCGCTTCCAGGGGGCTTATCGGCTACATTGGGGAAATGACCGACCATCCACGATCCCGTGCCGAGTTGTTGGCTGTGCTTCGCGCACATGAGGCGGAGCTCCGCGAGCGCGGCGTCGAAACGATTACGCTGTTTGGCTCAGGTGCGCGCGGCGACGCGACTGGCATGTCGGATGTGGATTTGGCCGTTCGGCCAGGTGCCGGGTTCTCGTCTGGGGGATTCGATCATTTCGGCCGGCTGGAGGCTCTGCGCGAACGGCTCGCCGTGCTCCTCGGCTGTGATGTCGATCTGGTGGAGGAACCTGCGGTGCGTCCGCGTCTCAGGGAGGTGATTGCGCAGGAAGGCGTGCGTGCCTTCTAGCCGACCTGCTGTCCGGTTTCTCGACATCCTGGACAACATTCGGCTGATTCAGGCCTACCTCCAGGGTATGGATTGCGCGGCGTTTGCCGCGGACAGCCGAACCCGCGATGCGGTCGAGCGATGCCTCGAGCGTCTGAGCGAGGCGGCGGCAAAATTGGGGGCGCAGGCTGAGGCGCTCGCGCCTGGGCCGCCCTGGCAGGCTGTCAGAGCATTCGGGAACGTGCTGCGCCACGCTTATGACCAAGTGGATCCAGCCCGGATCTGGGAGATCGCCACGCGGGATCTGGCGGACGTGGCGGCGGCAGCTGAGGCGGCATTGAAGAGACTCGACGCAAAGCCAGAGTGACGGGACGCAGTGTCTGGTGGAGCGCAAGGAGCAGCGGCACGATTTTCCTGGGCGGTAGGCCGCCTTTGCGCTGCGCTGCGCGCCCCGCCGGCCAGGCGCGGGGGCAGTCAGTCCTTCCCACGGCTCTTTTGCCGAAACACCGCCTCGGTGACGTTGTTGCGCCAGAGGTCGGCGGGACGCAGGTAGCCGAGCGCGACCTCGGTGGATTTGTGGCGGGTCTGGCGCATCAGTTCGGCAAGGCCGGCGCCGGCATCCCCGGCAGCGGTGGCGAGCCCGGCGCGCAGGCTGTGCCCGGAGTAGCGCTCCGGATCGAGCCCGGCATCGCGGGCCGCCTGCTTGACCAGGCGGGCGACCGCCTTGTCGGACAGCGCGGCGCCGGTGACACGGCCGGTCTTGGTGACGGCGCAGAACAGCGGGCGTTCGGCGCGCACCGTCGGGGTGGCGGTCCAGTCGAGATCCGGCGCGGTGCGACGATGCGCGAGCCAGCTCTCCAGGGCGGCGAGCGGGCAGACGCCGGGTTCGTCCGGATTGGCCCAGACGGCGATGTCGTGTCCCTGGCCGTGCGGGTCGGTTTTGCTCCGGCGCACCAGGAGTTTGAGCCCACGGCCGGGCACGGTCTCGACGTCGCCCAGGGTGAGGGCGACCAGCTCCGAGCGGCGCAGCGCGGCGCCGAAGCCCAGCAGCAGCATCGCCCGCTCGCGGGCCACGATGGCCGCGCGGACCACGCTGGCCTCGCGGACCACGCTGGTCTCGCGGGCGCCGGGCGGCGTGTCGGGGACGGTGCGGCTGGCCAGCATCAGGCGGAGCACGCCGGGCACCGCGGGGGCGGCCTGGCGGCGCGGCCGGACGCCCTTCGACCGGGTGATCCCCTCGACCACCATGGCGAGGCGCGGGTGGCGCAGGTCGAGCGAACGGCCGGCCAGCAGATGGGCGGTGCGGATCGCCGCGAGATGCACGCGGATCGAGCTGACGGCGTAGCCCTGATCGGCGCAGCGGACGACGTACATCGCGACGGTGTCGGGATCGGCGGCGAGCGGTTCGCGGCCGAGGCTCGCGCACCAGGCCTCGTACTGGCGCCAGGCCGAGCGGTAGGCGCGGCGGGTGCCGTCGCCGCGGGCGCGGGTGGCGTAGACCGCGGCGCGGCGGGACAGCTCCTCGAGCTCGGCCGCGCGGGCGGCGCCGTCGGGCACGGTGAGCGGGCCGAGCAGGGTGGTCTGCAGGATCAGGGATCCCGCCCGGGTCAGCGACCCCGCC
>Ga0070712_100002796_pt1 | contig 10785 bp, 11 predicted proteins | sample LARL81metaG_FD_71396 | JGI IMG/M metagenome (GOLD analysis project Ga0070712, IMG submission 71396) | Corn, switchgrass and miscanthus rhizosphere microbial communities from Kellogg Biological Station, Michigan, USA - LAR L8-1 metaG | ecosystem: Host-associated > Plants > Roots > Rhizosphere ...
TGGATTCACGCAGACCTGAAGGCCCGCTTTTCCACGTAAGAGGGCGGGACGGCTGAAGCAGTGCCCTTCCCGATTCGATTCCTCAAGCCGTTCGCGAGGCTCGTGCAACTGCCTGTGGCCACAAGCTACAGTTTCGGCAGGACGATTCCTTTCTGGGACTGGTATTTGCCTTTGCGGTCGGCATAGCTGGTTTCGCAGATTTCGTCGGACTCGAAAAAAAGGATCTGACAGAGGCCTTCGTTAGCGTAGATCCGCGCTGGGAGCGGCGTGGTGTTGGAGATTTCGAGCGTCACGAAGCCTTCCCACTCGGGCTCGAACGGTGTCACGTTCACGATGATTCCGCATCGAGCGTAGGTGCTCTTGCCGACGCAAATCGTCAGGATGCTGCGCGGAATCTTGAAGTATTCAACGGAGCGCGCGAGCGCGAACGAGTTCGGTGGCACGATGCAGATGTCGGTTGTCACATTTACGAAGGATTTCTCGTCGAAATTCTTGGGATCGACGAGCGCGTTGTTGACGTTGGTAAAAATCTTGAATTCGTCGGCGACGCGCAAGTCGTAGCCATAGGACGACAATCCGTAGGAGATGACGCCCTCGCGAACCTGCTTCTCGGAGAATGGATTAATCATGTCGCGTTCGAGGGACATCTTGCGGATCCAGCGGTCGCTCTTCAGCATGAAACTCCTTCAGAAATTTGGTAGTTGGCTAATTTTGTAATTGGGCAATTGGAGGCGTGATGCGCGGACAGTCGGGATTTCGGGCACGCTTTCAATTACAAAATTTCCAAATTACACAATTACTCAATTCTTGGGCTGGGTTGCTGGGTAGTTTACGGGATTGGTGCTCCAGTTGACAATCTCGGCTATGTCCCTTAGCATCAATAACTTGAAAGACAAATTTGAGCCTGCAATCCGGAGCCGCGCGTGATTAAGCTCGATATTATCAACGAAGTGGTGGCCAAGACCGGGATCACCAAAACCAAAGCTGAGCTGGCCGTTGAGACGGTTTTCGAGAGCATGAAGAAATCGCTAGCGGCGGGCAATCGCATTGAATTGAGGGGCTTTGGGGTGTTCAATGTGCGTCCGCGAAAGACAGGCATTGGACGCAATCCCCGCACTGGGGCTGAAGTTTCCATCCCCCCAGGAAGGGCTGTACGTTTTAAGCCGGGGAAGGAACTGCAATCTATCGATTGATCCAGCGTTATTGTTTCCTCGATTTTTTCACTCCCATTCCGGCGAGTCCGACTTCCTTCGCTCGTAGTAGCATCGAGGTAGCCTCTGAGTAGGCCAGAGTGAACTAGTAATTGCATGTCGGACCCAAGTCCTCCGATCCCAACTTCCACGCTTGAGTACTACTACGCGCTGCCGGTCCCGGAAGGACCGCGGCCGCGCGAGCGATACTGGCTTCATATTCTTCTGCTGGTTGCGACGTGCTTTACCACGTTGATCGTGGGCGCACGGATGGAATTCAACTTCTTGCACAATCTGCCGGCGTTTACTGTCGGTGATGAACTCATACCGTTTTTTCCGGTGGGATGGGTGATGGCGCAACCTTCGCGGTTGTTGCTGGGAATTCCGTTTGCCGCGACGCTGCTGGGGATTTTGCTGGCGCACGAGATGGGGCACTACGTCGCCTGCCGCTACTACGGCGTGCGGGCGACGCTGCCGTTTTTTATTCCGGCTCCGACTTTGATTGGAACACTCGGCGCGGTGATTCGAATTAAGGCTCCGATACGATCACGGGCTGCATTGTTCGATATTGGAATTGCAGGGCCGATTGCCGGATTTGTTGTGGCGGTTCTCGTTCTCGGTGCCGCCATGGTGTTTTCGAAGCCGCTCGCGGCGGGCATTGGTCCTTCGGACCTCCAGTTAGGATTTCCGGAGATCTTTCGCGTGATGCAACGCATGATTGCCAGCGTGGCTCCAGGACAGGCGATCGCTGCAATTCCGTTGTCGCGAGTTTATCTGCATCCCACGGCAATTGCGGCTTGGGTCGGCATGTTTGCGACTGCGTTGAATTTGCTGCCGAGCAGCCAGTTGGACGGAGGGCATATTGTGTATGCGCTGGCGCCGCGGGCGCATCGCGTGATCTCTTGGTTGACGGTGATCGCTTTGGTTTATCTCGCCCGCGTCCACGCGAGTTGGAGAGTTTGGGCCGGGTTGATTATAGTGATGAATGTGTTCACGTTTCGGCAGCAACAGGCGCCGGATTATCCGGAGTTGCCGGGGAACCGATGGGTCTGGGCGGTGTTTGCGGCAGTCATGTTGGCATTGACGTTTACGGTGTCGCCATTTTCGTTGGGTTGACCGCGGATTGTGATGTAGTTCAGGCATGTCTACGTCATGCTTCTTAATTTTGCAGCTTTCCAGGAAGGGCCTTGGCTATTGTCAGTCGTTGCTCCGGAACGAGACTATCGACTTCCTGCTGAGAATGTCTGCGGACAAATGTTCATTTGGATTGTTTGAACGCGTCCCGGTTCAAAGACGGAATGTTCTTCTTCCGGGCGGAGCAGTCAATCAGGATTCCTAGTCGCTTCAGGCGAGTTTCTTCTCTCTTCGCGCTGACTACCCAATACGTTGACGTCCGCTGATACCACGGAGGCCGGGATTGGAAGAATTTCCAGGCATCTGCGTTTACCCGAAACTGCTTCTCCCAATTCGAAGGCAGCTTCGCGGTCTTCCGCTGTTCGTAGGCATAGATTGCAGAACGATCGCCGTCACGCCTTTCGAAGGCCACCCGACCTGCCGGGCACATCAGCCCGAGTTTTGAAAGCTCCTTCGCGCGCTTGATGTTGATTGCGCTCCAGATACTTCTCGGCTTGCGCGGGGTAAAACGGATTTTGTACCTGTGGCTGTCAATACTCTTGCGCACACCATCAATCCAGCCAAAGCACAATGCACCGTCGACGGATTCCGGCCAAGTAATGCTGGGCCGTCCGGAGTCGCGCTTGTAAAACCCCACCCAAAGCTCTTCGCACTCAGCGTGATTCTTTTCGAGCCAGGTCCGCCAGTCGGCAGGCGTGGGAAAGAATCGCGGCTGAGGTTCTTTGCGTGTCTTGGGCATGCCAGAGATTATTCCGTGATTTGGAACCTACATCAACCAGATCGCGTCGACGTCAACAATCACCTGCGTGCGTGGGATCTTCTGCTGTGCTGCATAGTTGAGCATGGACCGCAGAGTCGTATTAAGCTTCTCCCGGCTTGGCGACTTCAGTACGAAGTGATAGCGGTAATCGCGCTTCAGGCGCATGATTGGCGCAGCGGCGGGGCCGAGCACCCGGACGCCTTCGTGCCGAGTCTCGTTGAACCACTTGCCCAGAGCCCCGGACCACTTCAATGCGTCATCAAGGCTGTCGCTGCGTACGAGAACGTTGGCAAGCGCGGAGTACGGCGGGTAGTGCATCCAACTACGAAAGCGAAGTTCTTTCTCGTAGAAACCGATGAAATCGTGCTTCGCCGCGTATTGAACCGCGTAGTGATCCTGAAAATATGTTTGTAGTATGACTTTGCCGGGAGATTGGCCGCGACCAGCGCGACCAGCAACCTGCGTGAGAAGTTGGAACGTACGTTCAGCGGCACGGAAATCGGGCAGGCCAAGGGCGACGTCGGCTCCTACGACTCCGACCAGAGTGACGCCATGAATGTCATGGCCTTTCGCGATCATCTGCGTACCCACCACGATGTCGAGTTCGCCTTCATTGAGAGCATTGAGCGTGCGCTCGAAATCCTCATGCCCCCGTACCGTGTCGCGATCGAGCCGGGCGATGCGCGCCTGCGGGAACATGCCATGCAGCAACTCTTCTAACTTTTCTGATCCGGTTCCGAGAAAATAGACGTACTCGCTGCCGCAGTGCACGCAGGCTTTGGGAACGGGCGCGGTGTATCCGCAATAGTGGCAGACCATCTTGTGCTCTCGCTTGTGATGCGTGAGCGCGATCGCGCAATTTTTGCATTCCAGTTTCTTGCCACAGGTTCGGCAAAGGACAACTGGAGAATATCCACGGCGATTGAGCAGTACTAGGACCTGCTCTTTGCGGTCGAGACGCTGGTGGATTTCTTCGGCAAGTTTGCGCGAGATGACCTGCTCGCGTCCGGTCTCCTGAAACTCGAGGCGCATGTCAACGATCTCGACTTCGGGAAGCGAACGCTTTTCCACCCGATCGGGAAGTTCGATCAGAGCGTACTTGTTTTTGGTCGCGTTGTAGTAGGACTCGAGCGACGGCGTCGCCGAGCCAAGGACGACGGCGGCATTCGACATCTTGGCGCGCATGACGGCAACATCGCGGGCGTGATAGCGCGGCGTTTCTTCCTGCTTGTAAGAGGAGTCGTGCTCTTCGTCGACGATGATGAGCGCGAGATCGCCGACCGGCGCAAACACGGCTGAGCGAGTCCCGACGACCATGCGAGCCTCTCCGCGCTTGATGCGATGCCACTGCTGGGCGCGTTCTTTGTCGGAAAGAGCCGAGTGGAGGATCGCGACTTCGTCACCGAAAATCTGGTGAAGATCGGCAGCGACCGCAGGCGTGAGACCGATTTCGGGGACTAGGAGAATGGCGGAGCGGCCGGCCTCTAGGACCGATCGCATGCCGGCGAGATACACGGCTGTTTTCCCGGAGCCGGTGACTCCGTGAAGAAGCATGCCTGAAAATCTCCGGGATTCGACTCGCTCGCGCAAACATGCGAGTGCTGACTTCTGCGCTGGCGTGAAGTCGAACTCGAATGGCTGAGGGCGAGGCTTGGTACGAGACACACTAAAGTCGGCTGGCTCCTCGACCAGTTCGATGGCACCGCGTCGAACCAAGGTGCCAAGCGTCGTCCGCGGAACGTCCAATGACTGGAGGGCTTCCACCGGAACTCTTCCTCCCGCGGAGACGACAGTTTCGACGATTGATCGTTGGTTCGCGTTGAGCTTGCCCTCCGCGGACTTCAGCACAGCTACTTTGATCGTTCGAGTGGCCTCTTGCTGCGTTGAGAGGTCCTGGCGGACGATCCAATTCTTGCGAACCATGCCGTCGAGGATTTTCCGGGAAGCACCTACTGCGGAACGGAGAGTCTGCTCGCGGACCTGTGCGCCATCAGAAGCAGCCAGATAATCAAGCACACGGAACTCTATCGCTTGTTCTTCCGGTGTTCGCTGCGAGCGGGCAGAAGATCCGGACACTCCCGCCAAGTGCAGCGCCATGTCGCCTTGCTCGATGATGCGATATCCAATAACGCGCTTGAATTCTGCCGTCAGCGGCAGCATCGTTCGGAAGACTTCGCCGATGGGTGCGAGGTAGTAATCGGCGATCCAGCGGCCGAGACGAAGCAGTTGATCATCGAGAACTGGCGTTGGATCGACGACGTTGAGGACGTTTTTAGTCGCGACTTTCGGCTTACGATCGTGCAACTCAACGACGATGCCCATCATGCGCTGCTGCCGGAAGGGGACGAGAACGCGTCCGCCGACAACGGGAGTCAGTCCGTCGGGCACGCGGTAGGTGAAGGCCATGTCGAGAGGAACGGGCACGGCCACATCGCAGAAATCGGGCATTGGAGTAACGATCAGTTTAAATGTCCGCTCAGGATTTGACTCGCGGCCGAGCAGCAATGAGGTCCCGGAAGCTAATGAAGATCGCGAGCGCCAACGCCACCATCCCAACAACCGAAGGAGTGTCCCACACGAAGTTGGCTGGCGCGGGTACGGAGTAATTTCCTTTGAAGGCTTGGCGGAAGGGACCCGGACAAACGAAATATAGAAAAACGGGCAAAGCAAACAGCGTGGCGGCAAGAGTGACTGCTGCTGTAAATCGGTTCCTAAGTAAGCTTAAGACCAAACCCAGAAAAAAGAGGAGAACGCTAAAATTTGCGATCTGAAGCAGCGGTCCTGTGATTCGACCGCCGCCGAATTCTGTACCCTCCAATGGCGCAACGTATCGCCAAACCAGAATTGCACAGAGCAAACAGGCGGCTGATTGTAGCATTCGAAACCGCCGACCTCGAAGCATTGGTCCTGGCCTCCGATGATGGCACTACCGTGCGGTGTAGGCGGGGCACGTGCAGGTAGCTATCGCCCTCGACTACGTGAGTCGTCCGCTTCGCGAACAACTCACTCCGCTCAGGATGACAAATCATTCCGATTTCTGCGGCGGTTTGAGGCCCAGGTACTTCATCACCATCTGCAAATCTTTCCAGGCTTCGCCTTTTTGACGTGGATCGCGCAGAAGGAATGCAGGGTGGTAGGTCACAGCGAGCTTCGCGCCTTGCCAACTCGGATCGCTGCTACGCGCACCAGAGGGTATGAAGTCATAAAATCGTCCGCGGAGTTCGGACATTGGGCCGTTAATCGCCAGGAGATTTTTCGCAGCAACTGCGCCCAGCGCAACGATCACCTTTGGCTTGATTACTGCGATCTGCCGCATGAGAAATGGCGAGCAGGTGTCGCACTCGTCGCGCTCGGGCGTGCGATTCCCCGGTGGGCGGCACTTCACGACATTCGCGATGTAGACCTCCTCGCGGCGGAGGCCCATGGCCTTGATCATGTTGTTGAGAAGCTGTCCAGCGCGCCCGACGAAAGGCTCGCCCTGAATGTCTTCATCAGCTCCGGGTCCTTCACCAACGAACATGAGATCAGCGTGGGGGTTACCTACACCGAAGACGATCTGCTTGCGCCCTTGCTGGTGGAGCTTACAGCGCGTGCAGTCGCCGAGATCTTCGCGGATGAGTTTCAGGGCCGCGACCGGGTCGGTAACGGTTTGCTCCGGTTTCGAATTCAAGATCTCGAAAACACCTTCGTCGGCGGACTTCGCCACGACTGCAGATTTTCTGGGCGACATGTCTTCTCGCTGTTCCGGCTGGGGAGTAAGTACTACGTCTGGTTTGACTGCGGACTGGACCGGCTGTGGCGAACCTTCAGTTGGATCGCGGCGGTAGAAATCGTAGATGCCGAGTTCGTTGTAGTAGCGGAGGCGGTCGGCGAGGGCGCGACGGAGGTCGGAATTTTGGATCATTGGCACTGTGCGGTGCAGTGATTATACGTTGTGCTGACAGACGGAAGAATCCCAACGTTGCTGGGCTATTCTCTCAGGTAGGGATTCTTCGACTGCGTGCGTCTCCACTGCGCTCTGACGCACTCCGCTCAGGATGACAGAATTAAAATTTGATTGCAGACTTGCGGCTGTGGCGGAGTTTCGTGACCTGATCCAGCACTCGCTGGGCCACTTCCCACTTACTGGTCTCGGGGACTTCGACGACCTCATCGCGCGTGATGATTGTGACGGCATTGCGATCGGAGTCAAAGCCCACGCCTTCGCGAGAGACATCGTTGACCACGATTGCATCCAGATTCTTGGAAACCAGCTTCTGGCGGGCGTTTTCGAGGACGTTCTCAGTTTCTGCGGCAAATCCGATCACGACCTGATTCTGTTTCATCTGCGCAAGCTCTTTCAGGATATCGGGAGTTGACTCGAGTTCCAGCGTCATCGGGCCTTTGCGCTTGATCTTCTGACCTACCGTGGCTTTGGCGCGATAGTCGGAGACAGCAGCTGTCTTAATGACAATTGTGGCTTGCGGAAGAAGGTTGAAAACCACATCGCGCATCTGCTCGGCCGATTCGACTCGTGTCACCTCAGCTGCGCCCGGAGCCGTCAAGTTCGTTGGACCGCTGACTAGCATCACCCGTGCGCCGCGTCGCAGTGCGGCTTCAGCAAGGGCGTATCCCATGCGTCCACTGGAGCGGTTCGTGAGATAGCGGACGGGATCGATCTTTTCTCGCGTGGGACCAGCGGTGATCAGAACAGTTTCGCCGCCTAGATCCTGACTTGCTCCCAGCGTTTCAAGGATCGCCGCGACAATGGCGTCGTTTTCGGCAAGACGTCCCTGACCAACCATCCCGCAAGCGAGATATCCGGCGCCCGGCTCGACAATCTTCACGCCGCGTTTTCGGAGAATTTCCAAATTCGCCTGCGTCGCCGGATGATTCCACATGTTGACGTTCATCGCTGGCGCGATCACAACAGGAGCGGTCGTCGCCAGGTAAAGCGTCGTTAGAAAGTCAGTTGCGATCCCTTGCGCGAAGTGAGCGATGACGTCAGCCGTAGCAGGGACCACCACGAGAGCGTCAATCGATTGCGCGACGGCAATGTGCTCGATCGCGGAATCGATGTTGGGCTCGTGCTCTTCGCCGGAAGAGAACATTCCGGTGATGACTTTTTCTCCAGATAGAGCGGCGAAAGTGAGAGGCTTGACGAACTCTTGGGCGGCGCGGGTCATAACGACCTGCACGCGGATGCCGCGGTCCTGCAGCAGGCGGAGAACTTCAGCGGTTTTGTAGGCTGCGATACCGCCGGTGACCCCGAGGGCAATCTTCATAATGTTGATTGATGATTTTTGATTGCTGATTGATCCAAGCATTCAACAATCAACAATCACGAAATCAACAATTCCCTAGTCCTGACCGAGGGCTTTGTCGAGAGTTTCGGCAGCCTGCTCGGCGGCGCTACGGGTCTCGGTCATTTCCCATTTGACCTTGCCGGCGCGGATTTCATCCTGCGCAATGCGGCAGGGCTTGCGCGAACTGGTGTCGACTACCGGAGGCGCCCCGGACTGGAGTTGCCGTGCGCGCCGTGCTGCTACAAGGATGTACCGGTAGTTGCTGTCGAAGCCTTCGATCAACTTCATTGGGACGTTCCCCCTTGAAAACCGATTTGAAGTGTCATCAGTGCCGAACGTCTATCCGAGCGTTCCACAGAACAGAGCAACTTTCGGGCTTGTCCCGGGCCTAACTGATTCCGGCCAGCGCCTTGCCAGGCGCCAGATAATGATACCGCGAAAGTCACGAGCGTGCTGAAGGAGCGGGAGCACTAAAGGACGACAGGATGGGCTGAACCCGTTGGCGGACATTAGCGAGGCGGCAGGTTTCGGCCAGATCGATAATGCCGTGTTCCTGGTCCGTGAGAGAACGCTGTAACCTGTGCAGACGCTCTGACAGAACAATGGCACGCAGCTTCTCGCATGAGTCTTCGAGCTTGTCGTTGATCAGCACGTAGTCGTACTTATCGTACTCGGCGATTTCGCGGCTGGCGGCGAGCAAGCGTCGCTGGATGACCGGCTCCGGGTCTTCTCCACGATTCTTCAGGCGCCACTCCAACTTCTCGCGATCGGGAGGAAGCACGAAGATGCTGATGGCATCAGTCAAGTTCCGTTTGATCTGGGCTGCTCCCTGCACGTCGATGTCGAGGAGAAGATCGTGACCGCTGCGTCCGGCTTCGCGCAGGAATTGCCGCGAGGTCCCATAGCAGTTGCCATGAACATTCGCGTATTCCAGGAATTCGCCGGCCTCGATCATCCGGTTGAACTCCTTCATCTCAACGAAGTGATATTCCTTGCCGTTTTTCTCACTTCCGCGGCGTTCACGCGTTGTGTATGAAATGGAAAACACGAGATTGGGAACCAGCTTCAGGAGTTCGTTGGTCAGCGTGGATTTTCCTGAGCCGGACGGAGCCGAGATGATGAACACAAGCGGCTTTGTAGATGCGGTCATTCCAGGTTTTGTACCTGCTCGCGGGATTTTTCAATTTCCGATTTCATCGCCAGGCCCGCTTCGGTAATTTTTAACGCTTCTCCGGCCAGCCCGGAAGTCTTCGAAAGTAGAGTGTTGGCCTCGCGGTTCATTTCCTGCAAGAGAAAGTCGAGTTTCTTGCCGATTTCGCCACCCTGGTCGAGAAGTCCGAGGAAGTGCTGCACATGCGTTTCGAGACGCACAATCTCTTCCTGAATGTCGCTGCGGTCTACCAGAAGCGCGGCTTCCTGGAGGATGCGCTCTCGCTCAATGCTCGATCCAAGTAACTCTTGCAGTCGGGACTGCAGCCGTTCGGCGTAATTGTGCAACACGGCGCGGCGGTGCAGTTGGACACTCTTCGCCGCTTCGGCGAGATGAGCCATACGCTCGCGCAGTTCACGGGCGATACCCCGGCCTTCTTCCTCGCGCATTTCATTCAATCGATCCAAAGCTTCGCCGATTCTGGACATCACACCGGCTTCAATCTCACTGTCGATGTTGCCGTTGGCCACGTCCAGAGCGCCAGGAATACGAAGCACCGCGTTCAGGTCGGGCTCGGCAGCTAAGGAGAATTCGGAAGCGGCCGCACGGAATGCATTGATATAGCCGCTGATCAGCTCGCGATTTAAGGAAAAGTTCTCGTTGGTAGAGCGATCGAGACTTAACGAGACCTCAACGTGTCCGCGGGCAATCTTCTCCTTGAGCAGACGCCGCAGTTGCATTTCAAGCGAGTCTGATCCCGACGGAAGGCGGAAGTGGAGATCCAGAAAACGGTGATTCACCGACTTTAGAGAGAGCGTGAAACCTAGGCGTGCGCTGGACGCAGCCGCAGCGGCGGGGGACTCTCCGTTTTGCCGGATTTCACCTTTCGCCTGAGAGAACCCTGTCATTGAACGTATGGGCATATGGGCCGAGTGATTACGATCCTGCTACTGCTTTGGGAACATCTACACCAGAAAATTGCATTTCGTACAAACGGCGGTACGTTCCACCATGCGACATCAAGTCCTCGTGAGCACCAGTTTCGGTGATATGCCCATTATCGAGCACCACAATGCGGTCGGCACGGCGAACTGTCGAGAGCCGATGCGCAATGACGAAAACTGTGCGTCCGCTCATCAGGTTGTGCAACGCCGACTGCACCAGTGCTTCCGACTCGCTGTCGAGAGCTGAAGTTGCCTCATCCAGGATAAGGATGGGCGCATCCTTCAGCAGAGCTCGAGCGATAGCGAGGCGCTGGCGCTCGCC
>Ga0070712_100002798_pt1 | contig 10782 bp, 4 predicted proteins | sample LARL81metaG_FD_71396 | JGI IMG/M metagenome (GOLD analysis project Ga0070712, IMG submission 71396) | Corn, switchgrass and miscanthus rhizosphere microbial communities from Kellogg Biological Station, Michigan, USA - LAR L8-1 metaG | ecosystem: Host-associated > Plants > Roots > Rhizosphere ...
AAGGAATCCGCGGCATGACAATTTCCCTGAGCCCTGGTCGGTTCCCTGATAGCAATTGCGCTGAGCAGCAATGCCGGAACACGCAGGAACAAGGCTCCCCAGGGCGGTCGTTAGCCCAAATTGTCGGCAAGTTGTTGCGCTCCCAGCACCTGCAAAATGGGCTCCGGCCATGACCAAAGGCGATCTTGATTTGGAACTATTACGCAGCCCTTAACGCTTATCGCTGCTGATGGGAACGGTTTGGACGGAGGCCGCGCCGAGCCCCTGCTGTCTGCCTAGTATGACTGGTTTCAGATCAGCGGCCGCAGCAGAATCTCCTGCTCGTAATATTGGCCCATGCTCTCCAGCACCCGCGGATTGGTTAGAGTCAGCATACCGTTTGCGCGCTTGAACATTCCCAGCCGCCGCAGTCGCGCCAGTGTCTTGTTGGTGTGAACCAGCGACAGGCCCAACGCATCGGCAATGTGCTGCTGCGTCAACGGAAAAGCGAAGGTCTCTCCGGCGACGAGACCCAAAGCTTTGGAACGCTTGTAAAGCGCGATGATGAGCGCCGCTACGCGCTCGGACGCGCTCCGTCGCCCGGCACTGGTGAGATTCTCGTCGACGATACTTTCCTCGCGCGACCCGAGCCAGGTGACGTCAAAGGCGAGAGCCGGCATATCTCCAAACAGTGCCCAGATGTCGCGGCGCGGCAGCACGCAGAGCTCCACCTCCGTCAGCGCATCAATGCCATGCAGCGCCGCGTCGAACATGGCTGCTTGCAGCCCGAGCAAGTCGCCAGGAAGGAGAAAATTCAATATTTGACGCCGGCCGTCAGGCAGCGTTTTGAACCGGAACGCCCAACCCGAATACAGCGTATAAAGCTCCGGCGCCTCGTCGCCGGCACGGATGATTTCGCCGCCGGCGTGTACTAATAAATGTTCTCGCTTGATCTGATTGATCGAATTTAGCTCTTCCGCCGTGACCGGCTTGAATAAGCCGCAGGCTCGCAAAGCGCATTCGTGACAGGGCAGTTGCATATTGCGATTTCTTGGTCGGAGAACGTCCTTGAAATAATCATGTGCGCTGCCGAAGAAGCCGGCAGACGCAGCTGTCTTCCGCCCAACACGGTGTGAGCCTCATAGTGTATGCGACTTGGACCAACTAAAAGGCGTCGGCCAATCCAGAGCGGATCGGTTCAGGCGACGGCCGCGCGATCGGGCAGGCTCGTCATGAACACCTTCTGCAGCATGTCTCGCTCGATCGGCTTTTGCAAAATCGGAATGTCGCTAAATCGCGGGTCGACGCTGTCGACATCGTAACCGGTTACGAAAACGAACGGCACGCCACGCACGCCGAGAATTTCGGCGACGGTGTAGACCAGCCCGTCACCAAGATTGATATCGAGTACGGCGGCGTCAAAGTGGCTCTCGCGCGCGGCGGCGAGCGCTTCGGATGCGGTACTGAGCGGGCCTACTACCTGGAATCCGAATTCTGCAAGCGTGTCCTGAATCATCATGGCGACGAGCGCCTCGTCTTCGACCAACAGGACGCGCGGCTTATTCTTGCGATTGAGGTCGACCACCGCGCCGTTGCCGCCATTCGTCATCAAAGATGGATTGAAGACGCGCGATTTCGTGAGTTCGGTGCGCGGAATGGCGAACAGGCAACGCAAACCGGCTTTATTCCAATCGAATGCCGCTTTGCCGCCCAGCTGTTGTTCGATACTCGCGGCAATCACCTTCAGGCCGAAGCTCCGTGACGATGGCTCCGCGACAGGCGGGCCGCCATTTTCGACCCAATGCAGCGTTAGCGCGTCCGCTTCCAGTTCCCACTCCAGGCTGATTTTTCCGTTCGGCGACGACAACGCGCCGTGCTTGGCGGCGTTGGTGGCGAGTTCGTGGAGCGCGAGCGCAAGTCCTTGCGCGGTGGCGGGCTGCAGCGAAATGTCGGGCCCGCCGCACTGGATCTTGTCGCCGGCTCGATATGGCGCCAACTCCTCGCCGACAAGGGTACCGAGATCGGCGCCACGCCAGCGCGAGTCGGACAGAAGCGTGTGCGCACGCGCCAATGCTTTGATGCGGCCTTCGATCGCCTGTACGTATTCATCAACGCTTTTTGCCCGCGTCAGCCTGATGATGGATTGAATGACGGCAAGGGCATTGCGCGCCCGGTGGTCGACCTCTCGCGCCAGGAGAACCTGGCGCTCGTCGGCTTCCTTGCGATCAGTAATATCGATGGTGACGCCGTTAATGCGCACGACATTGCCATCATCATTGACGCTCGCAGCCGCCGTTCCGATACACCAGCGAACCTCGCCGTTCGGCCGCACCACACGAAATTCCGTTTGCTGTGTGCGCGCCCCCTGCGACATTCCCCGGGCATTTTCGACGAGAGAAATCCAATCTTCCGGGTGGATCAACGCGCGGATATTCTCCACTGTGATTTGGAAATGAGCGGGATCAACTCCGAAAATACGGTGTTGGCCTTCATCCCAACGCCATTGCTTGCTCACCAGGTCCCAATCCCAAGAACCCATCTGGCCGGCGGCGAGCGCGAGGCTACGGCCCTGCTCGGCTTGCTTGAGGTGCACGTTCGAAGCTTCAAGCTCGGCAGTCCGTTCGGTGACATGCTGTTCGAGCTGCAAATTCATTTGCTCGAGCTCGCGCGTTTTGCGGAACAATTCGGCAAATACCCGCACTTTGGCCCGCAAAACTTCGGGAACCACCGGAACCGGGACGTAGTCAACAGCTCCCATCTCGTAGCCGCGTAGCCGATCGACATCGGTCAAATGAATGGCCGATATGAAAATGATCGCAGTTTTGCGGAAGCGCGGGTGTTCGCGAATCATCGCGGCCAGCTGGAAGCCGTCCAGTTCTGGCATGCAGACGTCGATGAGCACGACCGCGACGTCATTCTTGAGCAAAAACTGCAGCGCTTCGCGCGCGGACGAAACCTTGACCAGGTTCTCGCCAAGTTCGCCGAGGATCACCTCATAGGCGAGAAGCTTGTCGGGCTGATCGTCGACCAAAAGGACGTTGACTTTATCGGTCATGGCGGCGCCTTAGCGATGCAGCCACATACGTAGCGCGGAGAGAAGCTGCTCGGTATTGACCGGCTTGGCCAGATAATCCGATGCGCCGGCCTGGAGGCACTTTTCGCGGTCGCCCTTCATCGCCTTGGCTGTCAAAGCGATGATCGGCAATCGGCGGTAAGCCCTGTTCTGGCGAATTTTCTCGATCGTTTGGTAGCCATCCATTTCGGGCATCATGATGTCCATCAACACGATCGCAAGCGAGGGGGTTTGCTCGATGAGCTCGATCGCCTCGCCGCCCGTGGTCGCGGTGAGCACCTTCATGCCGCGGCGCTCCAGCGCGCTCGATAACGCAAAGATATTCCGTGGATCATCGTCGACCAAAAGCGCGGTGCGCCCGACCAGGTCCTCATCGGACGAGTTGAGCCGTTCCAGCATCTGCTGCTTCTCGGCCGGCAGATCGGTGATGACGCGGTGCAGGAATAGCGCCGTTTCGTTAAGCAGCCGTTCCGGCGATTCGACGCCCTTGACCACGATACTTCGCGCCATGGTGTGGAGTTGCGCGTCTTCCTCCACCGTTAGCTCTCGCCCGGTGAACACGACGACCGGGACGTCAGCGAGGCTCGAGTCGGCGCGCATCCGCTCCAGCACGTCGAACCCCGACATGTCGGGCAGACGAAGATCAAGCACCACGCAGTCGCATTGCTCCTTGCGGAGCAGCTTGAGAGCAGCTGCGCCGGTCTCGGCATTAACGATCTCGATGTCATCGTGACCGAGCAGTTCTCGTATGCCCATCTGCTCAGCCTGATTGTCTTCGACGACCAATAGTCGCTTGCGCCGCGGTTCGGCAAATTCCTTGATCCGAGACAGCGCCTCCTCGATGCCTTCGCGTGTGGTCGGCTTGTTCACGAATGCAAAGGCGCCGCGCGCCAAACCGTGCTGACGGTCCTCGTCAAGCGAGACGATTTGCACCGGAATGTGGCGAGTGAGCGGGCTCTGTTTGAGCTGGCTCAGCACCGTCCAACCCAGCATGTCGGGCAGGAACACGTCGAGTGACACTGCCGTGGGTTGATATTGCTTCGCCAAGTTGAGCGCATCGTCGCCCCGCATCGCCAGCAGCGCCTTGAAGCCCTTGTCGCGCCCGAGATCGACGAGAATTCTGGCGTAATGCGGGTCGTCCTCGACAATGAGCAAAATGGCGTCGCCGGGCTGGATATCCATCCTGTCGTCGGGGATCGGCTCGATGGCGCGCTCGGTCACCGCATGGGTCGCCAAGGTCGGCCTTGAAGCTGGCAAGCTCGCGGCGGTCTGGCTTGCGTTCGGCCCGACATATTTGATCGGCAGATAAAGCGTGAAAGAAGAGCCCGCGCTCGGCGCGCTACGCAAATGAATTTCGCCTCCGAGCAGCGTCGCCAATTCACGGCTGATCGCAAGTCCGAGGCCGGTGCCGCCGTATTTACGGCTCGTCGACGAGTCTGCCTGCTGGAAGGCCTCGAAAATGATCTTCTGTTTCTCGAGCGGAATGCCGATGCCGGTATCGGTGACTTCAAACGCCACCACTGCGGGAGCTTGGCTCAAAATCGGATGATCCGAACTCCAGCCACCCGGCGCCAGCGCCACGTTGAGGCGGACGCCGCCTTGCGCCGTGAATTTGAACGCATTCGACAGGAGATTCTTAAGCACCTGCTGCAGGCGTTTGCTGTCCGTCGTGATACTGCGCCCGAGGTTCGGATCGACATGAACTTCGAAAGACAATTGCCGGGTCTCGGCTTCGTGCCGGAACGGCCGGGCCATCATGTCAACGAGGTTGGCGAAGAACACCTCTTCGGCATCCACCGTGACCGTGCCGGACTCGATCTTCGACAGGTCAAGAATGTCGCTGATCAGATTGAGCAAGTCGGTACCGGCACCGTGGATCGTGCGGGCAAACTCGACCTGCTTCGGTGACAGATTGCCTTCGGGATTATCGGTCAGCTGCTGGCCAAGGATCAGGATGGAATTGAGCGGCGTGCGCAGCTCATGCGACATATTGGCGAGGAATTCGGACTTGTATTTGGAGGTCAAAGCAAGCTCGGTTGCTTTTTCCTCGAGCGCGCGACGGGCTTGCTCGATTTCCTGGTTCTTGCGCTCGACTTCGACGTTTCGCTCGGCGAGCTGCTGGGCCTTCTGCTCGAGCTGCTCGTTGGTCTGCTGCAGTTCCTTCTGTTGCGTCTGCAGTTCCGTGGCAAGCTGCTGCGATTGTTTCAACAGGCCTTCGGTCTGCATCGTGGCCTCGATCGAATTGAGCACGATGCCGATCGACGTGGTGAGTTGCTCGAGGAACATCGTCTGCAGCGCAGTGAATTCGTGAATCGAAGCGAGTTCGATCACCGCCTTCACCTGATTCTCGAACAGGACCGGCAGGACAAAAAGGTTGCGCGGCGGCACTTTCAGCAATGCCGAGGAAATCGGGGTTGCTTCTGTCGGCGTGGCAATCAGCATGCGACGCTTGTCGAGCGCGCATTGCCCGATCAAGCCCTCGCCGGGGCGCAAAGCCTGCGCGTGACCATTCGCACCATCATCGGCATAGGTGCCGAGGAGCTTAAGCCCCTTATGCTCCTCTTCGCCGTGCATCTGGTAGATGACGCCTTGATGAGCGTTGACGAGCGGCGTCAACTCCGACAACAACAGCCGGCCCACGGTCGTCAGATCACGCTGGCCCTGCAGCATGTTGGTGAACTTGGCAAGGTTGGTCTTCAGCCAATCCTGCTCGGTGTTGCGATCGGTGGTGAGCCGTAGATTATCAATCATCGTGTTGATGTTGTCTTTGAGCTCAGCCACTTCGCCGCGCGCCTCGACCTGAATCGATCGCGTGAGGTCGCCCTTCGTAACCGCCGTCGCCACTTCGGCGATAGCGCGCACCTGCGTCGTCAGGTTCGCGGCAAGCAGGTTGACGTTGCCGGTCAAATCCTTCCAGGTGCCGGCGGCGCCCGGCACGTTTGCTTGACCGCCGAGACGGCCCTCGACGCCGACTTCGCGCGCCACCGTGGTCACCTGATCGGCAAACGTGGCGAGCGTGTCGGTCATGTTGTTGATGGTCTCGGCGAGCGCCGCCACTTCGCCTTTCGACTTCACGGTGAGGCTTTGTTTGAGTTCTCCGTTCGCGACCGCGGTCACCACCTTGACGATGCCGCGCACCTGTTCGGTCAGGTTCGCCGCCATGACGTTGACTGTATCGGTCAAATCCTTCCAGGTGCCGGCGACACCCGGCACTTGCGCCTGGCCGCCAAGCAAGCCTTCGGTGCCGACTTCGCGCGCGACGCGGGTGACCTCCGAAGCAAAGCCGTTGAGCTGATCCACCATCGTGTTGATGGTGTTTTTCAGTTCGAGAATTTCGCCTTTCACATCGACGGTAATCTTGCGCGACAAGTCGCCGCGCGCCACTGCGGTCGTCACCTCGGCGATGTTGCGGACCTGAGTCGTCAGGTTGGCCGCCAGCAAGTTGACGTTGTCCGTCAAATCCTTCCAGGTTCCGGCCACGCCCGGCACCACCGCCTGACCGCCGAGCCGGCCGTCGGTGCCGACCTCGCGCGCAACGCGCGTAACTTCGGCTGCGAACGATCGCAGCTGCTCGACCATGGTGTTAAGCGTGTCCTTGAGCAGAAGCATTTCGCCGCGCACATCGACGGTGATCTTCTTCGACAGGTCGCCGCCGGCGATCGCGGTCGCCACCTCGGCAATGTTGCGCACCTGTGCCGTCAAGTTCGACGCCATAAAGTTGACGTTGTCGGTCAAGTCCTTCCAGGTGCCGGCCACTCCGAGCACCTGCGCCTGCCCGCCGAGCTTGCCTTCGGTGCCGACTTCGCGCGCCACGCGCGTGACCTCTGAAGCAAAGCCGTTGAGCTGATCCACCATCGTGTTGATGGTGTTCTTCAGTTCGAGAATTTCGCCTTTCACGTCCACCGTGATCTTGCGCGACAGGTCGCCGCGCGCGACCGCCGTTGTCACCTCGGCGATGTTGCGGACCTGCGCCGTCAGATTGCCGGCCATCGAATTGACGCTGTCGGTCAGGTCTTTCCAGGTGCCGGCAACGCCGGGCACGTTGGCCTGACCGCCCAGTCGGCCTTCGGTGCCGACTTCGCGCGCCACACGCGTGACCTCGCCGGCAAAGCGGTTGAGCTGATCCACCATCGTGTTCAGCGTTTCCTTCAGCTGAAGAATTTCGCCGCGCACGTCGACGGTGATCTTGCGCGACAGGTCGCCGCCGGCGATAGCCGTTGCCACTTCGGCAATGTTACGGACCTGTGCCGTCAGGTTGCCGGCCATCGAATTGACGCTGTCGGTCAGGTCCTTCCAGGTGCCGCCGACGCCGGGCACTTGCGCCTGGCCGCCAAGCTTGCCCTCGGTGCCGACCTCACGGGCGACGCGCGTGACTTCGGCGGCGAACGCGTTGAGCTGATCGACCATGGTGTTCAATGTGTCTTTCAGCTCGAGAATTTCGCCGCGCACGTCGACGGTGATCTTGCGCGACAGGTCGCCGCGCGCGACGGCGGTGGCAACTTCGGCGATGTTGCGGACCTGGCCGGTTAGATTCGACGCCATCGAGTTGACGCTATCGGTGAGGTCCTTCCAGGTACCGGCGACCCCGCGCACCAATGCTTGGCCGCCGAGTTTTCCTTCGGTGCCCACCTCGCGCGCGACGCGCGTGACTTCGCCGGCAAACGCGTTGAGCTGGTCTACCATCGTATTGATGGTGTCCTTGAGCTCGAGAATTTCACCGCGCACGTCGACCGTGATCTTTTTCGACAGGTCGCCGTTAGCGATCGCGGTGGACACTTCGGCGATGTTGCGAACTTGCGCGGTGAGGTTAGAGGCCATTGAGTTGACCGAGTCGGTCAAATCCTTCCACGTGCCGGCCACGCCGAGCACATTGGCTTGGCCGCCGAGCTTGCCTTCGGTGCCGACTTCGCGGGCGACGCGGGTGACCTCGCCGGCGAACGCATTGAGCTGATCCACCATCGTGTTGATGGTTTCCTTCAGCTGTAGGATTTCGCCGCTGACATTAACCGTGATTTTCTTCGACAAATCGCCGCCGGCGATCGCGGTCGACACTTCGGCGATGTTTCGAACCTGCGCCGTCAGGTTGGAGGCCATGAAGTTGACGCTGTCGGTCAAATCCTTCCAAGTGCCGCCGACTCCGGGGACCTGCGCTTGGCCGCCGAGCTTGCCTTCGGTGCCGACCTCGCGCGCGACGCGCGTGACTTCGGAGGCAAAGGCATTCAGCTGGTCCACCATCGTGTTGATGGTGTCCTTGAGTTCGAGAATTTCGCCGCGCACATCGACGGTGATCTTGCGTGACAGGTCGCCGCGCGCGACCGCGGTGGTCACCTGGGCGATATTGCGCACCTGGTCGGTAAGGTTGCCGCACATGGCATTCACCGAGTCGGTCAAATCCTTCCAGGTACCGGCAACGCCAGGCACGATCGCCTGACCGCCGAGCTTGCCGTCGGTGCCCACCTCACGCGCCACGCGCGTGACTTCGGAAGCGAATGAGCGCAGCTGATCGACCATCGTGTTGATGGCCTCTTTCAACTGCAGGATCTCGCCGCGTACGTCGACGGTGATCTTTTTCGACAAATCGCCGTTAGCCACCGCGATCGTCACTTCCGCGATGTTGCGCACCTGGGCGGTGAGGTTCGACGCCATCGAGTTGACGCTCTCGGTCAGCTCCTTCCACACGCCGGTAACGCCGCCGACTTGTGCCTGGCCGCCGAGCTTGCCTTCAGTACCGACCTCGCGGGCAACGCGCGTCACTTCCGAGGTGAACACATTGAGCTGCTTGATCATGGTGTTCACGATCTCGGCGGAGCGCAGGAATTCGCCCTTGAGCGGACGGCCATCGACGTCGAGCTGCACGCTCTGCAGGAGATCGCCTTGCGCGACTGCCGCAACGGCGCGCGTCACTTCCGTCGTCGGCCATAACAGATCGTCGATGAGCGAATTGACGCTCGACTCCATTTCGCCCCAGGCGCCGTCGGAAAGCCCCAAGCGCACCCGCTGCCGGGTGCGGCCTTCGCGGCCGACGACCTGACCGACGCGCTCGACCTGCTGCGCCATGCGCTGGTTGGTGGCGACGATCTCGTTGAAGGTGTCGGCGACCTTGCCGATGAGACCGACACGGTCACCCGCCATGCGTACTGAGAAATCGCCAACCCGCATCGCCTGCAAAGCATGAAGAAGTTCGTTTAGCCCGTGTTCGGTCAAGCTGTTGGCGTCGTCGCCGTTGACGTGGCGTTCGCCAGTGACTGCGGGGCCAGTGGAAACGTCGGCTTGCTTGGCGCCGGCGACGTCTTCAGCGATCTGCATAGGGAGCTCCAAAGGCAGGCGATTGGGAGACGCGGTGCGCACTGGCCACCGCCGGGCTCCGATACATGATTGGCGATACGAACACGCAGGTCAAAGGACGCAGGATCGGGAACGCAACACCAGGGGTGAGCGGGACTGAAGCGGACCCGTGAACGCCGCTAACGAGCCTCCGTCCGGAGAAGGCCGAGCTGGTTCCAAAACACGAAGACGCCGCCGAGCGCGCGGCTCGTGGCCAAAAATCTCGGAACCGACCTGCAAACCCCCTCACGTGTCGGGCCTCGGACCTTTACTGCCAAACGCCGCTAAATGCCCTTTGTTCCAGGGAATTTTGGGTCCAGGCGCAAAAATAATGCGTAGTTCCAGGTCGCCGGGGTGCGACGCACAAGAAGAGCCGTATTTCAGGCCCCCGCGGGGCGACAGCGTGCCGCGCAGGCAGGCAACGGCCTAGTCGAGACAGCCCCAGTCCACACCGGCGACGCCGTTCCGGCGGCTGAGTCCGTCCACGACAGCGGGTATGGCGGCCTCGGACCGGCGCCGTGGTTTACTGACCCTTAAGGTCAGTGTCCGAGCGCCAGAGCTGGTCCGGAGGTTGATGTCGAGAACGGTAATTGCTGCCGCTTCAAGCTCGCGCCGGATTTCGCTTTCGCTCGGTCCCTCGGGCGCTAACGTGAGCGCGAGCGAGGCATGTTGCTCGACCGACACGAAGTTTTCGAACCAACGCAAGCCCTATAACACGAAAACCCCGATCCCAGTTGCCAGCCAGCCAAGAAGCATCTGGCCGCCGCCAAAACACAGGCCGACCACCGTGACGTACCAAAGCGTGGCCGCCGTGGTGACGCCGACGATGAGACTGCCACGGCGCAAGATCGCGCCGCCGCCGATGAACCCGACGCCCGTCAAAATGCCGAGCGGAAGCCGCATCAGGTCATTTGTCACAAAGGAATCCGTCGGCCTGCCTGCGAGCGGCAAAAGATAGTTCATCTGCAGCATCGCGACCGATGCCGCCACGCAGACCAGAACCGTGGTTCGCAGGCCGGCGGCCTTGCTGCGCTCGCCGCGGTCATAACCGATGATCGCGCCGGCAATGAGCGTACAGGCCAATCGGATGACGAGGTCCACCCAGGTCAGTTCCACCGGCATCGCCGTGCCGATTACGGCGGACGAAAATAGCGAATCAGCCATGTTGAATGGAACGCGGATCGTGCCCTGGCGGTTTCCGCGCAACCGGAAGCCGGTGCTCCCAGGCCCCGTCGCGGGCTTCCGCTGCGCCGCCGCGGCGGCTAATCGTTTGCAAATGCGAGAGCCGCCGAAGCCCGCAACGCAAGATGCCGTTTTCGAACTGCTGGGCAACCCGGCAACCTATCGCCTCCCCGCCACGGCAAAGATAGTCCGCCACCAGACTCACGCGGCGATCGTCTTTCTCG
>Ga0070712_100002802_pt1 | contig 10778 bp, 12 predicted proteins | sample LARL81metaG_FD_71396 | JGI IMG/M metagenome (GOLD analysis project Ga0070712, IMG submission 71396) | Corn, switchgrass and miscanthus rhizosphere microbial communities from Kellogg Biological Station, Michigan, USA - LAR L8-1 metaG | ecosystem: Host-associated > Plants > Roots > Rhizosphere ...
GGGCCGCTCCTCGCGCTAGCTCACGCGCGCGAAGTTGACGCACGCGCGGCCCAGACTACGACGGCGGCGGCCCGGACTGGTTGGAAGACGACGGCTGCGCAGGCACCTGTGTCGTCGGCGCATTGATCGACGACGGTGCATCCCTCGACGACTGCGGCTGGCCGTACGTGGGGAAACCGGTGGGCGGCGTCGGGGGGCCGCCTTGGGGGCCCGCAGAGAATCCGCCCGTCGACGGACTGCCCGGGTAGCCACCTCCGTAAGGCGACGGATAGCCGGGGCGCTGCTGTTGTCCCGGCTGGTGCTGCGGACCGGGCTGATGAGGCTGTCCGTAATACGGCCCGGGGCCGCCGTACTGGCCGTACGGCTGCTGCTGCTCGTAGCGGGGCTTCGGCGCGGGCGACGCGATGACACCCGCGTCGAACAGCAGGGCCGCGACGGCGACGATCGCCTGCACCACGCTGAACCCGATGATCAGGTAGAGGCCCCACTCGATTTCGACCCCCTGGGGCGCGGTCAGCACGATGGCGATCACAAGCAGGAAGCCCAGCACCGACAGGACAGCCACCAGCGCGGGCGCCGTCTTCTGCTTGGGGACTATGCCAACACCGGCAATCAGCCCGGCGAGCAGCGCCGACACCACGCCGAGGTCGAGCAGCGTTGGCGTGAAGAAGTCGGCATTCGCTGCGAACAGCGGGCCATAGCTCGACAGGTACACCGCGAGGCCAAGCGCCGCCACCGCGGCGGTCAGATACACGGGCAACTTGCTCGGGCCTTCAGCGGCAGGGGCAATGTCGGGCACCCTGCCAAACTGACGAGTGGGCGCAGCGAACTGAGTAGTCGGCTGCTGCGCGGACGAGTATCCGGGATTGCCGGGCGGGTAGGTCATGACCTCTCCTGTGCTGGCCTGAGCGATTCAGTTACCCACGCTAGCGCACCCTGTTGTGAAGGCGGCGTCCATCTCGGCCTCAGGCCGACACCAGCACCGGCGAACCGAGCGAATCCTTTTCGGAATCTTCGATTTCGAGCACCAACGGCAGTACCCGCGAACCGAAGTACTCGATCTCTTCCTGGAAGTGCAGGAAGCCACCGAGGATCGAGTCGACACCGCGTTTGCGGTACGCCGCAACGCGTTCCGCGATCTGCTCGGGTGTTCCGATCAATTGCGTACGGAACCCGTCGTTGTACTGCACCAAGTCCTCGAACGTCGAGTCGGCCCACATGCCGCGTTTGTCGGACGTCGAGCTGCCGGCCTGTTGCACAGCAGAGCGGAATCCCTCGACCGCGGGACGGTTGGCCTTCTCGATGATCTCTCTGAGGACTTCCTTCGCTTCTTTCTCTGTGTCGCGGGCGATGATGAAGCCGTTGAGTCCGAAGCGGACCTCGCGACCGGCTGGACTGACACTGCGGGCGTGGTCGCGCACCTCGACGAGTTGTTCGGTGACCCCGTCGAAATCCTTGCCGTTGGAGAAGTACCAGTCGGCGTAGTAGCCACCGTTGCGCCGTGCGGCCGCGGAGTTGCCGCCCTGGAAGATTTCCGGGTTGGGCCGCTCGGGCGTGTTGAGCGGCTTGGGCTTCAGCGTGAAGTCGTGGATGCGGTAGAAATCGCCGCGGAAGTCGACGTCGTCTTCGGTCCAGATCTTGCGAAGCACCTGCAGGAACTCCGCACTGCGGCGGTAGCGCTCGTCGTGTTCCAGCCACGGCTCGCCGAGGTGAGTGAACTCGTCCTTGAACCAGCCGGACACGACGTTGACCGCGAACCGGCCGTTGGAGAGGTGATCGGCGGTGGCGCCGAGCTTGGCCAGCACGGCCGGCTGCCACAGTCCAGGGTGGACCGCGGCGATCACCTTGAGCTTCTGCGTGGCCAGCAGCAGAGCCAGCGAGAAGCTTGTCGACTCGTGCTGGTACTCGGCGCCGTAACTGGCCTCGTAGCGGACCTGCGACAGCGCGTACTCGAACCCGTTGTTCTCTGCCGTCTGGGCGAGCTTGGCGTTGTACTCGTAGTTCCAGTCCGTGCGCTGCTCGATGTCGCTGGTGACCAGGCCGCCGCTGACATTGGGCACCCAGTAGGCGAACTTGACGTGGTCTGCGATGCGTTCAGTCGTCATGATCTGCCATCCCACCAACGGCGTTGCGGGCCGTCGCGGGTAAAGCTCGCGCTGAACCTAAGAACGAGTCAGCTCATCACGATCGAGGTCGCGGGGATGCCGTTGAACCGCGACGACGTGACGCTGGTGTAGGCCCCCATCATCGGGCTGACCACGATGTCTTCCGCCTCTAGAGGCGGCATCGGGTAGTCACGGGCGATCACGTCCGCACTGTCACAAGTCGGCCCAGCGAGCGTCACCAGCTCGTATTCGGCTGCGCCGTCTTCGGTTAGCTCACGCAGCGCGAGGATCGGCGGGTGGACATCTTCGGTCATCACGTTGGAGTAGCTGCCGTAGACCCCGTCGTCGAGGTAATGCCACACCTGGCCGTCGCGCTCCGCGGTGCCGACGACGCTGGTGAGCAACGTCATACAGTCCGCGGCCAGGAACCGTCCCGGCTCCGCGAGGAACGTGAAGTCGTCACGCGCCGGGCCCAGCGCGCCGTCGATGACATCGGCGATCGCGTCGATGGTGGGCATCGGCTCGCGGTAGGCGACGGGGAACCCGCCGCCGATGTCGATGACGCGGCTGTGCACGCCGAGGCTCTCGCCGATGTGCGCGATCAGGTCCAGGGTGCCGCGCAGCGCCGTGCCGTAGGGCTGAGGCGACGGGGTCTGACTGCCGACATGGAAGCTGAACCCGGCGAACTGCGCTCCCACCGAGATGACGTGCTTTACGAGTAGCTCGGCGTCGGCCGGCTCGACTCCGAACTTCGATGACAGGTCGGACTTGGCGGCCGGATTGCGGAAGGCCAGCCGCACCAGCAGCTCGATGTCGGCTGGCCGTCCCGCGAACTTCTGTGCCTCGCAAGCGTTCTCGACGACGAACGTGCGGATGCCCGCCGCGTATGCCGCGTCGATGTCCACGGGCTTCTTGATCGGATTGGTGTGGATGCAGCGGTCCATCGGCAGGCCGAGCCGCTGCAGAAGGGCGATCTCGGCGCTGGTGGCGACGTCGAACCCGCCACCGCAGATCGCGATAGTCGACAGCACCACGGGATGCGGCGACGCCTTGACGGCGTAGTGCAGGCGGAATCCGGCCAGCCTGGCCGTCAGCTGCCGGTAGCGGCGGGCAACCAAATGCGGCTGCAGCACCAGCAGCGGCGTGCCGTGCCGTTCGGCAAGCGAGGCTAGCCGTCCGGCGTCCGCCCGCAACTCCTCACGCAGCTTCGACCGTCGGGACGGATCCATCGGTCACCTCCTCAGCGCTCGGCCCGGCCCGCACCAGCAGGGCCTTGAACCGCTCGTAGCAGACGATCGCGATGAGGTAGAACGCAAGGTCGGAGACGAGCTTGCCGAAGATCCAGCCGCCGATCGTGTTGTCGACGATCAGTGGACCGACATAAAACGCGACGGGCCTGACCGCGACGCTGTCGATCAGCTCGGCGGGGCCGAACTCGACGGCCACGCTGCGCAGCGCGAGCAGGTTTGATTTCAACACACGTAACGGCCAGCGCCTGTCGCCGTGGTCTCGGTAGCTGAGGCGCAACGCGCTCACGTAGGCCGCCGCGTAGTAGCCGGCCGACGCGCCGATGGTCGCGGCGATCGCCGCCACGGCCAATGAGCCCGTCGCCAGGTATGCGACCGCCGCGCCGCCCAACTCCCCCGCTGTTCCCGCGAGTTCGCACGGCAGGTATCGGCGGACCCATTCGCGCAGCTTTCTTCGTGCGGTCCCCCCGGCTTTCACAACGCGAACTGTTCCGCGCCTGACGTTGCGGGTCATGCGTAGCCCGCTACGCGTTCTGCCTTATGGCAATACGTAGGGGCCGTCGAAGACCCCGATGAGCTGCTGACGGGACCCGCCCTTGCCCGCCAGACTGGAACACGTTCTAATTCTTGGCATGGACTACGGGCTCGTACTTTTCACCAGCGACCGCGGCATCACCCCGGCGGCGGCAGCCACGCTCGCCGATGACCATGGTTTTGCCACGTTCTACGTGCCCGAACACACCCACATCCCGGTCAAGCGGCAGGCCGCCCACCCCACCACCGGTGACGAGTCTCTGCCCGACGACCGCTACATGCGCACCCTGGATCCGTGGGTCAGCCTGGGCACCGCGGCAGCGGTCACCTCGCGTGTCCGGCTGTCGACGGCGGTGGCGCTGCCCGTCGAGCACGACCCGATCACGCTGGCGAAGTCGATCGCCACCCTGGATCACCTTTCGGGGGGCCGGGTCAGCGTCGGCGTCGGATTCGGTTGGAACACAGACGAACTCGCGGACCACAGCGTGCCGCCAGGGCGGCGGCGCACCATGCTGCGCGAGTACCTGGAGGCCATGCGCGCGTTGTGGACCGAGGAAGAGGCGTCGTACGAGGGCGAATTCGTCAACTTCGGCCCGAGCTGGGCGTGGCCGAAGCCGATCCAATTGCACATCCCGGTGCTCGTCGGCGCGGCGGGTACCGAGAAGAACTTCAAGTGGATCGCCCGCAGTGCCGACGGCTGGATCACCACGCCGCGCGACTTCGACATCGACGAGCCGGTCAAGCTGTTGCAGGACACCTGGGCCGCGGCCGGCCGTGACGGGGCCCCACAGATCGTCGCACTGGACTTCAAGCCGGATCCCGAGAAGCTGGCCCGATGGGCCGACCTTGGCGTTACCGAGGTGTTGTTCGGCCTGCCCGACAAGTCCGAGGCCGACGTCGCGGCCTACGTCGAGCGGCTGGCGCACAAGCTGGCGGCACTCGTCTAGCCGCCCGCCGATATTGCAGTCAGGGTCGTGAGGGGGCCGAAACAACAGCCCCCAGTGCAATTTCTAGGCCAGCGTCGCGCGGTTGCCGGCCTCGGTTGAGCGGACGGCGATCGACGCTCCCAGTGGCTCACCGTCGGACAACAGCGCGACTAGTGGCGAGGAACCGGCTGTTGTCGTCATCGAGGCGGCCCATGATGATGCCGGTCCGGGTCGGCCAGTCGTATCGCACCGAATACGTCTCAATCATGGCTGGCCCGTCGGGGTTGATGGTGACCGGCACCTCCGGCAGCCGCTTCACCTCGTCGCAGAGCGCGGCGCCGTTATCGGGCACCCAGTCGGCAGGCTCGGTCGAGTAGACGCCGACCGAGTACTTGCTCATGATCCCGCCATTCGCACCGACGAGGCCGAATTGTCCAGGCCTTTGCCGCATTTCGCTGACGGTCTCGGCGATGCCGTGCATCGATTAATTGTTGCCGGGGCCGCCGAAGAACGGCAGCCCACCGGTCAAGGTGAGCCCGCGCACGTCGTCGGTGGCCAGGCCCATACCATCGCATACGGTGAACACCGTATAGATCGAACGTCGCGACGTCGTCGAGCCCGGTGCCTGCGACCGAAAGCGCTTCGCGGACAGCCATGATCGACGCCGGGCTAGTGCTCACGTCGACACAGCCGAGCAGCTTCTGCTCTACCAGGTCGGCGTGCCCACGCAGATACACCCACTTCTCCTGCGGCACACCGAGCCGACGGGCCGCCTCTGCCGACATCAGCAGCACCGCCGCGCCCTGGTTGACCTGATCCCTGGCCAGCAGCAGCCGCGGATAGGGATCGCAGATCATCCGGTTGCCCTCGGTGACCGTGGTGAGCTCGTCGACCGTGCGCTCGACCGGCGATGACGAGAACGGATTCTTGGCGGCGACTGTGGTGAACGGCGCGAACAGTTCGCCCATGCGCTGCCGGTAGTCCGCGACGCTGAGGCCCAGCCGGGCCCGTCGAGCGTTCTCCAGCAGCCCGTATTGCACTGGGGCGCCGAGCAATCCGTGCGCGATGGTGTACTCGTCGAAGATGCCGTCGGATCCATAGCCCCGGTCTTCGAGTGATCCCTCGACGGTCTCGGATTGGTCCGGCTTGTCGGCGCGGCCCTCGAAGAACCGGAGGCTGGAGGTGTTCTCGGAGCCGAACAACATCACCACGCCGCAGCTGCCGGCGGCGATCGCGCTCGCGAACTCGGTGACCAGATGCTGCGGCCCCTGCCCGCCGATCGGCTCGAGGATCGCGCGCGCGGGGTCAGCGCCGATACGCTGCGCAACCGTCCGCGAGTAGTTGTTCGACTTGCCCAGCGGCGCGGGCGTCCGTCCGGAAATCTCGAGCAGCCGTGTCGACGCCCGTGTCCGACAGCGCCGCCAGTTCGACCGAAGACATGCCGCGGTAGGAGGTGTCGCCGATGTTTTCGGCCGACTGTCCGACGCCCACGATGACCGGCGTCCGCGCATCGACCATTACAGACCTCCTGACGGGTGTTAATTCGTCAGGCTAATCGATAACTAGAACGCGTTTCCGAATCGTGCGATCGGGTTCACACCAATCGCCCAAACCGACACATGCCCGATGGGCGAAGATTTGCGAGTGGCGGCCGCCAAAACGTCGATCTCGACGACAGTCACAGGCTCTGCAGGATCTCCCTGGCCAGGCGGGCCGTCTCCGACGGGGTCTTGCCCACCTTGACGCCCGCGGCCTCGAGGGCCTCCTTCTTCGCCTGCGCGGTGCCCGACGAACCGGACACGATCGCGCCGGCGTGGCCCATCGTCTTGCCTTCGGGCGCGGTGAATCCCGCGACGTAGCCGACGACCGGCTTGGACACGTTCGCCTTGATGTAGTCAGCGGCGCGTTCCTCGGCGTCGCCGCCGATCTCGCCGATCATCACGATGACCTTGGTGTCAGGATCCTTCTCGAACGCCTCGATGGCGTCGATATGCGTGGTGCCGATGACCGGGTCACCACCGATGCCGATGGACGTCGTGAAGCCGAAATCGCGTAGCTCGAACATCATCTGGTAAGTCAGCGTGCCGGACTTGGACACCAGCCCGATCGGCCCGGGCCCGCTGATGTTGGCCGGCGTGATGCCCACCAGCGACTGGCCCGGCGTGATGATGCCGGGGCAGTTCGGGCCGATGATGCGGGTCTTGGGGCCCTCCTTGCCACTTTTAGAGAGGTTGTATGCCCACGCATATGCGCTGTCCTGCACCGGAATTCCCTCGGTGATGACCACCAGCAGCGGAATCTCCGCATCGATCGCCTCGATGATCGCGTCCTTGGCGAACTTGGGCGGCACGAAGATGATCGACACGTCGGCGCCGGTCTTCTCGATCGCCTCGACGACCGTGCCAAACACCGGCAGCTCGATGTCGTTGTCGTTGACGTCCTTGTGCGACACCGTCGTTCCGGCCTTGCGTGCGTTCACGCCGCCGACGATCTTGGTGCCTGCCTTGAGCATGCGGGCGGTGTGCGTGGTGGCCTCACCGCCGGTGATGCCCTGGACGATGACCTTGTTGTCCTTGGTCAAAAAGATTGCCATGTCAGTCCTTTCAGGCTTTCGCGGCTTCAGCGGCTTTGGCGGCCGCGACGTCGGCGGCTTCGTCCATCGTCCCGACCTCCGTCACCAACGGGTGGTTCGCCTCGGCAAGAATGCGACGGCCCTCGTCGACGTTGTTGCCGTCGAGGCGGACGACCAGCGGCTTGTTGGCCTCGTCACCGAGAATGTGCAGCGCCTGGACGATGCCGTTGGCCACGGCGTCGCAGGCGGTGATGCCGCCGAACACGTTGACGAAGACGCTCTTGACCTGCGGATCATGCAGGATGACGTCGAGGCCGGCGGCCATCACCTCGGCCGAGGCGCCGCCACCGATGTCGAGGAAGTTGGCGGGCTTGACGCCGCCGTGCTTCTCGCCGGCGTAGGCGACGACGTCGAGCGTGGACATCACCAGGCCCGCGCCGTTGCCGATGATGCCGACCTCACCGTCGAGCTTGACGTAATTGAGGTCGTTCTCCTTGGCCTTGAGCTCCAGCGGGTCGGTCGCGTCGCGGTCCTCGAACTCGGCGTGGCCGGGCTGGCGGAAGTCGGCGTTGCCGTCCAGCGTGACCTTGCCGTCGAGTGCCAGGATCTGGTCGTCGGGAGTGCGCACCAGCGGGTTGACCTCGACCAAGGTGGTGTCTTCCTTGACGAAGACCTCCCACAGCTTCTGGATCGTCACGGCCGCCGCGTCGAGCACCTCGGCGGGCAGGTGCCCCTGCTCGGCGATCGAGCGGGCGAACGCCAGGTCCACCCCCTTGACCGCGTTGACGGGCACCTTGGCCAGTCGCTCGGGCTTGGTCGCCGCGACCTCTTCGATCTCCATGCCGCCCTCGACGGAGCACATCGCCAGGTAGGTGCGGTTGGCGCGGTCGAGCAGGAACGAGATGTAGTACTCCTCGGCGATGTCGCTGGCCTCCGAGACCAGAAGCTTCTTCACGATGTGGCCCTTGATGTCCAGGCCGAGGATGTTCTGCGCATGGGTGAACGCGTCGTCGGGGGTGGCTGCGTACTTCACGCCACCGGCCTTGCCGCGGCCGCCGGTCTTCACCTGGGCCTTGACCATGACGGGCCGGCCGATTTCCTCGGCGATGGCCTTGGCGCCCTCGGCCGTGTCGGTCACCCGACCCGGCGTGGTGGGCACGTTGTGCTTGTCGAACAGCTCTTTCGCTTGGTATTCGAAGAGATCCATGGCTCACCTGTCTTTGTGCGTTGACTTCGAAGGTTGCGCCCGATGGGCCAGGGGGAACTTTATCCACCCGCCCCATCGCGTTTCGCACCGCCTACCGCTCATGTGGTAGATCTCACCGCCGGGTCACAGTGATACACGTCACAATCTTCGGCGGAATACCCCCTCGAGTTGCCACCAACATTGGGATTTGGTTAACGTCCTCTGGTCTAGATCACGTTTCGGTCACGACTAGAAGGACATTTCAGGTTGGCCCAGCACCGTTTGTCTCGCTCTCCGGATGGAGTCGTGACGAACGCCCGGCACGCGTGGACAGAAACCGTAGCCAGCTCGGCCGCCTCGGAAATCACCGACATCATTCCATTCAACGAGTTTGGTGACCTCGCTGACCTGGACTTTCGTGACAATAGCGCGTTCGACCGCGAGTCGCAGGTCATCCATGCGCCCGAGCTCGACGACCTGGACGACACCGACGATCTGATTCCGCTGCGGTTGGCGGTGCCCTCGAAGTTCCGCCGAGATCCGCGTGACGAGCGTCGCCTATCTCATGCGTACCGAGACAGCCACACCGACACCAGCGACGGCGTCGCGGCCACCGACATCATCAACATCTCCGGACGCCGCGGCCTGCACCGCAAGCGAGACGTGCCCGTCAAGGGCCGATTGGTGGTCGTTGCAATGGCCGTCGGTGCGACCGCAGCGGGCGCGTATTCGATGGCCAACGCCTCCGACCACAAGAAGCCCGCGGAGCCCGTTCTCGCTGCCGACCAGTCCGTGATGGGCGGCGGCGTGGTTACCGGCTCGGTGGACGGCATGCAGATCGTCTCCGTCACCCCCGCGGCCGATACTTCGGTGCACGCCGAGGAGATCACCAAGGCCGCCGCCTTCGCACAGGAGCGTGCCGACCGCGAGGCTCGCCTGAACCGGCCGCAGTTCGTGATGTACACAAAGGGCGTCTTCACCTCCGGCTTCGGCTATCGCTGGGGCGTGCTGCACGGCGGCATCGACATCGCCAACGCGATCGGCACCCCGATCCTCGCCGTCGCCGACGGCGTGGTGATCGACGCGGGCCCCACCGCGGGCTACGGCGCCTGGGTCAAGCTGCGGCACGCGGACGGCACCGTCACCTTGTACGGCCACGTCAACACCTGGCTGGTCAACAAGGGCGACCACGTGATGGCCGGCGATCAGATCGCGACCATCGGCAACCGCGGCAACTCCACCGGCCCGCACTGCCACTTCGAGGTTCTGCTCAACGGCACCAACCGGATCGACCCGGTGCCGTGGCTGGCGCAGCGGGGACTTGGCCCCGGCAACTACGTTGGCTAGGTGAGTGACGGCCCGTCGGACCAACCGCCTGTAGATCGACCACGCATCCGACGACTATCCGACGGTGGCACGCCGTCATCGCCGATGGCCGCCGAATCCGAGCCGCAGACCAGCATCATCCGGCGCCATCCGACCGGCGAGTTCCCCGCACTAGCGGAGCCCCAAACCAGCTACCTCGGGCGCCCGGCCGCCGAGGATCCACAGACCAGCTACATCCCGCGGGCCAGGCCGATCGCGGTCGGCGCGCCGCGCACGGCGCGAGCCAATCCGAGGGGGGCCATCGCCACGGCGATCGCAAGCATCCTGTCCGGCTGGGCCACCGCGGTCATCGCCACCGACCTGATCAGCGGCTGGTGGCGGTCTGATCGACTGTTCTGTGTGGCCATCGGCTTTCTCACCGCGGTGTCCGCGGCGGCCCTCATCGGCGGGCTGATCGCAGTGCTGTTGCGTCGGCGGATGGGCAGGCTGCTAATCGCGGTGGGTTCGGCCGTGGCGCTGCTGATCTTCGCGGGCCTGTTCGTCGCGGGAGCGAAACTCTCGCCGGTGGTCTACGCGATCCCCGTGCTGCCGGTGGCCAGCGTTTTGTTGGCGCTGCTGCCCGCCACCCGACGTTGGGCCCGCGGCGGGTGATCTATCCGCCGAAACGGACATTTGGGCGAGAAAGGACGAGTGGACGCCGCCAGAACGTCGATTTCGACGTGACGCTCCGCCCTGGAGGTTTGATCACCGCCCTCTAGGCGGTCGCCCCCCGACGCACAAGAGCCAGCACCACGGCCGCAGTTGCGAAGAGGCCCGAGAAGAACCGGTTGAGCACCACTTGCTGGCGAGCCCCCAGCAGCCTGAGTAGCCGCGTCGCCAGGC
>Ga0070712_100002803_pt1 | contig 10776 bp, 8 predicted proteins | sample LARL81metaG_FD_71396 | JGI IMG/M metagenome (GOLD analysis project Ga0070712, IMG submission 71396) | Corn, switchgrass and miscanthus rhizosphere microbial communities from Kellogg Biological Station, Michigan, USA - LAR L8-1 metaG | ecosystem: Host-associated > Plants > Roots > Rhizosphere ...
CGGAGATTGACTCTATTGGGTAGATCGTGGGTACGAGATGTGAGCGGCGCCAGGCGCACCGCGAGAAACACAACAGGCGGTAGATGGCATTCGTCCTATTTCCTTGTTCTGCTCATTGCATCATCCCCCGCATCAATCCTGTCGGGGGCGCGAAAGCAGGGCGATGCATGCATTCTGCCGTGAGTATTTGATCTGAAACTGAAATTGGCGCGCCCGAAAGGATTCGAACCTCCGACCCCCAGATTCGTAGTCTGGTGCTCTATCCAGCTGAGCTACGGGCGCGTGTTGCGCAATGCACGGTCCGCCGCAGATGCAGGCGGGCCGGCAACTCGCCGTAGCTATAGGCTGGGACCTGTATTGGCAAGTTTAGCAAGGGGACCGCCAGCTTCGCTGCCGCGCCGCCGAGACCCTGATCGCGGGCCATCGCACAGATGATCTGAGGAGAGAAAGAAAAACGCTTCATCATCGTGGGTCCCCCTGGGTCCCGGATCTTCCCCGGTCAAGCCCGGGGTCGTCCAGGCCACGCCTATGCCTCCCACTCACGCGCTGGCGCGCTCGCCACGCCGGCTGCGGATATCGACCGCGCGGTCTGGAATGGTGAGACGGAACGTGGCGCCGATGGTGCCTTCGACCAGGCGGATCTCGCCGCCATGGGCGCGCACCAGCTCGGCGACAATTGCAAGGCCGAGCCCGGCACTGCCGGCGCGGGTCGAGCCCTTGAACGCTTCGAACAGATGGGCGCGGGCGCGCTCCGGCAGCCCGGGGCCGGTATCGGCGACCTCGATTACCACCACGGCGCCCTCGCGCCGCCCGGTAACGCGGATCTGATCGCGGCCGGGATCCCGCGAGTCCCGGCTCTCCAATGCCTGCAGCGCGTTGCGCGCGAGATTGAGCAGGATGCGAAAGAGCTGCTCCGGGTCGGCGTCGACCGTGAGCCCACGCTCCACTGCGCTGATCCAGCGCACCGGAGAGTCCGCGTCGAGCCCCAATGCCTCGCGCACATCCTCCACCACGGGCTCGAGCTCGATCATGCGGCGCTCGGGCGGCGGCTCCTGCATGCGGCCGTAGGACAACGTCGATTGGCAGAACGCGATCGCGCGCTCGAGCGCGCGCATGAGCTGTGGTGCAAAGCGCTGGACGCGCGGATCGGCGACATTGGCCAGCCGCTCGGAGAAGAGCTGCGCCGAGGTCAAGAGGTTTCGCAGGTCATGATTGATCTTGGACACCGCAAGCCCGAGCGCGGCGAGATGATTCTTCTGTGCGAGAAGAGCCGCGAGATCGCCTTGCATCGCGGCGAGCTCGCGCTCCGCTGTGCCGATCTCGTCCTGCCGGTCCGAGGCCGCAATGATACGGGCCGGGTTTTCCGGATCGGCGCGAAACGCGACCATGTTCTCGGTCATGCGCCGCATCGGCCGCACAAGGAGCCGGTGCAGTGAAACATAGACGAGGGTTGCGGAAAAGCCGGAAATGATCAGCGACAGGATGAGGATGCGGATGGAGAACTCCACCATGGCGCTGCGCAGCGGCGCCTCGTTGGCGACGATCTCGACGAACTCGCCCATGGGCGCGGGTCCCACCACGCGCATCACGTCGGTGTTGGCGCCGAGCAGCGTCTCGAACGCCTCGATGATGGCGCGATGCCAGGACATGTCGCGCATGTCGATGTCGTGGTTGATCTCGGGCGGCATGTCGGAGGAGGCCAGCAACCGGCGCCGCTGGCCCATTTTCAGCGCCACCGCGCGCGCGCCGATGCTCTCGAGCAGCTGGCGCGCGACCCGCTCGGGCACCACGCCGTCGGGCGCGGTCTGAAACACCAATGTCGCGGTATAGGCGGCGGAGAGCCGGTCATTGAGCCAGTTCAGCCGAAAATTGGCGACCGAGGGCACATAGATCAGCACCTCGGCCATCATCACGAATAGGACGGTGAGCACGAGCAGCTTGCCGGACAGACCCAATCGGGGCTCCCTCGCGCGCTCGGCTGCGACCGGTGAGGCAGTACTCTCGGCCATCGCTTTCCCGTGCCTACCCGAACCGTCGCAGCAAGATGATCATGCGCTGCACGAAACGGCTGGTCAGAACGGGGGTGAAATAGGTCATGGCGGCGCGTTTTCCAACTTCCGCGAGCGTGGGATAGGGTACAATAGTGCCGGCAAAGGCACGGATGTTGAGCTGGCGGGTCACTCCCAGGGTCCAGGGCGCGATCAGCTCGCCGGCGCCTGCCCCCACGATTGTTGCGCCCAGAATCCTGCCGTTTCGGGTGGTGATGACCTTGATGTGCCCGTTGGTTGCTCGCTCGGCCTGGGCGCGATCGTTCTCGTGAAACGGCCAGCGCAGGACCCGAAAAGTGGTCCGGCGATCGCGAGCCTCCGCCTCTGTCAGACCCACATGCCCAAGCTCGGGGTCGGTGAAGGTCACCCGCGGCACGATGTGCTCATTGACCCGCACGGGGAGGCGAAAAAGGGCGTTGCGGATCACCAGGCCGGCCTGGTGGTTGGCGAGGTGCGTGAATTGCGCCCCGCCGGCGACATCGCCGATGGCATAGACGCGCCTGTTCGTGGTCCTGAGATCCCTGTCGACGACGATGCCCGCGCGATCCTGGCGAATACCGGCCTCATCGAGTCCGAGACCCCCGGTATTGGTGCGCCGGCCGGTTGCAAGCAGGAGATGGCTGCCGGCGATGCTCTCCTCGCCCCCTTGGGCGCGAACGACGACGTTCACGTGTCCGTTTACAGCGTGCACGCGCGCAACGGCGGTGCGGGTACGCAGCTCGATTCCTTCTTGCGCGAGCGCATCGAGCACGACTTGCGCGCATTCCGGATCTTCACGGGCAAGGGGCTGCCCCGCCTCCAGCACCGTGACGGCGGAGCCCAGGCGCCGGAATGCCTGGGCAAGCTCGAGCCCCATTGGGCCTGCGCCGATGACCATGAGATGCTCGGGCCGCTCGGTAAGCTCAAACACCGTCTCGTTGGTGAGGTGCGGCGTCTCGCGCAGGCCCGGAATGGGGGGCAGTGCCGGCGAGGAGCCAGTTGCAATAACAAAGCGCCGCGCCTTGATGACGATCTCATCGCCTACCACGACCGTGTCGCCATCCTGAAAGCGCGCGGCGCCCTCGATGAGGCGCACGCCAAGCCCGGTGAAGCGTGCCTTCGAATCGTTGGGCTCGATCGCTGCAATGACGTCGTGAACGTGCTTGTGCACGCCGGCAAAATCGACCGCGAAATCGCGCACCGAAAGGCCGAACGCCTTCGCCCCTGCGATCGCATGGGCGTGCCTGGCAGCGGCGATGAGTGATTTCGACGGGACGCAACCGGTATGGAGGCACTCGCCGCCCATCTTTTCCTTTTCGATGAGCACTACGGGAACGCCGAACGCCGCCACACCCGCCGCAACGCTCAACCCGCCCGAGCCCGCGCCGATGACGCAGATATCGGGCGTCAATACTTCGACCATTATCAACCTCGTGCCTCGGGCGAGTACAGCAAGCGCTCTGATGCTACGTGTCCCGGGCGAGTGGAGCGAGCGGAACATGAGACCCCAGGGGCAACAAGCACGACGCGCAAAATCTATCGGCTTCCGCCTCAACCACCACCTGCATCTGTCCCCTTGGGTCCCGAATCTTCGCTCCTCCGGGCTTGGCCGGCGGAGTTCGTCCGGGACACGAATCCGTCCGTGCCGCGCGCGCGCCAGCGCTTCACCAGGACCGGAACGAGCGCGAGCACGCCGAGAGCGGCGAGCGCCCCGAGGAGCTGAGGGGTGAGCGCGTCGGCGGCATGGAAGAGGAGCGGGCAATCGGAGCGGCCCGACGAAAGGCATGCGCGGTGCGAGGCTTCTTGCGCCACGATCACGCTATCCAAGCCGCTCCCAACGAATGCAAACGCGAACGTCGCCGGCATGATGCCGAGCACGGTCGCCGCCGCAAACGGCACCAGCCCCACCCCGCCCGCGGCGGAGACGAGATTGACCAGCCAGAACGGGAATACCGGAATGAGTCGCAGAAAAAGCAGATAGCTGAATGCATCCTTGCGAAAGCCCTCAGCGATCTTCTCTGCCGTTGCGCCCGCGCGACGCGCCAGGTGCTCGCCGAATGCACTCCTTGCGATCGAGAAGATGACGACCGCTCCGATGCTCGCGCCGATAACAGCGGCCATTCCACCGAGCAGCGCGCCGAAAAGCATTCCGCCGATTACAGTCAGATAAGCTCCAACCGGCAGCGAAAGCGCCACAACCCCGATATAAAGGGCGACGTAGCTTGCGACCGCGAGCGCCTCGTGCGCGGCAATGAACTCGCGCAACGCGTGGTGATGCCGATCGAGCGTCTCAAACGATAGCTCCCGGTGCCATCCCAGCGCGATGACAACGATCGAGACAACAGCGATTCCGACCAGCGGCGCCAGACGCCGCAGCGGGAATTGCCGGCGGCCTGGCGCAATGCGTGATGAAGATGGATCACTCTCGATGTTCATGAAAGCGACATGAGAACCCGAGGCAGCCCCGCAATTGACGAAAAAGGGCCGCCTCCCTATAAGCTGCTCGGTTTCAAGCGGCAGTGCGAGCCGAGCGGGGCCATGACGGACGTCGCGCGCTGCGTGTTCGTCATACCGGCACAGAGCGGAGACAGCGACGTGAAACGGACCTATCAGCCGAGCAAGCTGGTGCGCAAGCGCCGCCATGGGTTCCGGGCCCGCATGGCTACCACGGGCGGCCGCAAGGTGATCGCATCCCGCCGGGCGCATGGCCGCAAACGCCTCAGCGCCTGATCCGGGGTGGAGCGGCTGAGGCGGCGAGCCGATTTCCTCGCTGCCGCGACCGGGATCAAGGCGCCGACCGCGGGCTTCGTGTTGCAGGTCCGCCGGCGGGGGGATGAGGCCCCTGGCCGTGTGGGGTTCACCGTTGCCAGAAAGGTTGGAACCGCGGTCGAACGCAATCGGGTACGACGCCGGCTCAAGGAGGTCGTGAGACTTGCGGCCGCAACTGGTCTTCCCACCGGCAATGATTATGTGCTCGTCGGACGGCGCGCCGCCCTGTCGCTGCCGTTCGAGCAAATCCTTAATGATTTCACACGTGCGCTAGGGCGGCTGCGAGTAGCTACATGACCGACCAGAAGAACACCATACTCGCGATCGTGCTGTCCGCGCTCGTCCTGATCGGGTGGCAGCTGTATTTCGGCCTGCCCCAGGTCGAGAAGCAAAAACAAATCCAGCAGCAGCAGGCGCAGGAACACGCGCAACCCGTTCCCGGCCCTCCGTCGCCGCAAGCCGTTCCGTCAACGCAGGCTCCTTCCTCCGCCGCACCGCAAGCCCCTGCGCAGCCCGGCGCCGTCCCCGGCAGGCCGATGACGCGAGAGGAGGCGCTCGCCGCCTCCCCGCGGGTGCGCATCGAGACGCCGAGCGTCGCCGGATCGATCCCGCTCAAAGGTGGGCGCATCGATGATCTTTCGCTCATCAGATACCACGAGACCGTCGACCCCGGGTCGCCCCACATCGTGCTGCTCGCGCCGTCGGGCAGCCCGACCCCGTTCTATTCCGAGTTCGGCTGGTCCGCCGCGAGCGGCACCAGCGTAAAGCTGCCGGGTCCGGATACGCTGTGGCAGCAGGCTGGAGGGGGCACGCTCTCCGTCGGACGGCCGGTGACGCTCGTCTACGACAATGGCGAGGGGCTCGAGTTCCGGCGCACCATTGCGGTGGATGACAAGTACCTGTTCACCATCAAGGACGAGGTTGTGAACAAGGGGGCCTCCGCGATCACGCTCTATCCCTACGCGCTGATCTCGCGCCACGGCACTCCGCCCACGCTTGGTTACTACATCCTGCACGAAGGGATGATCGGCGTGCTTAATGACAAGCTGCAGGAGGAGAGCTACTCGGACATCGAGAAGAAGAAGAATATTGCCTTCACCTCGACGAATGCCTGGCTCGGCATTACCGAGAAATATTGGGCGGCGACGCTGCTGCCGCCTTCCGCCGCGAAAATCTATGCACAGTTCTCGTTCTTTCAGAACGGAATCAAGCGATATCAGACGTATTACAATCTGGATCCCGTAACCGTGGCTTCCGGCTCTACCGGCGCCGCCGACACCCGGTTGTTTGCGGGTGCCAAGGAAGTCTCGATTATCGACGGCTATAATCAGCAGCTCGGGCTCAACAAGTTCGACCTGCTGATCGATTGGGGCTGGTTCTATTTCATCACCAAGCCGATGTTCTTCGCGCTGGACTGGATCTATCGCCTCGTCGGTAATTTCGGCGTGGCGATTCTGATCATCACCGTCATCATCAAGGCATTCTTCTTCCCGCTCGCCAACAAGTCTTACGCCTCCATGGCCAAGATGAAGGCGGTGCAGCCGGAGATGATGGCGATCCGCGAGCGCTACGCGGACGACAAGATGAAGCAGCAGCAGGCGATGATGGAGCTCTACAAGAAGGAGAAAGTGAATCCGGTGGCCGGCTGCCTGCCGATGCTCATCCAGATCCCGGTCTTCTTTTCGCTCTACAAGGTGCTGTTCGTAACCATCGACCTGCGGCACGCCCCGTTCTTCGGCTGGATCAGGGATCTTTCGGCGCCCGATCCGCTCACGGTGTTCAACCTGTTCGGGTTGATCCCGTGGGATCCGACGGTCGTTCCGGTCATCGGCCCGTTCCTGCACCTCGGCCCATGGCCGTTGATCATGGGCGTGACAATGTGGGCGCAGATGAAGCTCAATCCGCCTCCGCCGGACCCCGCGCAGAAGATGATCTTCGACTACATGCCTATCATCTTCACCTTCATGCTCGCGAGCTTCTCCGCCGGGCTGGTGATCTATTGGGCATGGAACAACACGCTCTCCGTCATTCAGCAGAGCGTGATCATGCGCAAGCATGGCGCCAAGGTCGAGCTTATCGACAACGTCAAGGCGCTGTTCGCCAAGAAGGAGAAGGCTTGACAAAAGCGTGTCCCGCTTTACCCGCGGCGAGATTGAGGCCGGGCGCAAGCTCTTTGTCGCGGAATGGCATTTCGCCAGCGCGGCCGCATCCATTGCTTCGCTCCCCCCCATGCGCGGAACAGAGATCGCCTTTGCCGGCCGCTCCAATGTTGGGAAGTCGAGCCTGATCAACGCCCTTACGGGACGCCGCGCGCTAGCGCGCATCTCCCACACGCCGGGGCGCACGCAGGAGCTCATTTTCTTCACTGGGCCGGCGGCGCTCACGCTCGTCGACATGCCAGGCTATGGGTATGCGGCCACCGCCAAGTCGAAGGTCAAGGCCTGGACCGCGCTCATTCACGATTTCCTCAGAGGACGCGCCAATCTCGCGCGGGTCTATCTCCTGATCGATGCGCGCCACGGACCGAAACCTGCAGACGAGGACGTGCTGAAGACCCTGGATGAGGCAGCGGTGAGCTACCAGTTGGTCTTCACCAAAGCGGATCAGGTCGATGAGGCGGCGCGCGCGGAGCTGCTCGGGCACACCGGCACGGCCATGGCGCAACGTCCGGCGGCACATCCGGAGCTCCAGGTGACTTCCGCCCATACGGGTGCGGGGATCCCCGAGTTGCGCGCCGCTATCGCCCGCCTGCTCGCCGAACGCAGGGCATGACCATAGACAGCCCTGCGTTTGTTGTCTCGCAGCTGACTGAGGCGCTAAAAGGCGCAGGCTTTGGAAATTCAGCATGACCATTTCCCCGCATGAGATTGCCCGGGTGCTGTCGGAAGCGCTCCCGCATATGCAGCGCTACGACGAAGCCACGGTGGTGGTGAAATACGGTGGTCATGCCATGGGCGAAGAGGAGCTGGCGCGGAGCTTTGCCCGCGACGTCGTGCTGATGGAGCAGACCGCCATCAATCCGGTGGTGGTGCACGGCGGCGGTCCGCAGATCGGGGAGATGCTGGCGCGGCTCGGGATCAAATCGCAATTCGCAGACGGGTTGCGCATCACCGATGCCGCTACCATCGAGATAGTCGAGATGGTGCTCGCCGGCTCGATCAACAAACAGATCGTCGGCTTCATCAATGAGGCGGGCGGCAAGGCGATAGGTCTGTGCGGCAAGGACGGCAACATGGTGCTTGCGCGCAAAGCGAGCCGCAGCATGATCGATCCGCAATCAAAGATGGAGAAGATCATCGACCTTGGGTTCGTCGGCGAGCCGGAGACGGTCGACACCACCGTGCTCACCCAGATCCTGGGCCGCGATCTCATCCCCGTGCTGGCGCCGCTTGCGACCTCCAACGGAGGCGGCACTTACAACGTGAATGCCGACACCTTCGCCGGCGCGATAGCCGGGGCGCTCAAGGCTAAGCGGCTGCTTCTCCTCACCGACGTGCCGGGCGTGCTCGACAAGTCCGAGAACCTGATCAAGCAGCTCTCGGCCAAGGAGGCGCGGCGGTTGATCGCCGACGGCACGATATCCGGCGGCATGATCCCCAAGGTGGAAACCTGCATCTATGCGCTGGAAGCGGGAGTGGAGGGGGTCGTGATTCTCGACGGCAAGGTACCCCATGCCGTACTGCTCGAGCTCCTGACAGACCACGGCGCCGGCACCCTGCTGACGCGGTGATCGGCTGCACCGTGCGGTGGCGATCCGCGCTTCGTGCTTGGTGCCCTTGTGTCCACGCAAGTCGGACTTGCCCGATTTGCACATCTTTGCGCACCAATTTGGGGGAGGTCCGAGATCACTGTCTCGTTCCGGACGCAGTCAAGCTTGCGCAGACTGCGTAAACTTGTCTGCGCCGCAAAGAGCGCTCACTGCACTCGTCCAGGACGGGAGGATCACTCCGCGGCGATACGGATCTCGGGCGCGGCCGAGCGCACTTCGGCGTCGACATCGTCCTCGTATTTGGTGAAGTTCTTCTGGAACATGCCCACGAGCTTGCGCGCGGTGTCGTCGAACGCCGCCTTGTCCTTCCAGGTCTTCATCGGATAGAGCAGGTGCGGCTCGATCCCGGGCACCGAGCTCGGCACGGCAAACCCGAAATACGGATCAGTGCGGAAGCTCACCGTCTTGAGCGAGCCGTCGAGCGCACCCGTTGCCAACGCGCGCGTCGCCTTGATCGGCATGCGCCGGCCGACACCGTAAATGCCACCCGTCCAGCCGCTGTTGACCAGCCAGCAATCGACCTTGTGCTTCGAGATGAATTCGCGCATGACCGCGCCATATTCGGCCGGCGGGCGCGGCAGAAATGGAGCGCCGAAGCAGGTGGAGAATTCGGGCTCGACACCGACCAGCCCTTTCTCGGTGCCCGCCACTTTGGCGGTATAGCCGGAAAGGAAGTGATACATCGCTTGCGCCGGCGTGAGCTTGGCAATCGGAGGGATAACGCCGAAGGCGTCGGCCGTGAGGAAGATGATGTTCCTGGGATGTCCGGCGCGGCCGCTGGCCGAAGCCCGCGGCATGAAGTCGAGCGGATAAGCCGCGCGCGTGTTCTCGGTCTTGGAGTCGTCATCGAAGTTGGGAATGCGTGTGTGCGGATCGAACACCACGTTTTCCAGAACCGCGCCGAAGCGATTGGTGGCGGCGTAGATTTCAGGCTCGGCTTCTTGCGACAGCTTGATGCATTTGGCGTAGCAGCCGCCCTCGAAATTGAATACACCGTCCGGTCCCCAGCCGTGCTCGTCGTCTCCGATCAGAATGCGATCGGGGTCGGCGGAGAGCGTCGTCTTGCCGGTACCGGAGAGCCCGAAGAACAGCGCAACATCGCCGTCCTTGCCGACATTGGCGGAGCAATGCATGGGCATCACGCCCTGCGCCGGCAGATAGAAATTGAGCGTAGTGAAAACCGATTTCTTGATTTCGCCGGCATAGGAGGTGCCGCCGATCAAGATGATCTTCTTGCTGAAATCGATGGCGATGACGGTCTCGCTACGCACGCCATGGCGCTTGGGGTCCGCCTTGAACGAGGGCAGATCGACAATGGTGAGGTCGGGAATGAATGTCAGCAGATCCAAACGCTCCGGACGGATCAGCAACTGACGGATGAACAGAGAGTGCCAGGCGAACTCCGTGAATACGCGAGTCTTGATTAGATAGTGGGGATCGGCGCCGCCGTAGAGGTCCTGCACGAACAGTTTCTTGCCGCGTGCCTGCGCGATGAAATCTTCATAGAGGCGCTGGAAATTGGCTTGACTGATCTTGCGGTTGCCCTCCCACCAGACCGAACCCTCGGTCAGCTCGTCAGCAACGGTATGCTTGTCCTTTGGTGAGCGTCCCGTGTGCACGCCGGTTTCCGCGCACAGCGCGCCGCCTTGCACAACCGAGGCTTCGTGCGCACGGATCGCATGCTCGTAAAGCGCAGGCGCGGTAAGATTCCAATGAACGGCGCTGAGATCCTCAAATCCGAATTTATCGGCGCCGTAGGTGCTGTTCCTTAGACCTGTTTCCTGCACGCCAAACTCCTCCACCACACATCCGGCAGACGCCGGAGACCCTCCCCAGAGATCGGTACGGCAGCGTGATCTCGCATTCCAATCCTGCGTCGCGACCTATAGTGGGGATCACCTACCCTGCCAAGCCGCAACGCAGCATTACAGTCTACGCTCCCGGCGGCGCATCGCCGAGCCCTCATGCGCGTGCGAAGCAACAAAGCGCAACGCTTTCCCTGGTTCCATGCTGCACTGCAGCAGAACGTATCTTCATTCACTAAACTCACGGTCCACCAACCATTTCTGGATGAGACCAGCCACAACATCGCTGTTCCTGTCCATCATCATCATGTGTGAGTTGCCATTTATCCCGCGCTCGGGAAGATCGACCACATCGACATGGCCGCCAGCGGACTTGAGGACGGCCGCGTAACCGACGCCGCCCTGG
>Ga0070712_100002804_pt1 | contig 10775 bp, 9 predicted proteins | sample LARL81metaG_FD_71396 | JGI IMG/M metagenome (GOLD analysis project Ga0070712, IMG submission 71396) | Corn, switchgrass and miscanthus rhizosphere microbial communities from Kellogg Biological Station, Michigan, USA - LAR L8-1 metaG | ecosystem: Host-associated > Plants > Roots > Rhizosphere ...
GCGGTTGTTGTCGTGTATTCAGTGGGACTGATCAAGCCTGCGGAATTTCGGGAAATTTTCCGAGTGCGAAAAACGGAGTTTTACTGGGCTGTCATCGCGTTTGCCGGCGTTGCTCTTCTGGGTACGCTGCGGGGGATCTTAGTGGCGGTGATTACCTCACTTCTCGCTCTGGCCCAGCAAGCTTACAGTCCGAGGGTCTATGCAGTAGGACGCAAGCGCAATACCCACATTTTCAGACCGCTCTCTTCCCAACATACGGAGGATGAAACATGGCAGGGGTTGCTGATTGTGCGTGTGGAAGGCCGGGTCTTCTTCGCCAATGCACAGCGCGTAGGTGACCGTATGTGGCCCCTGGTTGAGCAGACAAGCCCTTCCGTTCTGGTGATCGATTGCAGTTCCATCATTGACATCGAGTACACCGCTCTCAAAATGTTGGCTGACGCTGAAGATAAGTTGCAGCGTAGCGGCATCACTCTCTGGCTTGCAGCTCTCAACCCTGAGGTGTTTGCCACAGTGTCGCGTTCCAGAATCGGTCAAATCCTGGGACGCGACCGGATGTTCTTCAATGTCGAATCCGCGGTTGAGCGTTACCAGCAGTTCAACGCCATGCCAAAACCGGGCGCAAACATCGGCCCCATGCTAAGGAAGGTGATTTGATGAAAGCCAAAAGGCCTAATAAAACCCACAAGGAAAACGGAGTTGCGGCAGAAAAAAAACTCAAGCGAAAAGAGTATGAAAGGGAACTCGACCGGTTGCATGGGGAACTGGTGAAGCTGCAGGAATGGGTGCTGGCAAAACGTCTCAGGGTCTGTGTTGTTTTTGAAGGGCGCGATGGGGCCGGTAAGGGAGGCACTATTAAGGCGATTACCGAACGGGTGAGTCCGCGAGTATTTCGCGTGGTGGCTTTACCCGCGCCAACAGAACGCGAGAAGAGCCAGATGTATGTGCAGCGCTATATACGCCATCTGCCGTCGGCCGGCGAGGTCGTGATCTTTGACCGTAGCTGGTACAACCGCGCAGGCGTGGAGCGGGTGATGGGCTTCTGCACGGAAGAGCAGGCGCAGAAGTTTCTGCTGGCGGTGCCGCTGGTGGAAAGGGCCATGGTGGATTCCGGCATCATTTTATTGAAGTACTGGCTGGAGGTCAGTCCGAAGGAACAAACTCGCCGCCTTGAATCACGCATCAACGATGCGCGCAAGATCTGGAAGCTCTCGCCGATGGACCTCAAGTCTTATAGCCGCTGGTATGACTACTCAAGCGCTCGCGATGAAATGTTTGCGGCTACCGACACTCAATTTGCCCCCTGGTATGTGGCCAATGCTGACGACAAAAAGCGCGTGCGCCTCAACATCATCACTCATCTCCTCAGCTACATTCCGTATCAGGAGCTTCCGCGCGAGAAGGTGAAATTACCGTCGCGCCAGAAGCCCCACGGATACAAGGAAAAGGAATATCCCTACAAATATGTACCTGAAAAGTTCTGAGGGCTGCATCCACTGTAATTAATTCGCGATTGCGCCAATGTAGTGCGCGGGGTCAATTGCGCAGGAATGCTGGCAGCTTTTACAGTTCCTTGCCTTTGCCGCGGAATTGAGAATGGATTCATGCGCGATGCGTGTTACTTCGCGGAGAGGAATGGCAGAAAATGAACCCCTTAATCGGAAACTCCCCTATCAGGACCATCTTAGGGTTGTTGATGTTGTTGTCCATCAGCGCCGGTGCGCAGAAATCCGAAACCATTCAGGCCCAGGCCTTTGGAACAACAACCCAGGCAGGGAAGACTTTCGGCATCACCGTTCGCATCGAGAGTTATTCAACACCAACGGACCAAAAGACCCTTATTGATGCATTTAACAAAGGCGGTCACGATGCGCTGGTGGATGCGCTCGGCAAAATGAAAGCAAGGGGCCGCATTGCAATTACCGGAGGAGGTGTAGGCTATCAGATTGCCTACATCAGAAATATTCCAACTGCCAAGGGCCGCACCGTCCGCATCATCACCGATCGTCCCATCAACATTGGCGAGGCGACGTTCAGCACCCGTAGCGAGGACTACGACCTCACGTTGCTGGAAATTCATCTCGATGATGCTGACAAGGATAAGAGCACTGGGAACCTTGTCGTCGGTGGCAGATTCATGGTCAATAAAAAGAAAAAACAAATTGAATTCGAAAGCTACCAGGCATCACCCTGGCGCCTGACAGGAATCATGGAACGATGAATTTTGGCCCTCTCAATAAGGACCGCTGAAGAGAGACCACCACTAATTCGCTTTGATCCCGCTGGTGAAAAATCGCCTGCTGGAGCGCGGACATCATAATTCCCTTGGGCAAGTGAGATGATGAGTAGGCATTTGTCTGACGGTCAAGATGCGGTTGCTTCAATGATCTTTGAAAGCACTCTTAGCGAACTATTCTTGGACGGGCCGGTTCGCAGCTAGAAATAAAAACCTCACCGCCAACTGCTCGTTTGACGGCGAGCACAAGATCCTTATTAAGCCGGCGTTTCAGCACATAACCCATTACCCCCGCCAATTGTGCGGCTGAAATCAGTTCCGGGTCAGACTCAACAGAGCAGATCACTACGACACAGGTCAGCCCCAGCCGTAGGATTTCCCTGGCAACCTCGATACCGCTCAATTCAGGCATGTTCAGGTCCAGCACGGCCACACAGGGTTGCAAGTGCTGGATAGAGGTAAGGGCAGAACGACCATCGGCCGCTGTGCCAACCACATCGAAGTCCGTCGATAGAGCGGATACAAGCGTTAGAAGAACGCTGGCATTGTCATCGGCCACAATAATCCGCGGTTTTATCTCAGAGATGCTCATCATGAGAATTAACCCGCCTTTCCTGTGGACTGTTACGGCAAATGCCGGTTTACAGCATTAAATATTTCCAATCTTTCGAAAGCAAGTTCTTCTTTTATTCGCGAGAAAAACCGCTTTATGCTCGTCCGCAAGCTGGCTGTGGACTTATAATTTCCGCTAATTTCCGCCTGTGGCAGGCAATGCCATCTCATCTGGTAAAACCGACAGTTCTGCCGGCCACCAGGCCCAAATTAGAATACGAAGTCCTACAGCAAGATGCATCGCCACTGTATCAATGTGGCGCTTCTCATCGGTGCTGAAGGTATGTCGTATGTCGTATCCCCTGAACGCAGTTTGGAGTATTCCATGCTTAAAGAAAAGAGTAACTAATGACAGGGTCAACCTCTAACTTCAAGCCGCAACTCGATAGCGGCATTATAGGCGGAAAGCCCATTTTGAAATAGAACCGTCGCGTTTCTCGACGCTGTTACCTTCTTCGCCACCCGGGCACAGTTTTTCCTGTGGCTTACCCGTTAATAAACATAGACTTTTCAGGCGCATATCTTTACAAAGCAGCAGAAAGCAGAGGCAAGACGTATGCAAAAACCAACTGTCCTCATCGCTGACGATCATGCCATGATAGTAGACGCTTTCCGGAAACTTTTGGAACCGTACTATGACATCATCGCAAGTGTATCTGACGGGCGCGCACTGCTGGAGAAAGCACCGGAGCTGAAGCCGGATGTAATTGTGGTTGATATTGGCATGCCTTGCCTGAATGGCCTGGCTGCCGGGCAGAGACTCAGAGACCTAATACCCAAAACGAAGGTAGTGTTCGTCACCATGAATGAAGATGGTGCGCTGGCGTCAGAAGCACTACGCAGCGGAGCATCAGCCTACCTGCTCAAGAGTTCCGCCGGCTCCGAATTGCTTACGGCAATTCATGAAGCGCTGCGTGGCCGCAGATACGTGACGCCACTGATTAAGCATGCAATGGAAGAAGCATTCATACGGTCTCCCAATCCTAAGTCCCCGGAGAAGAAACTTACTCCGCGCCAGGTTGAGGTCCTGCAACTGCTGGCCGAGGGTCGGCTGATGAAAGAAGTAGCGGATATTCTGGGACTAACGCCCCGAACTGTCGCCTTTCACAAGTACCGCATTATGGAGACGCTGGGGATTCACAGTAATGCTGAATTGATCAAATTTGCCGTAAAAAATCATATGTCGCCCTCCTGAACGGAATGGCGGTTCCAGTGAAAGCCGCGCCTGGAGTGACTTGCGCGCTACTGCAAATGGACGGCTGAGTGTTCCGCACAGATACCCCGAAAGATCTCATCGCCCGCGTCATAACCATTGAGTGCATAGCCGCACAAGGTATTTAGATGGAAGCCATGAACAGCAATGTCCGAGAGCTCTTCAAGGCGCAATGCCTGGGCGGATTTACCGGCAGCCAGTAACTGAGGCGCGATCTCTCCGCACACTGAAACTCTTGGCGCGACCCTCATAGCTGCTCCTATCAGCGTATCCATAAACTCAAAGAAGTGGTCTGGATCGAGCATGTCATTGCTCATAAACTTGGATAACGTTTCGGCAGCATCCAGCGGGATTAGCATTCCTCTTGCAATCGCATCATCAACATCCACGCTCCGTGCCCTTAATCCTTCCAAAATGCCAGCCCGGTGTGACTCAGTGGCCGCTACTATTGTTGCTTTACCGGCGACTAGCTCCGCGGCTGCAAAGTCTGCGAACCCTTCCACCAGGAGCGCATCATGGGAGTAAAGGCGGAGCTCATGACGAACAGGGGAGCCACCATTGGTCTCGAGGAATTTCTCCTTGACTGTGCCACGCACGAAATATCGTCCTTCAAGAACAGCTTCAATGCCGGGCAACAGCTCCCTTGCGACATTCAGTTTCTGAATATAGCCAAGTGCTCCTGACCGAAGTGCTGCTTTAACTACGTCAAAGGAAAATTCCTGGCTGATGAGCAGGACCTTGGCCAGGGGAGCAACCTTGCGCAGCTGTTTAGCAGCCTGAACGCCGTTCAGCTTGGGAAGACCCACATCGAGAAGGACCAAATCCGGTTGCAGCTCGGAAGCTTTCTGGACGGCTTCCATTCCATCGCATGCCTGACCGGCGATCTCAAACCGGCGATCCTGCTCCAGTGCTGAACAAAGATATCGCCGAAATTTCTCGAAGTCGTCGACTATAAGAATTCTTAATGGCATTGAACGAGAAGCATGCCAGTCACCGTGGGGCTATGTGACAGGAGTTCTTCCGCCCCTTCTGGAAACGAATAGGTTTTACTTGAATGCAAATTCAAGGAAACCGACTACTGTTTCCTGGATTATACGGGTGATAAGTCCTATTTTCCATATTCAATTTCAAAGGGCCAGCAATCCAACGGCCCCAAAATCCGGCGGCTCCGTCTTTTCAAAGGGATACTGGCTCGGGCGAATGGCGCACTGACCAAAAAGAAGGCTGCGAAGAAGCCCCGTAAGGGGAGACCCGTCGTCCGCCGGGGTGGAAGATTGTTTCAGAAGACAGCACTCGGCGTTCAGGACCTCTTTTATTACCGCCTCGTCCCGTTCGGACGGTTACTGCGGCGGAAGGGATCGAATCCTGTGCTCTTGCGTTTTGCGGATGCCAGAATGCCGCGGCGGACGAAGATGTCGCGGATAGTAGCCTGATGCGATCCCGCACTCAGCCGCTGGTCCGCCTGCAGAAGCGCCTCGGCGGCGTCTTGAAAGCTTGCGTCCTTTTGCAGTAGAAAATGGTGCGACAGAATCAACTTGTCGGCAGGTTTGCGGCCTAAAGCCTGCCTGATCTGCCATAAGCACGCGGACCAAATCTCTCCATCGGCGTGGACTTCATTCACGATGTCCTTGGGATAGCGTTTGCCGCTATCGAGCCGACGCAGACACGGCGGGTCGTCGGGGCTGTACGCCGTGGCATCCCACGATCCCACGCAATTCTGCAGGCGCGCGGGCTTTTGATCGTTGAAGAAACTGGCGGCCAAGTAATCTCCGAACCCTTCTCCCATCGCGCCGGCTTCCGCCGATGCGCCAAAGCCGGGAACCTGTGCATCCTGAATGGAGTGTCCGTATTCGTGCAGGATGATTTCCGCATCCTCGGCGTCATCCACGCCACCGGTCCCGAACGCCAGCGTTTTGTTCACCGGACTATAAAACGAATTGTCATCCTTCAGTCCGGCGATGTTCACGGGAATGGGGCGCCGGTTTACGTTCTTGAACCCCAGGCTTTGGATATAGCGCTGCATCCGGTCAATGTGGAAGTAGACCATCACTTCCTTGAATGCCGCCTTGTTCCGCTTGAAGAGGAACGAGCGATTCGCCGCCTTTATCCGGTTCTTGGTTTTCGAAGTGCTCACATAAGGCCCGTCCAGGAAACCGGTTTTGGCAAGCTCGGGCAAGGTCACCTGCTGGTACGCAGCGTCCGGGACCGGCTTGGAATCTCTCAGCTTGGTGTCATTGAGGGTAATGACTGGATTCGGATCGAAGACCTGGCCTTTTCCGTCGACCATCTTCAGCATGTCTTCTCTGTGCAGCACAGAGCCGTCACGCGCGCCGATGTAAATGCGCCAATCGTGCGGCGGCGAAGCAATGGGGATCAGGAACTTCCAGGCGAGCACCACGGACTTGCCCACCGGAAAATTCACCAGTTCGCTTGTAACTTCTCCCCGTACCTGCTTCGGCGTAGCATCCACGGCTTCCATGGCCCTCTTTTGCGCGGCCGCCTCGGTCCACGTAGGCTTGCCGGCCAGCTTTGCCGACTGTTTCAACAAATCCACCGGCACGGCGCTGTTCGTAAAATGATAGGCCCGGTTTTCCTGGTCTAGATCAATCTTTACCCATGCGCCGGTGATCGGCTTCTTATCGTGATACTGCTGAAAAAAGACGTGGGCGCCGAGCGGGCTCTCAACCACCTTGTCGAACTTCAAATCGCTTAGATCGGAGCGCAGCCCCAGATTCTTGGCGATGCCCCGCAGGAATGATTCGGCCGCGGCGCGTGGCGTGCCCTTTCGCGGCGTGTCCTTGATGGCGAGCGCCTTGCGAGGCGTTCCGTAGGTCTTATGAAGAAGAACCTTTTCCGCTGAGAACTTTCCAATTTTTGGCATCCGCGTCCTCCGTTAGCCTTGGGACATCAAGGAATCCACATCGCCCGGTAAAGCGTGCCAGGCGCTCAAGCTTTTGAGACCCATGGTGTACATAGCTAGTGAGATTAAGTCGAAAACCGTTTCAAGGAACCCAAATTGTTTTGGAGGGAGTTGATTTTTGCGATACAGAGCCATCTGGTAACCCCAACACAGTTGGCCGGGGCCAGCATATGGGTATCATCACTCGCACCGAAAAATCGATCCTTGCAGTCAGTTTTCCCTGGTGTGGAGAAGATTTCTCTTTGGCGGCTGCGAGCCTTGGCGATCCTAACGGATGGGTTCTACTGCTTGCCCTCTGTCCCTTCAATGCGGGAAGCCGCAGTACTGGGGGCGCCGGCGGAAGAGGTTTTGGGCGGAGCGTTGAGCAGCTCGGCGGAATAGTTGGGGCCCAGACCCAGTTTAATGAGGGCGCGTGAATCGGGGACAACTTTGCTTTGCCAGCCGTTATCAGCCTGGTATTTCACCAGGGCGGCCTGGGTGCGCGCATCCCATGAGCCGGTGGGTTCGCCGGTCAGGTACTTCTCCCGGATCAATGCCTGCTGGATCTGCGTGGCGCGCTCTGAGTTGATGCCCTGCTGGCCTTTCTTCTTCCATGACGCTTTGCGCTTGCCCTTGTGGCCGTGCTTGGCTGATTTGCCGGCGGCCTTGGTGGCAGCCGGGGCGTACCCGGCAAATAGCACCATGGCAACGCTAACAATCACGAACTTTTTGACGGCTAAACGCAAACAGCTCACCTCAAGAGAAGACTGCTGGGGACATGCTGCCCTGGGCAACGCTACGGCTTGAACTGACCTAACCAGCCACTGGGCAGTTCAATATCATCCCATGGTTGGATGCTGCTGCGCCAGCAGTTTGTTGTGCAGCCTGGGATTACTGAAGTGCAATGGAATCAGCGTCTTCCGGTTCTTGCAGCCGTTTTGCACGCCAGACGGTTGAACCTGCTCACCCTTTTTTGCCACCCAAAGTGGTTTGCCGGGCCATCCGTGGGTCAGACGGCCCAGGCATGACAATGGGCATTTATGGGAGCGTCCCGGAGATAAATGTATTCCCTCCGTTAGCACCCCGCCCCGCGCGAACCAGGAACACCACGTCCTGCCCGCTCTTGAGCTGGGACGTCGCCTTCCGGAAGTCCTCTTCGCTGTTCACCGGCTGCTTGTTGACCTTCAGGATGATCATGCCGGGTTGCAGCTGGATATCGTCACCGAAAGAGTCCGGTTTCACGTCTGTGACCTGTACACCCTTGCCTTCCGGCGATCCCATGCGCTCGGCCATCTCCGGCGTGACCGCTTTAACGGTAATACCGAGCTTTGTGGGTACCGGCTCGCTTTCCGCCGGGGCATCATCCGCCTGTTCGGTTCGATCATTGAACAGTTTGGCGCGGTCAGCTACCACTACGGTGGCCTGTTTTTCCTGGCCGTTGCGAAGATAAGTGACGTTTAGTTTATTGCCGGGCCTGGTGGCCGAGATCAGGTTCACCAGCTCATCACCGCTCTTGATCGGCTTGCCGTTTACCGCGGTGATGGTGTCTTCGCCTTGCAGACCTGCTTTGGCCGCCGGACTGTCCGGGCGGACATTGGTGATGGGCACGCCATTTTTTGCGCCGTAGATACGCAGAACGGCGGGGTTCGGGACCGCGGCGAACTCAACTCCGATGGACCCGCGGGCCACTTTGTGGTCGCCTGTGCGCAGCTGTTCGTAGACATCGCGAACCACATTCGATGGCATGGCGAAGCCCACGCCCTGATATCCGAAGGATTGCGTATAGATGGCGGTGTTGATGCCGATGACCTCTCCGTTCATGCTCACCAGCGGGCCGCCGGAATTTCCTGGATTGATGGCCGCGTCGGTCTGTATGAAGGACTGGAACTGGCGTCCGCCGGGAAGATTGCGCCCCTTGGCGGAAACGATGCCCGCCGTTACTGTGGCTTCAAGATCAAATGGGCTGCCGATGGCCAATACCCAATCGCCAACGGTCATTTTGTCGGAATCGCCCAACCGGGCCGCTACAAGCGGTTTTTCTTTCGGTGGATCAATCTTGATCAGGGCCAGATCGGTCTCGCGGTCCACGCCCACGATCTTGGCTTCATGCAGCACGGTGGCAGGCTCGTCAAACAGCTTCACGCGGATGCGGTCGGCTTTATCCACCACGTGGAAATTGGTCATGATGTAGCCGTTGGCGTTGAGGATCACGCCTGAACCCAGAGAACGCTGGCGTCCGCCGCCCGGGCCGCCGCCAAAAGGACTCTGCGGGCCTTGATCGTCGTCATCGCCGCCACCCTGGCCACCCTGGCCGCCCTGGCCGCCCTGGCCGCCCTGCTGTCCGCCAAAGAAGCGATCAAAGAAATCCTGGAACGGATCGTCACCGCCGTTATCGCGCTGGCCGCGATTGGGTGCGCGGCCACGACGCCGCACCTTGGGCGTGGATTCCGTGCTTACGTTTACTACCGCCGGTTCAACGGCGTTCGCCACCTGGCCAAACGTGCTACTGAGCTGTTGCGGGGTTTGCATTGCCGGCAACAGGGAACCATCCGGAGTGGAATTGCCTCTCACTCCGCCGCGGCTCAGAACAGTGCCGATAAGGATGCCAACCGTCAGCGTCAGCAGGATCACCAGTGTGGAGAGCGCCCTTTGCGTGCGCATGCGAGACACCAGGGCGCTAAAACGCGAGTTCATACTTCCTCTTACCTCCGAACTAAGGCTCCAATGATTATAAATCCAATGTCTCCACGATCCGTGGAGATCCTTTTTGGCTACTGGAGCGCTATTGCTTAGACGCTGAAACCGCAGGCAGCGTTATCCACCAGAGCTGGCTGCGGCGGGCGCTGGTTCGTCGTCCGGCCGCTCAACCTGTCCCAGAAGTTCTGAAACCAGCACTCCGCCCAGGATCAGCAAGGCGCCCACCCCGGCCCGCATGCCCAGCCGCTCTTTCAGATAGATAAATGACGTCAGCCAGGCAAAAACGGGCTCCGTGGTGAAAATCAATGCCGTATGGGTGGCGGGGGTAAACTGCTGCGCCCACGATTGCACGGTAAAAGCCACCGCCGTACATAGAATGCCGGTGACCAAGACCGCCGCAATCGCCGTGGCTGTAGGGCGGAAATGCGGATGTTCAAGCAAAGGCGCGCTTACAGTCATGAGAATGGCCGCGGTGCCGACCTGGAGCACGGCGACCTGCTCGAAAGGGAAGCGCTGGCTGGCGCGTCCGACAAAGATGATGTGAAAGGCAAAGCTGAAGGCGCAGCCTACGGTAAGAAGATCGCCGAGGTTAACATTGGCGAAGTCCGCCAGGCCCGCCCTGCCGCCGGGGACCGTCATCAGGAAAAGCCCGATCAGCGCGAGTACTATTCCTGCCACGCGCCACAGGTGAATGTGCGTGCGCCAGATTGCCACCAGCAAAAGAGGCACCAGCACAGACGATGTGCCGGTTAGAAACGCCGATTTCGATGGCGTGGTCAGCTTCAGTCCGCTGGTTTGCAGCGCGTAGCCAAGAAAAAGAAAGAATCCCACTGTCACGCCCGCGATCAGCGCCGGACAGGTGAGCACCGCAATTTTTTTTCGATAGAAAATGCCCAGCAAGACCGCCGCGACGACCATCCGGGCGGAGTTCAGCGCCAGCGGGGAAGCGTCATTCAGCGCTTCTTTGACCAACACAAACGTGCTGCCCCAGATCAGGGAGATCAGCACCAGCAACAGGTGTGCTTTGAGCGAACGGGATACTTTGATCAGGTGGCGGCTTCCTCTTCTGCTTTGCGGACCTCGGCCTGCGTGCGCCGGGGAAATTCAAAAACGCACTC
>Ga0070712_100002806_pt1 | contig 10774 bp, 7 predicted proteins | sample LARL81metaG_FD_71396 | JGI IMG/M metagenome (GOLD analysis project Ga0070712, IMG submission 71396) | Corn, switchgrass and miscanthus rhizosphere microbial communities from Kellogg Biological Station, Michigan, USA - LAR L8-1 metaG | ecosystem: Host-associated > Plants > Roots > Rhizosphere ...
GCCTCGGCAATGGCCATGCCCACGCTGGTGGCGACACCCTGCCCAAGCGGTCCGGTCGTAGCCTCAACCCCGGAAACCAAATGGTACTCGGGATGGCCCGGAGCCTTGCTGCCGAGTTGGCGGAAGTGACGAATATCATCGAGCGAAACCGCGGGTTGCCCAAGCCGTTCGTATTCGGCATTCACCGCGCGGGTGCCGGTGAGGTGAAGCACCGACCACAGCAGCATCGAGGCGTGACCGTTGGAGAGCAGGAACCGATCGCGGTTCGGCCAAATCGGATCTTGCGGGTCGAAGCGCATGACCCGGTTCCAAAGCGTGTAGATAAGCGGCGCCAGCGCCATCGGCGTGCCGGGATGCCCGGACTTCGCTTGTTGGACCGCATCGATCGACAGCGTGCGAATGCAATTGATCGACAGTTGGTCCAATTGCGCGCTGGTCATCGGTCGAGGCGAATCCAGTACGGGGCTGGCAACAGCACTCATTTTTGCCTCCAATTTGATGCCGAGGCCGATCTCAGTTCAGCCTGCGGACTTCTCCACATGCCCGCCGAATTCGTAGCGCATGGCAGAGAGCAGCTTGTCGGCGAAGGTCGCCTCGCCGCGCGAGCTGAAACGTTCGTACAGCGCGGTCGAAAGCACCGGCACCGGCACGGCCGCGTCGATTGCGGCTTTGATCGTCCAGCGTCCTTCACCGGAATCGGAGACCCGCCCCGCAAAGCTATCGAGCGCGGGATCCTCGGTCAGCGCAGTTGCGGTGAGGTCGAGCAGCCACGACGCGATGACGCTGCCGCGCCGCCACACTTCCGCGATGTCGCGCAGATTGAGATCGTACCGATAGAGCTCCGGATTGCGCAGCGGCGTGGTTTCGGCATCGGTCGCATGATGCTGCTCGCCGACGTTGGCATGGCGCAGGATGTTCATCCCCTCCGCGTAGGCGGCCATGATGCCGTACTCGATTCCGTTATGAACCATCTTGACGAAGTGACCGGCGCCGTTGCCGCCGCAGTGCAGGTAGCCGAGCTCGGCCGTGCCGCCGATTTTCTCGCGCCCAGGGGTGCGCGGGATGTCGCCTCCACCGGGCGCCAGCGTCTTGAAGATCGGATCGAGGTGCCGCACCGCCGCCTCCGGTCCACCGATCATCATGCAGTAACCGCGCTCCAGTCCCCAGACGCCGCCACTGGTTCCCACATCCACGTAATTGATCCCTCGCGACGCGAGCTCTCGCGCACGACGAATGTCGTCGACGTAGTACGAGTTGCCGCCATCGATGAGAATGTCGCCGCTCTCGAGCTCAGGCGCGAGGTCGACGATGGTCTTGTCCACGACTCCCGCCGGGACCATCAGCCAGACCGCGCGCGGCTTTTCCAGCTTGCGCACGAGGTCCGCAAGCGAGGATGCCCCGACCGCCTTGTCCCGCGCCAAATCCGCGACCGCCTTTGGCGACATGTCGAAGACCACGCATTGATGGCCGCCTTTGATAAGTCGCCGGACCATATTGGCACCCATCCGGCCCAGTCCGATCATCGCAAGCTGCATGACATTCTTCCCGGTTAGAGCTGAACTGCGGCCCGCAGCCGCTGCATGGCGGCCGTGACGCTTTCGCTGTCGTTGAAAACCGCCGACCCTGCGACCAGCACATCGGCTCCCGCGGCAACCGCCAGCGGGGCGGTTGTCGCATCCACCCCTCCGTCCACTTCGAGGCTGCACCCTGGCTTGACTTGATCGATCATCTCCCGCGCGCGACGGATCTTCGGCAGCGTGGTGTTGAGAAAATGCTGATGTCCGAATCCGGGGTTCACCGTCATCACCAGCACCTGGTCGAGGTCCTGCATGATCTCTTCGAGAACGGCCGCGGGGGTTGCGGGGTTGATGGCGACCCCGACGCGTCTTCCCGATGCTTTGATCCGTAGCACCGTACGCGACAGGTCATTGTTGCCCTCCCAGTGGACCAGAAATGTATCGGTCCCCGCCTGGGCGAATTCATCGACAAAGAAATCAGGATTCAGAATCATCAAGTGTGCCTCGAGCGGAAGGCGCGTCACCCTTCGCAGTGACTCGATGATTGGTGCACCCATGGAAAGGTTGGGCACGAAATGTCCATCCATCACGTCGACGTGGATGCGGTCTGCTCCGGCGCGCTCAGCCTCGGCCACCTGATCGCCCAAGCGCGCGAAGTCGGCGGCGAGGATCGACGGAGCGAGCTTGACTGCGCGGCTTGTCACGTTGCGACCTTGAGCTTGCGACACCGGCGGATCAGATTGTTGGTCGAGCTGTCGTGGCCGAGCCTTGGCTCGGTCTTGCTCTCGAGCTCCGGGATGATGCGCTGCGCCAGGACCTTGCCGAGCTCGACGCCCCACTGATCAAACGAATCGATGTTCCAGATCGTGCCCTGGGTGAACACGCTGTGCTCATACAACGCGACCAGCTTTCCCAGTGCCGACGGGGTCAAGCGTTCCATGAGAACGGTGTTGGACGGTCGATTGCCTTCGAACACCCGGTGCGGGACGAGCCAATCGGGCGTGCCTTCGGCCTTTACCTGTTCGCTCGTTTTCCCGAAGGCGAGGGCCTCAGCCTGAGCGATGACATTCGCCAGCAGAATATCATGATGACGGTCAAGCGGGTTGAGCGCCTGTCCGAACGCGATGAAGTCACAGGGAATGAGCCGAGTGCCCTGATGAATCAATTGATAGAAGGAGTGCTGCCCATTGGTTCCTGGCTCGCCCCAGTAGATCGGACCCGTCTGGCAGTCCACGGGCGTCCCGGCGAGCGTCACGTGCTTGCCATTGCTCTCCATCGTCAACTGTTGAAGATAGGCCGGGAAGCGCTTGAGGTACTGCTCGTAGGGCAGCACCGCGACGGTCTGCGCCCCGAAGAAATCGTTGTACCAGACGGCGAGGAGGCCCATGAGCGCCGGCAGGTTGCGCCCGAACGGCGCTGCACGGAAATGTTCGTCGATCGCATGGAATCCTTCCAGCATTGCTCGGAAGTGATCGGGCCCGATTGCAAGTATGGTCGAAAGGCCGATGGCGGAGTCCATCGAGTAGCGCCCGCCGACCCAGTCCCAGAATCCGAACATATTGGCGGTGTCGATGCCGAAGGCTGCGACCTTTTCAGCGTTCGTCGAGACCGCAACGAAATGCCTGGCGACTGCTTTCGCATCGCCGCCAAGGCCGCGAAGCGACCAAGCGCGCGCGCTTTGCGCGTTGGTCATCGTCTCCAGCGTCGTGAAGGTCTTGGAGGAGATGACGAACAGTGTTTCCGCCGGATCCAGATCGCATGTCTCCTCGACGAAATCAGTGCCGTCGACGTTGGACACGAAGCGGAACGTCATTGCGCGATCGCTGTAGTGCTTGAGCGCTTCATACGCCATCACCGGGCCGAGGTCGGAGCCGCCGATGCCGATATTGACGACGTTGCGGATGCGCTTTCCGGTGTGGCCTTTCCATTGCCCGCTGCGGATGCGCTGGGCGAAATCGGCCATTTTGTCGAGCACGGCATGAACCTCCGGCACGACGTTTTTGCCGTCGACGAGGATCGACGCTCCCCTTGGGGCGCGCAGCGCCACGTGCAGCACCGCGCGACCTTCCGTGACGTTGATCTTGTCGCCGCGAAACATTGCGTCGATCCTGGCGCGCAGCCCGGATTGCTCGGCGAGCTCGACCAGCAATCGGATCGTCTCGTCATCGATGCGGTTTTTCGAATAATCCAGGAAGACGCCGGCAGCCTCCGCCGTCATGCGCTCGCCGCGCGCGGGATCATCGGCGAACAGGCTTCGCAAGTGTCTGGCCTCTATCGCCCGCTGGTGATCTTCGAGGGCCCGCCACACCGCGTGCTTGCCCGTCGATTGCGTGCGAGACATCTCGGATCGTGCAGCCATCTGCGGCACCTCCCCGGTTCAAGCCCGTCGTTTCGAAGGAGTGCTGGCGTACGGGAGAGCATCGGCCTTCTCCCACAGCCGAAATCCGCCATGGAAGGCATTTGCGTTGTCGCCGACGCGAGAGTGCGGCGGCGGGGCATCAAGCTTTCGGGCGTTGCCTCCGCCGATCACGGTATCCTCGGGCTCGAGCGCGGCGATCAACCGCGCCACGACGTCGGCGACGTGACGGCGCCACTTCTTCTTGCCGTGGCGCTCCAATCCGGCCCGGCCCACGTAGTCCTCAAAGGTACCCTTCTTGTAGGGCAGGTGAGCGAGCTCCATGGGCTCCACGATGCCGTCGACGATCATGGCCGATCCAAGTCCCGTTCCCAATCCTAGAAAGAGCATCTTGCCACCCTTGTAGCTCCCCAAGGCCTGCATGGCGGCGTCATTGATGACCTTGGCGGGATGACCGAATGCCGCCGTGAAATCGAACCCGACCCATCCCCGCCCGAGGTTGTGCGGTTCGGCAATCGGCCGGCCATGGAGAACCGGGCCGGGATAGCCGATCGACACCACGTCGTAGGGCCAGTCTCGAGCAAGCTTCTTGACGTCGGCCACCATCCGCCTGGGGGTCAGCGTCGGCCCGGACGCAAACGATCGGAGCTCGTGATGTCCGGTGGCAAGGATCTTGATTGAAGTTCCGCCCACATCGACGACCAGCACCTTCCGGCCCGGCGACGTCCTTGCGCGGGCAGCTCGATTTGGTTCCCCTGTCCGGCGCAGGCTGGCGAGGCGGGAGTTCGCATCCACGGTGCTAACTCGCTCGCTGGAGCACGGCGGATTTGGAATCGATCACGCGCATCAGATCGTTCCAGGAATTGACGAACGATTTGGCGCCTTCTTCTTGAAGCTGTTTCGCCAGCGCGTGAACGTCGATCCCCGCCCTGGCGAATTGTGCCAGTTCCTCTTGGTAATTGCCGTCATCCGCCGGTAGCGTCGCACCGACCCCGCCGTGGTCGGCGAAGGCTTTCAGCGTTCCCTCGGGCATGGTGTTCACGGTGAACGGTGCGGCCAGGGACTTGATGTACAGGTCATCCGAAGCCTTCGGATTCTTGGTCCCGGTGCTGGCCCACAGCAGGCGTTGCGGACGGGCGCCGGCATTGTAGGCGCGCATCCATCGCGACGAGCTCAGCAATCCGAGATAGGCCTTGTAGACGCGTTTGGCGACAGCGATGCCGAGACGATCGTTGAGCGCCTCGGGTACTTTGCCGATCACCGCAACATCCCAGCGGCTGATGAAGATCGATGCCACCGAGCGGATATCAGGCCTCAATCCTGCTTCGATGCGCCGCTCGGTGCCGCGCATGAACGCGGCGGCGGCCGCCAGGTACTGATCGTCGGAGAACAACAGCGTGACGTTGATCGGCACCCCCGCAAAGATCGCTTCCTCAATCGCGGGCAGGCCCTCGGGAGTGCCGGGTATCTTGATCATGACATTGGGACGTCGCGCCTGCGCGTGCAGATCCTTGGCCGCGGCGAGCGTCGCCTTGGTGTCATGCGCCAGAAGGGGCGAGACTTCCAGCGAAACCCAACCGTCCACGCCGCAGGTCCGGTCATAAGTCGGCTGAAACAAGTCGGCGGCCTGCGTGAGGTCCTCCAGGGCGAGCTCGAAGAACAGCTTCTCGCCCGACTTGCCCTCTGCGATTTTATTTTTGATGGCGTCGTCGTAATCGCTGCTGTTCTTGATCGCGTGGTCGAAGATGGTCGGATTGGATGTCAGGCCGGTGATCGAAAATTCATCGATGTAACGGCGCAGCACACCCGTTCTCAGCAGGTTGCGCGTGATGTTGTCGAGCCAGAGGCTCTGGCCCAGATCGTGCAGGGTTCGCGTGGCTTTCACAATATCACCTCCCATAGGCTGGTCATTTGCTCCGCTCCCCGTGCGGATGGCCTGCTCTGATCGGCAGCCATGCACGCCCATCGCGCGCGAGCAGGCGATCGGCGGCGTCGGGGCCCGCGCTGCCGGCGGCGTAATTGGGAAAGTCGTCGGCAGGAGCGCGCGCCCAGGCATCCAGGACGTCCTGCACGGCAGACCATGTCGCCTCGACCGTATCGGCCCGTTGGAACAGGGTCGCATCGCCAATCAGGCAGTCGTAGATCAGCGTCTCGTAGCCGACCGACACGAGTGGTGCGAAATAGTCGCGGTAGGCAAAGTTCATTTCAACGCCGTCGATCTCGATCTCGGCGCCGGGGCGTTTGGTGCTGAAACTGAGTGACAGTCCCTCATCCGGTTGGATGCGGAGCGTCAGGATGTTCGCGGGCAGGTGCTCGACGGGGGTACAGCGAAAGAGTGCATAAGGCGCCTGACGAAACTGCACCGCGATCTCGGTAGTGCGGGCGGAGAGGTACTTGCCGGTACGCAGATAGAATGGCACGCCGGCCCAACGCCAGTTGTCGATGCCGAGCTTGAGCGCAACATAGGTTTCGGTTCCCGAGTCAGGCGCGACCTCAGGTTCGTGCCGGTAATCGCGAGCTTGTCGGCCGAGCACAACGCCTGCGCCGTACTGGCCGCGTACGGCATTGGCTGGCGAAATGGGATGGATCGCCTGAAACAGCTCCGTCTTCTTGCCGCGCACGGCATCGGCATCGAATGAGATCGGCGGCTCCATGGCAATCATGGCGAGCAACTGGAAGAGGTGGTTGGGCACCATATCCCGCAAGGCGCCGGTACGTTCATAAAAACGGCCGCGGTGTTCAACCCCTACGGTCTCGGCCACAGTGATCTGAACGTGGTCGATATGGTCGCGGTTCCACAGTGGTTCGAAGATGCCGTTGGCAAAGCGCAGCACCAGGATGTTTTGAACAGTCTCTTTTCCGAGGAAGTGATCGATCCGATAAATCTGATCCTCGGAAAGTACCTTGAGGATTTGCCCGTTGAGGGCCTTGGCCGATGCCAGGTCGTGTCCGAAGGGTTTTTCGACGATCACCCGCCGCCACCCATGGTCCGATTGCCGGGTGAGTCCTGCACGGCCAAGCTGCTCGATCACCGGACCAAAGAATCGGTCGGCAACGGCCAGGTAGAACAATACGTTCGTCGCATTGCCTTGGCGCGCGCCCTGCTCCTCGAGAATCGTCGCCAGCCGACTAAAAGTCTCTGGTTCAGCGAAATCTCCTCTCACATAGCGCATTCGGCGCGTGAGCCAGGACCAGGCTTGCTCATCGATTGCACCGGCTCCGGCGCGCCCGAACGCATGCATCATCTCGGTCAGGCTATTGCGCCAACTCTCGTTGGTCTCGTCTGAAATATCCACGCCGGTGATGGTGAATCCGTCCGCAAGCCTCCCGGCCCGCGCCAGATTGTGGAGCGCGGGCATGACAAGACGTTTGGTCAGATCGCCAGCTGCGCCGAAGATCGTGATGGTCGCGGGTGGCGCATGGCGGCTGGAAGCGGGCATTGCCACCGTGGCCGCGGCAGTCGGTGCGATGGTCTCTGCCTCACTCATTCTGCTGCCTTGCGAAGTCCGCGAGCCTCTGCAGCGCATTGGCACGGGCTCGCTTAGGGTCGGCACGATTCATGCTACCTCCTCGAGCTAGACTAGGCTAGGTGCAAGGGGGCGCGTGAGATCGGAAGGTGCCCTGAGCTGCGCGATCTTGGACGCAATCTCGCAGCGTTCGACCAGCTCGGGTTCTCCCTTGATCACTTCGAACGCAGTCTGTGCGTCCTCGCGCCAGAAGCGGATGTCGAGCTTGTGCCCGCCAATGCGTAGATTGCGCATGGTCAGGTCAGGCAGCCATGCCGGAAGCAATGGATCGACATACAATTTGTTGCGCGGTGCATCCGGCAAAAATCCCAGCAGCGCCTGTGTCAGCATGAAGGCTGAGCCGGCAGCCCATGCCTGCGGGACGTTCGCGCCGATGTATTGCACGGGGAAATTTGTCCCATTGCGCTCGCAAGCGGTGTAGAGCTCGGGCAGCTGGTTGAGCAGGAAATGCCTCCCCGCGAAACTGATGTCATGCACGATCTGCGCCGCTTGCGCGCCAAACCCATAGCGCCTGAAGCCCATGGCGATGATGGCGTTGTCGTGCGGCCAGACTGAACCGGTCTGATAGTTGTAGGGATTGAACGCCGGGTGATTGGCTGACAAAGTGCGAATACCCCATCCGGTCCACATGTCCGGCGCCATCAAACCCTCGACCACTCGTTTCGCGCGCTCGGGGGGCACGATGCCGGACCATAGGCAATGCCCGGCATTCGAGGCCACGGTCAGAACCTTGTTCTTCTCGCCATCGAGAGCAAAGGCATAGAACCCGAGTTCCTCGTCCCAGAAGGCTTGGTTGAACCGCGCGAACAGTGCGGCGGCCTTGGCGCGCAAGTCCTGTGCGCGCTCATGCTTGCCGAGCGCTTCGAAAACCTCGGCCATGCGGACCCAGGCATCGTAAACGTAGCCCTGAAGCTCGCATAGCGCCTTGGGTCCCTTGACCGGCGAGCCGTCCGCATGCATGACCGCGTCGCCGGAGTCCTTCCAGCCCATATTCTCGTACCCGGCCGACGAGCGCGTCTGATACTCCTGAAATCCATCGCCATCGCGGTCGCCGTATTCGTCGATCCAGGCGAGGCAACCTTCTGCCGTTGGCAGATGCTGTTCCAGCAACCCTTTGTCACCGGTCGCGCACCAGGCGGCATGCAGGGTAATCAGATAAAGCGGCGTTGCGTCCGCCGTGCCGTAATAGGGCGTATGGGGGATCAGCTTGAAATGCGCGAGCTCGCCGTAGCGCATCTCATGCAGGATCTTGCCGGGCTCGGCGTCACGGTAGGGGTCATCTTCCTTGGCTTGCAGAGAGCCCAGGATCTCCAATGCCCCGCGGGCGAATTCCGGATAGATCAGAATATTCTGCAGCGAAACTATCAGGCTGTCGCGCCCGAACGGAGCGACGAACCAGGGCAGGCCGGCAGCAGGCAGGAAAACCGCATGGTCCGTGCCCTTAATTGGCAGGCGAAGCGCGGCCATGTCCTCCAGCGCTTGGCGGAACAGGCGGTAGAATTCCTCGTTGCTGGTCTCGATCTTGGCTACGGTTTCGAGCCATTCCGCCATCGTCTCCGCGTGGTGAGACTTGTAGCTCTGCCCAACGCAATTCTTTGGCGCGTGGAAATGTTGCTCGCCATCCTCCAGCGCGTAGAGCAGGCAACCATGCCAAGCCTCGCCTGGCCCAAGCGCGACCTCGAAGCTGAGGCGTCCGTTGGCAGAGACAGCTTTGCACGGAGCGCGAGATACAGATGCTGTCACGGCGCGGTAAAAATCCTGGTTCGAATAGGCGGTGCGGAGCCGTTGCCGCGCCTCGGACCATTGCGTGGTGATCTGGCCGCGGCGGACAATGTGACCCGACTTGACCTCGAAGATGTCCGCGAAGTCGCAGCGGAAGGCGATCTCGAGCTGGAACCGCACCGGTTTCATGCTGTTGTTGGTGATGTCGAGATCTTCGTGCAAGCCGCCGCTGATCGATCGGCTTATCGTGAGGCCCAGAGTGCGCGCGGCAATCGTGCCGTCCTCGGTGAGGATGGATTTGTTAGTCAGGAAAATGCGTGCCGCGTAATAGCTGACGGGACCGCCGTTCAGTAATTCCCACGGTTCACCATTCGCGTAAATCGCCCAGCTGCTGATGATCCGGGTGTCGAGGAAGTAAAGACCTTTGTCACTCGGCCACCTGATCTGCCCGTCCGGCTCGCTGACCAGCACTGTCTGGCCCTGGTGGATGGCAATCTGTGGTGGACCAACCTGAACCTTGAACGCCATGACATCCGCCTTAAGCTTACATTATTGATTTGAATGAGCACCTTGCTCCGGTCGCTCTCGAGCAATTCCCGATCACGCTCTTGACCGCGGCGAGGGCAAAACATAGGGGATTCAGGGATGGAAGAGCACGCGCTTGCACAAGCTGCACATAATTGGTGCGAAGCCAACTGCATATGCAATGGGGCGTCACCCTCTCTTCATTTTTAGGCAAGATCGAACAAGTCATGGCAATCGGGCGGACTCTCGCAGCACCGTGAGCAGGCGCTTGATGAGCTTGCGCTGGCCGGCGAGGATTCGAGCTTGCGTCGGCAGCTGCGTAGCCCGGATTGCGATTGCAATCCCGGGCCGGGCGTTCCCCGATGTCGCTTCAACCCAAGCGCCGGACATATCTGCGTTGCCGCCGCTTTTCGAGGGTAAGCCGACAATGGCCCGGATATGGGTTATCCCCGCGTTGGTGCCCCCTTATGTCCGCAGTGTCATACTGCAATAGCCATTCGGAACCCAAAATTGCCGTGGTCACACCCACACGCGTATACCTTCTACCTTCCCGCGCTGACGGCCCATTTGTGTCGCGGAGATGGAGATAAACGGTGGCGCCGGGCGCGTTCATTGCAATTTCGTGATGACGAGCGCGCAACTGCCAGACGTGAAGACTGCTTCGTGTTGCGTGGCTGCACAGCCGGACGCGTTCTGGTCCACAACGGCAGACGACATCAACGGCCGTTAAACACCATATCCGGAGGCTCAATGTCGAGATCGAACGCCTTGGCTGTATTGAGAAAGCCGCGAGTGCAGTCGTCGGTGTTGAACAGATCCATCGCGATGTCGAGCATCACGGCATCGGCAGCAGGCACTCCTCCCGCCGACCAGGCCTTCAAAAGCGTGCGGGTCGCCGCGTAGGACTTGGTCGGGCCCGCCGCCAGTTTCTTTGCCAGCGTCTCGGCTGTTTGTGCGACTTCGGCTGCGGGAACGACATGGGAGGCTATGCCAAGTTGGCCCGCGAGCGCGCCGGAGATCGGCTCGCCCAGCATGGCGAAGCGTGACGCGCGTCCGCGTCCGACACGCTCCGCGAGGCGCTGCAGCGCCCCCGCGATCGGCAACATTCCCGTCGTGACTTCGACGCA
>Ga0070712_100002810_pt1 | contig 10769 bp, 9 predicted proteins | sample LARL81metaG_FD_71396 | JGI IMG/M metagenome (GOLD analysis project Ga0070712, IMG submission 71396) | Corn, switchgrass and miscanthus rhizosphere microbial communities from Kellogg Biological Station, Michigan, USA - LAR L8-1 metaG | ecosystem: Host-associated > Plants > Roots > Rhizosphere ...
GGCGCGAGGTCCGCCCGGATGGCTGCTTCGAAGGCGCCTGCATTCGGGAGTGGCGTCGCAAGGCCTTCAACCGCGGCCGACACCGATCGAGCAAGCCTCGCGCGATCCACGCAGCCGAAATACGCGAGCCGCGCCTTGCCGATGCGGTCGCGCTGCATGGCGGCGACGGCGGCGAGACCGACCAGCGCGAAATCCCCGTGGCGGCGCGCCAGCTCGGCAAAGCCGATCTTCGTTCCGGTCTGCATGACCGGAAACCTGACGGCCAGGATCAGCTCGCCGGCCCGCAGATCGGTTGCGAACAGGCCCGTGAAGAAATCCTCCGCCTTCACGGCACGCTCACCCTTGACGCTGCCGAGCACCAGCGTCGCGCCGAGCGCCACGGCGCAGGCCGGCAGCTCCGCCGCCGGGTCGGCATAGGCGAGGCTGCCGCCGAGCGTGCCGCGATTACGGATCGCTACATGCCCGATGTGCGACGCGGCGCGTACCAGCAGCGGGACATGCTTCTTCACAAACTCGGAACCAAGCAGCTCGCGATGCCGCGTCAACGCGCCAAGACGCACGCTTCCGTCGGCCTGCGACTCTCCGGCGAGCTCGTTGAGCTCGCCGATGTCAACAAGGAGCTTCGGCGCCGACAGCCGCATGTTGAGGCCCGCGAGCAGGCTCTGCCCGCCGGCAATCGGCACGGCGTCGCCCTCGTTCGCCGCCAGGATGCGATAGGCATGGTCGAGGGACCTTGGCCTGATGTAGCGGAAGTTACGAGCCTTCATGACGAGCCGGGCTGCAACGTGAGCGTTGGAATCATCATCGCATCAAGCAATCCCCATATAGGCTTCGCGGATCGCAGGATCGCTGGCAAGGCTCGCCGAGAGGCCCGCCTTGGTCACCCGGCCTTGATCGATCACGTAGGCGCGGGTGGCGAGCTCGAGCGCATTCATCACGTCCTGCTCGACGAGGAGTACCGCAACGCCGGATCGGTTGATCTCGCGCAGCCGCTCGGACAGGAGCTCCATCACGCGTGGCGCGAGCCCGAGCGACAGCTCGTCGATGAGCACAAGGCTGGGCCGCGCCATCAGCCCGCGGCCGAGCGCGCACATCTGTTGCTCGCCGCCCGACAGCGTGCCGGCGTCCTGCCGCCGCCGCTCGGCAAGAATGGGAAACATCGCATAGACGCGATCGAGGTCCTCGGCGATCCTCTCCTTGTCATCGCGCAGGTAGGCGCCCATCAGGAGGTTGTCGCGCACGCTCATCGCGGAGAACAAGCGGCGGCCTTCCGGGACGTGCACGATTCCGGCGCGAAGGAAATCGGCGGGGGTCGCCTGCGCCATGCTCCTGCCATCGACTACAATCTGGCCCGCCGTAATGGCAAGCAGTCCCGAGATACACCGCATCAGCGTGGTCTTGCCTGCACCATTCGATCCGATCAGACAGACAAGCTCGCCCGTTCCGACCTCAATCGTGATGTCCCAGAGCACCTGCACATCGCCGTAGCCGGCCTGCAGGCGTTCGATCGCGAGCTTTGGCGCCCCCACGCTCACGATGCCCCCCCTGGATCGGCGGCCGCGTATTTCGAGCCGAGATAGGCTTCGATCATTCGCTTGTCGCTCGCTCTCATGTGACAGTCCCCCTGCCGACGAGCCGCTCACGGACCAGCGCGAGAATGCCATTCGGCAGAAACAGCACCAGGACGACGATGATGAAGCCGAGCGCCGCAGCATGCACGGTGAGAAAGCTTCTCCAGACGAGCTCCTCGAAACTCAGCAGGATGACGGCACCCAGTGGCGGACCGAAGATGGTGCCAAGCCCGCCAAGCAGGACCATCACCATCGGCTTGATCGCAAGCAGGACGTCGAACACGTCCGGCGGGTCGATGTAATTCACCCAGGAGGCGTAGATCGCGCCGGCCACGCCGACGAAAACAGCGGAGAGGCAGAAGGCTGCGGTCTTGTAGCCATAAGCGTTGACACCCAGGATGCTCGCGGCGTCCTCGTTCTGCTGGATGCAGCGCAATCCGAAGCCCAGCTTGCTGCGGTGAATGACAATGGCCGCGCCCGTGCAAAGGATCGCGAGCGCGAGCATGGCGTAGAAGAAGAATTGCGCCTGCGCGGTTACGGAGATCCGCAGGAATGGCAGGTTCAGGCCTTTACCGCCGCCGGTGAAGTCGGGCAGCGTATTGACGATCTCGCGCAGCATCTCGGCGATGATGAGACTTGCAATCGCGAAATAGTGGCCGCGCAAATGCAGGATCGCACCGCCGAGAAAGGCCGCGAAGAGAAACGCTGCGAGACCCGCCGAGCCCCAGGCAAGAAGCATCGGCGCGTCATGATTCTGCAGAATGGCCGAGGTATAGGCGCCAAAGCCGAAAAATGCCGCCGTCGCAAACGAAGGATAGCCGGCGAGCCCGCCGATGAAATTCCAGGACTGCGCCATCACCGCATACATGCAGACGGTAGTGGCGATGCGGAGGAAATAGTTGCTGCCGACCAGCGGCAGGGCCGCAAGCAGCACAGCGACGACGGCCAGCGCGATCCAGCTCTTCATTCCCAGCGTGTTCATTCGTAGCCTCGCCTGCCGGTGAGGCCGCTTGGACGCACGAACAGAACCAGGAGCAGCAGGCCGAGCGACAGCGTCACTGCGCGCTCGGCTCCGAGCCAATACGAGCCGAAGCTCTCGATGACGCCGAGCACAAGCCCGCCGGCGAGAGCGCCGGGAACACTGCCGAGGCCGCCGAGCACGCAGACGACGAAGGCCTTGCCGAGAAAGACTGGGCTGTTGAGCGGGGAGATCGGGAAGATGATGCTGAGCAAGGCGCCGGCCGCGCCCGCCATGAAGGCGCCGATGCCAAAGGTAATGGCGTTGATGCGCTTGATATCGACGCCCATCAGTGCCGCCGCTTCGCGGTCCATGCGCACAGCGACAATGGCGCGGCCAATCTTGCTGTCGCGCAGCAGCCGATAGAGCAGCAGGGTGAGCAGGATCGCGAGCGCCATCGCGGCGACCCGGTCGCCTGGCAGAAACACCGGACCGATCTCGAGCGATCTGAACGGATGGGCGAGCGTGATGCCGCGGTAATCTGCGGTGAACGCCACCAGCATGGCGTTGTTCAAAATGAGATCGAGTCCGAACGTGAGCGTCAACGTGATGAGCACGGGCGCTGTGATGACACGGTTGATGATGCCGGCTTGCAGCGCATGCCCGAGCGCGTAGAGCATGCCGCCCGCGATCGCGATCGAGACGAAGGGGTGAATGCCGAGGTGAACGTAGGCGAAGTAGGCGACGTAAGAGCCCAGCACGATGAACGTGCCATGCAGGATATTGATGACGTTGAGGACACCCCAAACCAGCGAAAAGCCCACGGCGATGCACGCGTAGAGCCCGCCGAGGACCAGACCATTCGCAGCGATCTGGAGATAGATCATGCGCCGGCGTTTATGGCCCGCGATAAGGGCGTGTGTCCCGGGCGCAGCGCACCACGACGCGCCAAGCTGGTCCGAGGAGCCTCCGAGAGCGCGTGCGGCGCGTCGCGCTGCACCGCATCCGGGACACACAGCCGCGTTGTCTTAGCGCCCACGGGGACAAGCCTGGCCATGAGGTTCAATCTAATACGGAAGAGGGGCCCGCACGGCGGACCGTACCTGGCGCGCGAGCCCCGCGCGGGGCGAGATCAACGCGACATGAAGCGCAGCTCGCCCTGCTTGATGGCCGGAGGCCAGAGGATGACCGGATTACCGCCGACGAGCTGGAACACCGGGGGCTGCAGCGAGGTGATCTGGCCGTCGGCGCCGAACTTGACATGCCCGTAGAACGTCTCTGCATCGGTCGCCGCGATGGCGTCGCGCACATTCTTCGGGTCGATGGCGCCGGCGGCGTCGATCGCCATTTGTAGGATCGCGCCGCAGGCGGCTGAGCCCGCCTCCACGTAATCGGCTTGGCCGCCGTACTTCTTCGCCCAGGCGGCGTTGAACGCCTCGGTCGAGCCGAAGACGTCTTTACCTTTGTAGCGGACCGCAGGGTGCCACCACGACATGCTCGTAATATCCTCGGCGAGCGGGCCAAGCGTCTGGGTGAACTCCTGATAGGCCGGGCCGGCAAGCATCGTGATGACCGGCGCCTTGAGGCCAAGATCGTTCATCTGCTTGCGGATGAGGATCAGGTCGTTGATGTAGCCCGAGGCGTAGAACCAGTCGGGCCGCGCGCCGCGCATCTGGGTGATTGCGGCAGAATGATCCATCGCGCCGATGGCGTAACGTTCCGACGCCACCACTTCCATGCCTTCGGCCTTGACCGCCTTCTCGAACTCCTGCGCGACCGCCAGCGGGAACAAATCGTTGCGGGCGAGAATGGCGACGCGTTTGATGTCCTTGTTCTTCTCATGCACGAGCTTGGCGATCGGCACCGACACCGAGGAATTCCCGGTGAGCGTTGCAAAGATGTATTTGTAGCCCTGGTCGAAGATCTCGGCCGACGACGCCGTCGGCGCGAGCATCGGCACGGCGTACTTCTCGGAAATGGCGCTCGCCGCCTTGGTTGCGCCGGAGCCGAACGGCGCGAACAGGAAGTTGACCTTGTCCTCCGTGATCATCCGCTCGGCGGCCTGTACCGCGCGCGGCGTGTTCGAGGCATAATCGGTATAGACGATCTCGATCTTGTAGGTCTTGCCGCCAGCCCTGATTCCGCCTTTGGCGGCGGCCGCTTCGGCCCACAGATCGTAGCCGCGTTTCTGCTTCAGGCCCTCCGGGGCGAGCGGGCCGGTCAACGGCAATGGGGCGCCGACCTTGATGACGTCCTGTGCAGCGGCAGGAATGCTGAGTAAGGCAGTGGCGCCTGCGGCTGCGATGCTGACAGCGATCATACGCGAGAGACATCGACTGATCATTGTAACTCCTAGCAAACAGGGTGGCTCTGCCAGTTCGGGGCGACTGTTCGCATCCCTATGTGCCGGCCCAACCTAAGCGGAGAATGCCTTGTATGTCGAGCAATGCGGATGTCAACGCATCCGGCCGATGAACCGTTACTCCCAGCCAGGCTCCCGCATCCCACGGTGCGCGAGTGCAGAGCGCGTTATCGCCGATAGAGGGCCAGCACATGTGAGAGTGGTTCCGTAGCGCATCAGACCGCCAGCGGTGGCAAACTCCCGCCAAGCGTGCGAGGAAACACCCCATCCTACCTGGAAGATCGGCTCGCCTGGGATTTCCTCATTTGCTCGGCTTGCGCACAACTGCAAGCAGGCCCGCAATGCCAAAACCCATCCTTGGATGCATGATGGTCATATCGTGGTCGGAAAAACCCCCCAGCCGAATGAGCGTGATAAGATCGTCATGATCGAACGCATGATGCGTTTCTTTCTGAGCAAATTTCCAGGCTGCCATGCTCGACCTATCTGTAGCATAAATCGCCATTGTACCGCCCGGGCGCAACACTCGATTTGCTTCCCGCATTTCGGCACCATTATCCTGGAAGAAGTACACCACGTTAGCTGCAAGGATTTTGTCGACCGATCCCGCGGGCCAAGGGAGATGATCAAACCGCCCTTGTTCCAGCCGCACGCGACCAATTGCGATTGCCCGCCGGTTATACCGGGAGGCTTGCGCGAGCATCGTGGACGAATGGTCAATTCCGAGCACACGCCCCGATGCCACCAATGCGGCCAGCTTTGCAACAGCTCTGCCGGGCCCGAAGCCCAGCTCCAGAATGACGTCGCCCGGAGCGACGGCCAACGCGTCGATTGCAAGCCGAACGGGTTGGCGATTCGCGATCGCCAGAGCACGACCCATCGCCAACCCGCCAAGCCCCGTTGGATGCGCCAGTTGCCGTCCTATCGCGCTCCACACGCGTTCGAGAGTGCTCAACGGCTTCCGAAGATCGAGGTTTTCAAAGCGAGACCTACTTGGCCTGCTGCTGAATTTTCGCCAGCAACTCCTGGATGACCACCCGGCGGGACTTGTCCCATACTGGTCGATCTGGATGCGCCGGAAGCGCCAGCGCGTGTCTCAGTACTTTCGCTGCCTCTCCAAGCTCATGCTGTTGATACAGGAAATCACCATAGAAATAATTCGCATCCAAGCCATTCGGGGCGTTCGCTATCGCCTTCTGTAGATAAAGCCTCGCCTTGGAAGTGTCGCCGAAGCTGATGGGAAATCCGGGAACGCGATAGTAAAGCACACCGAGACTCGTGGGAGCACCCGCGTCGAGGGCAGCGGGATCGCTCTTTTCGATCGGCTCCAGAATATCCCGCGCCTTCGCTGCCAGGCTCAGCGCCTTGAATGGGCTGCCATTCTCGCTAGCCATTGACGCCTGTTCGCTCACTATTATTCCAAGCCAGATTGCCGCGTCCGGCTGACTCTGGTAACGCTTGCTGACCTGCAAGGCTCGCTCTGCAAGGAGCGCCATCTGGTTCTCCTGATCATCGGGATTCTGCACCTCGAACTTGATGTGCTCCCAATCCAGTGCAAGACGGAGAATGTCGGGATTGAGCGCGGGATTGTTGGCCGCGCAGACGGCTCCAATGCTCGCCATCATCAGAATGGAGGCAAGTAGTGCCCGAATCATCTTGAGGTGCCTTGCCATCACTTGCCCCTTCCAGCATCGATGAGAACAGGATTTTTGACAGCCGATCCTTTCTTGCGACCGCCACATCAATTTTTTGGTAGTTGAGTGACATTGCAATTCTAATCGGCTGCACAAAGGATCATGATGATGCGACATGGTTCACTCAAGCGGCAACCACATGAGCCTTGTGTCGCGAATCTATGTCGCGGAAGATGTCGCCGTAGAGCTTATAGAAGTCAGAGGTGCACTCCATTATCAGAGGCAAATACCGGGGCTGGATACCGTTGAGGAGCCTCTCAAAGCGTTTGGTGTGATCCGCATCGAGCTCACCGTGTGTGGTCAGATACTTGAACCCGTTCTGAGATGCGATCTGCAGGCTTCTTCGAATCGCCGTCACAGCCTTCGCCGCAAGCGTTACCGATATTCCTTCCAAGACGTGAATCATGCCCAAGAGCCCGTACGGAGATATGTGCTCGATCAGATAATAGGCATGGCCGACCATGATCTTGCACGGAAACCGCGGTGAGCCGCCTCGCACGGCCTCTGAGTCGCCGCCCAGCGCGTTGATATCGTCGAGAATCCATTCTTCGTGCCCACGCTCTTCAGCGAGATAGTCGAAGAGTTCGGACTGGTATATGCGGTCGCCAGGCCCACAGCGTGACGCCGCCAAGCCCATGAGGGGCGCGGTATGCTTTACGTGATGATAGGCTTGGGTCAGAAAATCCAGATAAACATTCATCGGTGCGCCCCGACGTAACGTCTCTTGGATGAGAGGGATCTCGATGAACTGCTGGCGCGCGCAGCAGGTTCTCTCAAGCAACAGTTGAAAGTGCGACATTGCATCCCCTTAACCGAGCTGTGCGGCTGGAAAGCGAGTGCGCCCCGCAACGACGCTTCGAATTGCAGAACGACGGGGACGTCCATTCGGGCTCAGAAGCTCGAGATCGATGAATTCCTTGTCGCTCAGAACCAGGTACTGCCTGGGCTTGGCATAATCGGGCGCCGCGCGAACGGCATGAGCAAGGATGTCCCGCAGTGCGGGCGCGCCGGCGTCAATGGATACATCGGCCGGCGTTATCACCGAGATCAATTCACCGTTTTGCTCCACGACGATGCAGCGTTTTATCCGTCGGTCCGAACCCACCATTTCTTCGAGCCATTCCGGATTCACATTTCTTCCGGCATTGGTCACAATTGTATTGTCTTTGCGTCCTTTGACGATGAGCCGCCCCTCCGGATCGAAGCGGCCCAGGTCTCCGGTCCGCCAGGCGCCGGATGTCTCGGCCTCATTCAGATAGCCATCCATAACCGTCGGTCCCGTGACAACGATTTCGCCGGCGTCAATGGTCACGTGAACGCCGGAAAGAGGTTGTCCGGCCGTGCCGGAAGCTCGCGTGCCGGGTCGGTTCACGCAGACCACGGAACCGCACTCCGACAGCCCATAGCCCTCATAAACGGGGAGACCTCGTTGCCACGCATCGGACTCCAGCCGCTTCGAGACCGGTGCCCCTCCCACTGCAACATATCGCAGAGTCGAGGGCGCAACCTGGTCCTGCATCTCCAGCTCGTTCACCCAAGCCGCGAGCAGCTCAGGAACCAGTACTGTCGCGGTCGGCCTTATCGCATTTGCGATGCTTGCGACCGAGCTCGCTTCTGGAACACTGGGTGCGGGAGCGGGCAGATGAACCGACGCGCCGACCAAAAAAGGAACGTAGATGCCCGCTATCTGCTCCAGCAAGAGCGCACTCGGTAAGAGCGACAAATAACAATCTTCATTGGAAGCACTCGTGGCGTGGGCAACGGCGATGGCACTTGCAACGACCTGCTTTGATGAGAGCCGCACGCCTTTTGGGCGGCCGGTCGAACCCGAGGTGAAGATGATCCTGCGTGCCTCGCTCGCTGGCTCGCTATTGGACAATGCTGTTGCCCCGAGCCCGGTTGTGATCAACCCCAAGCTCCTCGCCCGATCTGCCGAGATGGGGTCACTCACAGCGTAGGACAGCCCGGCCGTTCGAATGATATGCGCGAGCTGACTATCGGAGAAGAATGCGGGTAGCGGCACGAGCTCCTTGCCGGCAAAGCTCAACGCAAGATCCGCCAAAATAGAATCGGCGGTTTTGCCAAACAAAAGCCCGACTCTCACGGGAAGGCACCGCGCCCAATCTGCACCGGCCCGGACTCGACTTAGCAAATTCCGGTACGAATAGCTGCATCCTGGCGCGACGATCGCCGATCGGTCGGCCGTCGCCGCGCTGTGTTGGGAAAGCTTGGAGAAGAATTCACGCATTGAGAACTGCACCGCGCGCCGGCTCGCCTGCAATGCGGCGCCTCGATATGAACGCTGCGTCGTGGTGCACCGCCATGACCCGCGGATCGTGTTCATAATAGCTGCCCCAATCCTCCGGGTTGGGTACGCGACCACGGCTTGCGCGCACCAACTCGACCATCTTCAACCCGCTCCGCGCAAGTAGCGCCCGAAGGGGGTTCGTGGCCGTGAAGATGGCCCAGTCAACATCCGCGGCTTCTGCAAACTCAATAATGCTGCGTACGAATGGCAGCGAAGATCCGGGTCGGCGGGCGACCAGATTGCAAACTTCGACAACGCGCGTCCGATCGGCTATCTGCCCGGTGCGAAACCGCAACGCGACTTCGACCGGCTGGTTGAGATACCATTCGGAGAAAAAGCCATGGTTGGAGTACCGAATGCCGGCGGCGCACTCGACGGTGCCGGCCCCACAAACGTCGGCGACAAGCGTTTGCGGCAACAAGCCGGGCTGTGCCGTGAACCGCTCCCAAAAGATTGTTCGAATCAGCCGTTCAACCTGCGCCCGACACTGATCGCCGAGCGCAACAACTCTGAATGACACGTGAATCCCCCAACTCCCGCTGCACCGTCCCCGTGAACGCTTCTGAACGAAATTCCTGACGCCAAGCTGACAGTCCTCTGGCGAGAAAATGGAATTTACACCGGATCGTGAGGTTTCAGAGGCGGTTGCGGTTGCGCACGTGGCCCCTCAATGCATGGCCCTCGTAACTCTTGGGTTCGGCGTCTTTAAGGACGGGCGGCCGAGATGGCTCAACGACAAATAATCGTCGAGTCTGACGCAAGCCCCGGGTGGCCAATCGCGCACCTAGCCTGACGGAAGTTAACGCAATTTTAAGATGGCGGACATGCGTACCTGAATGCGCCTGTCATTCGGCCTGTCTGCTACGAAAGCAGCAGTTCAGCAGGAACGCAGCCTTGGGTCCTTGGAGCCGGCGGCTGCACAACCGTTTCACCTTGCGGAAAGTGCAACGTGAACTGCGCTCCCCCTTCCGGTGACTGAGATACAGAAACTGTGCCGTGCAGTGCCTGCATGATCTGGCGCACAATCGACAATCCCAGACCGGCGCCATGCTGGCTGTCGTCTCCCTGCCAGAATCTCTCGAAAATTCTTTCTTGCATGCTTGGCGGGACTCCGGGGCCGGTATCGTGAACCTCAATTGACGGGCTTGATGTCACCCGGATTCGGACCGTGCTGCCCGGTGAGCTGTGCTTAAGCGCATTCTCGATCAAATTGCTGATGCCCGATATGAGAATAGGCGCGTTGCCGTGCAGGTATACCGGTGCATCGGGTTCAACGACCTCGAGGGACTTACCCATTGCGATAGCGACCGGCCCAAGCTTTGCCGCCGCTTCCTGCGCGCACGCCCGCAGCTCTATCTTGTGATCCAGGGGAATATTCAACGACTCGAGCTTGGAAATCAGCAGCAATTGCGTGACCATCCTAATCATCAGGTCGACATCAGGTCGGAGCTTCTCGGCGACAGCTTTGTCTGCCATCAGATCGAGATTCGCGGACAGAACCGCTAATGGCGTGCGCAGCTGATGGGCTACGTTGGCACAGAATTCGCGTTGCCGCCTGAAGCCCTCATCCAGACGGTCAAGCCCACCGTTAATTGCAGAGATAGCCGGCAAAATCTCATTAGGAATGCCCGTTTGCGGCAATCGGATCCCAGTATCGCCAGGACTGATTCGCGCCGCAATGCTCGACAGCTTGCCAAACGGCGAAAGCGACTTCCTTACGGTGTAGGCACTGACCAGCAGGAGCGCACAGAGGAACGGGATACCAAGCCAACCCCCATCAGTAATAAATTCATTGAAGACCGATGCATTCAGGGAGTGGAGCGTGGCTACTCGCTGCTCGACTCCGATCGTAAATCCCCTTCCGGCCACCCTTGTC
>Ga0070712_100002811_pt1 | contig 10767 bp, 7 predicted proteins | sample LARL81metaG_FD_71396 | JGI IMG/M metagenome (GOLD analysis project Ga0070712, IMG submission 71396) | Corn, switchgrass and miscanthus rhizosphere microbial communities from Kellogg Biological Station, Michigan, USA - LAR L8-1 metaG | ecosystem: Host-associated > Plants > Roots > Rhizosphere ...
GTTTCCATTTCCGTTGCTGCCTGTGCTCGGCATGGCATCGCACAAAGCCATGGCGATGGAATAAGGTTCCTCACCTGTTCCGCAACCGGCGCTCCAGATGCGCACAGCGCAGGCACTGTCGTCTGCCTTGCGCGAATAAAGCTGCGGCATGACGTACTGCGCGAGTGCATTCATCGCTCCGGGATGCCGGAAGAATCCCGTCTTCACATTCATTACGCCATCAAGAAACTCGGCCAGCATTGCAGGATCGAGGTCGGGCGCGCGAAGCCGGTCGAGCAGGGAAGCAGGCGATTCCAGTTCATGCTTCTCTAGATACTCGGCTACATGCGCGGCCAGAGCGCTGTTGGGACAATCCAGCAAAACGCCTGACTGCCGCTCCACGATGAGCCGCAGCTCCGAGAGTTCGTGTTCCAGGATGGTGACGCCCGCCATCAATCGATGCATACAATCCTTCCCCGTAGGGCAAACAAGTTGCGCGCCAGTCTTCGTCGCCGGCACCTTTCGAGGGGAGTTGAGATTCTTGTACTCATGGTTTTAGTCGCCTGCCGATACAGCCGCGTACGATTTGTATGTGTTTTGTCCCGCCTGCTGGGCGACGACGTTCATTTCTTTTTCCAGCGACGAAAAGCGCTGCATGATTTCATGAATCCGAAGGGTCATGTTGCGGATCGTCTCAATCTGCGCGCGTGTCTGCGCCGACAGGCTGCCGGGTTCAAGCAGCAGCAGGTCGGAATTGCCAAGGACCGAGGTCAGAGCATTGTTCATGTTATGGCGCATCTCGAGCATGTAGCGCCCGAGTGTGGCCTGCCGTTCCAGTGTTGCGCACGAAAGCTCGGCGGTACGCGCACGTGACTCCGCACGGGAGCGGTGTACAGCTTCCGCTGCCGCCAGGACCAAGGTTTCGAGCCAATGCTCACTTGGTCGGAGAATCGACACTCGAGGCCAGCGGTCGCGCACGAGTTCAGCGGTTGCGGTATCGTGGCAAACGCAGAAGACCGGTTGTCCGGTGGAATGCAACGGCTCAAGCACGACCGAAAGCAGATCGCGTCGCAGCTGCCCAACGATAGCAACGTCGAAAACATCCACCGCGAAGCGTGGCCACAACTCGCCGCTCAGCAGCGTGAACGTAGGCACATTGCGTTCCATCTGCCAGCGTGCCGTGATCCGCCGCGAGAAGTCCGCTTCATCGGAGATGATCAGTACTGTGGGTGTTGCCACCACCGAAATTCCTTCTCTGTTCTTGTCCGCCGCATGGGCCGGAGCTGGTTTTAAATTACTTCTTGTCAGGGTTCCATTCCGAAGAGCCGGAGACCTCAAACTCAGGGGCATCCGAAGCAACGGATTTCGGCGCTGCTGCTGGTTTTGCCAATGGCTTTCCCGTAGTTGCAGCGGCGGCAGCTTTTGCCGCGGCAGGCGCTGGTTTGGCTTGGAGCGGCTTTGCCGCCGAACCTGCCGCCGGCTTCGCCGGAGACGCCGCTTTCATAGCGGCCGCAGGTTTTGGCGCTGCAGCCGACGAGGCTGCGCCTTTTACCGGAGTCTTACCATCTCCCGCTTTGCCGCGTCCCAGCGCATGTTCCACTGAAGCGCGGAGATCAACCAACATGCGCAAAGGCGATCCCGAGGAGTACTCTGCCTGGAACATCACCTTCCAGGACTGGCAGATCATGCGCAGCCGGATGATGGGCTCTTGTGCAGAGAACTGCGCGCGACGGCAGTCAATCGTGGTCACGCCTTTGTCTTCCAATTCAGTCAGGCCGTCGAGGATCAGGTTCAAATCCCCGAGCATCAGCCGGAAGAATGCGCGCCGCATCAGATATCCGAAACGAGTAAATGCGGCGAGAGCGACGGGAAGATAGAACAGGTCGCCGGCCAGGCCTTTCGCCTTGCGTCCCTGCTCCAGAATTCCGCCGTGCAGCAGTTCGTCCAGAGATTTGCACTTGCGAGTGCCTTCCAAAACTCGATCAAGAGCGTTCAGCCACACTGGAGCCTTCAATTCAACCTGCCCGAGGACCGGTTCCATCTGCTGGGCGACGAATGCGAGATCGACTTCGGTATCGTCCAAACCTGCCGGAGCGATCTGACTGAAGTACTGCACTAGAAGAAAGTCGATCTTGTCGCGAGTGGCATCACTCTTGTTCTGCTTTGTCAGGTAGTGCTGTAGAAGAGTGGTCAAACCTTCCTGATTTATCAGCGAGCTAGTCTGCAGGAACTGGCGAAGTTGATGCACCTGGATCGAATTGTCCATGTGCTCGATCCACTGATTCGCCTGCTCGACGGTTTCTTTCCCGGGCGTGTCGACCATTGCTTCCAGTTCGGCATGGGGCTTCACGTCGATGGCGAACTCGCGCGCCAGCTCGAAATAAATGGGATACAGTTTGCGGGCGTAACTCCATTGGGTTGCGAGATCTTGTACAGGAGTGGAAGGAGTCATGATTTCACGATCCAGTTGGGCACGTCGCGCCGGAAGCGCGCGGCCACGAGAGTCTTGCCAGGCTGATATTGCACGGCGACAACAGATACCTCTTCATCGAGCGAGCCATCCGAGTTGCGCACTCGCAAGATATCGGCAAATTCCAGCGGAGTCTTCGACGCAAACAGCACTTCGCGCGGAGTTCCAAACTCGATCACCGTGCTTTCACTGAAGTTACTGGCCGGTTCGGCTGGATCCAGTACGCGCGCCAGTTGCACGGCGACGCGCACCGGGCTCGCGTCGGGAAAGAAGCGCGCCAGTCCTGCTACAGGACTTCCGTCTTGCGGCGATCGTGCAGTGCCTACAGCTTGATGCGCCAACGTTCAGATCCCCTAAACCAAATCTCTTTGCGGAATTTTCGGCATGCAACGATTCGTGCTGTTGCAATGCGGTCGGGCTCCCTTTCTTCCTGGTTTGGAAGAGATTTGGGGAGCCGTAATCCGCGGTTCGCAATGAGATGGAGCAACATGAGAACCATCGCCGCGAACGAAAGGGCTACTACTGGCGTGAACCAGTTTTCAGAGAGTTAGAAGGTAAATTTCAGGAGGAGCATGATTGCGATCGAGTCGCGCGTCTCAGGGTGAGATGGGAGTCTCAAGGCGGGACGAGTCGTTGGTGGTTCGTGAGTGGAACGGGAATTGACCTTCGCTTCTTAAACCTCACCGCGAAGGACGCGAAGTAAGGCCGCGAAGGACGCTAAGAAAACCAGTCGAGGTGTTCGAGTTAGTTTTCCCAAAATGGAACGCTGTAGTTTCTTGGTATACCCCCCCTCGAATCTCTGGAATCAGCGAGTTAGCGGGAAATCGCGAAGTAATCTATGGGGCTCAATCAGTTACGGGCAAAATCTTGATTTCAAATGCCTTAGCTCGTGTGCATTACTGAAAGCCACGCTAACGCGTACGCATCATGGAATATTTTGGACGATGTGCGCAAGGTCAGATGTCACACGACGCGTGTGGATGGCTGTGGAAAAGCTCGGATGCCCGGACTCTAAGTTCCAGGCTAGCGGCGATTGCCGTCCTCAATATTTTTTGCGATTTTTTGAAGGCAGAACGACGGAAAGCCCGAGCGATCCACGGCAACTTGGTGTGACATTCGTCGCTTAATTGGGGAATCCATCCCGAATTCCCCAATGTCAGCAAAATCCTCCCAGCCCCCGGACCTTGTTTACGGCAGAAATGGGCGATCGAGGATCAACCACGCTCCTCTCACTACATTCGTAATCGTCACGAATGGATTGTTACCGGGACCACCGCCTCCGCCACTCCCGTCAAGCCCAAACCTTGGCCGTGATCTCCACATCTTTAGTCTTTCGGACCTACGATTAAAAAACGGCGTGCGCGAATGGCCCCAATGCGCCCTCTTAGGGAATTCCGGAATCAAGCCCCAGCCCCCCATTGCTGATGGACGAACCGTCTGAAGAAGACGGAAAGCGACAGTCACAGCTACATCGTGCCTTATGGTCTCAAGGGCGAACAGAGCCCCTCGGGCATCCCAATTACTCGACTCTGCATTGTGGTTGATGCGGTTACGGGCGAGTTCGAAGAAGTCGCCACATTCGGTAAGCCGATCGCGTACCTGCAGCGGGAAGCGGCGCTTCACATCGTGGCTTCAGCGCTTCACATACCAGAAGATCAATTGAAGGTAACCGATGCATCGCTCATGTTCGAATCCTGGGAGATCACACATCTCCGCGTTTATCCGTTCTGGCGGATTGTGGTTAATAAGCGCGTGTATTACGTGGACCAACAGGGACAGCTTTACAACGACATGCCTCCCGGTAAGTCTGGATCCTGAGCGCACACAGTCACCCGTAATGCTGGAAGTTCTTCCAGAATTTCTGAGCTACTGCAGTGCATGGCTTGAGGTTGGTGCCCCTGCCCCAATGTTGTAGCGCTTGAGCTTGCGGTACAGTGTGGCGCGGCTGATGCCTAGCATGCGTCCGGCGAGGGCTTTGTCTCCTTTGACCTGTTCGAAGACGCGCTGGATTGTAGCGCGCTCGATATCTTCTAAGTCGGTGGAGGAGAGCGGCTCGGTGGAGGGTTCGGCGAAGGTCATATCACCGGCGAGATCGGGATCGAGCACTTCCTTTCCGATTGCGGCTCCGTGTCCATTTCCATGCGCAGACGCGGCCTCGATGACCGGGCCGGAAGGAATGTTCACTCGCGACGCGATTGCCGGAGGAAGATCGCCGAGGTCGATGACTTGTCCATTGCCGAGAGCGACGGCGCGCTCGACGCAATTTTCGAGTTCGCGGACGTTGCCCGGCCAGTCGTATTGCATCAATGCTTTCATGGCGGCGCTAGCGACGTGCAGATCCGCACCGGACGCATAGCGCGCGAGGAAGCAGTGCACGAGCAACGGGATGTCACTGCGGCGCTCGCGCAATGCCGGGACAAATAAGGTCACGACATTCAAGCGGAAATAAAGATCCTTGCGGAAGGTGCCGTTCTTGTATGCAGCTTCAAGATCGCGGTTGGTGGCGGCGATCACGCGAACATCCACTTTCACCCTTTGATTGCTGCCTACAGGGCGCACTTCTTTCTCCTGCAAAACACGCAGGAGCTTGGCCTGCAGTTCGAGAGGGAGTTCTCCAACTTCGTCCAGGAAGATGGTGCCTCCGTCGGCGGCCTGGAAGAGTCCTTGCTTCGATTTCAGGGCGCCGGTGAATGCGCCTTTTTCATAGCCGAAGAGTTCGCTTTCGATCAGAGTTGGCACTAGCGAGCCGCAGTCGACGGCTACGAATGGGCGGTTGGAGAAGGCTCCGCGGAAGTGCATGGCGCGCGCTACGAGTTCCTTGCCGGTTCCGCTTTCGCCATAGATGAGCACCGGAGTGCGCGTATCTTTCAAGCGCGCGACCATGCGAAGAACTTCTTGAATTCTCGCGGATGATCCGACAATTCCGTGTGCGGCAGTTTCGGAGTCGGTGCGCTGGCGAAGGAATTCATTCTCCTCGACCAGTCGAACTTTTTCCGCCATTCGCCGCAAAAACAGACGCAACTCTTCTAAAGGAGAGAACGGCTTGGTGATGTAGTCGTACGCTCCGAGTTTCATCGCCTGGACCGCGCTCTCGATCGAGCCATGCCCGGTCATGAGCGCGATCTCAGTGCGAGGCAGAAGTTTCTTGACCTTCTCCAGGAACTCGAGCCCCGACATGTGCGGCATGACCATATCGGTCAAAACCATGTGGACAGATTGCTCTTCCAGAAGTGCCAGGGCGGACTCGCCGCTTTCGGCTTCCAGACAGGCGAATCCCAACGCTTCGCCGACCGTGCAGCAAAGCTTGCGGATGGTCTGCTCGTCGTCAACGACCAGCAAACGGATTTGCAGATCTTCTTTCGTGCCTGCGTTATTCACTCGGCCTTCCCAAAAGTCTTCGAGACAACATCAATGAACTGCTGCACTCGAAACGGTTTTTCCACGCAAGGGGCCCCGGTTTCCCTTAAAGTCGCTACGGTTTCTTCATTGGCAATGTCGCCGGTGATAAAAATCAGCCGGTCGGCCAGATCCGGACGGTGCTTCGCGATCCAGGCATGCACTTGTCCGCCGTCAACGCCGCCCGGCGTGCGCATGTCCGAGACGATTCCGAGAAAAGATCCGTTTTCCAGCAAGCGAAGCGCGTCCACGCCCGATTCACAGCAGACGACGGGATATCCGCTGCGCTCCAGCGCGGCTTGCACATAGGCCATTACGGCGGGTTCATCCTCAATGAGCAGGACAGGCAGGGGATGTGCTTTTAAGGCAGGCATGCTCACGGTTGTTTCACTCCTGCCGCGACACCCTTCGAGGCGGTGTGCGGCGCTGCGGGCAAGCGGACGATGAACGTCGCCCCCTTGCCCCCTACATTGTTTTGGCAGAGGATTTCTCCGCCATGTTCCTTGACAATTCCGTAGCAGATGCTAAGGCCAAGGCCGGTGCCTTTCCCAACTTCCTTGGTCGTGAAGAACGGATCGAAGATCTTGTCGGGATGCGAGATCCCGTCACCGTTGTCAGAAAATGAGACTTCCGCGGCGTCTCCGGACTTGGTTGTCATGATTTCGATGCGTGCCGGGCGTCCCACCTCGCGCACCGCATCATAGGCGTTGTTCAGAATGTTGAGAAAGACCTGCTGGAGTTGATGCGCATCACCGACCACCTCCGGCAGTTCTTCATCGAAATGCTCGATTACCTCGACTCCGTGGCTGTTGAAGTCGTAAGCGCGGAGTTGGATCGTGCGGCGCAAAATCAAATTCAGCTGCAGGGAGTTTCTCTGCGGCGGCATCTGCCGCGCGAAACTCAGCAAGTTCTGCACGATCTGCTTGGTGCGTTGAGCTTCCTGCAGAATTACGCGCAGGTCTTTGCGGGCACCCTCAGGCAGTTCGGGATTTTCCAGGAGAAGATCGGCAAATCCCAGAATTGCTGTGAGGGGATTGTTCACCTCATGCGCCACGCCTGACACCAGGTGCCCAACAGCTGCCATCTTCTCAGCGTGCACTAACTTGTCACGCAGTATGGCAGAGTCCGTGATATCGGTCAGGACGACCACGATGCTGGTAACGAGCCCCTGCTCATCGCGCATTGGGCTGAGATTGGCTGAAACTTTTCCCGCGGCGCCTTTTTGGCGAACGATCTCCAGTTCAAGATTGTCGACCTGTTGTCCATTGAGCGTGTTCTGTACCGCTTGCGCTAGCGCAACTCGAAATGCCGGTGCTGTCAATTCCAGAAGAGGACGCCCGATGAGTTCCGGTTGCTCGAATCCCGCCTCGTACCAGCGCCGATTGGCATAGCTGATGAGGCCTGCTGTGTCAGCTACCAGAATCAGACTTTGCGTGTTGTTCAGGATCTTTCCTGAAAAATCCCGTTCGCGGTGCAGTTCAGACTGAGATGTCCGCAGCCCCGTCACGTCGAGCATCAGCCCGCGAATCTGCAAAACCCGGCCCATCCCGTCGTACAGGCCGAACGCATTAATAAGGACGTGAATTGCGGACCCATCTTTGCGTTTCAGTGTGGCTTCGAAATTTCGAAGGTGCCCGTTTTCTTCCATCAGCCGGGTATGCCTTTCGCGCTGTTCGGGCGACAGATAAAGTTGCGTCGGGATGTCGATCTGCAGGAGTTCTTCGCGGGTCTCATAGCCGAGCATGCGAACCATGGCATCGTTTACTTCCACGAACCGGCCGCCCGGCGTGCTGAAGAATAATCCTTCTTGAATGTTGTCGAACAATTCCCGGTAGCGGCGCTCGGCCTCGCTGCGGTCGGAAATATCCTTCAATACGTGGATCGTCTGCATGGCCTCGCCGTTGGCCTCGTGGATGCGAGACGTGGAAACGAGGTAGGTGCGGTCAAATACGGTGTGAGCAAATTCTGTCGGTTCTTCCCCAACCGATCGGCAGAATGGGCATGAGTACGAGGCGGAATCCGTCGTGAGTTCCATCAGCGCGCGCATGTTGATGCCGATCAGTTCAGCAGGAGCTACACCCACCATGGCTGCCAGGGAGCGATTGACTCGCAGCACCTTATCGTTCTGATCGTGAACTACGATGAAGTCTGAGATCGCGTCAAATATCTCGGTCCAGTGGCGATTCGAGTGCTCGATCTTGGTGAAGAGGCGGGCGTTTTCCAAAGCCATGGTGGCATGGCCGGCCATGGTTTCGAGGAAGGCGCGGTCTTCTTCCGAGATCGTAGTGGAGTGCCTTGCGAGACAGAGAACTCCTGCTGTTTCGCCGCTTGCTCGCGCGAGGCGTACCACTGTACAAGCTTTCCAGCCCAGCGCCGCGGCGGATTCTGCACCCAGCAACTCTTCTCCGGGAGCGGAAATCACGTTTTCGGAATGACGCGAAACAAGATCACTCAGAGCTGCTGAGATCTTTCGCTGTAATTCGGGAGTGAGAGCGCCATCCGGGGACGCCGGTGCGTCGCTGCCAGCAGACTTCTCTTCTTTGGGTTTTTCGGATACGCCCGGTTGCGGGGGGACAGCATTCTGCTGATGCACCGCAACTAGTTGCCATTGTGCTTCTTGAACAATTGCAAGCAGACCCGCATTCGATCCCGTCGCGTCGGCCGTGCGGCTGACAAAACGCCGGGCGAATTCCGGGAGTCGCAGAGAGCCGTCGATCTCGTGGGCCAGTTCGATCAACGCTTCTGCACGGCGCCGGTTCTGTTCCGAGATGTGCAGGTTGCGCGCGACTTCCAGCATTACGGCAGCCTGGTTCGACAAGGCCTTTGCGCGTCGAATATCTTCCTGGGTGATCCCGGTGCCGTCGAGCCGGTCGAGTAGGCCAAACATCCCGAGGATCTGTCCGCCGCTGCCCAACAGAGGCACGCCGAGAAACTGGTGCACCTTGTATTTGCTTACGACCTCAAGATTAGCGCCGGGGGTACGGCTAGCCTCGTCTGTCCAGAAAACCTCCCGCGCACGAAAGGCCTTAGTCGCGACGCCCTCCGGAAAGGGATTGTCGACCCGTTTGGGTTCGCCGCGCTCCACGCCAAAGCGCACATGGAAATGATCCTTCTCGTACAGCGCGATGAAGCAGCGTCCATAGCCGAGAAAACCGGCTGCGCGGATCACGAACGTTTGCAGGAAATGATCGAGATCATTGGTGGAATTCAGTTCCGACGAGATCTCAAGGAGTTGATGAAGTTCCTGAGCCTGCGCATGTGCCGTAGCGTGGAGTTCTGCATGCGCCACAGCGACTGCCCCAAAGCCTGCGATGGCGGCAACCAGGGCCCTCTCTTCGCTGGTGAAGACTCCATCCTGGCGTGGGTAGATCAAAATCGCGCCTTGCGTTCGCAAAGTGCGGAATGGAGCAGCGATCAGCATGCCCGGTGAGACAAGACTCCCAAGGGAATGCACGTCGGCTCCGATCGAAAGGCTGAGGGGCTCTCCAGCAGCGATTGCCCGCTGCGCAAGATCTGCAGCAAAGCGTAGCGTCTGACGGTCATGTCGGGCGCGCGCGGAGGTTGCCAGTTGAGGTGATTCAGCGGAGACCGCCTTTAATTCGAACGGCCCTTCACGCCGCACGAGTACACAGACCAGCTTGGTGCGCAGCAACAGGCGTACGCGGTCGGCGACGGCCTCGATGACGGCCCCGACATCGGGGGTTCCATGAAGGACGTTAGCGACGTCTGCCAGAATCTCCGCCCGACGGTGTTCCTCTCGGGACACCTCAATGAGCCTCGTCGCCTCCAAGACACTCCCAAGCTGACCCGCCAGTATCGTCGCCTTGGCCGCAAGGTCCTGATCGAAGAAATCGTCGATCGAATCGTGCAGGAGAGTGATGGCCCCAATGGCTTCATTGGAAACGACGAGCGGAGCAGCCATCACCGAGCGTGCACCGAAGTCTTTGGCCAGAGGAAATTGAGCGGGATCTACATGATTGGCGAAAATGGTCCGCCGTTGGCGGACAGCTTCTGCCGTGACGGTACTTTGATCCGGAGGCAGGTGTAGTCCAACGAATGTATCAGCCATTTTGCCGCTTGCTTGCTCGCCAACCAGTTCGTCGCCGGCGTGGCATTTCCAGTAGTAGACCCCTGAGACTTGAAACAATTGACGAGCCTCACGGCAGAAGAACTCGATGAGAGAGCGGGAACTGGTGCGGGCTCCAGCTTTTGCGGCAATTTCCAGAAGCAACCGCTGAAAGCTCTGGTCGAACCCGCTGGCCGACATACTGTTTTCCGGGGGGCCGATCGGAGCTCTAACATCCGCACTGCCAGCGGAAGTGTAAGGTCCTGGATTCACAAGTGCTTGAATCTATTTGGGAAACTATATTCCATCTCATTTTGAGTCAAGGGAAATGCCGGGGAGGGGTGCCTTTGTGTGAAATCCCGAGACTCGGGATGAGATTTTCGTCTCACCCTGAGAAACACTACTCCGATTTTTCCGATTGAGACAGAGTGAAGTCGACAAGTGTCCTTCGTGACCGCTTTGAGACAGAGGTAAGTCACATGTCTTCATTGTCTTATCCGCCATTACTTTGGTTTTTTCCGGAACGTTCCCTTGGCCCAGCCATTGCACAGTTGGGCTTGCCAGTTTCAAACAGACGGAGGAGGAGCTGTGTCTCGAAAACTTCTGGCGGTTCTCTTGGCCGCGATTGCGATCAGCACGACTGTGGTGACCTACAAGTCGGTGGCGCAGACTTCGCAAAACGACGAGATCCTTCGTCGTGCGAAAACCAAGGTGCAGCCCGCATATCCGGAACTTGCAAAGAAAATGCAGATTTCCGGCACTGTAAAGATTGAAGTGATGGTTGCGTCCAACGGCACGGTGAAAGAAGCGCGCATCGTTGGAGGACATCCCGTGCTGGCCACTGCGGCACTTGACG
>Ga0070712_100002812_pt1 | contig 10764 bp, 10 predicted proteins | sample LARL81metaG_FD_71396 | JGI IMG/M metagenome (GOLD analysis project Ga0070712, IMG submission 71396) | Corn, switchgrass and miscanthus rhizosphere microbial communities from Kellogg Biological Station, Michigan, USA - LAR L8-1 metaG | ecosystem: Host-associated > Plants > Roots > Rhizosphere ...
GGGCCCTGCGCGGTCGGAGATCCCAGGCACGCACGACGAGCTCCATGCGCGAGAACCGGGAGATCTCGTGGTCGCCCGCGAGGTGTTGGTGATGCCCCGTCCTGGAGGGTTCGCGGGGTGGCAGACCAGCGCCGGGCGGGCCGCGGGGGGAATGCTTAGGCGGTAATCCCTCGATGCACGATCGCGAGAAGTCAGACAGGCTCGTAGTACCTACGAAACCGCCGAACAAGCCCGGGGAACCGGGGGCGGAGGCGGGGGAGGGAAGGGGCCTGCCCGAGGGGAACACGGCCGGTGAAACACGTTCCGGACTCAGGGCCGGGCAGCGCGTGTCAAGTGATCTGGATCGTGTGCGCCGGGTGGCGCGAAAGGATGGTGACGTGCGGTTCACCGCGCTCCTTCATCACGTGACGGTCGATCGGTTGCGGGAGTCGTATCGGGCGATCAGCCCGAACGCCGCCGCTGGGGTCGACGGGATCACGTGGCGGGACTACGGCGTGGATCTCGAAGCGAACCTTCGCGATCTACACGCCGGGGTCCAGGGAGGGGCGTATCGGGCGAGCCCGACTCGCAGGGTGTTCATACCGAAGCCCGACGGGCGGCTGCGGCCGCTCGGGGTCGCAGCGTTGGAGGACAAGATCGTCCAGCGGGCGGTGGTCGAGGTGCTGAACGCGATCTACGAGGAGGACTTTCTCGGTTTCTCGTATGGGTTCCGGCCGGGGAGGCGTGCGCATGATGCGCTGGACGCGCTCTCGGTCGCGCTCGAACGCAAGAGGGTGAACTGGGTGCTCGACGCGGACATCCGCGACTTCTTCACCGAGCTCGATCAGGGCTGGTTGGAGCGGTTTCTCGAGCATCGGATCGCGGACAAGAGGATCCTGCGGCTGATCCAGAAATGGCTCAGGGCAGGGGTCATCGAGGACGGGGAGTGGTCAGAGACGGAGGCCGGGACGGCGCAGGGAGCATCGGTATCGCCGCTGCTCTCAAACGTCTTTCTGTACTACGTGTTCGACCTATGGGCCGACCAGTGGAGACGCCGCCGCGCGCGGGGATGTTGTTCTCGTGCGGTTCGCTGACGACTTTCTGGCGGGCTTTCAGCATCGCGAGGACGCCGAGCGGTTCCTCGCCGATCTTCGCGAGCGGTTCGCGGGATTCGGTCTGGAACTGCATCCGGACAAGACGCGGCTGATCGAGTTCGGACGGTACGCCGCCGAACGACGCAAGGCGCGTGGCGACCGGAAGCCTGAGACGTTCGAGTTCCTGGGCTTTACGCATATCTGCGCGAAGGACAGGCACGGACGGTTCAAGCTCAAGCGGGTCACGAGCAAGAAGAAGATGCGCTCCAAGCTCAAAGCGGTCAAGACCGAGATGAGACGACGGGTGCACCTCCCGATCCCCGAACAAGGACGCTGGCTCGCCAGGGTCTTGCAAGGGCACTACAACTACTACGCGGTGCCCGACAACAGCGAGGCGATGCGTGCCTTCCGACGACGGGTCATCCACCACTGGCGAGCGGCGCTCAAACGCCGCAGCCAGAAAGGCTGGATCACCTGGGAGCGGATTGACTGTCTCGCTGCCCGATGGCTACCCCAGCCCCGCATCCTGCACCCCTGGCCCGACAAGCGCTTCGACGCCAAGACCCGAGGGAGGAGCCCAGTGCGTTGACGCGCACGCTGGGATCTGTGCGGGGGGCCGCCGGTAACGGCGGTCCCTACCGCGATCATGGGACCAGCTCGACTCCTGGCTGGAGATCCGCCGTCGGCGGATCGGCCGGGTATTGCTCGCCCTTGTTTCGGGGTCGACGGCCTCGGTGGTAGCCGGGCATCGTCGCGGGTGAGCGGCGGTGGCCGGCGACGTCTAGCAGCACGGATTCCATGAATCCTCCCCTTTGGTGGGACGGTTGACGATGCGCTGCTATTCGACCCGAGCCGCCGCCACCGCAAGGCGGGACTGCCCCGCTACGCGACCGGCGCTCTTGCTGTCCGCGCGTTCCGAGACGGACTTCGCCGTCGGCGACATGCTCGTCGGCTGACCAATGCAGGGCTGCGGCCAAGCCGGCCGTGTTCAGCGGTTTCGTGACTGCTCGACGCTTAAGGGGTAACGGCGCGGGCGTGACTGGTTGGCGTGCAATGCAGCTAACTGCTCACATCCGACCCGCGACGGATCGCAAACAGCGGTGCGCCGCACTCGGGACAGTAGCCCTGCCAACCGGCGCGACCGTTGGGCAGAGTTACCTCGCGTGCGTCGGCAATCGTGACCTTTGCTCCGCAGACGCATCGACCCTGCGGTCCAGGATCGGGCGTGGCTGGCGTCGAGTCGGCCATGTCGAGCAGCATATTCGTCGTGGGCTGAAGGACCATCTACGTTGCCTGCGATCGGGGCGGCTCATCCCCTTGAGCGTTCCTGCGCGGACGCGGCGAGAACACCACTCGCGTGGCGATCAAGCCGTGCCTCGGCCGCGGCGGTCACGTCGCGCGCTGGCCCGGCGCCCAGAGCTCGTAGTAGAGCGTCTCCTCGCAGTCCGGCTCAGGTGATCGCAGGTGAAATCCAGCAGCCTCGAGCGTGCGCCGGGACGGGTGGTTCTCTGGCTCGACGCCGGCCTCGAACAGCTCGACCGTGTTGAGGCCCGGGTGGTCGATCACGTCACGATCATCTGGGTCGCGAGCCCTTCAGACGGGCGGGGTGGATCGTGAACGCGATCGCGCCGGTGATCGCCTCGATCGTCTCGAGGATGATCCCGTCCTGCCCCTCGCCGCCGTAGACGGCGCAGCGATCGAACGTGCCGCAATCGACATAGCCGACCGGCACGCCGTCGGCGATCGCGAGAAAATGATCCGCGGCGGTCTGCTGCGCGCCACGGAAAATCCGTCCCGACCGCCTGTTCAGCATTGGCGAGCATCGCCGGCGGCCAATCCGGGCCGCCGAGAAACTGGCTCGTATCCGGGTCCTGGAACCAGCCGACAATCCCCGCAGGTCCTGCGGTGTTAATCGGCGCAACACGACGCTGTCGATCATCGTGGGTGTCATCACTCGCTCCTGCCTGGTCGGGCGGGTGTCTGATCAAGCAGGTCGTCGCGTGCTTCTTGCTCGGTCGCGTATCCGCACATGCGCACGATCAGGCCGTCGCTGACCTCTGCAACGACGAATCGCTCCGCCGGCGGCAGCTCCTCCTCATCCTCGGGCGGGTCGTTGTCATCGGCGATGCGGTGGACGTGCGCGAGGACGCTGTTACCGTCCTCGACGAACGCGCTGACCGATACTTGGCCGCCGGCGAGCAGCCCGCTTTGCATCCGTTCGATCGCTTGCTCGCGTGTGGTGCATCTCGGGACGCTTCCGTCCGCTTCGGCGATTCCGCGCCAGTCGATGTCGGGTGCGACGAGCTCGGCGAGATCATCGAACCGCCTCTCCGAGACCGCGGTGAACGCGGCAGCGACCGTCCGCATCGCCGCGCCGGGGACCACCGGCCCGCCCGCGCGAGCCGGGTCGCCGGCGCCCGGAAGGGCGTCAGCCGGATCCTCCGGTGTGCGGTTGTTGGGTTGCTCGAGCGGAGCCAGCAGCGCGTAGGCCTCGGGCTGCTCGTGGTGCTCTGCCCAGCCGGCCGGTGTGGCGTCGTACCCCGCGTCGCGGAGATTCGGGTCCGCGCCGTGCTCGAGCAGCAGACGGATCACCGGCAGGTTGCCGCGCATCGCGGCCTCGTGCAGCGGCGCGGTCCTCGAGCGGGCATTCACGTTGAACCCCAGCTCGATCAGCAGCGCGACCGCGTCATAGCTGTCCTGCTCGGCGGCCCGGACCAGCTGGTCGGGGGACCGCTCGATCGCCCGCTCGCGCAGGCCGGCGTCGCTCGCGAGCAGCCGCTGCATGGCCTCACGGTCGCCGGACATCGCGGTTGCGATCAGCTCGTCGACCTGATCGTGCTCCCACACCGCGCCCGCGTCCACCAGGATCGCCACGATGTCCATATGCCCGTTCAGCGCCGCCTCCTGGACCGGTGAGCGTCCCCGGTAGATCGGGTGCTCGATCCTCTCGCCCCGGGGATCGACGCCGCGGGCGAGCAGCCGGCGGACCCGGTCGGTGAGCCCGTGCTTCGCTGCGGCGATCAGCAGATCCTCGAGCATCTTCTGCGGTGAGTCCTGCCGCTCGCCAAAGCGCCGGCGCCACGGCCCGCCGTCGCCGCTGCCGAGCCCGAACTCGAACAGCAGCTCGAGCCACTCCTCGCCCGCGCTCTCGCCCCAGCCCTGGTTGTAGAGCGCCTGCCCATCGTTCGCGTCAGCGCCCGCCTCAAGCAGCAACCGCGCTAGCGCCAGCTCCTGCGGGTGCTTCGGGATCGTGCCGCCGCCACCCAGGGCGCCGGTCAACGCCGTGAACGGGGGGATCAGCCCCTCCCATAGATACCCGGCGTTCGGATCGGCGCCGTGCTCCAGCAGCAGCCGCGCGACCGCCAACGGCGAGCGCCCGGCGCTCAGCGGCAGGCGTGCATAGGTGAGGTAGAGCAGCGGCTCCCACCGATACGGACCACCGACCCGCGACGCCGCAGCCGGATCATCGGCCAGCAGGTCGCGGGCCGCGTCGAGCTCTCCGGTCGCCGCGATCGTGTAGACGTTCGCGGTCGCCAACCAGTCGTGCTCGAGCAGCAACGCCTCGGCGCGGGCGAGCCGGTCAGGATCGTCATCGCCGTAGTTCAGAGTGACGAGTCGTAGGAACTCATCGACGATCTCGGCCTCGTCGGCGAGTGGCCCACCGACCGGCTCGTGATGAGGCGAGCGGGCATAGTCGGCGACCAGCTCCATGTGCGCCTTCAGCTTCGGCCAGCTCGGAAACCCGAACTGGCGGGCGACGACCAGCTGCGCGTCGGCGCGGGTGAAGGCGTTCAGCTCCGGCGAGCCGGGCTGTGCAGATCCGAGGCGAGGGTGGAACTCGTTGACGACAGCCGCCGATCCGGGGTCACCGGCGCGGACCGCGCGTTGGAAGCCCTTCGCGCCGTTGCGAAGCTGCTCGAGGTTGGCATTGCCAGGAAGACCGCGGGGTGGCACAAAGGCCTCCTTTCACCAAGGCCCGGAGCCCGCAATCACAGGCCGGAAAGGAGACACCGACCACAACCACAGCACCAAGTCTCAAGGTGGGCTTCGCCCTTTCCGCGGACCGGGAACGCCCTTGCGCGCCCACTGATCTTAACCCGGCGCGCAACCCCAGATCGACCAAGCTAGACGCCGCGTTCGCGCTGCCGAGCGCATCCGCGCCGATACGCAGCCTCGGCGCCATCAGCATCCGTAACTGACCCACCATCCGCAAAACCGGATGGCATCGCCGCGAAACCCGCGCCACCACGAACGCAGGACGCGACGCCCAGCGAAGCAAGAAACCCGAGATTCGCCACGAGCACAACGCCTCGCAGCAGCGTCCGGCGCCGGTCCGACGGAAGGCGCCGGCTCCCCTGCTGGCCGCGCATTTGGAGATGCCGTGGTGAGGTAGATGCGCGTCGCGCGACCAAAGCAGTTCCGATGAGGCGCGCCGGGGGGCGGGAACCGACGCCATGCGGGCCGCCTCGACGGTTATCCCCGTCCGCGCGAACGGGGCTGCCAGGGATGGCGGCGAACGGTCGTTCGCGCCCAAAGAGGTTGACGACGGAGGGACGAAACACTCGCGTTGGCGAGCCGCTCGACAGCTCGCCTCGTCAACCGGCCGGGAGCTCTCGCACGCTCGGGCGCGGCTGTCGCGGTCAGGGGATCAAGACGAGCTTTCCGCGGACGTGGCCGTCTTGGCTGATGCGATAGGCCTCGGCGGCGCGGTCGAACGGGAACGTCTGAACCTTGATTACCAGCTTGTTCTCTGCCAGCAGCTCGGCGACCTCCGCCAACGCCTCCATGGGCCGACTGTCCGCGCCGCCGGTCACCCGGGCCCCGGCTTCACAAGCTGCGAAGTTGGCGATGCTGACGACGTGGGACGGCGCGGATACAAAGCTGACGAGTTCCTCAACGGGGGTCTTGCCCGCGACGTCGAACACGGCGTCGACCCGCCCGCCGGCAGCGGCTCGGGCGCGGCCGCCGACACCCTCGCCGTAAAGGACCGGGATCGCCCCGATCTCCCGGAGATAACCATGGTTTGAGTCGCTCGAAGACGCGATCACCCTCGCCCCTCGAGCGACTGCCATCTGGACGGCGACCGCTCCTACCCCTCCCGCGCCACCGTCGATGAAGATCGTCTCGCCAGACTTGACATCGAGCAGGCGAAGACCGCGTTCACTCGTCTCACCCGCGACGCCGGCCGCGGCCGCTACCGCCCAATCGATCGACGACGGCTTCACCGCCCACGCGTTCAGCACGGCTTCCTCCGCCTGAGTGTTCTGGCCGCGCCCGAACACCTCATCACCCACCGATACCGCCGACACTCCCTCGCCGACCTCGTCCACCACGCCAGCAGCGTCAGATCCCAGGTAACCGGTACCGGCCAACGGCTGGCCACCGGACATAGCCCCACTGAGGATCTTCCAGTCGATCGGGTTCACACTCGCGGCCCGCACAGTGATCCTGATCTCCCCCGGTCCCGCGTGCGGCCAAGGAGCATCTCCCCAGGTGAGCACCTCAGGACTCCCGTATTCGGAAAATTGCAGCGCTCGCATCCGACGGTCCTTTCGACGTGAGCGGGGCTCAGCCCGCCCGTTCTGCGGCTCAACCAACCTTCGACCTCGGCGTGGTGGCGGAGCCAACTCGTGCTCGCGTCGACTGTCGTATCTACGTCGACGCGTACCGGTGGCCACGACGATGTGCTCCGCCGTGCGTCGGACCCCGTCCACTTCGACCACGCCGGTGCCCACCAGCCGACCGTTTCCCGCAAAAGGTCAATCCCGCTAAGCGTCTGGTGCGAGCACCGACAGTCCGGTCCCGGCTTGCTCCCAGACGCGGTACTCGGGACCCGCGTGCCCGGCCGCACACCTCTGAGCTCGGCGCGGCGAGCGAGCGCACATGCACGCGTTGGAAGACGGTCATCGAGGCCACCGCACTAGCCCGGTCGTGGGTTGAGCAAACCGTCCCCCGTGACGGGGACGACCTCCGGCCGTCTCGAGGTTCCGGCCGCGCGCCGGCATCGTCTCGCTCAATGCTCCGGGACAGATCCGGCGCGGAGCATCAGTCGTCCTTGGCTCATGGAGGTCTCCTTTCACAGCGCCTCACGGCGTGTGGTTTGTGACACCACTAGCCGGCGGGTCTCGTCTGCGGGTCGCGGCTGTCGGATCGCGGGCCACTTCCCTGGCTTCGGTCTTGTGGTCCAGGGCGAGCTCGACGCGAAGTTCAGTTGAGGCGTCGGGTCCGGCCGCAAGGCCAAACGGTTCGCCAGCAGCGTCACCGACGCGAGCACCGAAACCTCGACACATGGTCGTCATCGGATCGCGGTCTGGTTGCGAGGGTGCCGCGGGCGCTGCGGGCGGGCGAACAAGGATGGGGGCGGCGGCAAGGATCCCGAGGGCGACGGCCAAGGCGAAGATCAGCAGTGTCACTCGAGGGCTCAGGTGCCGCAGCGCTAGACCGACGCCGATCACCGGTAACGACACACCGGCGTAGCCGGCGGTGAAGAACGTTGCAAGAGCGCCCGCCCGATCGTCTGGACCGGACGTAGAGATCACGACCGTCAGGCTGCCGCGAAAGATTGCGCCGCCGGCGGCACCGATGACGACACCTGCGATCAGGAACAGCGTGAGGCTCGGGGGCGATGTCCACGCCGAGGCGACCAGGACCCCCAGCCCAGCGATGATCGGAGCGATCCCCGCGGCGACCAGGCGGTGTGCCGGCCAGTTCGTTGTCATGGTCTGCACCAACACACCGCTGCCGAACGTAAGGAAGATCGTCAACCCTGCCAACGCTGGTGAGGAGTGGTGCAGGGGCCCCGCCAGAAACGCTCCTGCCAATCCGGCGAACAAGCCAAAAATCGCGAAGGCGGTGAAAGCTCCGGTCGTGGCCGCGATGAACTGTCGACGTGCGTTGGCCGGCGCCGTGAGTCGCTGAGGGTGATACCTCGGCCTCGGATGAACGGCTGCATGCCCTTCCGGAGCCAGGAACACGAGGAACGTGGCCCAAACCAGGAGAGCGAGAAAGACGATGAACGGGAGCGTGAGCGGACGCGCCGCGTAGGGGCAAGCAGTCCGGCGATCAGCGGGCCGACACCCAGGCCACCGATGTTCGCGATCGTGGCCACGATCCCGGCCCGTCGCGTGGCGACACCTCCTGGGCCCGCGTCGAGATCGGTGACGAACGCGGTGGCGGTGGCGACGGCGGCACCAAGCGCGAGGCCCGTGAGCACCCGTGCCACGAGCAGTCCGGCAAGTGATCTCCAGACCAGAAAGACCACCGCCGCGACGACAGCGACGACGAGGGCCGGCAGCAGCACCGCGCGTCGGTCGTACCAATCCGACACGTGCCCCGCGAGCAAAAGACTGACCACGATCCCCACCGCGTACACGGCGTAGACGAACGTGATCGTGAGCGACGACAGATGGTCCTGGTGCTCGTAGAGTCCGTACAGGCTGCTCGGCGCGGTCGAGAACGCCGTCACGGCCAGGAATGAGAAGGCGACCGCCCAGAAGCCGGTTCGCCGCGACAAACGCGGCAGCGCACGAACCGACGCACGCAACGGTGACGCTTTGATCGCGCCCCTAGGTTCCATCGTTCCTCCTCGTCATTCAGCGTCTGCGCCAGCTTGCCTCACTGGCGCCGGGCTCGCGCCCGTGTGTGCCTAGTCAGTTCGTTGGTCAGATGGCATTCCGCGCTCGCGAGCCAACTATGGCGCCGTCCCGGCCGGGAAGGCGCCACGCAGCATTCGGGATGATCTTTTGAAGTCGGCCTTTGCTAGTTCAGGACGCCGGAGTGAAATCCCCACAACTGTCTGTCCCGCAGCGTTTTCTCGTCGGTCAGGAACTGCAGGTGGCGGAGGCAGATCTGAAGTGTCTGATGAGCGCTGGCAACCTCGTCTTGCGGTACGTCCATCGCAAACGGCCGGCTGAAGTCCGTCGTGGAGGCGTTGACGATGGGGAAGTACCCGGCAGCGGCGGTAGTAGGCGAGTCGCGGGTGTCAACGATGAAAACCGTCACGCCCGGCACGTTGCACGGCCGCAACGTGAGCGCTTCGTTCTGGTACGCGACGCTCGGAAGGCCGACACAGAGGCCGGTGCCGATCCCGAAGGGCGCGTATTCCTGCTGCACCGCTAGCAGGCCGCCGTAGTGATGGCTAACTGCGGCGGACACCATGCCGGCCGCGTAGAAGGCAGAGACCAGCTCGCGGTGGGGGATGATGTCTTCGGACGGGTCGGAGCCGCTGGCCTGTTTCAGGATCACCGGCTGGCCGATCTTTGCCACCCCGTCAAGCACGTCCTCAACGACGTGGGGTTGTGCGTACGTGCCGAGTTCACGGCTGAACACGGATCCGCATTGGGAGCCGCACACCGAGGTGGCCGCGCTTGCGGAGAGCGCCTCAACCGCGCTCACGACACTGACCACGGTCAGCGTCGCCACGGCTCCCAGCATCTTGCTCGTGATCGACATAAGCATTTCCTCTCTTGACTCCCAGCCGCACCCTTGGCATGGCCGGTGTGTGTTCACAGGATTTGGCTCGGGCTCACACGTCATCCCCGCCGCGAGCGACAGGTCTTACGCGTCGTGTGCGGTCTCACGATGGGGCCTCGAGCCATGCGTCGCGCCCGGGACTCCCTGGTCGCGACCTTGGGCCTGGTTGTCTGCTGGGCTGATTGCGCGGCGGTCCGATGCCGTTGGGTGCCGTGCGCCCAGCAAGGAGCACGCAGCAGCGACCGCGCGCGCATCACGACCCTTGGCCGTCCGGGTGCGGATCGAGGTCGTGAACGTGTCAGGCCCTTGCGGCCACCGGGGCCCCTGGCACGCATCTCGGTGCTGCACTCTTCGCCCCGGTGATGGGCAACAAGTAAGCCCCAACCTTGCCAAGTGCGCTGTCACACACCAGCCCTGCTGAACTACGACAAGTGGTGGCGAGCTTCGACGCTTGGTGCAATGATTCGCAGCTGACTCTGCTCGAGCGGAGCTCCGCTTGGGATTCTGGAGGCTCGGCTCCCGCCGCTCTTGAGTCGCCAGTGCTGAGCTTGGGCGAGCCGGGCGCAGGCTATGAGGTGATAGTCCCAGGCGGCGAATCGGAGTCGATGACGGCGGTCGGCCAGGACAAGAGCGCGACGTTCGGCTGGATCCTTGCGGTGCTCGTAGGCGCTGCGATCACCGAGTACTTCGAACTGAACATGGTGATCGTGGCGCTGCCCACGTTCTACAGGCACTTCGGCACTCCGGCCGAGGTCGGCTGGGTGCTCACGGCCTTCGCTCTCGTCGGCACGGCGTCGGCGGCCGTCGGCGGACGGATCGGTGACGTCATCGGCTATCGGCCGGTCCTGATCTTTGCCTTGGTGACAGCAGCGGTGGGATCACTTGTCAGTGCCACGTCGAATGAGCTGTGGCAGTTGATCCTGGGACGTGCGATCCAGGGCACGTCGGGTGTCGTATTGCCCGTCGCGATCGGCGCGTTGCGCGCGGCGGTGGCAGATCCGCGCAAGCAGCAGGTCGGCACCGCGGTGATCGCTGGAATATCCGGCGCTGCGGGCGCCGTGGCCATATGGACGGCCGGCCATGTGATTGGGCCGTGGGGATGGCGGTCGCTCTTCTGGATCAGCGGTGGCTTATCGCTCGTGATGGCCGCGCTGGCGCTTACGCTCCCCCGTACGCGTGTCCGCAACGGGAGCCTTCGCGACATCGACTATCTTGGCGG
>Ga0070712_100002813_pt1 | contig 10764 bp, 10 predicted proteins | sample LARL81metaG_FD_71396 | JGI IMG/M metagenome (GOLD analysis project Ga0070712, IMG submission 71396) | Corn, switchgrass and miscanthus rhizosphere microbial communities from Kellogg Biological Station, Michigan, USA - LAR L8-1 metaG | ecosystem: Host-associated > Plants > Roots > Rhizosphere ...
CAGTCGCTTTGAGGAAGATGCATAGCAGCAAACTCTCATTGGCCATGGCTTTCGGAGGAACTTAAAGCGCCCCTCCGTCCTTTCGCAGAATAATCCCTTTACTGAATAGGCTCCGAGACGGACAGGTTGAACCATTCGTGATACCGTGGCCGTCTTGGCGTGGCACGAGCGTGCAACTTTGCCGTTGGGGCGCCAAGCCTGTCGGCCCAAGTGCTTCTTCTAATAGGAGAAGGAAAATTGGATGTGCTGTACGACTCGGCGCTGACTGCCTCATCGTTTCCAGGCGCTCCCGCCCTCCTATCACCAACCATTGAATTCTGGTCGCAAAGCATTCCGAGAAATCGCGTCACCAAGTCATATGATATGCACCTTTAGGCCGGCCGGTTATTTTAACGCGAACCGTTATTTCTGGCTTCGGGACGATACGAATAGTCGACACACAGGAGAGGCTTCAATGCGCGCCCTTTCGGCAATCGGCGTCTTAGCGATCGCAATCGGTATTGCCGCCGCCGTCTTCTTCTTCGGTGGCTATTACAGTGTAGCTGGCACCACCGAAGATCCTGCAGCCGTGACATGGGCGCTGACCCGGGTGCGGACCGCTTCGATCGATCGCCACGCAACCGATACCCCGCCGGCCTCGTTCGGCGAGGTCGCCACAGTGCAGACCGGCGCCAAGGCCTATGCGTCACTCGGCTGCGAGAACTGCCACGGTGCGCCCGGCGTCAAATGGCAGAAATTTTCTGAGGGACTTCACCCCGACCCGCCGGACCTGAAAGATGTCGCCGGCGAACTGTCTCCAGCCCAGTTATTCTGGGTGATCAAACACGGCATCAACATGACGGGCATGCCGAGTTTCGAGCAGGCCGGTGCAACGGACGATCAGATCTGGGCGGTCGCCGCCTTCGTCAAGAAGCTGCCGAATGTGTCCGAGGCGGATTATAAGGCCTGGACGGCTACGTCCGAGCCGGCAAGTCCGGCGAACGCAAAATAATAGGCCAATCTAGCCGGCTTCTCATTGCTCGATCGAAGCGCCGCCGGATATCCAACCTGACATCGTGATGACGACGCCTGCGATCGCTGCCAACACGGCCCAGTAGCCATAGCGAAAGTCGGAGGAGACGCCTACGATGAAGAAGCTCATCACGTAGATCGCTGCCGATCCGCACAGCCCGAGCAAGAAAGCGCCGTCCGGCGTACCGCCTCTCCGCCAATGCAGGCAGCACAACGCGACGCAGGCCAACAGCCACGGCCCAACGCGCAGCAGAGGCGTCGGCTTGAGCGCATCGTGCACAGATACCAGAGCAGCGAAGGCTGTGCGATCGGGAAACAGCTGCCGCTCCGGATGGTCGACATCGACAAGCCACATCGTCAGATTATCGGCAACGAGAAAATTCCACATGAACGTCGCGCGATGCTGCAGATAGGCGAGCGGGTGATGCAGGATGGCGAGCAGCCATGCCCTCGGTATCACCGCCGTGCCGAACAGGCCTTTTTCACGCTCGACCTTTCGCATCACGAAATCGCAAGGCTCAAGCCGCCAGTAGATATCCCATTGGGTCGGCTGATAACAGCTATTCAAGAGCTGCGCGTTCTCCGCATCGCTCCAGTCGACCGGATACTGGTTTTCCTTCGCGAACTGGCTGATGCCTCCGAGGTCGAATATCATTATCGACTGCAACGGATGCTGCCGTGTCGCGCCCAAGGCGTCATAATAGACGACTTGCACGAAAGCAAAGAGCCCGATCGCCGCCGGTATGAAAAGAAGTGCCGTCCGACGAAGCGAGAATTGGGCCGGCCATACCGCATACGCAACGAGAAGCGGAGCTGCGAGCAGCGCATTTGGACGCAGCAGGACTCCCATGGTGACCAGCGCAAGCGCAAGCAGTTGGACCGGCAGCTTGATCCGCGATGTCCGTTCGGCAACTGAAAAAACGGCGCTTGCGGCCAGCAGCCAGCATGTCGCAAACAAGATATCCCGCCAGATGATTCCGACAAAGGCGAATGCGGGTGGCATGAGCGCCAGAATTGGCAGGAGCAGCGCGCTGCGTTTGGCGCGGGCCGCGAGCGCAAGCGAGAGCAGACCGAAGCCCAGCCAATAAGTCGTCGCGATCAGAAGGAACATGCTGCCCGGACCGGGGGCGATCGGATCGATAACGCCCCACAGCCACGTCATGACCGGGGACTGCCAGTCGCCCAAAATGCCTTTGGCGATGTCCTCATAGACGAACTTCGCGTCGAACGTCATGATGCCGGGATAGAAGATCAGCAGCGTCAGAGCGTAGCCGGCCACAAGCAGCGCGACGATGAGGTTGCGGAGGAGATTCCGCGCTCGATCATCCCGCCCGGGCATAGATGTCCCCGGAATTGGCCGATTGCGGCAGTTCGATCAGCCAGCGGGCCATCGCGTCGGAACCCACCCAATCGCCTACAAACGTCTGGCTTTCCCCGAGCGCGGCGTTGAAGTGGGCATAGCCCAGGACCGAGCAGCGCTCGATGCACGCCAACGCAACATCACGCTGGATAGTCGTGAACTCGAACGATAACGCGCGTACCGCTTGCGAGAGGCCCTGCAACGCCTCCGCTTCATATCCTTCTACATCGAGCTTGATGAATGCCGGGCGGCCATGCTTTGCGATCAATGCATCGAGGGTTGTGACGGCAACCTCTGCGGAGCCCGTCCAATGTTGCGATTCCCAACCTGGAGCATCGCGCGCGGCGTCGATGAATGCAGGCGATGCCGATGAGACCGTGGGGTTATCAGCGTTGATCATCAGGCACACCGTGCCCGGCTCTCGCCCGACGGCCGCCTCCTCGATTGCGACGAGACGCTGGTAGCCGTACAGAAACCGCAGCACTCTTGCCATCGCACGCTGCGGCTCGACTGCGACGACCCGTGCGCCGAGCCGGCGGAAGGAGGCCACGCGGTCGCCGACATGCGCGCCAACATCGAAGACCAGATCGCCGGGCTGGATGAAGCCGCGATAGAGCCCGTCCATCGCCGACGTGCGCGCCGTATTTCCATAGTAGATACGAAGTGACCGGACAATGGCGCGCGCAGTCCTAATGGCGCCGAACACCGGCTACACCGAGCCCGACGCGACCGGCTGCGCCACCGGAGTGATCGCGGGCAGCGATAACGACAGCAGTTCTTCCGGCGTCGCGGTTTCCTCGGGAAGCCGTCCGACGCCGATCCGCACGGCAAGCCTGCCGAGCGCAGGCCATGCCGTCAGCATCGCGAACGGCACCGCGAGCGCCGGACCGCCGGCAAAACACAACACATAAGGTAGGGCCGATGTCTGCGTCGAAGCGACCAGTCCGATCGCGATCCATCCGATCAGCGTTTGAGGCCACAGTCGGGAGAGTGCCAATCTGAACGAGACTGCATGATCGTCGCGAACTTGGCCGATCCAGCCGATTTCGCGGTTGAACAGCAGGCCGACGAGAAAGATGGTATGGCTGATCCAGAGGATCGGACACAACACGATCGAATACACGGTTTCGATCGCAAAATTGACGATGATGCGTCCGGCGCCGCCGAAGGCGCGGCGGTCGTCCTGCCTGAGCAGAAGATCGATGACGGTCGCAATCTTGGGCGCGAACCACATGAGAAGCACCCATCCAAACAGCGGGATGCCGACATCGGCGCGAATAAAGCGAGCCGGACCGTCGAGTGAGACAAGCGCGACCGTGGCGAGCGCAAGCAGTCCGGTCCAGGCCGGAGAGCTGATAAACATCACGATGGCGAGCATCAGCTGATAGCGGCTGACAGGTTTGAGGTTTGCCAGCGAGAGAAACTGCCAATACTGCATGTTGCCCTGGCACCAGCGCAGATCGCGGCGCATAAACTCGAGCAAAGTCGGCGGGTTTTCCTCCCAGCCCAGATCCTCCCGCGCCAGGACGCGGACATGATAGCCGGCCGATCGCATCAGGGCCGCCTCGATCTGGTCATGGCTCAGGATGTGGCGTTCGCCCTTCCCTTCTTCCAGGACAGGAAGATCGCAATGCCTGGTGAACGGCTCGATACGCAGGACTGCGTTGTGGCCCCAGTAAGGCCCGCAATCGGATTGCCACCATGCGCTGCCGATAGTGTAGGAGCGCATGCCGAGCCGCATGCCAAACTGGAAGATGCGAGCAAACAGGCTCGTCGAAGGCATGCCCACGACTAGTCCCTGAAGGATGCCCAGCCGGGGATCCGCCTGCATGACACGCACCAGATGGATGATGGCATCCGCGGTCATGAAGCTGTCGGCATCGAGCGTAACGGCAAGCTCATGCCGGTTTCCCCATTGTTCGCAGAAGTCGCGGATATTGCCAGCCTTGTAGCCGGTGTTGACCGTGCGGCGCCGGTAGGTCATCGCAATACGGTCGCGCCAACGCTGGGCCAACTCGGAGAAGCAGGCTTCTTCCCTGACCGCGAGGTCGGCGTCATTGCTGTCGCTGAGAACATAGAGGTGAAACCGCTCGCCGTAGCCAGAAGCGTCGACCCCTTCGAGCATTGGTTCGAGGTTGCGGATGATCCGCGCGGGCAACTCGTTGCGGACGCAAAGCAGGATCGCCGTCGACGCCGTCACGGGCTCATCGCCGTGTATATGCGTGCTCACAGGCATGACCGCTGTGGCCGGATCGGCGGCAAAGCGCATCACGATGAAACCGATCACCGCGTTCCAGAATCCCGCGACCATCCATGGCAGAATCACGGCAAACAGCACGACTGCCACGACATTGAGAAGGCTGAGTCCGCCCGGCGCGGGCGCCAGGGCTGCAAGCCACAATGAGCCAGCCATTGTGACAACAAATAGCACCGCGAAGATCACCCGCCGGGCGGTCGCGCTGTTTTCATCCATGTGGGCTTGCATCGTTCGAGGCGGGGTAAACTTGAACACGAAAGGTCGCGACTTCTAATTTACTGGCAGGCGGTGCAGACTATCGCTTATAACACGTCAACCTGCCGACAATTCCAGTCCGAGATTGAAGAAAATGGCTATCAGCGAGAATGCCGATATCGCCTTGGCCCTTTGGTATTCCGGACCCGGTCAGGTCGATATCCGTCAGGAAGCCATCGTAGCGCCTAAAAGCGATGAAGTGCGTGTCCGGGCGCTCTACAGCGCGATCAGCCGCGGCACAGAAGCGCTCGTCTTCGGTGGGCGCGTTCCCGAAAGTGAATTCGACAGAATGCGCGCGCCCTTTATGGCGGGCCAGTTTCCGTATCCTGTAAAATACGGGTATGCCGCTGTCGGGCGGGTCGAGAGCGGCGCGGACGCGCTACGCGGCAAGACCGTCTTTTCGCTCCATCCACACCAGAGCGCTTTCAACATCCCCGCCAGCGCGGCCATCGAGGTGCCGGCATCCGTACCGCCACTGCGCGCCGTGCTCGCCGCCAATATGGAAACCGCCCTGAACGCCGTGTGGGACGCCGCGCCCGGGCCGTCCGACCGCATTGCCGTTGTCGGTGCTGGCGTCGTGGGCGCGCTGGTCGCGTATCTCTGCGGGCAACTTCCAGGCGCGGACATCACGCTCGTCGACATCAATCCGGCCCGGGTGGAATTAGCGACGGCGCTCGGGGTTGGTTTCGCAGGACCGGCGGCCGCGAAAGGCGACTGCGACCTTGTCATTCATGCCAGTGGTTCTCCTGACGGGCTGCGCACGGCAATCGAGCTTGCTGGCGAAGAAGCAACCGTGCTTGAAATGAGCTGGTATGGAAATACGCCCGTGACTGCGATGCTTGGAGGCCCCTTCCATAGCCGCCGGCTCCGCCTGATTTCGAGTCAGGTCGGAAAGATTGCCCCGTCGCACCGGCCGCGCTGGACTTACGGCCGGCGCCTCGCCGCGGCTGTCGCGCTGCTCAAGGACCAGCGGCTCGATGCGCTGCTTGCACCGCCGGTCAGCTTCCGAGATCTGGCCAAACGGCTGCCGGACATTCTCGATGCCCAAAGCGGAATCCTGTGCCAACCCATCGCCTACCCGTAAAGGAGCTACCTTGTTTACTGTCGAAGTTCGCGACCACATCATGATCGCTCATTCTTTCAGGGGCACCGTGTTCGGGCCCGCACAGAAGGTGCACGGCGCAACCTTCATTGTCGACGCGGCCTTCATCGCCGAGACACTCGACGAGAATGGCATCGTCATCGATATCGGCCGTGCGCACGAGGCACTCAAGGCGGTGCTCACTCCGCTCAACTATTGCAATCTCGACGAGCTGCCCGAATTCAAGGGCACCAACACCACCACCGAATTTCTCTGCAAGTACATCCATGACGGCCTCGCCAAACCCGCGCGCGCGGGCGAGCTCGGCCGCAACCCGCAGGAGCTGAATGCGATACGCGTGACCCTGTCGGAGTCCCACGTGGCGCGCGCGCAGTATGAGACGCCCTTGTGGTGAAGCGTGTGGCTTTCGCCGTGCCGGGACATCTCGATACCCCGACCGGCGGCTACGCCTACGACCGGCGCATCATCGCCGAACTCGAACGCTTGGGCTGGCACGTCGAGCTGGTCGATGTCGGCGAGGGATTTCCCTGGCCGAGTGAGGCGGCCCGAGTTGCCGCACGCGCGCAGCTCTTCAAGGTGCCGGCGGGCGAGCCTATCGTCATCGACGGCCTTGCGCTGGGGGTCCTTCCCGAAATTGCTTCAGAACTTGCGGGCCGCAATCCGTTGCTCGCGCTGGTGCATCATCCGCTGGCGCTGGAATGGGGATTGTCGACCAACCAGGCCGACACCCTACGCCGCAGCGAGCGGGCCGCCATTGCCTCCGTGCAAGCGGTGGTCGTGACAAGTCCTGCGACAGGACGGATCGTGGCGTCCGACTACGGCGTCACGGCCGACCGCATCACGGTGGCACGTCCCGGCAATGATCCCGTGCCGCCGGCACGCGGCAGCCGGAGCGGTGTGCCTCACCTGCTCTCGGTGGGCGCCGTCGTACCACGCAAGGGATTTGACGTGCTGGTCCGGGCGCTCGCGACACTCGCCGATCTGCCGTGGCGATTGACGATCGTCGGCGACCTCACGCGCGCGCCGCCGACCGCCGCAACACTTCAGGCCGATATTGCCCACTACGGGTTGACCGAGCGCATCACAACCCTCGGCGCCGTGTCGTCCGAGCGCCTTGCCTCGCTCTATGATACGGCCGATCTGTTCGTGCTCGCCTCTTATTTCGAAGGATATGGAATGGCCTATGCGGAGGCCCTGGCGCACGGCCTTCCGGTGATCGGCACAAATTCAGGCGCGATACCCGAGACGGTACCTAACGAGGCCGGCCTGCTGGTCGCTGCAGGCGATCCGGCCGCCTTGGCCGAGGCCCTGCATCGCGCGATCTCCGACGGGGCCATGCGATCACGCCTGTCGCAAGGTGCGCTCACCGCTGCGCGGCAACTGCCGACCTGGCCGCGATCCGCCGCGATCTTCGCCGGTGCGCTGGAGAGGCTGGCATGAGCAGATTCCCTGCCGAATGGCTGGCGCTGCGAGAACGTTATGACGTTGCCGCGCGAAATCCCGATGTCCTTGACGCGGTCACGCTCTCGCTCAACGCGCATCCTTCGGTGCACGTCCTCGACCTCGCCTGCGGTTCGGGCTCGACCGTGCGCACCCTGCATTCGCGCTTTCCGACGCGACAGCATTGGGACCTTGTAGACAACGACCTTGATCTGCTGACTCTTGCCCGCAACGCAATTCGTGAGGACGACATCACGCTCAATACCGTGCGGCTCGATCTCAACCGCGATCTGGAAACGGTACTTGATGACAGGATCGATCTGATCACGATCTCGGCGCTGTTGGATCTGGTCTCCCAGGCATGGCTCGAACGGTTTCTGGGCGAAGTCGGAGCCCGCACGCTGCCCGTCTATGCGGCGCTGACTTATAATGGTCGCATTGACCTGTTGCCCGCAGACCCGCTCGATGCGGCAACGATCGCCGCCGTGAATGCGCATCAGTGCACCGACAAGGGCTTCGGGCTCGCCCTCGGTCCGTCGGCAACCGATGCAGCGATCGCCGGCTTCAAGCGTCTCGGCTATTCGGTCGTGAGCGGCTCTTCCGACTGGGTCATCAGTCCGGATGACCGCGCGATGCAGGCTGAACTCCTCAATGGTTGGGCGAGCGCCGCGCGCGAAACGGGGACCTTGCGCGAGACCGACATCGACGATTGGCTCGCGCGGCGCGGAGCTATGGTCGCCGCGGGCCGCTCATCGATGCGCGTCGGTCATGTCGATGTCTTTGCGTTTCCGAGCTCGACGCGCTGATCGGTCAGATCGCAATCGAACAGCACATCGCCCCCGACCTTGTGAACGTGCACGGGCATGCGCGGTACCTCGTCCGCGCGCTCGCGCGACGGCAGCGCGATTCCGGGACCTCCCGCGCCCAACATGATCGGCGCGACCGTCACATGCAGCCGGTCCAGACATTGCGCTACAAGAAAGCGCGACATTGTATTGGCGCCGCCCTCGATGAGCATCCGACGCATCCCGGCACGCGCAAGAGCAGTAACAATCGCCGCCGGTGCTATATTCCCGTTAGGCGCGGGCAAGCTAATGATCTCCACGCCGGAAGGCGCTGCGCACTGCGTTCCCTCGGCGGTGATCAACAAGCGACGGACGCCGTTATCAGCGAACAGCTTGGCATTCGTTCCGAGGCGCCCGTTCGGATCGATGACGGCCCGCGCCGGCTGGGGTCCGGAGACCTGCCTAACAGTCAATTGCGGATCGTCAGCAATGGCCGTCCCGACCCCCACCACGACGACGTCGACCAGCGCACGCAGCCTATGAAGATGTTCAATGCCGGCTGGGCAATTTATATATTTCGAATGACCGGATGCCGTCGCGATCCGCCCGTCCAGCGATTGACCGAGTTGACCCACGATCACCAGATCATCGACGGTCCCCTTGCGCAAGGGACCGAACAGATCTGCCCAAACTTGCGGAAGGGACTGCTGTCCATTACGAAACGAACGGACGAAATCGTCCCAATGATCGCCTGGTGAAAATTCGCTGGTGGGGAAATTGCTGAGCTGCACAGCTGAAATCAAAGTTGAATCGGATCCGGTATCGACGGCTTTGTCGGCCAATCTGACACAAAATACATCTGATTTCGACCGGAATGATTTTGGACTAGCGGTGTTCATATAAGCGCGCCCAGTGAAAGAGAGGTTTGGTGAATGAGTGCCGCGCAACCGTCTTCAGGTTCTTCATTGTTCGGCACCCGTGACTCCATCAGTGTCACTCGCGTCCTGGGAGAGCTGCAGGCCAGAAGGCCGATCCAGATCAACGCGCACGGCGAAGTTCTGTTCATTTTACCGGTCGAGGGGCTCGATAATCGACGGCTGAGCGAGTTCGAGCAGCTGTGCAGGCCTGTGGCGCCGGATCTCATCATCACGCAGCAACGTGCGCTGACGCTTGGCCTGGACGCTGCAGCTCCGATGGCCGTTCGGCTCACCGGGGCGCTTGACGCCGGCAAGATCCTCAATCTGGTGGCCGAGAGAAAAAGCTATTCAGCTGTCGAGGCCAGTGCCGCAAGCCCCGCCGCAAGGGCGGCAATCCAGCTCGTCAAACTGTCTCACGGCTTGCCTGCGGTGCTTGCCGCAAATATGGTCGGCCAAGATCTCATCGACCAAGGCTCGAGCGACCGCGAAATCGGCTCGGTTAATTTGATTGCTAACGTCGACGCAGATGCGGTTGCTCGCTTTGCGATTGATGCAGTGAATTCGCTGGTCGTCGCCAGCGACGCCCTGGTTCCTCTCGCCTCGGGCATTACCGCACGTTTTGTCGTATTTCGCGACGCAACAGGGACTGATCAGGTCGCCATCATCGTCGGCAAGCCTGATTTTGCGAAGCCGGTTCCGGTTCGCCTTCATTCGGCGTGCCTGACGGGTGACGTGTTCGGCTCGAGGCGATGCGATTGCGGCGACCAGCTCGCGCTTGCGCTGACCCGCATGGAAGGACTCGGCGGCGGCGTGATTCTGTACCTCGCGCAGGAAGGGCGCGGCCTCGGTCTCGCGAACAAGATGAGGACCTATCGTTTGCAGGACGGCGGCCTGGATACGCTGGATGCGAACACAACACTCGGCTTCGATGATGACGAGCGCGATTATGCAATTGCCGCGCGCATGCTTCACATGCTGAACTGTTCGCGTATTCAATTGCTCACCAATAACCCCGCCAAGCTCGATGGGCTTACACGATCGGGAATAGAGATTGCCGCTCGTGTCCCACTGGAAACTCCCGTCAATCCTCACAACAAGCATTATCTCATCACGAAGGCCGCGCGGTCCGGGCATCAGCTTTTCAACGTGACGGCATTCGCTGCCGACACGTCCTAGAGAGCGCTGACGAAAGGCAGCCTCCCAGAACATGATGCACTGCAGTAAGGCGTCGATGCTTCTACTCGCGTGATCGACACCAGGCCTCACGCGAAAGGTCCATGAGATGCCAGGTCGCTCGCCCCGCTTTGATGCTCGCAGCATGCGGTATCTGCTGATCGGAGCCGGTCTGTGCTGGTCGATCGCATTCGCTGTCATGGCGCTCCCCTGTCAGCTGGAGCTGTACGGAGACGGCGCGATGTTTTCCTATGCCGTCGCGGTTCAGGACGTCTGGGCGTTTCACTGGCACAATATCTCGGGCCGGTCGTCGGTCTTTCTTCTCAGCCTGTTGCCGGCCGAGACTGTGGTCGGAATCACAGGCAGCCCCTGGGCCGGGATCATCACTTACGGGCTGCTCTTCTACGTCTATCCGCTGATCGGACTACTCCTGACGTATATGGCCGATCGCTCGCATGGCCGGC
>Ga0070712_100002818_pt1 | contig 10754 bp, 8 predicted proteins | sample LARL81metaG_FD_71396 | JGI IMG/M metagenome (GOLD analysis project Ga0070712, IMG submission 71396) | Corn, switchgrass and miscanthus rhizosphere microbial communities from Kellogg Biological Station, Michigan, USA - LAR L8-1 metaG | ecosystem: Host-associated > Plants > Roots > Rhizosphere ...
CATCAGGATGGATGTTTCGAGCCCAATCGGCGGCTACCTTAGCGCTGCCCTGGAAACTTGAGATCCTCTCCAGTTTTCCATGGACTTCCCTGCCCGCTCTCGCCGGCGACATTGTCGCTATCATGTTCGTCACGACCATTACTCTGTTGCTCAATACAACAGGAATTGAGATCGCGACCCGCAAGGAAGCGAATATCGAAGGCGACCTCAGATCGCTCGGCGTTGCCAATCTCTTGACGGCAGCAGTTGGCGGATACGTGAGCTGCACCTCTTTGAGTCGCAGCACGCTTGCTCATCTGGCTGGCGCAACCGGCCGACTATCTGGACTGACTGTCGCCGCGATCTATGTGACGCTTTTAATAATCGGTCCCGGCTTCCTCGGTTACGTGCCGAAATACGTCCTCAGTGGCCTTTTGTTTTTTCTTGGCGCTGGGCTCGTCTATCAGTGGTTAATCCAGTCGTCACAGCGATTGCTGCTCATCGAATACCTATCGCTGATCGGCATCGCTTTGCTCATCGTATATTGGGGATTCGTTGCCGGCGTATTGATCGGCGTGATGATTGGATGCGCCACTTTCGCGCTGAGTGCGAGCCGAATTAATGTCATAAAATTCAACTTTGATGGTTCGGAATACCATTCCTCTCTGGACCGTAGTCCGCGTGAGCTGTCGCTCCTGAGCAATTACGGGACGGAGATTCAAGGCGTGGCCTTGCAAAGTTATTTGTTTTTTGGATCGGCAAATCGACTTTATCAACATGTCAAAGCGTTGCTTGAAGGGTATCCCAAGTGCCGCTTCCTCATCTTCGACTTCCGCCTAGTGACAGGCATCGATTCTTCGGCGACTCACAGTTTCTTGCAGATCAAGGAAGCGGCCGCGGCCATCGGCGCCAGAATTGTGCTTGCTAATCTCATGCCTGAATTGGAGAAAGCGTTTCGCACCGTGCGGTTTGTATCCGATGACATCATCACGGCCGCCGATCTCGACCGTGCCCTGGAATCTTGCGAGCAGGCAGTTATCGAAGCACATCAGCATGCCGGCGACGACATCGGATCCTTCCGGACATGGCTGGCGGAGGCCTTGGGCAACCCGCAATATGCCGAACACTTGGCGGGGTATTGTCAGCGACGTGAGGTTCAGTCCGGAGAAATCATCGCCCGGCAAGGTGAAGTGGCCAAAGCGATGCATTTCATACTTGACGGAAGAATTGGGATCATCGTTGGGGTAGGCGAACATCGTACGATGCGCGTTCGCAGCCTCGGCCGACACACGACGATCGGAGAAATGGGTCTTATCACCCATCGGGTGCGCAGCGCGACCATTCAAGCGGAGGCCGCAAGCGTGCTCTATGAGTTGACGGCGGCCTCTTACGAACGAATGAAGACAGATGATCCGGAACTCAGCCAGGCTCTCCTTGGCTATATCGTCTCGGTACTGGCCGAGCGCCTCAACTTCGCCAATCGCGCGCTCGGCGTTCTGCAGCGGTGATTGCTAGAAAGTGCGAACAAAAGCATCGAGGCGAAGCTCATGCTAACCCGACGCATTATCTTGCATACAACCGCTTACTTTATCGCCGTATGCCTTACCACGAGCCGCTTCGCCACTGCCGGCTTAGCGGCAGCCGATGACGCCTCAGCGCTCGCCTTCGTCTCGGCGACCTACGATAGCTACACAACCGGCAGCAAAGATGGTGTCCGAATCGACAGCGGTCGCAAACTACGCCGCTATTTCGAGCCGGTGCTCGCTGCAGCGATGAACAAAGATCAGGAATACGCGGCAAAACATCGCGAAGTGGGCAAGCTCGAGTGGGATCCTTTCATCGCCGCGCAGGATTATGAGATCAAACACTTCGACGTCACCATCAAAGACACCGCACCCGGCAAGGCGACCGCAACGGTGACGTTCGCCAATTTCGGCAAACCGGTGACGATCGTGCTCGACCTGACCGCGATCAAAAACGACTGGCGGATCTATGACATCACGTGGCCACACGACGATGAGCCAGCCGCGCCAGCAACCTTGCGCGCCGTGTTCGGGTTGAAGCCAAACGGCGCGCCTACATCAGCGCATTGAAGCGGCTGGAGCGGGTGAAGGGAATCGAACCCTCGTCATAAGCTTGGAAGGCTTCTGCTCTACCATTGAGCTACACCCGCGTGCCGCGGCGCCCAGCCTGAGGCAGGAAAATAGCGTATCACGGCAAAGCGGCAAGGGGACTTACGGATGACACCGTAACAAGCCGTTCCAATCGCAATAGCCGCGGCCGAGATGGCAGCAGCCGAACGAGGCCGCCGAGCAATAGAAGAATTGGTAGTCGCTGCCGCAATGATTGGAACAGAAGGGCCGCACGGTGAAATATTCGTAAGCGCAGTGATTGCGAAAGCGCGGCGGCAATTGCCACGCATATTGCCAATCGACCCGAACGACCCGAACGACCATGCCGCGATCGATACTGTTTGCGGCCGCCATCCAGCCCGCGCTCGCGCCCTGCGCCGAAAACACCAAGAGGCAGAGCGCCGCCGCAAGGTTCCGCATCAGGCGTCGGCCATGAGCGGCGCGGTGGCCGAGCGTGATGTGTCGACCGTCAATGCCGCGCGCGGCAGCCGCACGGCGAAGCGCGCGCCCTCGCCTTCCCTGCTCTGCACTTCCACGGTGCCGTGATGCAGATCGACCGCGGTCTTGACCAGATAGAGCCCGACGCCGGTGCCAACGATGCCGGAGACGTTGCTGCCGCGATGATAGCGCTCGAACAGGTGCGCGAGATCGCTCGCCGGGATGCCAATGCCGTGATCGGTGACCGCGACCACAACCTCGTCCGGCGCGGTTTCCATTGTCACCTCGATGGCGCCGCCCGCGGGCGAATATTTCACCGCATTGGAAAGAAGATTGCTGAACGCCTGGAACAGGAGCTTGCCGTCGCCACTCATCGGTACCGGTGTTGCGGCAAAATGTTGGATCAACTGCAAACCGGGCATCATCTCGCGATGCAACTGGCAGACTTCCTGCAGCAGAGCGCGCATGTCCATCGGGCCGACATTGAGATAGAGCCCGGCGCCGCCGTCGATCAGCCGCGAGGAGTTGAGCAGGTTCTCGATCAGTTGCGTCATGCGCAAGACGGCGCTGCGGATCTTTCCGGCGCGTTCGCCGATCTCGACGGGCGCAACTGTGTCCTTGGTCTTGTCGAGCCGCCGGGCATGGCCGTCGATGACCGTCATCGGCGTGCGGAATTCGTGCGAGGCCATGGAGACGAAATTACGCTGCAGCAAAGCCAGTCGCTGCTCGTGCGCCAATTGCTCCTCGAGCAGGGCGGCTTGGCGCGAAAGCGTATCTTGGCTGCGCATCAGGGCAATGGCGTTGTTGCGGAAGACCACCGTCGCCTTGGCCATGGCGCCGATCTCGTCCTGCCGCTCGGTCGCGGGCACATCGATATCGGTATCATTGCCGGCGAGGCGGCGCATGCGGTTGGCTAGCGCCAGAAGCGGCGCTGAAATCGACCGGCTGATATGGACGAGCGCGGCAACGACCAGGAGTGCCGCAATTACAATCGCCAGAAGGATCAGCCAATAGGCGTGGCGATAGTCGAGCGCGAGCCGACCGCTCGCGACCTGGGCGCTCGCGACCGCCTGGTCGGTGAGCTGGCCGAGCGTGTCGCTCGCCGCGTTGTATGCTAGCCGCGATGAATTGCCATAAATCTGCAAGGCCTCGTCGCGCCGATCGCTGCGGGAGAGGACAAGCATTTGATTGACGATGCTGCGATACGCGTTCCAGCGTGCCTTGAACTGATCGTACAAAGCGGCTTCCGCGGCGTCGTGACGGATGCGCTCGAAATTGCGCTCCGCACCCGCGATGGCGAGATCGAGTTCCGTCATCTCCTTTTCGGTCGCGGCGATCTCGTTCGGGTCGGACGTCAACAGCGCGCTGCCTTCGAAGGCGCGGAAATCCGAGGTGTAGTTGTTCAGGTCGCCGAGCGCGCGCGTGGTCGGCAGCCAAACCTCAGCCACGTCCGCCGACAGGGAGTTGAAATTGGCAAGCCGCCACATGCTGAACGCGCCGAGCCCGGCGACCAGCGCAAAAAACAAGAAAAATACCGCGGCCAGATGCAGGCGGATTGAGCGCGGCTGCCACATGTGAGCGTTCCACTCCCCCCAAGGCACTTTAAGGATTTGCACCGCCGGGCGGGATCACATTAATCCTACAGCAAAGGTGCAACCATTCGAAACCGAATTGAGGTAAATTGCCAGCCAGCAGAACCGCTTAGTCCCGGTTCGTTGGTTTGACGGCGTTCCAGATCGGGATCATGACCGAAGTCCGTAAAAAAATACTGTGTATCGAGGACGACCGCGAAACCGCGGGCTTGATCGCCGAGGAACTGCTTGATCGCGGCTACGCCGTGACCATTGCGCATGACGGCCGCGAAGGACTTGCCGCGATTTTGCGCCTAATGCCGGACCTCGTGCTCTCCGACATCAGCATGCCGGCGATGTCCGGCTTCGAGCTTCTGGAACGGTTGACCGCGCTGGCGCCACGCTTCTCGAATATGCCGTTTGTATTTCTCACCGCGCTCACCGATCGCGACAACGAACTCAAAGGCCGCCAGCTCGGCGCCGACGATTATGTCACCAAGCCGATCGATTTCGATTTGCTCACCATGATCATCGAGGCGCGCTTGAAAGCGGTGGCGCGCACCGGGCTGTGGCCGAAAACAGTGGCGCTCAATGAGCGCGAAGTGGAAGTACTGACCTGGGTGGCGCGCGGCAAAACCTCGGCCGAGATCGCGCAAATCCTCGGGCTGACCAAGCGTACGGTCGATTTTCACACCGACAATGCACGCGCCAAACTTGGCGCCGCCACGCGCACCGAAGCGGCGATCAAAGCAGCGAGCGGCAAGTTGATCGAGCCGTGAGGCCCTTCACCACGCCACGAACAGAACGATCAGGGCAAACGGCACCGCGACGAGGCCCAGGAAAAACCAGGTGCGCGAGCTGGCTGCATCTTTCGGCACCAGAAACAGCTGATAGACGAGCCAGGCGCAAACGCCGACCCCGAGGATGAGCCGCACCAGATCGGCCGGCGTGTCGTAGGCGGTCCAGATCGTCTCGCTTTGCGGCAGACTGACGCGCAGCGTCAGCACCAGCAACAGAACGATGAATAATGTCCGCAGCACAGTCGCGGCGACGCGCAGCGCATGCGAAACGTCGCCCGACATTTTCGCTTCAGGAGGATGCTCCAGGTTTGCCATTTTGTTTGCTCCGCCCGGCAACCCTTGGCACGCACGATTCTAATATAGTCCAAAATCGTCGCCCGATTAAGCGGCTCGGCCGGGCATTCTCGCTGGATTCCCGCCTTTGCGGGAAAGGGCGGAATTTAATGCTTGTTCTGCACCGTCGTGCCGTTGATGCCGTAACGGGCCTGGGCCGGTCTGCCGATCGCCGACGGCGCGTTGGCCGGCCGAATCACGGTCGCGCCATTCACACTGCCGCGGTTGTTTGCGACGTTGAGGCGCGCGGGCCCAGACGACACGGCCGGCGCCGCAGGCCCGACATGGATGATCGGCGGCGACACCACGCCTGACCTTTGCAGCGGCAATAGCGGCTGTGCGCCGGCAATATTTTTCGACGGAACAACGGGCTGGCCAATCGCATTGCGCGCGGCCTGAATTGTTGTTGCGCCCATGGTAGCGCGGCTCACCAGATTAGATGGTGTCTTTGCGCTCGGATTGATGATCCGAATTTGCTGTTGGGTGACGCCGCGCGGCGGCAGCACCGGAGGCGCGACGGCCGCCTCGGCATCGATCGGCACATCGGCCTTGCTCGGCGCTGAATTGGCACCACTTGCGCCGTTTCCGCTTGCCCCCTTCCCGCTGCCACTATTATTGGCCGCGGCGGCGCGGGCGCCGTGCTGCGCATGGCCGTTTGGATGACCGTCCTTGGCGAAGCATGGATTGGCCGCGAACGCTACGAGCACGAGGCTTGAAAGGACCAGTCGCAAACGCATCTCCTTATTTCAACGCTAGATCAGCCGCTCGGTTGCGCCGGCGCGGAACTCGCTGCGGGCGGCGGCTCTCGACGATCCAAGAACAAAGTCTGCAACGCCGGAACGACCACGAGCAGAACGATTGGTCCGATCAGCATGCCGCCGACCACCACGGTCGCGAGGGGGCGCTGCACCTGACTGCCGATGCCGGTCGAGACCGCCGCCGGTAACAAGCCGATGCAGGCCGACAGCGCCGTCATCATCAACGGCCGCATGCGCTGGGAGGCGGCGTGGAACATCGCTTCGGCCGAGCCGAGGCCGCCCGCTGTAAGCTCATTATAATATGTCATGATCAGGATGCCGTTCATAACCGAAACGCCGAACAGCGACACCAAACCCACCGCCGCGGAAATGCTGAAATTCAGGCCCGACAAATAGAGCGCCAACACGCCGCCGCCGGCCGCGAACGGAATGCCGACCAGCGCCATCAGGCTGTCGCGCAGCGAATTGAACAGCCCGTAGAGCAACGCAAGAATAATGAGCAGGCTGATCGGAACAATCAGCTCCAGCCGCGCCTTGGCATTTTCGAGGTCTTCAAACTCGCCGGCCCAAACCAGGCGATAGCCGCTCGGCAGCTTCACGTTTTGCGCGATGCGGTCTTGCGCCTCGGCAACCGCACTGCCGAGATCGCGATCGCGCACGCTGAATTTGACCGGAATGTAGCGCTCGCCCTGCTCGTGATAGATATAAGAGGCGCCGGTATCGAGACTGATCTCGGCGAGTTCGCTGAGCCGAATATAGGCATTGGCGCCGCCGGCATTTGCAACCGCGACTTTGATGTTGGCGACGGCTTCCAGGCTCGAGCGATATTCGGCCGGCAGTCGAACCACCACGCCGAACTGGCGATCGCCCTCCAGCAAAGTGGTCGCGGTGGTGCCGCCCAAAGCGGCCTGGATGACGGTATTCACATCGCCGGTGTTGAGGCCGTAACGGGCGGCTTTGGCGCGATCGATCTTGATATTGAGGTTGGGCTGGCCGAGCACATGAAAGATGCCGAGATCGGCGACGCCGGGCACCTGCTGCATTTCATGCATGACGTCCGACGCCATCCGTTCGATGGTCGCCAGATCGCGGCCGATGATCTTCACGGAATTTGCGCCTTTGACGCCGGACAGCGCCTCCTCGACATTGTCCTGGATGTATTGCGAGAAATTGAAATCGATTCCAGGCAGTTCGTCGGCAAATTCATGCTGCAACTCCTCGATCAGCATGTCTTTGGTATAGCCCACGCGCCATTGCTCATAGGGCTTGAGCGGCACGAACAGCTCCACGTTGGAGAACGGCGAGGCATCGCTGCCATTGTCGGGCCGGCCATGTTGCGACACGACGGTGATGACCTCGGGATGGCGAAGAAGAATCTCGCGCATTTTGTGGGTCGTCGGCTCGCCGGCTTCGAGTCCGATGGTCGGCGGCATTGAGGCACGGATCCACAGATTGCCTTCTTCAAGCGCGGGCAGAAATTCGCTGCCGAGGCGAAGCGCCAGCAACCCTGTGGCGACCACAAAAATTGCGCCGAAAACCACCATCGTGCGCCGGTTGGCGAGCGACCAGTGCAGGACCGGAGCGTAGACCCTCCGTAGCGCCCGCACGATAACGGTCTCCGCCTCTTCCACGTGCTCGGGAATCAGAACCGAGCACAGCACCGGGGTGATGGTGAAAGTCGAGACCAGTGCTCCGATGAGCGCAAGCGCATAAGTGCGCGCCATCGGGCTGAAAATCTGGCCTTCGACGCCTTGCATCGCGAACAACGGCACGAAGGCGGCAACCGTAATCAGACGCGAGAAGAAGATGGCTTTGTCGACTTGGAGGGCGCTCGCGAGAATGATCCGCAGCCGCTCGGTCCAAGCGCGGGCAACCGCGGGATCCGCCGGACGCGTCGGGTCGGGCCCGAAACGTCCGGCGGCCAGTTGCGCCAATAAACTCTCCCGGTCGGCGGCGCTCGCTTGAAAATTCCGGAACACGTTTTCGACCAAAATCACCGCCGAGTCGATGATGATGCCGAAATCGATAGCGCCGACCGAGAGCAGATTGGCGTCCTGTCCGGTGAGCACCATAATGATGACGGCGAAGAACAGCGCGAACGGAATATTGACCCCGACGATGATGGCGCTGCGTAAGTTGCCGAGAAAAATCCATTGAATGATGAAGACCAGGCCGCACCCATAGATCAGGTTGCGCAGCACGGTTTTGCTGGTTTCAGAAATCAGCGTGGTCCTATCGTAATAGGGAACGAGCTTCACGCCCGGCGGCAACGAACCGTCGGTATTCAATCGCTCGATTTTGTCCTTGATTAAGGGAATGACTTCGTTGGCGTGATAGGTTCGTCCCATGACGACAATCGCTAGCGCGACATCGTCGTCACGATCCTTACCGGCAATGCCGAGCCGCGGTACGTAGCCGACCGAAACCTTGGCGACGTCCTTCACCTGCACCGGAACGCCGTTGGATTGGGTGAGCACGACGTTTTCGATGTCGTCGACGCGCCAGCCTTGCGTCAGATCGCTGTTGCCGCCGCTGTCGAACAAGCCGATGCCGCGGATATTGACCGATTGCTGCCCGACGGTGATCTCGCGGCCGCCAACATTGATGTTGGCATTTCCAAGTGCGGCTATGACCTGCGGAACGGTAAGATTGTAAGCATCGAGCTTATTAAGATCGACGTCGACACTGTATTGTTTCGTGGTGCCGCCCCAGGCGTTCACCGCCACGACGCCCGGCACCGTGTACAAGCGCCGTGCCACGATCCAATCCTGCACGGTGCGCAGATTGGTTAAACCGAAATGCGGCGGCGCGATGAGTTGATAGCGGTAGACCTCGCCGGTGAGACTCGATTGCTGGATCACCGGGACTTGCCCGCCCGGCAGGGAAACGTTCTGCTGCAAACTCAGCGCGATCTGCGTATAGGCAAAGAAATAATCGACGCCGTAGTTGAAAGTGACACGAACAAAAGACAGTCCGTAAAACGAGGTCGAGCGTATATTGCTTACGCCCGGCGTGACATAGAGGCCTACTTCCATGGGAACGGTGTAGTACCGCTCCATCTCCTCGGCCGAGAGTCCCGCGGCCTGCGCGGTGATATCAATGATGACCGGCGCGGGATTTGGATAAGCCTCGATGTTGAGGCGCGTAAAGGCGACAAGTCCGCCGGCGATGAAAACGAGAAGGCCGAGCAGCACGATGGCTCGCCGAGTCAAGCCGAATGCGACGACGCCCCTGAGCACGGCTCACCTCGCTGTCGCTCGTTGCGCTTGTTGCTTGAGCATGATCTTTTCCGAAAATCGGCATCTACTTTTCGGGATCATGCCGTTCATCGCGCGCTTGCGGTCGCCAGCATATTGCTGAGAAAGATCGCGCCGTCGGTGGCGACGAGCTCGCCCGGGCGCACGCCGTCGAGAATCTGCCGGTAGCCGTCGCGCCGGCCCCCGATCTGCACCACTCGCCGTGTGAAGCGCCGGCGGTCCGCGGTGACCCAGATCGTCTGGCTGCCGTCGCCTTCGCGCACGACGCCGTCGAGAAGAACCGCGGGCGAACGGACCGGCGCGCCGACGCCGATTACGAAATTTGCGAACATGCCCGAGCGCAATTCGTGCTGCGGATCCTTGATCTTGGAGCGGACCAAGACCCGGCGCGTATTGGGATCGACACTCACGCCGACATTGGTGATCGTGCCGTCGAACAGCCGACCCGGAAAAGCGCCGATCCGCACCTGCACCGATTGACCGACCTGGAATGCCGGACTGTCGTCCTCGGTCACATTGGCGAGCATCCACATCGTGTCGGTGTCGGCGACGGTATAAGGCGCCGGCGCGCTGCCCGGCTGGACGTATAATCCCGGCCCGGCGTTGCGCTCAGTGATCCGCCCGTCGATCGGGCTCGGCACCACCAGGGTCGAATCGGCCCGGCGTTCGGCGACAATGCGGTCGATCTCGGCCTCGCTTTTGCCGAACAGCCGCACCGCGTCACGCGCGGCGCGCAGATTGCCTTCGGCGGTTTGCTGATCGGACGTGCCCTGATCGAGATCGCGCTGCGACACGGCCCGCGTCGTATAAAGCTCTTTCAGGCGCGCCAAATTGCGCGTGGTCAGATCCATGACGCCCGCCGCGGCGATCAGCGTCGATTCCGCCTGCAGCAAATCGGGACTGTCTATGGTGAAAAGCGTCTGGCCCTTTTTGACATCATTCCCGACCTCGGCGAACAGCGCGATGATGCGGCCCTGGTACGGCGTGAACACCTGGACCTCGAGGTCTTGATTGAAACTGATGCTGCCGACGGCTTCTTTTTCGCGCGGGAAGTCGCGCTCGCCGACCGGCTCGACTTTGACGGCGGCAAGCTGGGCATCCGACAGATCGATGCTGTCGCCTGCGGGCGCGTTCGGCGCACTGGCAGTGCCGGCGCCGCCCGATCCGCCCCGCGGCGGGCCGCCGAAATGCGAGGCCCAATAGACCACGATGACGAGCGCGAACAGCACGGCAGCGATCGCCGCGCTCCAACGGCTATTGGTCGGGCCGGGTGCCATTGACTGCTCTGCTCAAACGTTCCGGAACTGGCGAACTGGGCGAGAACGCCATCAGCCGCCCACGCGGTCTACTGTCATTAATCACAGGGGGGCTGGATTAATCGCGCTATGCTGTACGACTCATGACAGTTTATCACGGCATCGATGCACCGTGGTTTTCCGGGCGTTAATTGCCCATAAGCCGATCGGCGGTGCGGCGAGGCATGAAA
>Ga0070712_100002819_pt1 | contig 10753 bp, 13 predicted proteins | sample LARL81metaG_FD_71396 | JGI IMG/M metagenome (GOLD analysis project Ga0070712, IMG submission 71396) | Corn, switchgrass and miscanthus rhizosphere microbial communities from Kellogg Biological Station, Michigan, USA - LAR L8-1 metaG | ecosystem: Host-associated > Plants > Roots > Rhizosphere ...
CATCGAGAACGATGGCCTTTGCAGGCAAATGCTTTCTGAGTTTCCGGAGCATTCGTAGCTCGTCGCTCCAGGCCGCGTCGTAATTGCCGACCCCCATGCCGGAAACAGCAAGCCGAAACATGATGCTGTTGAGGCGCTGCATAAAAGGTCGCGAGAAGATTCTTGCAGCGGCGAGTTTTGCAGCCCACTTCACGTTCATCCCGTTCTCCCAGGCGCGACTAAACTGCAGTCAAACGCGCGAATTGCAATTAAGTACGTGGGGATCGCTGGTGACGTTCGGCGCGTGCTGCGCTAGAGGCGCGCGAACCTCCAGCACCGGTGGAATGAATTGAGCCTCTACGCCCAATATGCTGCGCTCCTTGATGGAGTGCTCGACGATCTTGTCTCGGAAGGAGCACTGCCTCAGGGCATTGAGCGCCGCAATGTGACCGTCGAGCCGCCCCGCGATCCTTCGCACGGGGACCTCGCAACCAATGCCGCGATGGTGCTTGCGAAGCCGGCCGGGACGAATCCGCGGGCGCTCGCTGAAGTGATCAAACCGAAACTTGAAGCGCTGCCGCCGGTCACTTCGGTGGAGGTCGCCGGACCTGGCTTTATCAATATCCGCCTTAAGGGCGACGCCTGGCGCGACGAGCTCAGGACCATCGTTCGCGAGGGTGAAGACTACGGGCTGTCGAAAATCGGCGCGAATGAACGGGTCAATGTCGAATATGTCTCGGCCAACCCGACTGGGCCTCTGCACATGGGCCATTGTCGTGGCGCGGTCGTCGGCGATAGCCTTGCCAGGTTGCTTGAAGCGGCGGGCTTTCGCGTCACAAAGGAATATTACGTCAATGACGCGGGCGCGCAGGTGGATACGCTCGCGAGATCGGTTCATCTGAGGTACCGGGAGGCCCTCGGCGAGGACATCGGCGAAATTCCCGAAGGCATGTATCCGGGCGATTATCTGCATCCGGTCGGAATCGTCCTCGCGGCCGAATATGGCGCTAAATATGTCGAAGCGCCGGAGAGCGAGTGGCTGCCGGTCTTCCGCGGTGCCGCCATCAAGGCGATGCTGGACCTCATCCGGCACGATCTCGCGCTCCTGAATATCCATCACGACATATTCGCGTCTGAGGCCGAGCTTCAACGAACAGGCGCGGTCGATCGAGCAATGCAGGTTCTTCGCGACAAGGACCTAGTCTACGAAGGCACGCTCGAGCGTCCGAAGAGCCTCGATCCCCATGACGAATGGGAGCCGGTCGAGCTGACACTGTTCCGCTCGATGCAGTTCGGCGATGATCAGGACCGTCCGATGAAGAAGTCGGACGGCAGCTGGACCTACTTCGGTTCGGATGCCGCTTATCATTGGCAGAAGGCGCAGGATGCGGATCACCTCGTCAACATCTGGGGTGCCGACCACGCCGGTACGGTCAAGCGCGTCCAGTCTGCGGTCAAAGCGCTGACGGACGGCCGCGTCGATCTGGACGTAAAGCTGGTGCAGATGGTGCGTCTGTTCCGCGGCGGCGAGCCCGTGAAGATGTCAAAGCGCTCCGGCGACTTCGTCACGCTTGCTGACGTGGTGAATGAGGTGGGCAAGGACGTCGTCCGCTTCATGATGTTGACCAAGCGCGCGGACACGCCGCTCGACTTTGACTTCATGAGGGTCGTCGAAGCTTCGAAGGACAACCCGGTCTTCTATGTTCAATACGCCCACGCGCGGATTTCCTCGCTGAAGCGCAAGGCGGCCGAAGCCGGTCTCGACCTCAGCAACGACGCAGATCTTTCGCTTCTGGACGAAGAGGAATTGGCGCTGGTGAAGCGTGCTGCCCAATATCCGCGGGCGCTGGAAAGTGCGGCACTCGCGCACGAGCCCCATCGAATCGCCTTCTTCCTTTATGATCTCGCAGCCGAGTTCCACGCGCTTTGGAATCGAGGCAATGACGATCCGTCACGCCGCTTTCTGCTTGAGAACAATCCACAACTTTCGCGCGCGCGGCTGGAACTTGCGCTCGGCATCGGGCAAATCATCAGAAGTGGTCTCGGACTGATGGGCGTTGCCGCGACCGAGGAGATGCGTTGACTATGGGCGACAGCCGCGCCGCGGCCGGAATGGACCGGCTGCCTTGGCTCGCAGACGAACCAAAAAAGGCACCGTCTCGACGGCGCCGGGTTGATCTTGCGGCATGGGGTGCTGCAGCCCTGCTTATTCTAGCCGGGACATCGTTCTGGATTGGAAGTCTCACCAAGCCTGCTAGGACCGGTGAGCTGGTCAGGACTCAGCATCCGCGCGCCACAATTGCGGTCCCTGAAGCGCGTCCTGCGGGGCAGGAAGTCCGGATCGCCTCGCAGCCGCAAGTTATTCCATTGCCTGTGCCGGAAGTCCGCCCAGTCGCAGCCCGGGAGGTCCATCTCGTATCTCCGCCGCGAAAGGCGACGGCCGGCGAAAGTGAGAAGGCGAGCGTTTCGGAAGCCACCGGCGCCGCACAGAGCGCGCCGGAGATCGAATCCAAGTCTCAGCCCGAGGCTGCGCCAGCGCCACATGAGGTTTTGCAACCATGGCCGCCACGCGTGATCGCCGGCGCCGCAGGCAGGCTCACCCAAGTGGGGGCATTTGGCTCTCGGCTCCAGGCGAAGCGCGGCTGGTGGGCGATGGCTCGCGCCTATCCAGCCATGGAGCATCTGCCCGCCGTCGTGGTAGAAACACACAACTCGCACGGGCGGGCTTTCTACCGCTTTCAGGTTGGCACGACGTCTCAGGCCCATTCCGAAGTGCTCTGCCAACGAATGGAGAAAATCTACCTCAGCTGCGCCGTTGTCGGGCTTCCCTGGAAGGCAAAGGTAGAGCGGTGACCGACCAGCGCTCCTATGATGAGCAGCTTCCCTGGTTGCAGGCCGTAGAGGACGAAGACGAGCCGCGTGGCGTGTCGGCCCGCAAAATGCTTGCGGCATTGGGAGTGGTGCTGCTCGCGGGCCTCGTCGTTGCCGCCACATTCTTCTGGCTGGGCCGCCGCGACACGGTTGTGAACGGGCCGCCGGAACTGATTCAGGCGCCGCCCGGACCATATAAAGTGAAGCCGCCCAATCCAGGCGGACTCGACGTCGCAGGCGAGAGCCAGACTGCGTTCGAGACCAGTGCGGGCGAGGACAAGGACTCCAAGCTGGACCTCAGCAAGGTACCGGAAGAGCCAGTCGCGAAACCGGCGAAAGAACAGCGTCAGGCCGTTCCGAAACCGGGCTTTTCGGTCGCGCCGAAAGCCCCGGCGCAAGCGGCGCCAGCCCCCGAGCCCGAGCCGCAGCCTGCCGCTGCCCACGGCAGCGTAATTCAGCTCGGCGCCTTCGCGAACCAGGCGCAGGCGGAAAGAGCATGGACGGCTCTCTCGGCACGGTTTCCGTCGATAGCTGCTATGAACAAGATGATCATTCCGTTCTCGGGGGGTATTCGCCTACGCGCCGCGGCGCCATCGCCCGCGGAAGCCAAGCAGGCGTGCCAGACGTTGAAGGCTGCCGGCGAAAACTGCTTCGTGGCGCAATAATGCGCGCCGCCATTTATGGGCTCGAAGGCGTCGAGCTTACCTCCGGGGAGCGCAGTTTCTTCCGCGATGCCGATGCGGCCGGGTTCATCCTTTTCAGGCGCAACTGCGAGAACTCTGATCAGTTGTTTCGACTGACTGACTCGCTGCGAGACATCACTGGGCGACACGACCTTCCGATTCTGATCGATCAGGAGGGCGGTCGCGTCGCGCGAATGCGGCCACCTGCTTGGCCTGCATTTCCGGCCGCGGAGAAGTTCGCAAATCTCTATCAGGCTGCGCCATCGTCCGCGATCGAAGCGGTTCGGTCGAACGCGCGGGCGCTCGCGTTGATGTTGCGCTCGGTCGGTGTGAACGTGAACGCTCTCCCGTTGCTGGACGTTCGACAGGAAGGTGCATCCGACATCATCGGGGACCGGGCGCTGGGCTCCGAGCCCATGCAGGTCGCTGCGCTCGGCCGTGCAGTTCTTGACGGCATGGCATCGGCGGGTGTGATCGGCATCATCAAGCATATGCCCGGACATGGCCGCGCGCTGGTCGACAGTCACAAGGAGCTTCCGGTTGTCACGGCCAGTGCGGATCAGCTGGAGTTGGATCTGGAGCCTTTCCAGCGGCTCGCCTCGGCACCGATGGGGATGACGGCGCACGTCGTCTATACGGCGTGGGACCCAGACCGGCCCGCGAGCATGTCACCGATTGTAATCCGCGACATCATCCGCGGAGCCATCGGTTTCGACGGCTGGCTCATGAGCGATGACATCGGGATGGAGGCGCTCAAGGGAGACTTCGGAACGCGCGCTGCGGGCGTCGTTGCCGCTGGCTGCGATGTCGCATTGCATTGCTCAGGCAACATGGACGAGATGGTTGCGGTCGCCGCTGCGGTGCCGCCGATGTCGCCGGAGGGGGAAGCGCGCCTCGCTCGTGCGATGGCGAGCACTATGCTGGAACCCGACGGACCTGGTTTTAAAGAGGAAATTGCGAAGCGCGACACGCTGTTGGCACTGGTGTAGGCTCGGCTAGGTGGAACTCGAGGAGGATTTCGAAGGGCGGCCGATCCGGCAATCGGACGAGCTGACGCTTTCGCTCGACGGCTGGGAGGGACCACTCGACCTCCTGCTGAGCCTTGCCAGGGCACAGAAGGTCGACCTCGCCCAGATTTCAATCCTCCAGCTGGTTGAGCAATATCTCACCTATCTCGCCGAGGCTCGAGCGCTGAAGCTCGAGATTGCGGCGGACTACCTCGTGATGGCGGCCTGGCTCGCGTATCTCAAATCCTGCCTGCTGCTCCCGAAGGATCCGGAACAGGACCCGAGTCCGGAGGAGATCGCCTTCCGCCTCCAACTACGACTTCAGCGGCTTGATGCCATGCGTGAGGCGGGCGCGCGCCTTCTCGGCCGCGACCGCATCGGGCGCGACGTGTTCCTGCGCGGTACACCTGAGGGTCTACGGCTCGTCCGCAGGGCGGCGTGGCAGGTACGCGACTTCGACTTGTTCGCCGCTTATGGCGCGGTTCGCGCTCGAACGGCACCGGCCATGCATGTCGTCCATGCTCGCTCGGTAATGACTCTCGACGAAGCCATCGAGCGCGTCGGGAAGATGATCGGCATGGCGCTCGATTGGACGATGCTCGAAAGCTTCCTCCCGTCCACGCAGGACCCGCAATTTCGTCGCTCCGCATTGGCATCAAGCTTTCTCGCGATGCTGGAGCTCGCTCGTAGGGGACGCCTCGAGTTCGAACAGAAAGACCCCTTCGCGCCGATCAGGCTGAGGGCAGCCTGATGGATGAGTTCGCAAGAGCCATCGAGGCAACTCTGTTCGCGTCAGCAACGCCTCTCAGCATCGATGAGCTGATTGAGCATGTCGGCGAAGGCAATATCGAAATCGCACTTGGTGAGCTGGCTGCGCATTACGAGGGGCGAGGAATCGAGCTGGTCGAGCGTGGCGGGCGCTGGCACTTCCAGACGTCTCCCGATCTGGCGCATCTGCTCCGCCGGACCCGCGAGGAGTCGCGCCGACTGTCGCGCGCAGCAACAGAAACGCTGGCGATCATCGCCTATCATGAACCGGTCAGTCGCGCCGAGATCGAAGCGATCCGGGGAGTACAGATCTCGAAAGGTACGCTCGACGTATTGATGGATGCCGGCTGGGTACGCCCGGCCGGACGCCGCGAGGGGCCCGGGCGGCCTTTGCTTTATGCGACCACCCAGGAGTTCCTGACGCATTTCGGCCTGTCATCCCGGCGGGATTTGCCCGGAATAGACGATCTCAAGGCTGCGGGTCTGCTCGATCCTCTGGATGAGGCCGTCTTTCAGCTTCAACTGGAAAGCGAAGAAGAGGCGGACTAGATAGGCCGTCAAAGGAGTTTCCAATGGGCGGTCTAAGCATTTGGCATTTACTCATTCTCGCAGTCCTGCTGCTTCTATTATTCGGCGGCAACCGCTTCTCGTCCATGATGGGCGACGTGGCGAAAGGCATAAAAAGTTTCAAGCAGGGCATGGCCGACGATGAGGAAGAAAGCCGTCGCCGCTATGATGAACAGCGCCGCAACGAGCCTCCGCGTCAGATTCCGCGCGACCAAGCGCGTCCACAGGAGCCGATCGACGTAACTCCGCGCCCCGCCGAACCGGCTGAGCCGCCGAGAGACGACGACGCCCGCTAAGTTTTAGAAAGGCGCCATGTTCGGCGTTGATTCCACCGAGCTCGCGGTCGTCGCGATCCTCGCTCTGATCTTTATCGGTCCCAAGGACCTGCCAAAGGTCATGCGCATGGTCGGCTACTGGGTTGGCCGGGTGCGCGGAATGGCGCGCCATTTTACTGCCGGGATCGAGAATATGGTCCGCGAGGCCGAGCTCGAGGAAATGGAAAAGAAGTGGCGTGAGGAGAATGAGCGGATCATGCGGCTCCATCCACCCGAGATGAATCCTCAGCAACCGGGCCAGCCCGACGAAATGCCGCCAGTGGCAAATCCTGAGCCGACCAATGAGGAGGAACTGCCTCCCGAGCAGCGACCTCTGCCGTGAAGGATATCGACGAAACCAAGCAGCCCCTCCTCGAGCATCTGATCGAGCTCAGGCGCCGGCTTCTGTTGTGCCTTGCGACGGTCGTCGTGACCTTCTTCGTTTGTTTCGCGTTCGCGAAGAACATTTTCGCCGTGCTGGTCCAGCCATTGCTGAGGGCCGGGCAGGGCAGGCTGATCTACACGGACGTTTTCGAGGCCTTCTTCGCCCAGGTGAAGGTCGCCCTCTGGGCGGCACTCATGCTCAGCTTCCCAGTGATAGCGACGCAACTATGGCGGTTTGTGGCGCCAGGTCTCTACGCCAAGGAAAAGAAAGCCTTCCTGCCATTCCTGCTGTTGACGCCCATCTTTTTCGCGGCAGGCGCTTGCTTTGCATATTTTGTGGCCATGCCTTGGGCGTTGCATTTTCTGCTTAGCTTCCAAGGTGATATTGGCGGTGTCAGCCAGGAGGCGTTGCCCGGTGTCGGCAATTACCTGACCTTCTGCACACGATTCATTTTCGGGTTCGGGGCGGCCTTCCTGCTTCCTATCCTATTGATGATCTTGGAGCGGGCAGGAATCGTTACAGTCCAGCAGCTGACGAGTTCGCGACGCTACGCGATTGTCGCTGCCGGAGCCGCCTCGGCGGTGCTGACTCCGCCAGACGTCGTCTCCATGCTCCTGCTGCTGGTGCCGCTCTACGGACTGTATGAGTTCGCCATCCTTGCCATCCGGATCACTCACTGGCGTGCGGCGCGGCGCGCGGGCCGGTCAACTGCTGCTGTCTCTGAGCCAGAGATAGAAGAGGGCCCGGAAGCGCCACCGGGGGGGGGGAGGGTTGGCGGTTCCGGGCCCATTTAGTCGGATAGCGAGAGCGGGGGGGCAAAAGGTCACTATCCAAACCCCACAACGCGGCTTCTTTGCGTTCAGTTCCAAGGTTTCAAAAGATTTTTCGCTACTGCCGTAACGAACGGGTTGAATGCCGTTACAGCGGAGGAAATACCGGCAGATCAACGCTGTAGCGGCCGAGCTTTCGATCCAGCGTTGAGCGTAGCTGCTTAGCGAGGCCCCCGACGATTCTTTCGAACTGCAGTTTTTCAGGTTTCTCGTCCTCTTCCGGCACCAGGACAGGGCTGGCCAATGTCAGCCGCGCGGTGAGCTCGCTCGTTCGCCGCAGAGAGATTTCGACGGGGTCGAGAGGGCAATTCAGCATCGAAAATTCGACAATCTCTGTAACCAGGAAAGAGACCGCGACTGCAACGTCCTGCGTGGTGTAGGCGGTATCGAGTTCGAGATCGATGACAAGGCCGCGGGCGGTATCCGGCGCGCCTGCTCGGAGCTCGGCAGCGAGCTCGGAGATCAACGGACGAAGCGAGATGCCGCGATTCTCCTCCATCTCCGCGAAATGATTGCGGTGAACGATCGACAGGGCGCCGACTCGCCGTCCGATTCCGGCATAAGCAGCGCGAGCCTCTCCTGTCTCTGCGCTTCGTCCGTGAATGTTGAGCAGCGAGGCTACGACCTGCAGGTTGTTTTTTACGCGGTGATGGACCTCGCGGACGAGGCGCCGCTGGCCCTCGAGCGCGCCCGTCATCTCGCGTTCGGATTCCTGTACGCGATCAACCGCGCGCGCGAACGCGTCGCGCAGTTCCTGGATCTCCGTCGAAGGGCCGAGCTTCCGCGGCAATTGCACCTCATCTTCGCCCGGCTGATATTGAATTACTGCCCGTTCGAGGCGTCTTAGTGGGCGGATCAGAAGTCGGCTCACGAGGAGCCACGTGATAAGCGTCGCCGCGATCCACATCAGAACGGGCAGAAGCAGAACCAGGCGATCCACAGGCGAGATTCGTTGTAATGTGCTTCCAATTCGAACGACGAGCGACCGATTTCCGATTGGCCACTCGCTATAGGAGAGCTCGTCGGCGACCGGCGCCCCCGGTTCGATGATGGGCAGCTCGTCCTGACCGTCACTCAGGGATAAAGCGGTGATGCCCTTCGCCGCTTCGAGCCCGGCGTTGCGGATCTCTTGAAGCGGAACACTGCCCGTCGCCATCCCGCCGATAACACCGACACGAAGATCGATCGCGCGCTCATCACGGTCGACCCACATCCGAATGCCGCCCGGTGCAACCAATGGTTTCGCCTCTCGCGGGGCGAAACCTTCGGAAGTGCAGATTAGTTGGCCGTCCGAATCGCTAATCGCGAAACTTCGCGAAATTGCGGGAGCCGTCATGAGCGATTGAGCAGCATCGGAGCACGGATTCGCGTGACCATCGCGGATCGCTCCCGCAGTCGCCACGCGAAGAGCAAGCGCATTCCTGGCAATGAGGCTTTCGATTGAGCTCGCCGCAGCTCGAGCCTGGTCGTCGCTGCGACCCCTTAGCGTTTCATTCGCCTGTCGGATTCCGGTCTCGCCAATCCAGGTTAGCGCAATGCCGATTGGAAGGAGCGCAGCCGTGAGAATCAGGAGAAGCTTCGCGCCGGTGGGCAGTCTGGCGAAGCGCTCGGCCAAGCTCATCGAATCGCCCGCGTCAGGCTACGATTATCAGCTGAGCTTGCCGATGAGTCTGAGGAAGTCGTCCGGAACTGTCTCGCGAAGGGTATCGTCGTAGATAGAGCGCAACGCCCGGCCAAGATCGCCGGAGCGCTGCTTGCGAGCGTTTTTGTCGGACGGACTTTTGGGGCGCGTGGAATTCGCCTCTTCCTCCGACTCGCTTCGCTTCTTAGCACTCAACTTCTCGTCCCCCCTCGCGCGGGTCCAAGCCGCGCCTCATACAAATCTGATCTTCCAGCGCAACGGCCTCGATCGGCAGTGTCCAAAAATTGAATACGCGAACGCACCGGGCTCAGCCCAAGTTGGTACAGCTTTACGGCTTGCCCGGCTCACGCACGGAAACCAAATGGCCGGTCCTTTGTTCCAGTGCTGATTCACATCTCTGGGGGTGGTGGCACCTGAGCAACGATCGATCCTTCCAGGGTTGCAACAAAACCGAGGCGTCGTCATTGACGGCGCAAGTCTATCTGACGGAGAGACCTAACTCATGTCCCTAGGCCAGGAACTTGCTCCGCACCTTCCCTTCCTTCGCCGTTATGCGCGCGCGTTGACGGGCAGCCAGGCGCACGGCGACGCTTTCGTCCGTGCAACTCTCGAAGCCATCGTCGCGAAGCCCGACGAATTTCCGAGGGACGTCGACCCACGGCTTGGATTGTACAAGACCTTCCATGCGATCTGGTCGACTGCCAATATCGAAGAAGGCGAGGAGCCTGTGCCGGCCGGTGCAGAAGGCATCGCGCATGCTCGCCTCTCTCGAATCACGCCATTGTCCCGTCAGGCGTTGCTGCTGACTTCGCTCGAGGGATTCTCATCGGAAGACACCGGCTATCTGATCGGCGCGTCACCTCAGGACGTTGACAGCCTTGTGGCGGAGGCGCTCGAGGAAATAGAGCGGCAGACGCTCGCCGACGTGCTGATCATCGAGGACGAACCGATCATCGCAATGGACATTGAGACGATCGTCCGCGACCTTGGTCACAACGTCACTGGCGTTGCCGTAACGCGCGACGAGGCAGTGGCGCAGGCGCGCCAAAGCCCACCGGGACTCGTACTCGCCGATATCCAGCTTGCCGACGACTCGAGCGGCATCGACGCGGTGAAGGACATCCTTGCTGAATTTTCGGTGCCCGTGATCTTCATCACTGCATTCCCGGAGCGATTGCTTACTGGGACAAGGCCTGAGCCGACGTTTCTGATCACCAAGCCATTCCAGCGGTCCACCGTGAAAGCCGCGATCGCACAGGCGCTGTTTTTCGACGCGGCAACAGTTCCAGCCGTGTGAGGCGGAACACGACTCCGGCGAACGCGTTGGCCGGGGGAACAGTGATTTCGTGACGAGAACATAATGGCTGATCAGCAACGCTCCGACCATCGGGTCATTGAGACCACGACAGAGGCGCGCGCAGGATCGACTCCGGGTGTAACCCGCTATGTCCTCATCATAGGCACGTTGCTCGTTGTGTTTATTTTCGCCGTGATCGTCTTGGTCATGCGCCCTTGAGCACCTAGCTTCTGTCACAATCGCTGTTCAGGTTCGGTCAAACCGCGCACGGCCACGGTCGCGCGCCAAAAGAGGGTGGGGTTTAGTTTTGGCAGAAGAGCGCGAAAACGACCGGCCAGCGATCGCTTCGGGCGACCCGGTTCCGCTCTCCGATCCCGAATTCAAGGACCAGCTTGCGCAGGTCATTCCGC
>Ga0070712_100002820_pt1 | contig 10752 bp, 9 predicted proteins | sample LARL81metaG_FD_71396 | JGI IMG/M metagenome (GOLD analysis project Ga0070712, IMG submission 71396) | Corn, switchgrass and miscanthus rhizosphere microbial communities from Kellogg Biological Station, Michigan, USA - LAR L8-1 metaG | ecosystem: Host-associated > Plants > Roots > Rhizosphere ...
AAAAAAATAGTCGGCGCCACAATACCGACCATGCGCGATACCGGGATCCCAACATGGCCGGATTGGACTGGCTGCCCGTCGCCACCGAGCCACAGGCCGGCGAGCGCGCCAAAGGCGATCGCGCCGATCTGAGCGATCGCGCTACCGCTGAACAAGATGATCAGCGCCGCGATTGCCGCGATCGAGGCCCGCTCGCGATCGGGGCAGAGCGTCCGCGCCATTCCCCACACCGCTTGCGCCACGATCGCCACGGCAACGAGCTTGAGTCCGTGGAGGAGACCCGCGCCGATTGCGCCGTGGAGATTTCCGGCGCCGTAGGCGAATAGGACAAGCAGGATGGCCGAAGGCAGGGTAAAGCCGGTCCAGGCCGCTGCGCCGCCGAGATAGCCGGCGCGCATGAGACCGACCGAAAAGCCGACCTGACTGGACGCCGGACCGGGCAAGAACTGACAAAGCGCCACCAAGTCGGCATAGGCCTGTTCGTCCAGCCAGCGCCGGCGCGTGACGAATTCATCACGGAAGTAACCGATATGGGCGATCGGCCCGCCAAAGCAGCTTAGCCCGAGTTTTAAGAAGATGAGCAGAACTTCGACGGGCGAACCCGCCCGCTTAGCGACTGTCATCGAAAGCCAAATCTGTTCTGCGACCGCTCTCGATGGTTATGTAACCTGAATTTAGTGCGCGACGACAGAGCAAAAAAAGCGCCGCCCGGTGGGCGGCGCTTTTGCGCTTCAGCAACGACTAGCACGCAGGATAGGGATAATACCCGCACCGCCGAGCGTAGTTGTAATAACCGTATCCGGCGGCGCCCGCCGCCGCTGCGGCACCATAATACGCACGGCGATGGACGCGGCGATTGACGCCGGCGACGCTCATCGGCGTGAGCGGGCGGCCGACTCTCGCGTCCGCAGTATCGACGGACAACAATGGTGTTTTGGCGGGCGACCAATTAAGCGTGAGCGGAACCGCGCATAGCAGCCCCGCGGCAACAACAACGCCAAGTGCGCTGAGCTTTTTCATGACCGTTACTCCATCACACCCTCAGGGACGGACTTAAAAACTTTTCCCACCGAAAGACTTTGATTTGAGTCAAACTGGTTCACGGATTGGCGACGGACAAGCGTGTGACTTCTTTAGCGATATTACGGACCTAAGCTTGCCGGTCGACAGTTCGGCCGCTGGCGCGGTCGCAAAAACACAAAAGAGCCATCCCATGCGTCAGGATCGATTTGTGCCGCCGAGCGGGTCGTTCACGCGCGGCGTTCCGATTCGTTTTTCGCATTGCGATCCGGCCGGCATCGTCTACTTCCCGCATTACTTCGACATGTTCAACGGCCTGATCGAAGACTGGTATGGCCAAGAGCTCGGTTACGATTACGCCGAGCTGATCACCGGCCGCCGCTACGGATTTCCGTTCGTTCATATCGAATGCGATTTCAAGATTCCGAGCCGGATCGGCGAAGTCATCGACCTGACTTTGCTGATCGAGGATATCGGCCGCTCCTCGCTTGCCATTGCGATTGTCTGTCACCGCGACAATATCGAGCGGCTGCGCGCACGTATGGTGACGGCGATGATGTCGCTGGAGACCAAGCAAGCAGTGGCGATGCCCGATGGCTTGCGCGAGGCGATCGAAGCCTACAGGCGGCGAACAGCGGCTGGTGTCGCGTAGAAATTCAATTAACGGCTTCGTTCCGGCAAGCTGCAAGAAAGAAGGCGACGCGGCTCGCCACATGCGCCTCGATTTCGGCGCGCAGCGTTTCCAACTTCTCGCCGAACAACGCTCGCATGATCATCGGCTTGAAGACCAAATCCATGAAGCATTGCGTTGTCGCTGCAATTCGCTCCGGCGCGAAGGCCGGCAAGGCGCCGAGCCCGTCGGATTGCGCAACCTCGTTTAACAGCCGGCCGACGGTACCCTCGCCGCATTGGCGCGCCATTCCTTGAACGCCGTTCGCGAGATCCGGGAAACGGCGCGCCTCGGAAATGCCCACGCGCATCAAATCGACGGTGTCGCCGGCCAAGGCCCACGTCAGGAGAGCGACGCCGAAACGCGTGAGACGCTCCTCGATTGTCCTTCCGGTCGGGGCGTGACCCTCGAACCTGCCGATAACCGCAGACACGTTGCGCATCACCACGGCGGTGAAAAGGGCCTCCTTGCTGGGGAAGCGCGCGTAGATTGTCGGCTTGCCGGCACGCGCGAGGTTCGCGATTTCGTCGATGCTGGCGCCAGACAGGCCGCGCTCAAGAAACACGCGCCGCGCGGCATTGAGGATACGCTCGTCCACCTCCCCGACGAGTTCCCGGCGGGGGCGGCCGCTGCGCACTGTCGGGCGCTTCTGCAGAGGCTTCGCTGTTGCTGCAATTCTGCCCATCGCTCGATCCTCCTGGGCCGTCTCGGCCCTTTCCCCCGATGTCCGTAAACCACACTGGCGTCTAGGTAATTTAGTGTGGCGCGGGGCAAAAGTAAAGAAACGAAACGGTACCGTATAAAAATCTTGACAGGGGTAGGCCAGAGGTTATATGGAACGAAACAGTATCGTTCTATTTAGTTCCGGATGGAGGAGTTTGCAATGCCAGGATGGGATGAAGCCTCAGTCGACGAGTTGCTGGCCGATCCGATCGTTCGCGACCTGATGGCTGCGGACGGCGTCGACCCACCTGAACTGAGGGCGATGCTGTACGGCGTGCAGCGCGCTATCGAGCGCTACGCCCCACGGCAAGGCGGGCCCACCTCTTTGGCCGGCTTTGTGAAGCTTTGCGGCTCGAAGCCAAAGGCGAACGCAGCCTGGCCAAATCCTCGGGTAAATCCTGGCCAATCCAATCTTCGAGAAGGTCGAATGGCGCAAACAGACCACTCGCGACTATTGCCGGCGCCGTCCACGTTCGACCACGCCGGGCAAGGCACCGCCAGGAGCTGAATAATGACTCTCCAGGCAGAGATCGACCGCGACGAGCAATCGGTCCTCGAATATCCCGAGCCGCGATCCGCGCGAGCCTGGTCGCGGTCGTCGGTCAGCGACAAAGCGCTGTCGGCGGACGCAGGGGCAGATTTTGTGCGTGCCCGAATGCGGGCGCCGCAACCGGAGCCTTCCGCCGAACGCCGCATCGTCGATTCTCCACCGGTGCGCGAGGATGACCACCCAGATCAGGACGAACCCCGAGAACGCCGCCCCGCCGGATTCTTTGGGCGGCGCAGGCTGATATTGGCGCTCGCGTTGCCTTTGCTCGTCGCCGCGGCGGCGAGCGGCTATCTCTACTGGGATTACGCGGGCCACTTTCAATCGACCGACGATGCCTTCATCGCGGCGCGCGCCTTTTCTATGGCGCCGAAGGTCTCCGGCTACATCACCGCCGTACCGGTCACCGACAACCAGCATGTCGGCGCGGGCGAAGTGATCGCGCGCATCGACGATCGCGATTACCGCGTCGCGCTCGATCAGGCCAAGGCCCAATTGGCGCACGATCAGGCGCTGCTCGAACAGGCCAAGACCAATCTCGGCCGCTATCAATACCTCGTCCAGCGTAACGCGATTGCCCAGCAACAAGCCGACGATCAGCGTTATCTGGTCGCGCAGACTGAGAGCACGGTCGCGCTCGATCAGGCCAAAGTCGACGCCGCGCAGCTCGACCTTTCCCACACGACAATCACCGCCGCCGAGCCCGGGCGCGTCGTCAGCCTCACCGCGGCGGTCGGCCAATACGCGCAGGCCGGCACGGCTTTGACCATGTTCGTCCCGGACGAGATCTGGGTCACGGCGAATTTCAAGGAAACGCAGCTCGATGCGATGCGGCCTGGACAATCGGTGACGCTCGCGATCGACGCCTATCCGGACCGCAGCATTCGGGGCCACCTAGCCAGCGTCCAGCCGGGATCGGGAACGGCGTTCTCGCTGCTGCCGGCGCAAAACGCGACCGGCAATTACGTCAAGATCGTGCAGCGCGTGCCGGTCAAGATCGTCATCGACGCTCCGCCGGCCGACGTCGCGCTCGGCCCCGGCATGTCGGTGGTCCCAACCGTGCGCATCGATCCGACACTATCGCTCTATGAGCGGCTGAGGGCGTGGCTATGAGCGCCGCCGGCGGCCGAGCGGGTGCTTCCGCCGCCAATGCGAGCGGCAATCCGTGGCTGATCGCGGTCCTGGTTGCGTTCGCAGCCTTCATGGAAGTGCTCGACACCACCATCGCCAACGTGGCATTGCCCTACATCGCCGGCGGGCTCGGCGTCAGCGAGGACGAAGCCTCCTGGGTGGTGACGACCTATCTCGTGGCCAATGCCGTCAGCCTGACGGGGTCGAGCTATTTCGCCCAGCGCCTTGGCCGCAAGCGGTTCTTTTTGATCTGCCTGGCGCTGTTCACCGCAAGCTCGGTACTGTGCGGTTTTGCGCCCAATCTGCAATCATTGCTGGTGTTCCGCATCATGCAGGGGCTCGGCGGCGGCGGCATGGTGCCGGTGGCGCAGTCGATCCTCGCCAGCGCATTTCCCCCGGAAAAACGCGGCCAGGGTTTTGCGCTGTTCGGCGTCGCCGTAGTCGTGGCGCCGGTGGTCGGACCCACGCTCGGCGGCTGGATCGCCGATAATGTCTCGTGGCAGTGGTGCTTTCTCATCAACGGCCCGGTCGGCATAGTCGCGCTCGGGCTTATTGGGGGGTTGTTGCGCGAGTCAAATGCGCTCGCCGAGCGCAGGCGCTTCCTGCAGCAAGGCCGCGCCTTCGATCTCGTCGGCTTCGTACTGGTCGCAACCTTTCTCGGCGCACTCGAGATCGCGCTTGACCGCGGCCTCGAGGACGACTGGTTTTCCTCGACCTTCATTATCGTCGCGGCGACGGTTTGCGCGCTGGCTTTCGCGCTGATGATTCCGTGGGAGCTTAGCCACCGCAATCCGATGATCGACGTGCGCATGGTGGCGACACGGCAATTCGGTGCGGCGTTCCTGGTCATGCTTGGCGCCGGCGCCATCCTGCTCGCGACCACGCAATACCTGCCGCAACTGGTGCAGCAGAATTTCGGTTACACCGCGACGTGGGCCGGCCTCGTGCTCACACCCGGCGGCATCGTCACCGCCTTTATGACGCCGGTGGTCGGCCGCCTGACCGGCACGCTACAGCCCCGCTATCTGATCGCAGCCGGCGCGGCGATCTGCGCATTCGCAATGTACGACATGACCAAGGTCAATGGCGACCTGGGCTTCTGGTTCTTGGCCACCTCGCGCATTTATATCGGCATCGGACTGCCGCTGGTGTTTCTGCCAATCATCGCCGCCTCCTACGACGGGGTAGCGCCCGACAAGACCGACATGGCCTCTGCCCTGATCAACGTCGCGCGCAACACCGGCGGCTCGATCGGCATTTCGCTCGCCAACAACGTGCTCGCGCATCGCGAGCAATTTCACCAGAGCCGGCTGGTCGAACTAGCAAATCCATCGACGAGCCAATATCAGAACACGTTGCAGCAGATGATGGACTATTTCACCGCGCACGGCAGTTCGCTCGCGCAAGCCAAGCAACAGGCCTTTGCCTGGATCGGCCAGCAGGTTCAGACGCAGGCGAGCTACCTCGCTTATGTCGACGTGTTCTGGACGCTGACGCTGATTTCCCTGGCGGCTGTCCCGCTCGCACTCGCGTTGCGCAAGGTGAGGCTCGGCGGCCCGGCGCCTGCCGGTCATTGAGGTTATTGATCCACGCCAGAATGGAGAGCAACAATGAGGTATCGCATCCTTGCTTGGGCCGCTATCAGCTGGATCGCCGTCTGCCTTGGCCCCTATGTCTACGCGCTCAATGATCTGATCACCTGGCGATAGCGGTTTCGGGAACCAGTAACTCCGTAAGTTCTCAATGGAGATTGTCATGGACGCTCAGGTTCAGCCGCGTGCCGTGCAAGCGGCGCAACACCTTCCCTTTGAAGTTGTCGCCTTGGTGCTGCAGGGCGGCGGCGCGCTTGGCGCCTATCAGGCCGGCGTCTACGAGGCGCTGAGCGAGTCCGGCATTTATCCGAACTGGATTGCCGGCATGTCGATCGGCGCCATCAACGCCGCCATTATCGCCGGCAATGCGCCGAATGACCGGGTCGATCGGCTGCGAGAATTCTGGACGCAAGTAACGTCCGATGGGCCGTGGCCGGGGGCCGGCAACGCGTGCGTCGATTTCGCGCGCGGCGACGCCATGCGTCAGCTGCTCAATCAGATGAGCGCGAGCTTTGCGATGGCAAGCGGCGCCCGGGGATTTTTCAAGGCGCGCCTGGTGCCGCCGTGGTTTCAGCCACTCGGAACAATTGATGCGACCAGCGTCTACGACACCAGCGAGCTCAAGCGGACCCTGGAGCGCCTGGTCGACTTCGATCGGATCAATGCCGGCGCGATACGTTTCAGCGTCGGCGCCGTGAACGTCCGGAGCGGCAACTTCGCTTACTTCGATAACGAGACACATACGATCCGGCCGGAGCACATCATGGCGAGTGGCGCACTGCCGCCGGGCTTTCCCGCCGTCGAAATCGAAGGCGAGCATTACTGGGACGGTGGACTGGTTTCGAACACACCGCTGCAATGGGTGGTCGAGACCGAGCCGCGGCGTGACACGATCGCCTTCCAGGTCGACCTTTGGAGCGCACGCGGCGAGTTTCCCCGCAACATCTTTGATGTCATGACGCGGGAGAAGGAGATCCGCTATTCGAGCCGTACCCGCGCCGGCACCGACCAGTTCAAGCACATCCAAAAGCTTCGGCACACGCTGGCGGGTCTCCTGGAAAAACTGCCCGAGGAACTCAAGAACAGCCCGGAAGCGCAGCTGCTCGGCACCGTCGCCGAGCGCAAGGTCTACAACATCGTCCATCTGATCTATCGGGCAAAGAACTACGAGGGCCATTCCAAGGACTACGAATTCTCGCGGCTCAGCATGGAAGAGCATTGGCGCTCCGGGTATCATGACGCACGCCGCACATTGCGGCATCCCGAGGTACTAAAACGGCCCATCGATCACGCCGGAGTGTTTACTTTCGATCTTGCCGCCGATGGCCGTGAATAAGAGCGCTTGAGCAGGGCTCAAGTGCCGAGCCCGAGGTCAAATGGCGCTGCATATCGAAGACTATGCGCTGATCGGCGACTGCAAAACCGCGGCTTTGGTCGGCCGCGACGGTTCGGTTGACTGGCTGTGCTGGCCGCGGTTCGATTCACCTGCGTGCTTTGCCGCGCTCCTTGGCACCGCTGACAATGGCCGTTGGCTCATTGCACCGGCGCAAAATCCCGTCGCGGTGAGCCGCCAGTACCGGCCGGGCACGCTCATTCTCGAAACTGAATTCCAGACTGAAACAGGCAATGCGGCGATCATCGATTTCATGCCGCTGGGCGACGGCGCCGAGCTCGTGCGGATGATCGTCGGGCGCTCCGGTCGAGTGGAGTTTCGGACCGAAATCGTCGTGCGCTTCAATTATGGAGCGACTGTGCCGTGGGTCAGCCGGCGCGAGGACGGTACGATTGATGCGATCGCCGGTCCTGAGCGTCTGGTTCTGCGAACGCCTGTGGCACTCTACGGCGAAGATTTGAAAACCATGGGCGAGTTTACCGTCGAAGCCGGCCAGGCGGTTCCCTTCGTGGTCTCCTACGGAAGCTCCTCGCAAAGTCCGCCGGCTGCGATCGATCCTGTAGAGGCGCTGGCGCGCACGGAAGCCGACTGGCGCAAATGGAGCGACCGCTGTTCGGGTGTCGGGCCGTGGAGCGAAGCCGTCAAGCGCTCGCTCATTACCTTGAAGGCTTTGACTTACGCGCCGACCGGCGGAATCGTTGCCGCCGCCACAACCTCGCTGCCCGAGCGCCTCGGCGGCGTGCGGAATTGGGATTACCGCTATTGCTGGCTGCGAGACGCGACTTTCACGCTGCAGGCGTTCATGCATCTCGGTTACTACGACGAAGCCCTCGCCTGGCGAGATTGGGTCGTTCGCGCGGTCGCGGGCAGTCCCGAGCAGGTGCAGATCGTCTATGGCGTCGGCGGTGAGCGCTGGCTACCGGAATTGATCGTGCCTTGGCTGCCCGGTTATGAAAAATCCGCTCCGGTGCGGATCGGAAATGCAGCTTACGAGCAGTTGCAGATCGACGTGTTTGGCGAGATCGCCGATGCAATGCTGCAGACGCTTAAAGGAGGGATGCCAGCATCTCCACGCGGCCGGGCAATCCGGCCGGTTGTCATGGAATATCTGTCAAAGGCCTGGCGGCAGCCGGACGAAGGCATTTGGGAAGTCCGCGGTGGAGCACAACATTTCGTCCATTCAAAGGTTATGGCGTGGGTCGCGTTCGATCGCGCCGCGGATGAAGTGGCATCTGAAACCTACGGTGAGTCCGGGCAACGCTGGCGTGCGATCGCGGACGAAATTCATGCGGAGGTTTGTGAGCGTGGATTTGACGCAGAGCTTAACAGTTTCGTGCAGTCTTATGGCTCCAAGCGGCTCGATGCCAGTCTGCTGTTGATTCCCCTTGTCGGTTTCCTTCCCGCGAACGACCCGCGCATCCAAGGAACGCTTCGCGCGATCGAGGACAAATTGTTGATTGATGGCGAATTCGTGCTGCGCTACGAAAACGACAATCCCGGTGACGGCCTGCCCGAAGGTGAGGGTGCATTTCTGGCGTGCAGCTTCTGGCTCGTGGACAACTACATCCTTCAGGGCCGCTATGCTGAAGCGCGAAAGCTGTACGAGCGTTTGCTCGCGCACTGCAATGACGTGGGTCTGCTTGCAGAAGAGTTCGATCCCCAAACTGGCCGGATGCTTGGCAATTTTCCGCAGGCTTACAGCCACGTCGGCGTGATCAACTGCGCACTTAATCTGAGCCGGCCGGCGGGACCGGCAGAGGAACGGGCGGAATCGATTTAAGTCGAGGCGCTCGCGGCGGCATTCTTGCCTAACCGAGCGTCGTCGCGCTTATCCACCAATCCGGAAATTGCCTGCGCAGCTTTTTGTCTGCCGCTTCGCTTTCCACGTCCGACGGAAACAATGCGAAGCAGGTGGCGCCCGAACCCGACATCCGGGCGAAGCGGCAACCGGCGGCAGCGCGCAGCGAGGCCAGCACCTCGGCGATCGCCGGCGCCAGCGCGATCGCCGGGGCTTCCAGATCGTTTGCTTCGCTCGCAAGCCAATCGAGAAGCTGCTCCTCGTTATGCATTTTCGGCGGAGCCGCGCGTACGGCCGGCAAAGACGCTTTTGCGGAAGGCTTCCAGCCGGAAAATACCAGCTTGGTCGGCACCGCGATGCCGGGATTGACCAGAAGCGCATGCAGGCGCGGCAGCGGCAGCGGCTCGGAAAGCACCTCGCCAATGCCGCGCATGATCCGTGGGCGTGGATCGAGGCAGACCGGCACGTCGGCGCCGGTCGCGCGCGCGGCATCGCGCAAGCGCGGATCGTCCGGAGCAATCGCGTTGGCTCGCGCCAGCAAACGCAGCGCGGCTGCCGCATCGGCTGAGCCGCCGCCAAGCCCGGCCGCGACCGGCAGGTTCTTTTCCAGGCGAAACGCGCCGGCGCGCAGACCCGGAACGCGCGCGGTGAGTGCGTTCGCGGCTTTGGTCACGAGATTGTCGGCCTCTGCTCCGGTCTGCGCCGCGCCCGGCCCGACCACGGTGAGCGTCGGCGCGTTGCCGGCCGCAAGCGTCAGCCGATCGCCGACATCGGCAAATGCCACCAGGCTTTCGATGTCGTGATAACCGTCGGCGCGGCGGCCGAGCACGCGCAGGGTTAAATTGACTTTGGCCGGCGCGCTTTCGACGAGGTCAGCAGGCAAGGAGGCGGCCTATAGCATGATCCGGAAAAGTGGGTACCGGTTTTCCGAAAAAGATCATGCTCAAACAACAAGCTAAAGCGAAATGGCGCTTCAACTTAAATTATTTCGCTTTAGCCTCCGTCGTCGGATTTTTTTGTCTTCTCGACTGCGGCCGGCTTGTCGGCGGCCGCGGCGGAGGTCGAAGACGACGTGTCGGCGTGCAGGCCTTCTTTGAGCTTGGCCTCGATCTTCGGCAGTTCTTCAGGATCGGGATTGAGATCCTTGGCGTGCGACCATTGGAAATGCGCTTCGAGCGTGCGGCCGACCCGCCAATAGGCGTCGCCGAGATGATCGTTGATGGTCGGATCCTCGGGCTTGAGCTCGACCGCGCGCTCAAGGTTCTTCACCGCTTCATCGTAATTGCCGATCCGATAATAGGCCCAGCCGAGCGAGTCGACGATGTAACCGTCGTCTGGCCGCTGATCGACGGCGCGGCGGATCATGTCCATCCCTTCGTCGAGATGAATGCCCTGATCGACCCACGAATAGCCGAGGTAATTGAGTACGAGCGGCTGATCCGGATAGAGGCCGAGCGCCTTTTTCATGTCGGCTTCGGCCGCCGGCCATTGATGCGAGCGCTCGTAGCAAATGCCGCGGAAGTAGAACATCACCCAATTGCCCTTCTCCGGGTTCGGCACGTTATCGATCGCCTTGCCGTAGGTTTCGCCGCAGTCGGCGAAAGCTTTGCGGGCACGCTGGATATTGCCGAGCTCGACGATGGCTTCGGTGTCGTTGGGGCGTTCGGCGATGACGCGATCGAGAAGCTTCTTGGCTTCGTCGGTGCGATCGAGCGCATCGAGATCAACCGCCATCTGAATCTGGGCGTTGCGCGCGAGCACCGAGTTCGCCGGGATCCGCTCATAGGCCTTGATCGCGAGGTCCGGCTTTTTCAGCTGCTCGTAAAGATCGCCGAGCGAAAGCAGCGCCATCGGATGCGTCGGCTCCAGATAAAGCGC
>Ga0070712_100002821_pt1 | contig 10751 bp, 6 predicted proteins | sample LARL81metaG_FD_71396 | JGI IMG/M metagenome (GOLD analysis project Ga0070712, IMG submission 71396) | Corn, switchgrass and miscanthus rhizosphere microbial communities from Kellogg Biological Station, Michigan, USA - LAR L8-1 metaG | ecosystem: Host-associated > Plants > Roots > Rhizosphere ...
ATGCACGCCGACCTCCAGGACCCGCCGGAGCTGCTCGGTAAGATGCTCGCGGCGCTTGCCTCGGGCGCCGACGTCGCCTACGCCAGGCGCATCGGGCGCGACGAGAGTGCCGCCAAGCGGATCCTGGCGACCGCCTTCTACGGATTGATGCGGCGCGTAGCTCGGGTCCCCTACCAAGGGCAGGCGGGCGACTTCCGGGTGATGTCGCGTCGCGTCGTCGACGCGATCGAGCGCATGCCCGAGCGGCGCCGGTTCCTGCGCGGGATGGTCGCGTGGGTCGGGTTTGAGCAGGTCCCGGTCGAGTACCGGCGCGCGGGCCGCAACGCCGGCCGCGGCGTCTCCTACCGGCAGCGTCCGGCGCTCGCCGTCGAAGCGGTGACCGGGTTCTCGGACATCCCGCTCCAGCTCGCGCTGCCGTCCGGGGTCCTGATCGCGCACTTCAGCGCGCTGGGCGCCGTCGTTATAGCGGTGCTGACGCCACCGCGGACGATGTATCCGAGCGCGTGGCTGTGGGTGCTGGTTGTGGTCCTGTCCTTGTCGGGGGTCCAGCCGACCACGGTCGGCATCCTGGGGCAATCCATAGCACGCGTCCACGCCGAGGGTATGGCCGGGCCGCAGTACCTGGTCGACTCGGTGGAGCAGAACGACCACGCCCCGGCCAGCACCGAGCCCGCCGACACGCGCGACGCCGCGTCGCTCTCGCAGTGACCACCGAAGCAATCAGCGCCCACTCGCGGTCTGAGAGCGACCATCCCGCGCGGCGCGCGCGCACGGGGTCGTGGCGAGCGACGCTGTGGCCGCTCGGCCTCTACGCCGTGCTGTCGCTGGCCTTCTTCGGAGTCCACGTGATTCGGCACCTGGGCAGCCAGATCGTCGCGTCGGACCCGATCGACGCGAGCGCGATTATGTGGTTCCTCGCTTGGTGGCCGCAGGCGCTGCTGCACGGGCTCAACCCGTTTGTGACCCACGTGATCTTCGTCCCCGACGGATTCAACCTCACGTGGGCCACGGACATGCCCGGACCTAGCCTGCTATTGGCGCCAATCACGCTGGCCTTCGGCCCGGTCGTGACCTGGAACGTGATCCAGCTCGCGTCACCGGCGCTCAGCGCCTGGACCGCCTACCTTCTTTGCTGCCACGTCACCGGCCGTACCCTGCCGTCGCTTGTTGGCGGCTACATCTACGGGTTCTCCCCGTACATGCTGAGCCAGCTGACCGGGGCGCCCTGCCTGGCACTGGTGCCGCTTGTGCCCGTGTTCGTGCTGCTGGTGCTGCGACGGCTGGATGGCTCGATCGGATCACGGACGTTCGTATTGTGGATGGCGCTGGCGATGATCGCGCAGTTCTCGATCTACGGCGAAGTGCTGGCGACCGCGACGCTGTTCGGCGCGACCGCGCTGCTGCTGGCGTTCGCGCTGCTGCCGGAGCGGCGGGCGGCGCTGTGGGGCGTCGTCAAGCTGCTCGGCCTGGCCCTCGCGGTGACCGTGGTCGTGGTCAGCCCGTACCTGCTGTATTTCGTGTTTGGACGGCACTATCCGCCGGGGGCCACGTTCTTCTCGACGGACCTGACATCGCTGGTGATCCCGCCCGCGCTGGTGGCGCTAATCGGCCACGGCTCGCGGGCGATCGGCTCGAACGACGAGAGCTACCTGGGCGTTCCGCTGCTACTCCTGATCGGGTGGTTCATGTGGCAGGGCCGCCGCAGCCGCGTGACCTGGGTGATCGCGGGGTCGCTGCTCATCGCGGTGGTGCTCGCGCTCGGCGCGACGCTGATCGTGCACGGACATAAGACCTCGATCCATGGTCCCTGGTGGCTGCTCAAGCACCTGCCCGTGCTGCGCTACGCGATCCCCGTGCGCATCGCGTTGTTCTACGTGCTGCCGGCGGCGCTGATCGTGGCGATGCTGCTCAGCCGGTCGTCGCCGCGGGAGCCCGCAGGGGTCGCCGCCTGGGGCCTGGCGGCGCTGGCGGTCGCGTTCATCGTCCCCAACTTGGGGAACTCGTCGTTTAAAACACCCGTCGCCGACCCGCCATTCTTTGCCTCGGGCACCTACAAGGCCTATCTGCGCCCGTCCGACAACGTACTGACGATCCCGGCATGGGGACCAAACGACCGCTGGCAGGCCGACACGGGCTTTCGCTTTAACCTGTCTGATGGCTATTTGAGCAACCCGTTCCCGCCGTCGTTCACCCGTTATCCGGCGTGGAACATGTTTCTCACCGGGCGGTTGACGCCCGACTACGCGGCCCAGTTGCGGCGGTACGTCGTCGACAAGCGCGTCACCGCCGTGGTCGTGGACCAGAGCGTCCCGGGGCCGTGGAGGAAGCTGTTCGGGTCGCTCGGCGTGCGGCCGGTGTCGACCGGCGGCGTGCTTGTCTACCGGGTCCGGCCGGCGTAATTCCAGGAAAGGCCCCAAATGCGTGCCTTTCCTGGAACTACATAGACTGTGCCGATGTCGCAGGCGCACCCCTCGATCTCGGTCGTGATTCCGGTCTACAACGAGGCCGCGGAGATCGCCAACATCGTCGAATCGGTCGGCGCGGCGCTTAGGGCGCGGGGCGGCGAGTACGAGGTCATCGTCGTCGACAACGCCAGCGAGGACGACACCGTCGACCGGCTGCAGCCGTTCCTCGGCGACCGGCACGTCCGCCTGCTTCGGAACGAGCACAACATGGGCAAGGGCTTCTCGGTCCGCCGCGGGATGCTCGAGGCCACCGGCGACCTGCGCCTGATGTGTGATGCCGACTGCGCGCCGTCGCTTGAGTCGCTGCCGAAGATGGAGGCCCTGCTGGCCGACTGCGACATCGTCGCCGGGGCCCGCAACGCGCCCACCTCGGAGGTCGGTCGCTACCAACCGCTGCGCCGCCGCGCGGCGAGCATCGGCTTCATCCTGCTGTGCCGCGCCGTCATGTCCGAGCCGCTGAAAGACGTGTTCTGCGGCTTCAAACTGTTTACCGCCCCCGCCGCGGAGGACGCGTTCTCGCGTGCGCGGATCGACGGCTGGGCGTTTGACGCCGAGGCTTTGGCGATCGCGCGCCGCCTCGGCTATCGGGTTCGTCCTTGTGGGATCGCGTGGGTCAACCGGCCGGGGTCACGCCTGTCGATCCCGCGGGTGGTGGTGCCGGTGCTGGGGGAGCTGATCGCGGCTCGGAGGCATCTGAAGTCCTTGAGCCGGAACGCCGTCGGCGCCCCCGGGACGCAGCAAGCGTCCGCCACAGCGCCCCAATGAGCAGCCCGATCGCCGCCACGGCGAGGTAGTGCGCGACGAGATGGTCGTGGGCGTAGCCGAAGTGGTTGCCGCCGGCGGAGCTTCCGGGGTGCAGCACGTAGGCAAGCGGCACGAGCACGCCGAGTAGCACCGCGGCGGCCATCGTCAGCCGCCGCGCGCCGACGCCGCGCCACAGCACAAACGCAGTCACCGGGATCGACGCCACGCCGACGGCGATTCCGAACACGAAACCGAAGACGAGGCCGGCGGCCACCGCCGCGGCCAGCGCCGCTCCGACGGGCCACGGCGCCCCGGCCGGGCGTGCGGGGAAGACGTGCGGCTCGCGCTCGTCCCGGGCCGCTGTCCGCCGCGACTCGGCTCGCCATTGGCGGCTTCCGATCAGGGCGAGCAGGCACAGCAGTCCGGCGATCCCCGACACCAGATACGCAAGCTTGGCGACGCGGTTGGGCGCGAATGAGAATCGCACCTGCTTGCAGCCCGGCGCCACGCGCCAGCCGTTGGCATAGCCATCGACCGGCGTCGGCGTGCCCAGCGAGCGGCCGTCGCAGAACGCCTGCCAGCCGCGGTTGTAGCCCTCGCCGAGCACGAGCCACGAGGGGCGCGAGAGCGAGACGCGCACGTGCTCGTATGAGCCACGCCCGGCCGTGCCGGCGGCGACCACGTGCCCGCTGGAACCGGTCACCAGGGGCGGCCGCGCCGCCGGCGATGAAAGGCGCAGGTAGTCGACGGCGAACGGTCCCGGTGAGACCACGAGCAGCTGGGTTCCGGACGACAGGGTCACAGGGCGTCCGCACGCGGTGGCACGAAGCGGCGTGCCCTGGTCAAACGCAGCCATCGAGCCGCTCACCCGCATCGGCACGATCGCGCCGCCGACGGTGAAGCTCACCGTCCCGCACGGCGTGTTCAGCGCCGCCGCCCGCGAGCGCGGCACCCGGGCGCCGGCGCCCCCAATCTCGGCGATCCCGACGGCCCGCCGGTCGGCCGCCGTCGCACCCGCCGGAGCTGCGGCGCGCAGCACGTCGATCCGGAACCGCGCCGCTCGCACTTCCCGCGGCAGCTTCACCCGCCCTCCGGCGGCGACGCGCAGAGCTCCCGTCGAGCCGCCCGGCCACGTCACCCGCACGAGCGTCGGCGTGCGAACCGGCTGCGCCGCCGGGTGCAGGGTCAGCGCCGTGAACCGGACGGGGCTCGGCGTGCTCCACTGGATCCATGCAGGCGCTCCTGCGCCGAACGCGCCGATCCACGCGGTCGCGGGGTCGCCGTCGAGTGCGGCGGACGCGCGCCACTGCGGCTGGCCCTGGGCCCTGCTCGACGAGATCGCGTGGACCGGGCCGCGGTAGCCGGCGAGCCGGTCGAGCGTGTCGTCAGGCGTCTGCGGGAACGCGCTGACCCATGCCGAGGCCGTGAAGCTGCGGCGTGCCGGCACGTCGAACGTCCGGCGCATCACCAGCTCGGCATCGCCAGGCTGCCGGACGTCGCGCGCGGACAGCGGGCCGGTCGCCAGGCCTCGCGAGAACGGGTCGTCGCCGGTTGTCCGGCGAAACAGGTAGTCCAGCGATACGCGGTCGAGATTGGCGCCGAGCAGCGCGGCGCCCGCGTCGACTGGGGCTCGCAGCTGCTCGGTGGCACGCACACCCGGGATCGCGAGCTCGCGGATTCCGCCCGCGCCGGCCGGCGCACCGGGGGCCGGCGGCGAGACGTCGGTAAGCGTGACGCGCAGGCTGCTCGCCGACCTCAGCCCGAGCTTCAGGCGGTTGACGCCCGCGTGGACCGAGAACCGGCGCCCAGCCACCGAGACCTCGCGCACGCTGCCGCCCGCGTCGCCGTACGGAATCAGATCCACGTAGGGCACGGCCCGCGGCTTGGCGAAGTCGACCTGAAGCCAGCGCCGATCGGGGGTCAGCGTGGGATCGGCCAGCCAGGCCGTCTGCGCCGACCCGTCGACCGCGGCAAACGGCGCATGCTCGGGGAACTGCGCCACCAGCGGCGAGGCAGGCGCCTCCACGAGCCCAACGCCGCTGTAGCTCGCGACGGTCTGGTAGTCGGGCCCGCGGCCGATCGGGTCGAGGATCAGCCCGTCGGCGCTGACGTCCTGCGACGGCGCCAGCACCGGTCCCACGTTCTGATCGAGCGACCCGGGGACGAACGCCTGCCGCCGGTTGGAGTCGGTGATCACGACGTCGCCCCCGGCTACGACCGATCGCCGTAGCGCAGACGCGCTCAGGTCACCCGCGTACAGCAGCACGCGATTTGACGGCAGCGCCCCGAACGCGGCCAGTCCCGCGAGCGCGTCGGCCGAACCGTCGACGACGATCGGGTTGGCGGCCGGCTCGACGCGGACGATGCCGCGCGCGTGGGCGAGGTTGTAGCGGCGCACCTGCGCCAGCTTCTGCGTGGGACCGACCCCGGTGGGCGCAAAACTCGACACCGGCCCGTAGCTGCGCGCGGGCCGCGTCAGTCCCTGGCCGGCGAGCTCGGAGCCCGCGTCGGCCGGCGGCGGAGCGTCGCTTCGCGCGGGGTCGTCGTCGGTGCCGGTGATGACCTGGCGCACTCCGATCAGCGACAGCAGCGGCGCCAGCTGGCCCGGCACCAGCCTGCGCTGGTGCACGAGCCCGTCGACCGTCCACAGAAGGTCGGTCGCCCGCAGGTCGGCGTAGGGGACCTCGGTGCGCTCGGCCACCGACCGCTTGGACAGCGCGGGCAGGATCGGGTCGACGGTTCCGCCCCACGTGTAGAACGAGAACAGGTCCCCGGGGAGCACGATCGCCCGGGAGTTGCGGGGCAGGCCCCGATTGACATCGCGCGCCGCCGCTCGCCAGGCGACTGGTATCGCCTTGTAGGAGACCTGGTGGTCCTGGGCCTTGCCGGTGACCAGCGGCCACGCCGCAACCGCCAGCACCCCGGTGGCAACCGTCAGCCCGATCGCCCGGCGCCACGTCACACCCAGCCGCCACCACGCCTGTCCGGCGGCGACCCCGGCGAGGCAAGCCAGGGCCACGGCCAGCAGCGGCGCTGCTTTATAGGACGCGCGCAGGAACCGAACCGATACGAAGTGGTTGTAGGCGAACGTCAGGCCGTGGCGCAGCGGCGTCCCGTCGGGGTATCCGGCCTGCATCACGAGCACCGCGATCAGCGCCAGGCCCAGGAAGAACGGCCCGTAGCGCCACCTGCGCGTCCATACAAAGCCCCCCAGCGCGACCGCAGGCACCAGCAGCGTCGCGACCACGACCGGCAGTGAGAACAGGAGCGTGTGCTGATCGTCGAAGTACGGGATCGCCTGCCCGTTGAAGCCGATCCCGACGTACGACAGCCAGAAGCTCATCAGGCGCAGCGTCTCGGTCGCGCTGGTGGTGCCCCAGATCGTGCCCGGCTGCTCGGTGAAGTGCAGGAAGTCGATCCCGTAGGAGGACTGCACGTACGCGGGCACGATCCACCACAGCGAGGTGAGCACCGTGGTCAGTAGCGCGCGCCACACGAACCCGCGGGCCTGTTTGAACCCGATCCGCGTGAACGCGATCTCGTAGAGGAGCAGCAGCAAGGGGCCGAGCAGCATCCACGCCGTTACAGCGCCGTTGATGCCACCCCCGGACGCCGCGACGAGCAGCCCGAATGCCGCCGGCCATCGCCAGCGGTGCGACTCGCGTACGCCCCGGTGGACGACGAGCAGCAGCCACGGCAGCGCGGCGTACGCGAGCAGCGTGACCGTGGTGCGGTTGGCGTAGGTGACGACGAAGGGGTTGAGGAGCATGACCGCGCCCGCGACGAGGTGCGCGACCCCGCGCGGGCGCCCGAGCAGCGCGTCGAGCAGCCGCACGACCCCCCACGCAGCGAGCGCCAGGAGGGTTCCGAGCCACAGGCGCTGCACGATCCAGTCCGGGATGCCGAACGCGTGCCCGACCGCGAAGAACGGACCCATCGGGAACAGGTAGCCGGTCTGCTGCCCGCTCTGGACGTCGCCGAGCTGTCCGGTCGACGTCCACATCGACGCCACATCGGCGAGGAACCGGCCAGGATCGACGTGCAGGTTGATCTTCGTGTCGGCCGTCGCCAGCCCGGGGCGCTGGGCGAACGCGAGCGCAAACGCCCCAGCGCCGAGGAGCAGGGGAATGCCTACTTCCCGGCGACGAGTCCGCATCGGCGGGGAGCTTAGTCATGGGGCGGGTGTCGGCTGCCTCGCGGTAGGCTGCGCCGCATGGACGGCGCCAGGGTGTGGGTCACTATCCCCACGTTCAACGAGGCCGGAAACGTCGAGCGGATCTCTCGAGCTGTGCTGGATCAGCTCGAGCGCTGCGCCCCCGGCGAGCACCGGCTGCTGATCGTCGACGACGCCTCGCCGGACGGCACCGGGAAGATCGCCGACGGGCTCGCCGCGGAGCTGCCCGCGATCGAGGTGCTGCACCGCCACCGCAAGCAGGGGCTGGGCCGCGCGTACCTCGCGGGCTTCGAACACGCTCTGCAAGGCGGCGCCGAGATCGTGATCGTCATGGACGCCGACTTCTCGCACGACCCCGCCTACCTGCCGGAGCTGCTCGCGGCCGTCGCCCACTGCGACCTGGCGCTGGGCTCCCGCTACGTTGCCGGCGGAGCGATCACCGACTGGCCGCCGCTGCGCCGTCTGCTGAGCCGCGCCGGCTCGCTGTACGCGCGCACGATCCTCGGCGTTGACGTGCGCGATCTGACGGGCGGCTTTCGCTGCATCCGGCGCGAAGTGCTCGAAGCCGTCGAGCTGCCAACACTCCGCTCGCAGGGCTACGTGTTCAACATCGAGCTCACCTATCGCGCGCTGCGCGCGGGCTTCCAGGTGGCGGAGGTGCCGATCGTGTTCCGCGACCGCACGGTCGGCGACAGCAAGATCTCGCTGCCGATCGCGATCGAGGCGCTGTCGCTGGTGCCGGTGCTGCGCTTCCCGAGTCTGCGCCGCACGTGGCCGTCGACGACCGTGCCCCTGGCCGACCCCGAGGCGTCGCTCGAGGACCCGCTGCTCAGTACGGCCAATCCTCCCGACAACCCAGAAGGGCCGCCAGCGGCCGCAGCTTCGCAACGATCAGGATCTTAATGATGAGATTGCGCGCAAAGTACGGCAGGCCGCCGAGCTGAACGAGCGCGTTTCGCGCCCGCGCCCGTGGGTGCAAATGGATCCGCCGATAGCGGGCCAGCGACCGCTCGCGCCCCTCATAGCGCCAGCTCGCTGACAGCAGCAACAGCCGCAGCTGGGCGAGCGTGACGCCGATCGCGTTGAACGCGTCGTGCATCAGCATCGTTCCGCTGGGCCCCACACGCGCGCCCCACAGCTCGATGTCCTCGCGGACCGGCTGGTAGCGATGCGCCCCGTCGATGTACAGCAGGTCGATGTCGCCGACCACCTCGCCAACTGCTTCGCGCGCAAACATCCGCACGTGGCGGACGCGGTCACGGACTCCGGCGCGGCTCAGGTTTGCCTCAAAAGCTTCGTTGTCGTCGTCGCCGCGCTGCGCGTCGGCCTCGATCTCCTGCGGTCCACGGTCGCTGCCGCCGTGCGGATCGACCGCCACGAGCTCGACCCCGGGTGCCGCCGCGGAGGCGAGCACGATCATCGAGCGGCCGCGGAAGGAGCCGATCTCGACGATCCGCCCGGGCGCACGCACGGCGCGCGCGGCATCCCACAGCATCCGCGCCTGCCCGTCTGAGAGCCAGCCCTCGACGCCGTCGATCAGGCGCAGCGCTTCTTCGAACGTTGCGGCGCGCGCAGTGGCCTCGTCGGAGCTCAAGGCGCCCGCTGCGCCCGCGCCTGCGCAACCCGCTGCTGCACGACGCCGAGCGTCGTTGCCGCGGTGCGATCCCAGGTGAAGGTCAGGGCCCGCTCGCGCGCAGCCTCGCCCAGACGTGTGCGCAGCTCATCGTCTGCCAACAGCTGGCGCACCCTGTCGGTCATCTCCGCGGGCGTCTTTGACAGCACGCCCGTCTGCCCGTCGACGATCGACTCGCGCAGGCCGCCCACCGCGAGCGCCGCGCTCGGCGTCCCGCACAGCGCCGCCTCCATCACGGTCAGCGACCAGCCTTCCGAGGCCGACGCGGTCACGTGCAGCCAGGCCTGCCGGTACAGGTCTGCCTTGGTCTGCTCGTCGACGTGCCCGTGAACGCGGACGCGGTCGCCGAGACCGCGGCGCGAGATCTCGTCAGAGAGCGTCTCGCCGTGGTCGCCATGGCCGGCGATGTCGAGCGAGACCTCGTGCGGCAGCGCCACAAGCATGTCGAGCAGTACCTCGATGCGCTTGTAGGCCTTCAGCCGGCCCACGTACAGCAGGCGTGGATCGGGCGCGCGCTCACCCGGCCCGAACGGGCCGGGCCCGATCCCGCAGTAGGCGAGCGTGATGTTCTGCGACGGGATCCCGTCGATGCTGACGAGCTCGTCTCGCGCCGATCCGGAGATCGTCAGAAACGGAACCCTTCGGTACAGCAACCGCAGCGGCAGCTCCTCGAACAGCGCCGACATGGTCCGTCCCAGGCGGGACCCGAACTCGCCGATGTACAGGTCGCGGTGCGGGTGGTTGACGAGCGCCACCCGTGGCTTTCGCAGCCACAGCGGCGTCAGGAACACGATCCCGTTGATCACCTCGAACACGACGTCGGCGTCGCGTCCGAGACCGCGCATCACTGCCCAGGCCGCGCGCGGGAACACCGAGCCGCGCCCGCCCATGCGGTGCACGACGAGGTTGGGCTCGACCTCCTCGACGGGCAGGCAGCCTGGATAGGCGCCCGCGACGACCGTGACCTCGTTGCCCCAGCGGGCCCAGCGGGCCACGTTGGCGTACACGTTCTCTCCCGTTCCTCCGCCCTGAGGGTGCGTCCAGTCGCGGTCGGCCAAGACGAGCACCTTCAGCGGCGACGCGGCGCTCGCGCGGACGGCGGCCTCGGCGTCAGCCGTCTCGCCGTGTCCGTTTGCGGTCGACAAGAGGGCTCCCTGCCCTGCTGCCGTGAGGTCGATCGTGGGCTCCACGGGGGCGAGACTCTACTGGCGTGCGGGCCCAGTGGGCCTCCAGAAAACGTTGCACCCGAAATGGCGGGCCCGGATGACCGTCATGCTGCGTCCTCGGACCCTCGCGCAGCGCTGCTGCGCCACGGGTCCTGCGTCCTTGCCTGACGGCCCCCGGACCTCGCCCTTTCAGGCACAACGTTTCCGGGAGGCCCACCGTGGACCTCCCGGCCGATACGCTCCCCAGCCGTGAGCAGCGCCCCGACGTCGGTTGCGGTCCGGGATGGCGGCGGGCCCTCGGAGCGCGCGCCGGTGAGCCGTGCCCGCCGGCTGTGGGCCTTCTGGAGCGCGCGGCCGACCCTGAGCGCGGCTGTGATCTTCGCGGTGCTCGCGGTGCTGATGGTGGGCCAGGGGGTGCTGCCCGGCCGGACCCTGTCGGGCTCGGACACGCTGCTCAGCTCGGTCCCGTGGCAGTCGTCCAAGCCCGCCGACGTACCGGGCCTCGGGACGAACTTCGAGCTCGCCGACTCGGCCGACGTGTTCCAGCCGATGCTCCAGTACACGCGCTC
>Ga0070712_100002824_pt1 | contig 10749 bp, 9 predicted proteins | sample LARL81metaG_FD_71396 | JGI IMG/M metagenome (GOLD analysis project Ga0070712, IMG submission 71396) | Corn, switchgrass and miscanthus rhizosphere microbial communities from Kellogg Biological Station, Michigan, USA - LAR L8-1 metaG | ecosystem: Host-associated > Plants > Roots > Rhizosphere ...
CTGAAGTTGGTGACCACGCTGCCCAGCACATCGAGCCCCACCAGATCGATGGTGCGGAACGTGGGCGCTTTGCTCCAGCCACCGCTTGAAGTCAGCGCATCCACTTCTTCAATGGTCAGGTCCATCTCCTGCATCACGCGGAAGACATTCAACCCGGCAAAAGTGCCAATCCGGTTGGCGATGAAGTTGGGCGTGTCTTTGGCCGTAACAATTCCCTTGCCCATGCGCACATCGCAGAAATGCGCGACGGTCTCGATGGCGGCCGGATCGGTCTCCGGCGTGGGAATAATTTCCAGCAGGCGCATGTAGCGCGGCGGATTGAAAAAGTGCGTGCCAAACCAGTGGCGGCGGAAATCGTCACTGAAGCCCTGCGCGATACTGGCCACGGGCAGGCCGCTGGTGTTGGTGGTGATCAGGCTGCCGGGCTTGCGCACGGCTTCCACTTTCTTGAGCAGGCCGCGCTTGATCTCCAGGTTCTCTGCCACGGCTTCAATGATCCAATCAGCATCGGCCAGCAGCTTCATGTCATCGTCAAACGTTCCAATGGTGATCAGCCGCTCCAGACCTTTCTCAAAAAATGCCGCGGGCTTCGATTTGACCGCCGCTTCCAGTCCGCCGGCGACAAGCTTGCTGCGCGCTGCTTTGTCGGTACTCTGGGCAGCGTCGGGCGTCACGATATCGAGCAGTACGCAGGGCACGCCGGCATTGGCAAAGTGAGCGGCAATGCGAGCTCCCATGGTTCCCGCTCCCAGCACGGCAACTTTATTGATCCGCTGATGGCCGGGTCTTTGACCCTGGGAACCCTGGCTGATTTGCGCTCCATTTGAGCTGCGGGACTGCGGTGCGGCAGGAACAGCAACATTACTCATCTGAACATCTCCTGGGATTTGAATGGTGCGGGTGAGTAGACGAGTCTAGAGACGTTCAGAATCATAACAGTTTTCATCATCCGTTCAGGGGTGCCTGCCTCGACGCAAATCCGGCCGCGAATCAAATGGAAATGTAACGAGCCCGTGAATTAATCAAGCAATTTGATTGTAATGAATGAATATTCATTCAGTCAACAATAGACCTATGTTTTCATTCTCTTACATGTCCCAGATGACCGCAAGCGATCCCTAACGATTAGCTATCGGTGATTAGTGCCGGAGCAGGCTGGAAATCGCCGATTCGGACAATAATGCGGCCCACGCCCATCAGGTATCCGCTCTGGTGTGTACCTCCCCAGCGGCCAGCTGGCCCCTGCACATGGATGAGACCGCCCTTGGGAATCGTTCCAGCCGCGTTAGTGGCTTTGGGACCCTGACCGAATTTGTAGAGCCAATAAGGAACGTCGTCTTTGGCGACGTAGGGAACGTTATAACCTTGTGGCATGGATCGAACTCCGGAAAACAAAACCTTACCACGGAACAACACGGATTGCGCGGATCAGAAAGCCAGGAAAAGCTCAACCACAAAGGGCAAGAAGGAACACAAAGGAGAAAACCAAGTTCAACTCAACTTTTCCGGATGGGCGTCCACGTACTCCAGCGCTTTTTCCGCCATCTGGCGCTCGCCGTTGTAGCTGAGCTTGGCGGGAGCTTCTGACAATGGAATCCAGTAAGCACGGCGAACTTCATGCCGCATTTTTTCCGTAACGTCATCGATCTGGCCAGACTGGTATTTCGTGAGGTAGAACGACACTATCTTGAAAGCCTTTTCATTGCCGGCCCATTTGCGCACGTAAACGTATTTGATGTCGCCTAGTTTTGCCACCAGTGTGGCGCGCAGGCCGGTTTCTTCGTGGACCTCGCGCAGCGCGGTTTCCGCGGGCTTTTCTCCGGAATCGACATTGCCTTTGGGCAGGGCGACAACGTCTTTGCGGTCCTCCGGCTCGCCTTCACGGCCGGGCTCAATCACGGCCACCCACCATTGTTTTTGCATGTGGCGCAGCACCAGCGCCCCGGCGGAGAATTCTCGCAGCATTTTGTTTAAGAAAGCGCTTGCCTGATCGCAGAAAATGAAGCAAACCGGGCCATTCTTACAGCTTATTTGTTCCCAGTTTGCGGACTGTTTGAGGTTACCAAAGGTCGCTGAAAGTTGTCTCGTTTTGGGCCAAAATATCCTGAAACTAATAGTTCATCTATAGCGTTTAACTTGTTGTGCACCCTTTGCGGTAAAGCGGCATCTTACCTTTCAGGTGCAAAGCTGGTGCGGCATGTAACAGCTTGAAGGAGCGCCGTGAAGAATCCGCTGAATAAGATCGTGCGTTCTGTGCGTGCCTTTGGCCGCGAGCTTGCCCGCCAGACTGCGCCTGTAGTAACGCCTGAGCCGACGCGCCGTCCCAAAGTTGGGGTGGCGCTTGGTGGAGGTTTCGCCCGCGGTCTGGCCCACATTGGGATACTGAAAGTCCTGGAAGAAGAAAACATTCCGGTGGATTTTATCGCCGGTACCAGCGTGGGATCGGTAATCGGCGCGGCATATGCCAGCGGCATCAGCGCCAAGGAGCTGGAAGAAGTAGCGGCGCTGGTGCGCTTCAAAGATTTCTCTCGCTGGACCTTTTCCCGGTTTGGCCTCTTCAGCAATGACAAGATGTCGATCTTCCTGCGTAAAGTGCTGCGCTGCAAAACTTTTGAAGAGCTCAAGATTCCCATGGCCATTGCCGCCACTGACATTATTACCGGCGATGCCGTGGTCTTCACCACCGGCGACCTGATTGATCCTGTGCGCGCAAGCTGCGCCTATCCGGGCATGTTCCAGCCGGTAAGAATTGGCGGACAATTGCTCGTGGACGGCCTGCTGGCTCATTCGGTTCCTTCTACGCCGCTGCGCGATATGGGCGCTGAGCGCGTAATCTCTGTCCACCTGGCCGCGCACTGGGTCAAGCCTGGCGGCCCGCGTCACGTGTTTGACGTGATTGGGCAGTGTTTTTCCATCGCCCAGGAACGCATGTGCGGACCGTGGAAAGCCGCTTCAGACATTGTGCTGCAACCGGAGATCGGCGAATTTGCCTACGATGACTTTGTACGCGCGCCAGACCTGATCCGCTGCGGAGAAGTGGCCGCACGCGCAGCCATGCCGGAGATCCGAGCCTGGATGCCCGCGCCCCCTGCCATCGCTGCCGCGCCAGCGACAGCCCCAGCATTAGTGGCGCCAACCGAATGGCAGCCTGCCGGCGAGCCCGCCCCGCTCAAGACCTAAAGCGGACTAAAAGGAAAATGCGTGAGCAGCTCGCCCTTGGGCGTTCGGATCTCAACCACCAGCCTGGCCGTAATGGGAAGGTCCACGTTGTTGAGATTGATGCGATAGACGCGTTCGTCGTAAGGGACATCCGCTGGCATTCCGATCATCTCCACCGATTCCGGAACAATTTCATGGTTTTCCAGCGCGTTATAGGCGCGGATACGAAATTTGAGGTTGAGCAGCAGTTCATGCGGTTCATCGCTTACGTCAACTGACGCCATCGGCCGGTCCATGAGCATCTTCCTGAGCGACGCGGTAATGCGGAAACTAAAGCGCTGAGGAAAATGCCTGATGGTATCGCCATCCGCGGAGACAAGCTTTTTGTTGGCGCCTTCAGAAACGCTCTGCGCGCCCTCCAGTTCAGGGCACTCGATCAGCCCCATCATGGAAAGATTGGCGCCTGAAGGCTTGAGGACGACCACGTCGTATCCGGCGGGCATGTTGGAGTGTAGACCGTTGCCGCCGCGTGGCGCGTTTCCGGCGATGGCGGCCAGGCCAAAAGCGGCAATGATGGCAAGCACTCCACTCCGGGCAATGCGATGAGATGTCATACCTTGGACTTTTCCGGCTTCCCGCATGTGGCCCCGGCGTGATACACAAGAAGCTCACTTGATGAGAGAAGGATAAAGAGAAAAAAGATGCTTCGGCTCCTTTGTTTTACCGCCCATCCGGACGACGAAGCGGGCGGCTTTGGCGGAACTCTGCTGCGCTATGCGGAGCGCGGCGTGGAAACGCACGTCATCTGCCTTACGCCCGGGCAGGCTGCCACGCATCGGGGCAACGCCAGGTCAGATGAGGAACTCTCCGCCACCCGGCGCATTGAATTTAACGCTGCGTGCAAGCTGCTGAAGGTCAGCCGGGGCACGGTGCTTGACTATCCGGATGGAAAACTCGATCGCCAGGATTTTCATGCCGTGGTTGCCGACCTGGCGCGCCGCGTACGCGAGCTGCGGCCGCACGTGGTGATGACCATGGGTACGGAAGGCGCCATCACCGCGCACCCTGACCATTCCATGATTTCCATCTTCGCCACCATGGCCTGCCACTGGGCCGGGCGCACCAACCGCTTCCCTGACCAGTTGCAGAATGGGCTTGCGCCGCACCGGACGCAAAAACTCTATTACGCTACCGCTCTTTTCACCATGCCCGACCGCCAGCCGGTTGCGCTTGCGCCGACGACAACGATCATCGAACTGAAGCAGCATGAGATTGACGCGAAGGTTGCCGCCTTCAAACTTCATACGTCACAGGCTCCGCTGTTCGGCTTTTTTGAAGAGACCATCCGCAAGCGCGGCAAGACAGAAGTTTTCCACCTGGCCAACAGCGTGAAGCCAAGCAAAGTGGAGATGGAAACGGATTTGTTCGCGGGAATTGAGGAATCGCCGTAATCGCGCGTGATCGCCGTAATCGAAAACCAAACCTCAAACCTATTCACCGCAAAGGACGCAAAGATCGCAAAGGAACTGGAATTTTAGATTTCTTTTCCTTTGCGCCCTCTGCGTCCTTTGCGGTTAAGTTCTTTGGCTAGCTGCTAATTGCTATTTGCTAATTGCTCACTTCGTCAACGGCTTGATGATCTCGCTCAGCACATCCGGCTTTGATTCATCGCGGACCAGATGAGCAAATTTCTCGCCGTCGTGATAATTCAGCGTAAACGTTTTGAAATAGTCGCCGTTCATTACCAGCAGTTCCAGGTTTGGACCGTGTCCCTTGCCTGCTTTTAGCGCGTCGTGAAGGATATCTGGATTGAACTTTCTGCCGTTCACGGCCACCAGCGTGGTTCCGGGCGCGATGCCGGCTTTCCACGCGGGAGAGTCAGCAATTACGTCGCGAATGCCGCCTTTATCATCGAGCGCCAGCCCAATAGAGAAGCGAGCGTCCACGGCGTCACGGACCTTCTCCGTGGCTTTGGTGAACTCGCTGGGATTGTCGTCATAAACGAGTTTCCAGCCGCCATTGGTAATTCCGCCAAGTGGCGCGCCAGGGCCGTACGTATCCAGGCGATCGCGCAGGAACTTTGCCCAGTCATAGGGCGTGACGTCGTTGAGCGTCTTGACAACGTCGTCGAAGGTGTACGTGATTACTTTCGGCGGAGTGTTGCCGCCGCCGTGGAAGATGTGGCAGAAATCGTTCATCGACTTCTGGCCTTTGGTCTGCTGCCGGATGAGGGTGTCCGCCTCCAGCCAGATCAGGAAGCCTTCAGGATAGTAGTCCACGCTGCGGCGCCAGTTTTCGAACTCGGGCAACGCGCCGTAAAGCAGTTGCGCGGCATCGGCCGTATCCTGCAATGGACGCCACGAGCGGCCCGGAGTGTGGTCGAGCGCCGCCGCTGTTTCCGCGGCCTCATCCAGAAATTGTTGCTTGGTCCAAAGCCCTGAGCGCGGCGCAAGTATTTCTCCCAGATATTGCGTGAGGCCTTCATAGACCCAGAGCAGATCACCTTCCATCGGCACCTGATAGTCCGGCGTGGCCAATCCTTTGGGACGGCGATATTTGCCGTTCCAGGAATGCGTCATCTCATGCGGCAACAGGCTGGCCGCAAGCCAGCGCGCATCGTCATCGATCATGGTGCGCTCGGGCACGCGGTCATCGCTCGATTCATGATGTTCCAGCCCGAAGTGCGCTGTGTGGTCGCTCAACGTCAGGAGAAAATGATAATCGCGATAATGCCGCGCGCCGTAAAGTGCGCCGGTTTCCGCAATCAGGTGCTTGTACTGGTCGATGGTCTGCTGCGGCATTTCTAATGCAGCGTCGCCATCGGCAACTTCATCGATGTAATGCTGAATCGGCCCTTCAGGCGTGAGTGGAATACGGCGAAAGTGCGCTCCGGCAAGGACGGGTGAATCCACCAGAGTTGTCAATGACACCTGCTGGAAGTTGATCTCGCTTCCGCTCTCGCCGGCCACAGGCAGCGCCGTGCCATATTTCCAGCCGGCCGGCAGCTTCAGAGATGCCACCACCGGAATGTCATCGCTGTGCGGGCCCAGCGGATAGAGCACAACCTGGTTCCAACTCAGCATGTTGAGCTGCGTGGTGGCTGATGCTCCCGAGGAGAAACCTTCCGGCGGAGCGGGCATCACCAGGTCAAGCTTCGCTTCCAGCGTGCTTACGCCCTGCGGTACCGTCACGTGCACCGTGTACATTTCGTCCAGGTCGCGCCGCCAGGTCAATCTCTTTCCATTCGCGAAAAACTGCAAGCCCGTAACATCCGTGATAGGGCCGGTAGGACCATGTTCGCCGGGAATCCATTTGGGAAAGACCAGCTTTACGTCACCAGCCGCCACTGGAATCTCCATCTGCGCATGCAGGACCTTTTCCGGCGCGTGTGTGGCATCGACCACTAGCTTGATGGGCTGCGCCGGAGCTGCGGGAGCGGCGGGGTGCGGTTGGCGCTTCTGGGCAGAACTGGCGATCGCGGTAATGAATAAAGCCAATAGAGCTATCTGTGGAAAGAATTTGTGCATGAGTAAGTTCTTCTCCGTGGAGCGAACGTGGATTAGCGAACCAACATTAGCGAACCCAGACTAATGGGGGAGCAGACGGGAACGCAAGACTAAACCACAAAGGACACGAAGGAACACGAAGAGATTGCCAAAATTTGCCAGGATTGCCAAGATCGCCGAAATTGAACAACAAAGACCTACCGTGGCGTAGCGCAGATCTCGATTCCCGATCCTTTGTGTTCCTTCGTGTCCTTTGTGGTTATTTCTTGTTCTTTTTTTTAGATGGCGTCTCAGGCTGCGCGCCGGTCACGCTGGCCAGGACTTTGTCGAAGGCTTCTTTGGCTGTCATCTCTTTGTTGCGGCTTTTGTTCTGGCGATATTTATGCTCGCTGTTGCAGGTGCGGCAGCGCGTTCTGAGCACTTCCTCGCCCATCATGGAAACAACAGAATGGTCCGTGGTGCGTTTACAGCTCGAGCAATGGTCGTCAATGTCGTCGCCAAGTCGCATAAGGGCTCCTTCATGGCAATTGTTCTGCCTATTTTGCCGTAAAGCGGCTTCGCTGTCTCTGGGTTTATGATTAAATCTCTATCGTGCCTCTTCGACAGCGCGGCAAATTCATTACTTTTGAAGGCCTGGATGGCGTGGGCAAGTCCACGCAGCTGGAGAACCTGGCCACGCACCTGCGCGAGCGCGGCATTGAGGTGATCACCACGCGCGAGCCGGGCGGCACCGCGCTGGGAGAAAAATTGCGGAGCGTCCTGCTGAGTTCGCGGACCTCAGGCCTTTCACCGCTGGCCGAACTTGCGCTCATGTTTGCCGACCGCGCCCAGCACATTGACGAACAGATTCTACCGGCGCTCGAACGCGGTCAATGGGTCCTTTGCGACCGCTTTACCGATTCCAGTGAAGCTTACCAGGGCGGCGGCCGCGAGCTTGGCAGCGATGTCGTGCTGCAATTACACAGGACGCTTTGCCATGATCTCCAACCGGATCTGACCATCCTGATGGTTTCTGACGTGGCGCGAACGGTCGCGCGCGCGCGCCGCAGAAACGTGGAACAATCCAAGACGATGGCGGAAGACGAGAACCGCTTTGAAAAAGAAAATCGAACGTTCTATAACCGTGTGCTGGCGGCATACATGGCCATCGCCAGGCGCGCGCCGCAACGCGTGGTTGCCGTGGATGCAGCCGACCCCATCCCTATAGTGCACAAGAAAATTGTTGGCATCGTGGAAGAGCGCCTGCTCTCAGATAAACCTCTCTCAAAACAGACAAACTGAGAGAGAAATGCATCGCGCGCCGGCTGCCTGGTATTAAGTAAGAAAACAGAGCAGATCGTCACAGCCCCACTACAACTCTGAGCTGCTGCTGTACATCTTTCCAACCAATAAGCCTTGTTCCCCCGCCAATCATTGAGGTATCAAATGAATTCCCGCAGGCTGCTTTATTGTGGTTACGTTTTATTCTTAGCTTCCATCTTCACCCTGGCCACCGGATGTGGTTCGGTCAGTTCCAATTCCAATCCAACGCCGACACCAACGCCGCCGGGCAGCCAATCGCCTACGCCAACTCCTGTGCCCAGCCCGTCTCCAACACCAACGCCAGTAACGTCGAGTGCCGCCATTACGGGCCGTGTTGTTGATCCATCAGGCGTGCCGGTTGTGGGTACAGTGGTGGTTGATCTGGAGCGTGGCGGAGGTGATTTTTTTACCTTCATGCAGACCACCGCGGATGCTCAGGGCCGGTTCCGCTTTGATAACGTCCCTCCGCTCCCGTCCCAAAGCACAGGTTATGCGATCATGGTGGCCGCGCGCGCCGCGCATGATCCGGGGACAGCCCCGGGATCGCCTGGGAGTTTCTATGCTCCCGCGCTATTGGTCCCCGGCGGCGGTCCATTTGTGCCGGGCGATCCGATCCTTCCAGGCATCGACATCGGGACGATTCAGTTACGCTTCACGTCGCAAGGTGACATTGAAGGAAGCGTGACCTCCACTGATTCCACGCAAAAAGTGCCGGTACCGATTCACGTGAAATTTGCTCCCATGCGGATTTTTACGCTGGACTTCATTTTTGACTATCCGTGGATAGGTGCGGCTCCGCAACTAACTACGGCGCCGGGACCAAGTTGCCCCGCGGGAACAGCTTGCGCTTCGTTCCAGTTAATACCCATCCCCACAGACCGCGTAGAACAGGCAATATTCAGCAAGGCTGGGTATACGTTTGCCCCCAGTGACAACGCGGCGAATTTGATATTGAGTCTCAACGCCTTTTCGCTGCTGAACGGAAAGCCAGACTGTAATCCGCCCAACAATGAGCTATTCGCCAACACGCTGCACCCGGACGGCGGGACCACCGTGGGTCCGGCAGCCTTCACAGGTTGCCAATAGAACGAAAAGAGGCCCGCCGAAGCGGGCCTCACTTTCAGGATGAACGCCGGGAGCTCAGTAGCCCCGGGAATCGAGATGGGCTATCTTCCTACAACAAAAAGGTGCCCATCGTTCTGTGAATAGATTCTTCCGCTTCCGTCCAGGGACGCGGGAGTGTATGCCGCGCCAATGGCAAGCTGCTGGAAGATGTTCTGAATGAGGATTCCTCCCTGGCCAATGGCGTAGAGGTTGCCGTCTTCACTGTTGGCATAAACCACGCCATTTGCATCCACCACCGCCGCGTTCACGCACCACTCAAAGCCATTGGGATTAGTCGTTTGGCAGCTAACGGTCCCATCCGGATTGCGCGTGCAGCTCTGGTGGTTGGTGTTCTGGAAGGACCATTCCACGTTGAGGTTGGGATCAAGCTGGTCCACAAAGTATTGTTCGGGCCCCAGGAACGAGGCGTTGGGGTTCGAACGGTCCGGGCACCAGTTCGGGTCGGAGCAATAATCGCCGAATCCCGGCCCGCCGTAGTGATTGTTCTTGAAAACAACTGAGTAAGTTCCGCCGTGGGGATAAATCGCCGGCGTGTTGTCCCAGCCGAAGCCGAAGGCATTCAGGAAATCACCGTTCGCGCTGAAATGGAGCATGTGTCCCTGCGCCCAGTTGTAAAGCGTATATGCGCCGTAGAAGATGCTGCCATCGGGAGCTACGGTCGGCGAGGACGATGAATCATCGAGCACGCGGGCCGGAGGAGGTTCATTGGTTGCCGGGTCAACGCCGAAGGTCGCACCGGCGCTGCATCCGCCGTTGGCGCCTGCGCCGCCCGGATTGCCGATAGGGAAGCTCACGCCGCAGCCGTCATTGAGCCGATTGCGGAAAGAGGCCGCCCACTTGCCGGTCAAGTTGGAATTGACCGCCACCAGGTAGTTGTAGCGGGTCACCAGGTGGGCCTTGGCGATGGTGTAAATGGTGCCATCAGGCGCGATGGCCGGAGCAATATTCAACGCCGCGCGCTGGCTGCCGCAAGGGGCGGTCTGCGGATTGGCGTTCGGCTGAGGCGGCCAGGGCAGTTGCGTTTCGAGGAAAGACACGTTGCAACGGCCATTGGCTGCAGGCGGCGCTTCACCCTTGATCTGCGCCTGGGCAAACAGCGTGCTATAGCTTACTTTGGTTACAACGTCACTGGGCGTTACCTTGACCAGCCAGGAGCCAACCACATCATCGCCCAGAAAACCGGTGGGATTGTTTTGCGTAACCTGAACCACGTTGTAGTACAGGTTTCCGCTTGAATCCACGCTGATCGGCGAAGCCGTAAACGTGTTGGGATTGATCGTGGTACCGAACGGATTGATGCGCTTTACCACCGCGCCCGTTGTCTTGTTGATCTTGAAGATGGTGCCGCCCTTGCCGGGATCATAGAGGAACCCGTTGGCCAATGCAGCGTGATACACCGGTTCCCAGAACAGGCTGGAAGATCCCGGAGCGAACCAGTCGGTGTTAAATGTCCACACTTTCACAAATGAGTTGCCCTGCCAAGTGTATTTGTTCTGGTGCCATATCTGTGTGCTGTAAGTGCTGTTGCTGTAGGTCCCATCCTTGGACTCGATGTACACGTCATTGTTATCGATCAGCGGGACCTGATAATGCACCAGCAGACCGCCAGCGTTAATGGGATCAGCTTGCTCCGCGGCAACGTTGAAATCGTAAATCA
>Ga0070712_100002827_pt1 | contig 10743 bp, 13 predicted proteins | sample LARL81metaG_FD_71396 | JGI IMG/M metagenome (GOLD analysis project Ga0070712, IMG submission 71396) | Corn, switchgrass and miscanthus rhizosphere microbial communities from Kellogg Biological Station, Michigan, USA - LAR L8-1 metaG | ecosystem: Host-associated > Plants > Roots > Rhizosphere ...
CCGCGCTCCTCCCGCTCCTTCCCACGCCACCGCCACGGCACCGGTGGCGGTGCGGAGAGCCCGCGCGCGCTCGATGGCGACGATGTCCTCGTCACCGCTCGCCACGTCGCCAAAGTGCACGGTGAAGCTTGTCTCCGCTCGAGCGAGCGCCCGGAGGCTCCGGATGGCCGGCTCGTGTCCGTCGAAGGCGGGGGCGGCCTGCGGGGTGATCCTCTGCTGGAAGTCGTGCTCGACGGTGCGTGTGGAGACGACGATGTCGCCCACCGAGATGTGATCCGCGAGGGCGCCGGCCGCGCCGGCGCAGATGATCAGGTCCACGTCCCCCGCGTGATCGAGCAGGTGACGCGTGTGGAGCGCGTACTGCGCCTTGCCATGACCGCCGCGCGCGAGGGCGGCGCCGATGTCCGGGAAGGCGAGGAGAGGCAGGCGCCCCGCCTGCCTGTGCTCCAACCGCAGCCCGTCCGCCAGGAAGGCCTCGGACAGGATGTCCACCTCGGCCTGAAGGGGCAAGACGATGACCGTCGTCACGAGCTCTGGTGGGCGCGCGCCTACTGGATCACATCGTCGGCGACGGAAAGGACGGCGGGCGGTATGGTCACACCCAGCGCCCTCGCCGTGCGCAGATTGATCACGAGCTCGAATCGCGGCAGCTCCACGGGCAGGTCGCCGGGAGGGGCGCCCTTGAGGATCTTGTCCACGTGCGTGGCGGCGCGCCGGTAGAGGGCCGTCATGTTGGCGCCGTAGGTCATGAGCCCGTCGGCGTCCCGGAACTCGCGCCAGCCGAAGAGCACCGGCACCTGCTGGAGGAGGCCGACGCTGGCGATGCGATGCCGCGACGTGTACGTCAGCGGATTTGGCACCACGATCAGGGCATCCGGACGCGTCAGCCGCACCGCCACCATGGCCGCGTTGAGCCCCGCCTCCACGCGCACGTCGAGGGGCTGGAGGGTGAGGCCGAGCTTCTGCGCCGTCTCTCGCGCCTCGGCGGTGGAGGTGACGGCGCCGTTGTGGATGAGGGCGACGCGGGCTACCGAGGGCAGCGCGTCCTTGAGGAGCTGGAGTCGGAGTGACATGGCGTCGGGCAGGGCGTCGGTCGAGCCGGTGATGTTGCCGCCCGGCTGGTGGAGACTTGCCACGAATCCGCGAGCCACGGGGTTGCCCACGCCGACCATGACGATGGGAATGGCCTTGGTGGCCAGCTGCGCGGCCGCGGTCGGTGTCGTGCCGCCGGTCACGAGCACGTCGACCGGCTCGCGCACGAGCTCCTGGGCCAGCGGCCCCAGCCGATCCTCTTTGTTGTCCGCGTAGCGCACGTCGAGGGTAATCTCCCGCCCTTCGACGTAGCCCAGCTCCTGCAGGCCCTGGCGCAGAGCGTCCAGCATGGGCGCGCGTGCGGCCAGGGTATCCGGAAAGAGCACGCCGACCCGGCCCGGGCGCGACGCGACCTGGGCGGCCGCCGGCGCCGCGAAGCCCAGGACACCGGCGGCGGCCACCACGGCGGCGAGGCACGCCGCTCTCAGAGGATGCACTGGCCGTCCCGGGCCACGACGCGGCCGCGACTGACCACCCAGGCGCGGGCTGGCCGCGCGACCACCAACTCGGCCAAGGTCTCTCCGGGAACGATCACGAAGCTGGCGGAGCATCCCACGTCGAGGCCATAGCCCTGGATGCCGAGCACCTCCGCGCCGGCCCGGGTGACCGTGTCGAGGGTCAGGTGCAGCAGCTCGTCGGTGCGGAAGCCGTTTCGCCAGGCGAGCAGCATGGCGCGCTCGAGCATGTCGGCGTTGCCGAACGGCGTCCACGCGTCACGAATGGCGTCGGAGCCGGAGAAGACGCGGACGCCCGCCGCGCGGAGCCGCGCGAGCGGCGGCACGGGCCGGTCACCGGGGCCGTGGGTCATGATGGCGATCCTGTTGTCAAGGAGGAGGTCGATGAGCTGCCCCAGCTCCACCTCGTCCACCATGCCGAGGCAGAAGGCGTGGCTCACCGACACCTTGCCCGCGAGCCCGAGGGCACGCGTGCGCTCGGCCACGAGGCGAAGCTGCAGGGCGCCGAGCGCTCCCGGATCGTGGAGATGAATGTCCACCCCCACGCCATGGCGCCCGGCGATCGCGAAGACGATGTCGAGGTGGCCCTTGGGATCCCCGTCCAGTCCCGCGGGATCGATGCCGCCGATGAGATCCGCGCCGTCCTTCACCGCGCGATCGAGGAGCTCCGCGGTGCCCGGGCGCGTGACGATGCCGCTCTGGGGAAAGGCGACGATCTGTACGGACAGCGCGCCCTTCAGGCGCTCCCGGACCGAGAGCACGCCCTCGAAGTTGCGCAGGCCGATCTCCGTGTCGATGTCGGTGTGGTTGCGGATGTGCAGGGTGCCGCGGCCGATTGCGGCGCGGGCCAGCCGCTCGACCTGGACGTCCGGGCGGAGGTTGAGCTCGCGCCGCAGACGGCGCTCGTTCTCGATTCGCTCCGGCACTGTCGGCCCCGCTTCATGGGCCCGCCAGGGCAGGCCCCAGAACGTCTTGTCGAGGTGTATGTGTCCGTCGACGAAGGCGGGGAGGAGGATCGCGTTCTGGCCGTCGATCACCGCGCAGCCGTCGGGGGCGGCGATGCTGGGGGCGAGACGCTGGATGATTCCCTCGGTCACCAGCACATCGCCGGCGGCTCCGGCCATGGGCCGTACGTTCTTGACGAGAAGGTTGTCGCTCATTCAGGGACCTTGACCGCCCGGCCGCGCCAAGTCAAGGGCCGAGGCGGCCCGTCTTGTGTTACGTTCGGCGTCTCGTGGCAGCGCGTACGCCACAGCGCGGTGCATCCGGACTTTCATCAGAAGATGGGACAGGAGACGGGATGCCCATGACGATCAAGGGCCAGGCGTATATCGCAGGAGTCTTCGAGCATCCGACGCGGAAGGCCGACGACAAGTCGCTCGCCCAGCTCCACGCGGAATCCGCGCAGGGCGCCCTCGCCGACGCGGGGCTCACCCGGCAGGACGTGGATGGATACTTCTGCGCGGGCGACGCGCCGGGGTTGGGTGGGCTTTCCATGGCGGACTACATGGGGCTCAAGCTCCGGCACATCGACACCACGGAGACGGGGGGATCTTCCTACGTCATTCACGTGGACCACGCCGCCGAGGCCATCGCCGCGGGCAAGTGCGATGTCGCGCTCATCACCCTGGCCGGGCGCCCGCGCGCCGAGGGCATGGCCACGGGGACAGCGCCAAGGAACTATGGGGCCGCGCCCGACGTCGCCTTCGAGTTTCCCTTCGGCCCCACCGTGGTCAACCAGTACGCCATGGCGGCCATGCGCCACATGCACGAGTACGGCACCACGAGCGCTCAGCTCGCGTGGATCAAGGTCGCCGCCTCCCACCATGCCCAGCACAATCCCCACGCCCTCCTGCGCGAGGTGGTGACGGTCGACGAGGTGGTGAGCTCGCCCATGATCTCCGATCCGCTCCACCGGCTCGACTGCTGCGTCATCACCGACGGCGGCGGCTCGATCATTGTCGTGAAGCCGGAGATCGCCAGGCGCCTCAAGCGGCCGCGGGTCAAGGTGCTGGGCGCGGGCGAAGCGGTGAAGCATCAGATGGGCGGACAGGTCGACCTGACCTACACGGGCGCGCGCTGGTCGGGCCCGGCTGCCTTCGCGGAGGCAGGGGTGACGCCGGCGGACATCCGCTATGTGTCCATCTACGACAGCTTCACCATCACCGTGCTCATCACGCTGGAGGACCTGGGCTTCTGCCCGAAGGGGCAGGGAGGCAAGCTGGTGGCCGACGGTAACCTCATCTCGGGCACGGGCAAGCTGCCTTTCAATACTGACGGCGGCGGGCTCTGCAACAATCACCCGGCGAACCGGGGCGGGCTGACCAAGGTGGTGGAGGCGGTCCGCCAGCTTCGCGGCGAGGCGAATCCCAAGGTGCAGGTGAAGAATTGTGGCCTCGCCCTCGCCCACGGCACCGGCGGCTCGCTCGGCACGCGGCACGGCAGCGCCACCCTGATCATGGAGAGGGAGTAGAGCCATGGCCGCCCCGGAGCGGAAGATCCCCGCACCCGAAGCCAATCCCGAGACGCGACCCTTCTGGGAGGCGGCTACGGCCGGCCGTCTGCTCATCGGGAAGTGCAAGAGCTGTGGCAAGCCGCACTATTATCCGCGCGCCATCTGCCCCTTGTGCGGAAGCGACGCCACCGAATGGGTGCCCGCATCCGGGCGCGGCGCGGTCTATTCGTACAGCGTCATGCGGCGGGTGCCCGTACCGTATGCCCTCGCGTACGTGACGCTCGACGAGGGCGTCACCATGATGACCAACATCGTCGATTGCGATCTCGACGGCATTCGTATCGGACAGCGGGTCCGCGTGAGCTTCAAGCCGACGGACGGTGGACCGCCCGTCCCCATGTTCACGCCCGAGTAAAAGAAAAAAAGCCGGGTCCCGTCGAGAGCGCGCGTCGTTCGAAACGCGCTCCGGCGATGAGACCCGGCTCGTCCTACATGCTCCGGTTCACCTTATAGCGCCCTGCGCGTCGGCTCTCCGGGTGCGGGGGCCTGCCTTCTCGACATGGCCACGATGGCCAGGATCACCACGATCAACAGTATCGCCCCCACGAGCACGGCCATGGTGGGATCCATCCCGAGGACGCGGGTGCGCTCGGTCTCCACGACCCGCTCGGTGGTCTTGGACTCGCTCCTCACGTCCGTCGTCGAATTGGACTGGTTCGTGCCCGGCGCGACCTGCGCGGGCGACGACTGAGACGACTGCCCGGGCTGCGGCTGCGACGGCTGGTCCGTCTGGGTGGACGGAGCGCTCGAGTCTTTCGTGGTATCCGTGGCCGTTCCGGATTGCGCGCCGGCCAGGCCCGCGCTCAGAGCCACCGCGAGCAAGGTGCTTCCCACTGTCGCTGCGAGAGATGTACGCATCACGTGTCCTCCATGTCCTTGGGTATTGCGAAGATTCGATCCAATGGCCGATAGGAGAGCAACGGACGTGCCACGATCGGGGATCTTCTCAAAGGCGCGTCGTTTTTTCCTCAACCCAGTCCTGCGCTGCCTTCACGCGTCGATGGGACGCCATCCGAGAGAGCGCTTCGCCACAACTTACCCGGTACTACTTACCGCCGCGTCGAAGGCGACCGGGCGCGGCTCTTCGAGCAGACCCTCGCCGCGCCCGCCACGATGACGCGGGATCGCCAGGCCAAGGCGGGGAAGAAGCCCGTGGTGGAAGGCATGCGCGACCGGCGCACGCTGACCGACGGCGCACGAACGGTGGAGATCTACCACATCGCGGGGAGCACGCATTGCGATGGGCTGCTCATGGTCTATCTGCCGACAGAGCGGTGCCTCGTGGAGGCCGATGTCTACACGCCGGGACCGCCGAACACGCCCGCCCCCACCGCGGTGAATCCGCTCACCGTGAACCTCGCCGAGGACATCGACCGGCTCGGGTTGGGCGTCGATCAGTTCCTGCCACTGCACGGCCGCATCGTCCCAATGGCGGAGATGAATAAGGCGATCGGCCGCGCCCGCGCTTCTGCGCTGACGGCCTGCGCCGGCTATTGGTACTCGAGCAATTCGGCGCGCGTGTACACGATCTGCTTGCCCGCGCCGTCGATGAGCACGAGGCGGTCTCCCTGCACGGCGTAGCGAACGATCGCGGACGTGGAAGGTCCGGAGGCGAGGGTGAGCTGGTCGCCTAAGGCGCTCCAGCGGCCGCGGTCGGCCCGAATGGGAAGCCGGAACACCACGCGGCCGTCGCTCGTGTAGAGGAGAAACGCGGTCTGGCCTGTTTCGTGCGGCGTGCTCCACACGCCGACGATGGGCGGGTCCTGAGGCCCGCCCGCGCGCTTTCGCGTGAGCCGTGTCTCGCCCCCCGCCTGCGGGTCCTTCTGGATCATGATGTCTCCGTCGAAGCGGATCCCCGCCGCCTGAGTCTCCGTCGCGCCGCTTCCCGGGTGCCGATAGAACGTGAGGAGCAGGGGACCGTGCACCTGGTAGGTAAGCTCGACGAGCACCGCGGTCCACTGGGTCATCGTCCCGTCGACACTGAGCTCCATCACCTGGCCGATCCCGCCCGTGGATCGCACCACCGATTCCCAGCGGCCGATCAATAGCGAAGGAGGATCGGCCGCTCGCGAGCGCTCGGGGGGAAGGCTGAAAAACAGGAGGGAGCTGACGGCGATGATCGCCGCCCGCCGCGCGAGACTGCTTTCCACCCGGATCAGATGTGACCCTGGTGCACCAGATATTCCGCCACGAGGATGGCACCCTTGGCGGCTCCCATCTTGGTGTTGTGGGAGACCAGCATGTACTTGACCCCGTTGGACAGCGCATGATCGGCGCGCACGCGCCCGACCGAGGTGAGCATGCCGCCTTCGCGATCGCGGTCGAGCCTCGGCTGGGGCCGGAAGGGATCGTCGGTGACGTCGATCAACCGGGGCGGACATGACGGCAGTTTGAGGGCCACAAAATCCTTGCCATGGCTTCTCAAGGCGCTCTTGACGGCCTCCACGGTGGCCGCGTTCTCCATGGAGACGTACACCGCCTCCGTGTGGGCCTCGAGCACGGGCACTCTCGTGCAGGTAACGGAGACAGGGAAGGCGGCAGGAGCTACAGTGTCTCCCGAGAACGCGCCGAGTATCTTCAGCGTTTCCTTCTCGACCTTTTCCTCCTCCTTCGGAATGTACGGCACCACGTTGTCGACGATGTCGAGCGCCATCGTGCCGGGAGATCGGCCCGCGCCCGAGCACGACTGGAGCGAGGTCATGATGACCTGCCGGATTCCGAAGGCGTCGTAGATGGGCTTCAGGGTCATGGCCAGCCCCGTGGTCGTGCAGTTGGGGACGGGTGTCACGAAGCCCTTCCATCCCCGCTTTTTCTTCTGGAGGGGAATGAGCCGTTGGTGGTCGAGGTTCACGCCGGGGATGAAGATCGGCACGTCCGCCTCATAGCGGAAGGCGGAGGCCGTGGACACCACAGGCGTGGTCTTGGCGTAGCGGGGCTCCAGTTCCGCCGCCGCGTCCGACTCGACCGCGGTGAAGACCAGATCCACCTGGGCGGCGTCGAATTCTCCCGCGTGCTCTACTTCGAGGTCGGCGAAACGCGGGTTCAGAGGCTCCTGGCAGTACCAGCGGAACGCCCCCGCGGTATCCGTGAGCGCGCTCTGGTAGGACTTCCCCGCCGAGCGCTCCGACGCGGCCAGCGCGACGACGTCGAATAAAGGATGGCCAGCCAGCGCGGCCAGAAATTGCTGTCCGGCCACGCCGGTGGCTCCGATGACGGCCACGGTCTTCTTCATCACCAACCTCCACGGTGCGCAACGAATCGGGGAATCGGCACGCAAATCCTAGAATAGTCGAGAGCTCCTCCCGCGCACAAGGGAAGAGCCGCCCTCATGAAGTACGACCGGCCACTCAGCACTTGCCGAGCGGTTCCAACACCGTTACTCTCTGAGCCCATGCGCCACGTTCGACTCGGCCGTACCGGCCTCTCTGTCTCGCGTCTCTGTCTCGGCACCATGACCTTCGGCCTGCAGTGCGATGAGTCCGCCTCGGTCGCCATCCTGGAGCGCGCGGCCGCGGGCGGGATTACCTTCCTCGATACCGCCGACGTGTATCCGGTGGGGGGTACGTTCGAGACGGTGGGCCGCACCGAGGAGATACTCGGGCGATGGCTCCGGGGCCGTCGCGCGGATTTCATCGTGGCCACCAAGTGCGCGGGCGCCATGAGCGCGAAGCCGTGGGATCGCGGGGCCTCCCGCAAACACGTCCTCGACGCCATCGAGGGTTCGCTCCGTCGACTCGGCGCCGACTACGTCGACCTGTACCAGATCCACCACCCCGATCCCCAGACGCCGATGGAGGAGACCCTGCGCGCCCTCGACGATGTGGTACGCGCGGGCAAGGCGCGCTACGTCGGCTGCTCGAACTACCACGCCTATCAGGTGGCGCGCGCGCTCGGCCGCAGCGAGGCGATGGGGGTGGCACGCTTCGACTCGATGCAACCGCGCTATAACCTCCTCTTCCGCCAGATCGAGCGTGAGCTGCTGCCCCTGTGTCAGGAGGAGGGCGTAGGCGTCATTCCATACAATCCGATGGCCGGCGGATTCCTCTCCGGCAAGCATCGTCGTGACGCGGGCCCCACCGCGGGCACGCGCTTCACCCTGGGTACGGCCGCCCGCCGTTATCAGGAGCGCTACTGGCGCGAGCGCGAGTTCGCTTCCGTAGAGGAGCTGCGCCCGCTCGCCGCCGCGGCGGGAATGTCCATGGCCCAGATGGCGGTGGCGTGGGTGCTCGCGCATCCCGCGATCACCTCGGCCATCATCGGGGCGAGCCGGGCCGAGCAGCTCGACGACATGTTCGCCGCCGCCGACAAGGAGATGCCCCCCGACCTCAAGGCGCGTCTCGACGACATCACGCTCGAGTACCGGTTTGGTGACGATCCCCGATGACCTGGACAGCCTGCTGATCATGGCGCGCGTGGCTCTTCTCGACGACTACCAGGGTGTGGCCCTCCGCATGGCCGACTGGAAAAGTCTGCCCCCGGGCACGGAGGTCGTGGCCTTCCCGGATCACCTGGACGACGAGGGCGCGCTGGCGAAGCGGCTGGCCGACTTCGACATCGTCATGGCCATGCGCGAGCGGACGCCATTTCCGCGCACGCTCCTCGAGCGCCTGCCCAAGCTCAAGCTCCTCATCACCTCGGGCATGCGCAATGCCTCCATCGACATGAAGGCGGCGGCCGAGCGCGGCCTGCTCGTGTGCGGGACGGCGGGATTACCGTATCCCACGGCGGAGCTGGCGTGGGGGCTCATCCTCGGGCTGATGCGGCGCGTGCCCGCCGAGGATCGCGCAACGCGCGAGGGCCGCTGGCAGACCACCCTCGGGTTGGGCCTCAACGGCAAGACCCTCGGGGTGCTCGGTCTCGGCACGCTGGGCTCGCGCGTGGCGAAGGTCGGCCGCGCCTTCGAGATGGAGGTGCTGGCATGGAGCCAGAACCTCACCGCCGAGCGCGCGGCCGAGGCAGGCGCCACCCTGGTGCCCAAGGACGAGCTGCTCGCGCGCTCCGATATCGTGTCCATTCATCTCGTGCTCGGGGAGCGGACGCGCGGGCTCATCGGGGCGCGAGAGCTGGGCCTGATGAAGCGCAGCGCCTATCTCGTGAATACGTCGCGCGGCCCCATCGTGGACGAAGCCGCGCTCGTTCATGCCCTCCGCGACGGCACCATCGCCGGCGCGGGGCTGGATGTTTTCGGCACGGAGCCGCTGCCCCTGGACCATCCGTTTCGCTCGCTTCCGAATACGGTCATTTCCCCGCATCTCGGCTACGTCACCGAGGAGACCTATCGGATCTTCTACGGGCAGGCCCGGGAAGACGTCGAAGCCTTTCTCCGCGGTGAGCCGGTGCGCGTTCTCCGCTAGAGGATCTGTCGGCTCCCTTTACGTTCGTTCGGGCCCAGCCCCGCCGGCCTCCCGCAAGTCCATGTCACGGCGAGCTTTCTGTCATGGCATGGCGGTTGCTCCGTCCCTCGACACGAGATCTTTTCGACCCACTTCTGGGATTCGCAAGGAGACAGCAATGGATAGGGCAAAGACAGTCGTGGGAGTGCTCGCGGCGGTGGCCCTCGGCATCCTGGGGCCCGTCGGTGTCGCATATGCTGGAACGCCTCCCCCGCGTCCAATCCCTAATCCGGGAACGCTGCTGCTGTTCACGAGCGGCTTCGCGGGGCTGGCGTGGTGGCTGCGGAAGCGCGATTGATCGAATCTGGCGTGAGCCAAACTGGAGGACAACCATGAGGAAGCTCGTGCTGATGATGACGCTGGGAGTGATTTTCCTCGACGCGGGAGCCGCGTTTGCCGGCGGCGCGCCCACGCCGCGCCCGATTCCCAATCCCGGAACGCTGGTGCTCTTCACCACCGGCATCGCCGGGCTGGCGTGGTGGCTGCGGAAGCGCGACTGATCTAACCTGGCGCAAGCCACTACCGGAGGATGAAGATGAAGAGGCTCGTACTGCTGGCGGCGCTCGGTGCTGTCCTTCTGGACACCGGTGCTGCGCTCGCGGGGCCCGCTCCGCGTCCGATACCCAATCCCGATACGCTTCTCCTGCTCACCACGGGACTCGGCGGCCTCGCCTGGTGGCTGAGGAAGGGCAAGTAGCGCGACGCGCCCGTAGCAGGCGGCTCGTGCATCACGGACCACGCGAGCCCGGGCCGGCCCCGGCCCGCCGCCATTGTGTATAGTCTCAGGGTGACTCGTCGCAGGATCCTGCAGCTTCTCCTCGGCGCGGCTGGCGCCGCGTTCGCCCTCCTCGTCTTCTGGCGCCCGCAACGACTCGCGCAGCTGGTGTCGCTCCGCTTCAGGCCGCGCCTCGATGCAACGGCTCCCGGCGTGCTCTCCGAGCGCGAGATGCGGACCATCGTGGCTTTCACCGCCGTCCTCGCGGAGGGGCGCGAGCTCACGGCGCGGGAAGCGGGCTACGTGGTCGAGCACGTCGCGGACAGAGCCGGCAAGACGCCGGGCTACCTCGGGCTCTACCGCAAGACGGCCGGCCTCCTCGATCGGCTGGCCGGAGCGTCCTTCGCAGACCTCCAACTCGAGCAGCGAGCCAGCCTCATGGTGCGGTATCGACTCACCGACTCCGACGTGAGGATCAGGGAGTACCTGCTCCCGTGGGGTCGCGAGGCCCTCGGGGTGCGGACCCTGGCCGTGCCCGATCTCATCGGTGGCTACTACCTCTCACCGGCCGGC
>Ga0070712_100002829_pt1 | contig 10741 bp, 7 predicted proteins | sample LARL81metaG_FD_71396 | JGI IMG/M metagenome (GOLD analysis project Ga0070712, IMG submission 71396) | Corn, switchgrass and miscanthus rhizosphere microbial communities from Kellogg Biological Station, Michigan, USA - LAR L8-1 metaG | ecosystem: Host-associated > Plants > Roots > Rhizosphere ...
AGCAGCGGATCGAGGAACCACCGGTTCTGGTGGCCGTCGAGCCGGCGAGCGGCCGCCGCGTCCTCCGCCGACGGCGTGGCCGGATCGGCGACCGTCAGATCGATCGTGACTCCGATCCGCCCCTCGTAGCCCGCCTCTCGGAACCGGCGCAGCGCCATGCCGTGCGAGAGGAGCAGGTGGTGGGACGCGCGCAGCGCGCGGGGCCAGTCGGTGGCGCCGGGCGCCTTCGTCCCGTATGCGTACCCGAGGAAGGCGACGACCCACGGCTCGTTGAGCGTCAGCCAGTCGGAGACGCCGTCGCCGAGCTCGGCGAAGACGATGTCCGCGTACTCGAGGTACCGCTCGACGACTTCGCGCGACGCCCAGCCGCCCTCGTCCTCGAGCGCCTGCGGGAGGTCCCAGTGGTAGAGCGTCGCGAGCGGCGCGATGTCGCGCTCGCGAAGGCCCTCGACGAGGCGGCGGTAGAAGTCGATCCCCTTCCGGTTCACGGGCCCGCGGCCGTCGGGCTGGATCCGCGGCCACGAGATCGAGAACCGATAGCCCTGCAGCCCGAGGGACCGCATCAGGTCGAGGTCCTCTTCCCAGCGGTAGTAGTGCTCGCAGGCGGGGTCGCCGGTGTCGCCGTTCCGGACGCGGCCCGGCGATGCGGCGAAGCGGTCCCAGATCGACTCGCCGCGCCCGTCGACCGTCGTCGCGCCCTCGATCTGGAACGCGGCCGTGGCGGCGCCCCACACGAAGCCGTTGTGGTTGTGGTTGTTGTTGCCGCTCATCCCTTGACGGCCCCTTGCATGAGCCCGCCGATGATCTGCCGGCCGAGGAAGAGGAAGACGATCAGGAGCGGCACGATCGAGATGAACGTGCCGGTCAGGACCAGCGCGTAGTCCTCCACGTAGCCGCTCGCCAGGGTCGAGACGGCCACCTGGACGGTCGGGTTCTGCGCGCTGAGCACGATCAGCGGCCAGAAGAAGTCGTTCCAGGTGTTCATGAAGGTGAGCAGGCCGAGCACGGCGGCCGCGGGGCGCACCGCCGGGAGCACGACGTGCCAGAACGTGCGGAACGTGTGGCAGCCGTCGACGCGCGCCGCGTCGATCAGGTCGTTCGGCACCGCGCTGACGATGTACTGGCGCATGAGGAAGACGCCGAAGGCGGTGACGAGGTTCGGCGCGATCACCGAGGGCAGCCGGTTCAGCCAGCCGAGGTGGATCATCTCGATGTACAGCGGGATCACGCCCAGCTGCACCGGGACGAGCATCGTCGCGACGATCGTCAGCATCATCACGCGCTCCCCGCGGAACTTCATCTTCGCGAACGCGAACCCGGCCAGCGCGCTGAAGAAGACGACGGACACCGTCACGGTCGTCGCGACGATCGTCGAGTTCAGCAGCGCGGCCCAGAAGTCGACGTTGACCTCGCCCGAGTTGAAGACCCGCTTGATGTTGGTCCACAGCTCGTGCCCCGGCGTCAGCACCGGCGGGTAGGACGACACGGCCGAGTTGTCGTGCGACGCGACGACCAGCGACCAGTAGAGCGGGAACAGCGACCCGAGCGCGACGAGGATCAGGAAGAGGTAGGTGAGCGGGCCCGCGCGCCGGAAACGCCTCGTGGTGAAGCGGCGGCGGCTGGTGCGTGCCTGGGGGACTGCGACCGCGGCCATCCGCTACCCCGCCGACCTGATGCGGCGCACGATCAGGAAGTTGATCGCCGAGATCACCGCGATGAGCAGGAACAGGCACCAGGCGATCGCCGACGCATAGCCGAACTTGAACTGGCTGCTGGCGAACGCCTTCTCGTAGAGGTACATGGCGACGGTCTGGTACTGGCGGTCCGAGCCGCCTGTCGCGCCCTGGTGGGAGGGCTCGAACAGGTACGGCTCCGTGAACAGCTGGAGCCCGCCGATCGTCGAGACGATGACGGTGAAGATGATCGTCGGGCGCAGCATCGGCACCGTGATGTGGAAGAACTGGCGTGCGGGCCGCGCGCCGTCGATCGACGCGGCCTCGTACAGGTCGTCCGGGATCGCCTGCATCGCCGCGAGATAGATCAGGGCGTTGTAGCCCGTCCACCGCCAGATCACCATCGTCGACAGCGCGAACCACGACGAGAAGCGGCCGGCTTCCCAGTAGATCGGCCCGATCCCGAACCAGTGCAGGAAGTAGTTGACGAGCCCGTAGTCCTTGCTGAAGAGCTGGGTGAAGATGAGGGCGACCGCGACGAGCGACGTCACCTGCGGCAGGATGACGCTCATCCGGAACAGCGTCCGCGCGCGCAGCGTCGTGTTCAGGACATGCGCCAGCCCCAACGCGAGCAGGAGCTGCGGGACCGTCGACATCACCCAGATCGCGAGCGTGTTCTCGACCGCGTTCCAGAAGTACGAGTCGTGCAGCAGGGCCGTGTAGTTCTGGAGCCCGATGAAGCTCGTGGCCGGGTCGAGCAGGTTCCGGTCGGTGAGCGAGACCCACGCCGTGTAGCCGAGCGGGAAGAGACCGAAGGCGATGAAGATGAGGAAGAACGGCGCGACGTACAGGTACGGCGAGGCCTTGACGTCGAGCCGACGCAGCCGGTGGCGCACCGTGCCACTCTTTCGCACGGCCGGCGTCGGGGCAATCGCGGTCGATCCGTTCCTCATCGCGTGGTCTCGAGCCTCTCGTCTCTATTCAAGGCAGGGCCTGAGCCCGGGGCCGAGCCGAGCGCGCGCGCAGCTCGGCCCCGGGTCGGCTACTGGGCGGGACTAGCCCGCCACCGCGTTGACGTCCTTGATGAACTGCTTCCAGGACGACGTGGCGTTCTGCTTGCCTTGCTCGATCCGCTGCAGGCCGTTGCTCGCAGCGGTCTGGATGTCACCCTGGTGCGGGCCCAGGATCTGCGGCTTCAGCTTCAGGGCCGAGTTGGCAAAGATCTTGCCGACGGCCGCGTTGCTGAAGAACGGGTTCCTGAAGCCCTGCACGGCCTTGCTCTTCAGCAGCGCCGGCTGGCTCGGCAGGTTGCCGGTCTGCTTGAAGACGTAGGCCTCGGCCGCGGGCGACGTCAGGAACTTGACGAGGTCGGCGGCCTCCTGCGGATGGTCGGACTGCTTCGGGACGGCGAGGTACGAGCCGCCCCAGTTGCCGCCGCCGCCGGGCACGGCCGCGATGTTCCACTTACCGGACGTGTCCGGTGCCTGGCCCTGGATGTAGCCCATCATCCACGCGGGGCAGGTGACGGTGGCGAACTTGCCGTTCTTGAAGCCGGCGTTCCAGTCGTTGCTGAACGCGGCATAGCCGGCGCTCTCGCCCTTCTTGATCCCCGAGCTCGCCAGCGCCCAGGCCTTCTTGACCTTCGGGTTCGTGCTCACGATGAGCTTCCCGGTGGCCGAGTAGTAGGCCGGGTTGACCTGGCCGATCATCGCGTTGTAGACGTTGCTCGCCGAGTCGAAGAAGTGCGTGCCCTTCGGCGTCTTCTTCTGGTAGCGGACGCCCGTGGCGATGTACTTCGCCCAGGTCGGCCACAGCTTCGAGACCTTCGCCGGGGTCGTGGGCAGGCCGGCCTGCCTGAACAGGTCGGTGCGGTAGCAGATCGCGAGGCTGCCGACGTCGGTGCCAAGGCCGATCTGGGCCCCGTTCCGAGCGATCGACTGGCGCCACTTCCACGGCAGCCACCGCTTGGCGAGTGCCTTCGCGCCGTACTGGTTGAGGTTGACGAAGTACTGCGGCGTCGCGGTGAACTGGGCGATGAAGCCGACCTCGATCGCCTCGACGTCGTCCGCGCCTGCGCCCGTCGCCAGATGCTTGGCGAGGTTCGAGTGGTGATCCGGGTAGCTCTGGATGTCTTCCTTGATGTCGATGTTCGGATGCGAGGCCTCGTACTGCTTGTAGAGGTCGTGGTATCCGAAGTCGCCGAAGAGGCTGACCCGCAACGTGACCGTCGCATTCCTCTTCGCCGAGGCGGTCGTCGCGACGAATCCGAGCGCGATCGCCCCTAGTGCCAACACTCCCACGGCGGCCAGCATCCTCCCGCGCCGCCACTTCCTGCTCGATCTCACAACGCCCTCCTTGTTGCCGATTGCCGGTTCGTAGACGTTCAAGACGTCCGAGACGACTAGCTGTTGTGGTGCCGCACCTCCTTGTCGCCTTGCCTGCCTGCGGCTCCGCCGGAAACGGGGGCGGTCGACGCTCGCATGACGAGCTCGACCGGAAGCGTCAGCACGGGCGGAGTGACTTCCGGGTTGTCGATCTGCTCGATGAGCGCGCGCGCCGCCGCCAGCCCGACGCCGACCTTGTCCTGCCGGATCGTCGTGAGGGGCGGGTTGACGAGCTCAGCGATCTGGATGTCGTCGAAGCCGACGACGGAGATGTCCTCCGGCACACGGAGGCCGGCGGCCTGGGCGGCGCGCATCGCGCCGATGGCCATCATGTCCGCGGCCACGAAGACCGCAGTCGGCGGCTCGGGAAGCGACAGCAGGTTGCGCATGGCCGCCTCGCCGCTCTCCGAGTAGAAGTCTCCGGGCTGCTCGTAGCCGGGATGAGCCTCGAACCCGAGCGCCTGCCGCTCGGCGCGGAAGCCGAGCATGCGATCGGCGCCCGGCTTCGTGCCCTGGAGGCCGCCGATCGTCGCGATCCGCCGGTGCCCGAGCCCGTGCAGGTGCCGGACGGCGATTCGCGCGCCGCCGACGTTGTCGGACGAGACGTGGCTCGCGCGCCGGCCGACGATGTCCAGGTCGACGCCGATCACCGGGATCCCGGACTCGAGCAGCCGCTCGACCTCGGGATCGTGGCGGTCGACGCCCATCAGCGCGACGCCGTCGACCTGGTGGTGCCGCGCGCGGCGGACGTACGAATGGGCCGCCCCGTCGTTCGATCCAGGCTGCTCGGTCGCGAACAGCAGGACGTCGTAGCCGAGCGAGCCGATGCCCCGCTTGAAGCCGACGAGGACCTCCTGGAAGAACGGGTGGCCGATGTCCGGGTGCTCCATTCCGGTGAAGAGCACGACGCCCAGCAGCTGCGACTTCTGCTTCACCAGCGTGCGGGCGGCGGCGCTCGGCGCGTAGTCCAGCTCCTGGGCCGCCGCGAGCACCCGTTGCCGGGTCGCCGCGCTGACGTCGTCGTAGCCGTTGAACACGCGGGAGACGGTCGAAACCGAGACGCCGCTCAACTTCGAGACTTCACGGATGGTGGTGATTCCGGCCTCCTTACCGAAAACGTTTCCGGCGGCGACCGTAGCGCCCTGTTTGAGTGCTGTCAAGGCCTGGAGCCGTGATTGTCGTCACCACTTGCTTTCCTTTCAGGCCCTGTTATGCTCGCTCGCGGAAACGTTTTTGAGGGATGGAGGGGTAGATGCCGCTGATCTCAAGGACGACGGGAATTGCCGCCGCGGCCGCCGCCGTGCTGGCTCTGACACTCGGCGCAGCGGACGCCGGCGCTGCCAACCCGGCGAGGACGTTCGACCGCACGCTCGACCCCGCGACACGGTTCTACGCCCCCGGCTTCGAGCCCGCGGCGCTCCGCCAGTGGGTGCAGTTGCTCAGCCACGGCGCGCGGGGGGACGCAGCCCTCATCCGTGAGCTCGAGAGCGTCTCGCACGGCGTGTGGGTTACCGGCGGGACGACAGCCGCGACGAGGCTCAAGGTGCAGCTGACGACGGTGCTCGCCACGGCGAAGCGAGAGGTGCCGGTGCTGGTCGCGTACAACATCCCGGGCCGGGACTGCGGCGGCTTCTCCGCCGGCGGTGCCCAGACCACGGCCGACTACGAGGCGTGGATCGACGCGTTCGCGGCAGGGCTCGGCGACCGGAAGGCGGTCGTGATCCTCGAGCCCGACGGCCTCGGATTGCTCCCGTCCAACTGCGGCGGGCCGAGCGCGAGCTACCCCTTCACCGACGACGAGCGCCTGACCGAGCTGAACTACGCAGTCGACCGGCTCGAGCGCCAGCCGCAGGCGATCGTCTACCTCGACGGCACGCACAGCGCGTGGCTGAACGTCCACGACGCCGCGACGCGGCTGATCCAGGGCGGCGTGCAGCGCGCCCAGGGTTTCTTCCTCAACGTGTCCAACTTCCAGTACTCGCCGAACCTCGCGAACTACGGCAGTTGGATCTCCCAGTGCATCGCGCGCATCACCGGCACGCCGCGGAGCGACGACTGCCCCGACCAATACTGGAACGGCGGCCCCCACCCCGCCCTGATCGCCGACCTGCTCGGCGAGTGGACCGGCGTCGCGCTGAGCCGCTACGGCACGTGGAGCGACACGACCACCACCCCGGAGCTGAACACCTCCGGCGAGAACCTCCGCTACTCGACCACGGCCGGAACCACACACTTCGTCATCGACACGAGCCGCAACGGGCTCGGCCCGTGGCAGTACCCGGCGACGTACCCGAGCGACGCCGTCGCGCAGGACTGGTGCAACCCGCCCGGCCGCGGGCTCGGGACGCGTCCGACGGCACACACCGACGTGCCGCTGCTGGACGCGTACCTCTGGATCAAGGTGCCCGGCGAGTCCGACGGCTCCTGCAACCGCGGCACGAGCGCGAGCGTCGATCCGGAATGGGCCGCGCTGACCGGGACCGCCGGCTTCGTCGACCCGGCCGCCGGCGACTGGTTCCCGGAACAGGCGCTGCAGCTCGCACGGCTCGCGAGCCCGCCGTTGCCATGAGGTGATCAAGGACCCGCTGCCCCCAAGGCGGGAAGCGACGGACTCCGCTCCTCCCGGTCCGTCGGCCACGACGGGGCGAGGCCCGGCCCCCCACCGGGTCTCGCACCGTCTCATCGCGACGGCGGCGGCCGTGCTCGTCGGCGCCGCCGCGCTCACTGCCGGCGCCAGCGGTCGCCCGCAGGGCGCACCGGTCTACCGTGACGCCACCGCGCCGGTCCCGGCACGCGTCGCCGATCTGCTCGCGCGCATGACCCTCGCCGAGAAGGCCGGCCAGCTCGCGATGGTCCACGTCGGCCGGATTCGCGGCGACGCCGATCTCCAGGAGCTGTTCGCGCAGGACGGGATCGGGTCTGTCCTCAGCGGTGCCGGCGAGGTGCCCGGCGGCGACGGGTCGCTCGCGGCGTGGGCGACCGGCGTCAACCACCTCCAGCGCTATGCGCTCGACCACTCTCGGCTGGGGATCCCGATCGTCTACGGCTCCGATGCGACCCACGGGTTCACGTGGGTCAAGGGCGCCGAGGTGTACCCGCAGCAGCTCGGCCTCGCCGCGGCGCACGACCCGGAGCTGGTGCAGGCGATCGCCGCGGCGACGGCGCGCGTCGTCCGCGCCGCGGGCGTCCGCTGGGTCTTCGGCCCGGTCGCCGACGTCAGCCGCGACCTGCGGTGGGGCCGCTACTACGAGACGTTCGGCGAGGACCCGCAGCTCGCCGCCTCGCTCGTCGAGGCCGCCGTCCGCGGGACGCAGGGCCCCGATCCGGCGCATCCGCTCGCGGCCGCGACCGCGAAGCACTTCCTCGCGTACTCGCAGCCGCAGGGCGGACGGGACAGCGCGTCGGTCCAGGCGTCGGCGTCGGAGCTGGCCGACGTGTTCTCCCCGCCGTTCGCCGCCGCGATCCACGCAGGCGTCGCGAGCGTCATGAACCAGCACGGCTGGGTCAACGGCACGCCGAGCGTGGCGTCGAAGGCGCTGCTCACGGACGTACTCCGCACACAGCTCGGGTTCCACGGCGTCGAGCTGACCGACTGGGGCGACGTCGAGAACCTCTTCTGCGGCTGCCAGGGAGCACCCGCCGTCCAGGCGATGCCGCGGGTCGCCGCGGACTACGAGCACGCCGTCGCCGCGGCGCTGAACGCCGGCGCGGAGGTCTCGATGGTTCCGGACCGGGCGACCGAGTTCACGGCCGCGGTCGAGGCTGCCGTCCGCGACGGGCTCGTCGACGTGTCGCGCCTCGACGCGGCGGTCGCGCACGTCCTCGCCCTGAAGTTCGAGCTCGGGCTCTTCGACGACCCCTACGTCGCCGAGCCGTCGCCGGCCACGGTGCGGACGGACGAGGACGTCGCGCTCGCCCGGCGCGCCGCCGACGAGTCGATCACGGTCCTGAAGAACACCAAGCGCCTGCTGCCGCTGCGCCGCCGCGGACCGGTGCTCGTCGTCGGACCGGACACGCTCCGCCGGCAGGACGGCGGCTGGACGGTGCAGTGGCAGGGAGTTCCCGCCGGAACGCCGCCGCCGCCGGGCGTGACCATCCTGCAAGGCGTGCGGACGGCGCTCGGCGCGAAGAACGTCCGGACCGTGGCGAACTGGCGGAACGCCGCGGCGGTCCGCCGTGCGGCCACGCGCGCGCGCGTGGTCCTAGTGGTCGTCGGCGAGGAGCCGTACGCGGAGTGGGAAGGCGACTCGGCGAACGCGTCGCTCTCGGCAGACGAGGCGCGGCTCGTCCGCCTGGTCGAGTCGACGCGTACGCCGACCGTGCTCGTGCTCGTCTCCGGCCGCCCGCTGATGATCGCACCGCTGATCCGGGGCGCGGAGGCGTTCGTCATGGCCTACCTCCCGGGCAGCGAGGGCGGCCGCGCGGTCGCCGACGTGCTGTTCGGCGGGGTCAAGGCGCGCGGGCGGCTCCCGTTCACGTGGCCGTCGTCGATCAAGGACGTGCCGATGGCGCTGAACCGGCGGCTCGACGGTCAGCCGGCGACGCCGCTGTTCAGGCTCGGCGCCGGGCTTACGCCCTAGCGTTCCCGTTCGAGCCCGACAGGGCCGCGAAGTGGCACGCGGCTCGGTGGACGTTGCCCGTCGCGGCGTCCTGCGGGTCGACCTCGATGCAGATCTGCTTCGACGGGTCGACCGCCGGTCCGATCGGGCACCGCGGGTGCAGCCGGCAGCCCGCGGGCGGGTTGTGCGGGTCCGGCGGCTCGGCAGCCTCGAGGGTGCTCTCGACGCCGTCGGCGACGCGGAGGCCGAGCCGTGGAACGGCGGCAAGGAGCGTGCGCGTGTACGGGTGCTGCGGAGCCGAGACGACCGACTCCGTCGAGCCGACCTCGACCAGCCGGCTGAGGTACATGACCGCGAGGACGTCGCTGACGTAGCGAACCGTCGCGAGGTTGTGGGAGATGAAGATCATCGAGATGCCGAGCTGCCGCTGCAGGTCGCGCATGAGGTTGAGGACCGCGCTCTGAACGGAGACGTCGAGCGCGGACGTGATCTCGTCCGCGATCAGAACGTCGGGCCGTGCGGCGAGCGCCCGCGCGATCGCGACCCGTTGCCGCTGCCCGCCGGACAGCCGGCTCGGCGGATGTGCTGCGACGGAGGCGTCGAGGTGGACGAGCTCGAGGCAGTCGGCGACGGTGCGCGCCGGCGACGCTCGCTCCCGGCGCCGTCCGACGGAGAGCGCCTCGCTGATCGCGGCGCCGACGGTCATTCTCGGATTGAGCGACGAGAAGGGATCCTGGAAGACCATCTGCAGGCGCCGGTTGGAGGACACGCGCCGGCCGCGTGACCCGGCGACGGAGACGCCGTCGAGGAGGACCTCGCCGTCCGCGAGCGGCGTGAGCCCGACGAGCGCCCGCGCCAGGGTCGACTTCCCCGAGCCCGACTCGCCGACGAGCCCGACGATCGTCCCCTCCGGGACGAGCAGGTCGACGCGGTCGACCGCCGTGAGGCTCGCCGCGCCCCGGCCAAAGCGCACGGTCAGTCCCCTCGTCTCCAGGGAGGTCATGCGACGTCCCGGGTCGAGGGCGCCTCGGCCAATGCGGACGCCTGCTCGCCCGCCCCGAGCGGATGCCAGCACGCGACGCGATGGCCCGTCGCGAGCGGCTCGAGCTCCGGCCGCTCGACGCGGCAGCGCTCGGTGACGAGCGGGCAGCGGGACGCGAAGGGACAACCGGGCGAGTGGTCGAACGGTCCCGGCGCCCGCCCGGGGATCGTCGCCAGACGCTGATCGCGCTCCGTCTCCATCGTCGGCACCGACGCGACCAGAGCGGCGGTGTACGGATGCGCCGGGCGCTCCATGAGCGCGTCGATGTCGAGCTCCTCGACGATGCGGCCCGCGTACATCACGAGCACGCGGCTGCACAGCTGGGAGACCACGGCGATGTCGTGCGAGATGAAGATCGCGGCCGCGCCCGCGGACTTGCTGGCCTTGTCCAGCAGGCGGAGGATCTGCTGCTGGACGGTCACGTCCAGAGCCGTCGTGGGCTCGTCCGCGATGATCAGCCGCGGCTCGATCATCAGCCCCTGGCCGAGCACGGCTCGCTGGCGCATCCCGCCCGAGAGCTCGTACGGGTACTGGCGAATCCGCCGCTCTGGCTTGTTCACGCGCACGAGCCGCAGACGGTCGACGCTCCGTTCCCTCGCCTGCGATCGGCTCAGGCCCTGGTGCACCTCGGCCACCTCGGCGAGTTGCGTCCCGACCCGCAGCGCAGGGTTCAGGGAGGACATCGGATCCTGGTAGACGATCGCGAGCGAGGAGCCGAGCAGCTTCCGCCGTGCCGCTGCGTCGAGCGCGCGCGGGTCCTGACCGAACAGCCGCATCCGGCGCGCAGTCATGCGCCCCTGGCCGGGCAGGAGGTCGGCGATCGCCATTGCCGTGAGGCTCTTGCCGGAGCCGGACTCGCCGACGATCCCGACGATCTCCCCGGGCTCGAGCGCGATCGAGACGTCGCGGACCGGCACCGAACCGCCGGGGAACGAGACCGAGAGGCCGTCGCAATCCAGCACCAGGTCGCCGGCGTCGCCGGCGGCCGGGGCCGCGGTTCGCCCGTCGGCGAGCACATCCTCGGGCGCCGGCGTGCTCCTCCGACCGGGCGCCGTCCGACCGCCCGCCGCCTTCGCGAGCGCC